>Ga0190275_10000461_pt1 | contig 36079 bp, 24 predicted proteins | sample Popmic550T_FD_133745 | JGI IMG/M metagenome (GOLD analysis project Ga0190275, IMG submission 133745) | Populus adjacent soil microbial communities from riparian zone of Yellowstone River, Montana, USA - 550 T | ecosystem: Environmental > Terrestrial > Soil > Riparian zone > Trees stand | place... | reverse complement strand
TAGCGCTCGTCCGTCGCCGAGGTCAGGGTCAGATTCTCGATGTTGGTGAACAGGCCGGTATAGCCCGGCGCGTTGAAGTCGATCGTGTAATTCCCCCTCAGGAACATGCCGTCATAGCCGGCGCCGCCATTGACCGTGTCGCCGGACGCGAACCGCTCCTCGGCATAGAAGAAGATGTCGTTGCCCAGCCCGCCCGTGAGCGTGTCCCTGCCCCGGCCGCCATAGACGACGAAGCTGGCATTGGTCTCCGCCGAGCCGTCGAAGGTGAAATCCTCCCCGGCCAGCAAAGCGGAGCCGTTGATCCGCGCCTGGAGACCCGCCGCGAAATTGGCGTCGTGGGTGGTGATGACATAATCGTAGCGGTTGGTGCCGGGGTCCCCGAAGGCGGTGTTGCCGCCGCCGAGCAGGGAGACGTTCTCGATCGCCGTGACGAAGGCGCCGATGGCAAGGCCGCCGGCGTAATCGCCCTGGAGGATCAATGTATCGACTCCGCCGCCGCCGTCGACATGGTCCCAATCGTTGAGCGCGCCGCCGAAATAGAAAAGGTCGGCGCCCTCGCCGCCCGCCACGGCGTCCTCCCCGCCCTGCTGGAGCCGGAACGTGTCGGCTCCGCCGAGGCCGGAAAGAAGGTCGGTGCCGGCGGTGCCGGCAATCTGGTCGCTTCCCTCGGTGAAGACGGTGACCGGAGGCGCGTTTCCACCGAGATTCCCCGCGGCCAGAGCCAGAGGCGTCACTCCGTCGAGCGTGGCGAGGGTGAGGAAATCATCGCCGCCGCCATTCTGGTCGATCAGCAGCAGAGTCCCGCTTGCGGTTGGAACGAGGCCGAAATGGCCGGTCTGGAACAGGGTATTGGGCGACCAGCCTCCGGTGAGCACCGCGCTGAGCGAGGCGGAGAAATCCAACCTGTCGCCGGGCTTGCCGGCCTGGAAGTCGGTGATCCTGAGGCTGCTGTCGAACGGGTTCCAATAGCCGCCTTCGACCTCGAGAAGGTCACTGCCCGCCCCGAGCGTCACGATCGCGCTCGCGCCGCCGCTCTGTCCGGCCAGGGTGATGCGATCGTCGCCGGCGCCGCCGTCGATGAGGAGCGTGCCGGCATTGATCAGTCCGGCATTGATCCAGTCATTGCCTTCGCCTCCGCTCAGGACATGGAATTGGGCCGGCCCGTTGTCCCAGCGGAACAGGATGAGGGTATCGTCGCCGCCGTCTCCGTACAGCTCGGCCCTGCCGCTCCCGCCGGAGAGCGAATTCTCGTCGAGCCAGTCATTTCCCGCGCCGCCATGGACGACGTCGTCGCCGTGGCCGCCGAACAGGAAATCGTCGCCCTCCGCACCGTCGATCAGGTCGGCGCCGGGGCCGCCTTCGACCAGGTCGTCGCCCGCGCCAGCGGCGATCGAGTCGGAGCCGGCCCGCCCGTAGAGACGGTCGTCGCCGCCGAGGCCGGTTATGGTGTCGGACCCGTTGGCGCCGACAAGCTCGTCGGGGCCGGGCGTGCCGTTCAGGAAGAGGCCTTCGGCAGGGCTGCCGTCGGGCGCGAAGCCGTCGAAATTGTGCGCGGTGAAGGCCTCCGGGTGGGCTTCCCAGCCGAAATCCAGGACCTTGACCCAGCTGTCGCCGCCGCCGTCGGGATCGATCTGCAGTATCTGGTGGCCGTCGATCGTATGGATCCTCGCGTAACCCGCGCTTCCGAACGGGTTGGAGGCGCCGTCCCAGCCGCTGAGGGCGCGGCCGAGGAAATCGTCCCAGACGATCATTCCGCCGTCGTCGCCGCGGCCGAAGCCCTCCAGGACGATCGTCGTGCCCGCATAATGTTCGGCCATCATCGGGTTGAGGGTGACGATGTCGGTGCCGTCCGGATCGAAGAAGATCGTCAGCCGGTCGAGGAGCAGGTCGATCTCGATGGCGTCGCTGCCCGGGCCGGTGGCGATCTCGATCAGGCCGCGCATCTGCGCCTGGATCCTGAACCGGTCGTCCCCCTCGCCGCCGTCGAGGCAGATATATTCGTCGGCGGACCTGTTCGACCGGACGAGGGTGAAATCGTCATGACCGGCGCCGCCGACCAGCACGTCGCTTCCGCTCAGGCTGTAGAAGACGTCGTTGCCCTCGCCGCCGTACGCCAGGTCGTCGCCGCCATCGTCGTTGATCGTGTCGTCGCCGCTGCCGCCCAGGATCTCGTCGTTGCCGAGACCGGCCCAAAGGACGTCGTTGCCGAGGCCGCCGTACAGATGGTCCTCGCCGTCGTCCCCGTTCAGATAATCGTCGCCGCTGCCGCCCCTCAGCTCGTCGGACCCCGCCCCGCCGTACAGATCGTCGTCGCCGCCTCTCCCGCGCAGCACATCGTCGCCGGCCTCACCCACCATGAGATCCGCTTCCGCAGTGCCGGTAAGGTCGTCAGGGCCCGCAGTGCCCGGAAAATTCGCCATGAGATGACTCCCGTCGTCGAAGCTGGCGGGACATCTGCACGCAAATCAGTGGCTTATCCACGGGGCTTAAGGAGCAGGCCCGTTTTGGGACGACCGGCCGGCCAATCCTTTCCGGAAGGCCGCCCGGGTTGGAGAAGAAAATCCCCTGCCCCGGCGACAGCGGCATTTTCCCCGCCGGTCCATGCGGATAGCGCACCCTGCAAACCGCCCCTGGAGTTGATCCTGATCAGGCGGGTTCGTTTCCGGCGAAGGCCGGGACCCAGCCCTTGCCACCATGCCCCCCGGGGCCCGGCCTTCGCCGGGGAGCAGGGGCTTCGACACGTGGGGGCCGGCCGCCGGTCACCCCCTAAAGCAGGAAGTCCCCCGCCCCGAGCGGGGTCGGCCCCTGCAGGGTCAGGGCGATGACGAGGTCGGCGACGCTGTCGCCGTTCACATCGCCTTCGACATACCAGGTCCCGCTCTGCGCATAGGCACGGAGCTGCCCCGCCATGCCGGTGAAGGCGCTGGAGCCGATCCAGCTGAACGCCTGGTCGCCGGCCACGAGCGAATTGGCATCGATGCGGTCGAGTTCGATCTTGTCGGTGCCGGGCGTGAAGTCGAGTATCTGGTCCCTCGTCGCGGCATTGGACTCCGCAATCGCCTGGTAGCGGAACGCATCCGCACCGCCATTGCCGGCGAGGATGTCGGCGCCGAGATTGCCGTGGATCAGATCGGCCTGGCCGCCGCCCTTCAGAGTGTCGCCCGCCTTGCCGCCGAACAGCCGGAGAAGCCCATCCGTCTCTTGGCTTCCGTCCAGGATCATCGTCTCGCTCGCCGTCAGGATCGTGCCCGACACCGTCAGGACCTGGCCCGCGCCGACCAGCACGTCGGACAGGATGAGGTTGTAGTCGAACTCGCTGCCGCCACCCCGCGCATAACGCTCGTCGGTCGCCGAGGTGAGGGTCAAATTCTCGATATTGGTGAACAGACCGGTATAGCCAGGCGCGTTGAAGTCGACCGTGTAGTTCCCCCTCAGGAACATGCCGTCATAGCCGGCGCCGCCGTTTACCGTATCGCCCGAAGCAAACCTCTCCTCGGCGAAGAAGAAGATGTCGGCGCCCAGACCGCCGGTCAGCGTGTCCACTCCCTTGCCGCCGTAGACGACGAACTTGGCATCGGTCTCGGCTGACCCGTTGAAGTTGAAGTCCTCTCCCGCGAGCAAGGCCGACCCGTTGATCCTGGCCTGAACGCCGGTGGCGAAGTTTGCATCGTTCGTGGTCAGCACATAGTCGTAGCGGTTGGTGCCGGGCTCGCCGAAATTGGTGTTGCCGCCACCCAGGATCGAGATGTTCTCCATTTCCTGGATAGCCGAGGTCAGAGTCAGGCCGCCGGCATAATTGCCCTGGAGGATGAGCGTATCGACGCCAGCGCCACCTCTGACGACGTCGTCCGAGGTCAGCGATCCGATGAAGAAGAAATTGTCGTTGCCGTCGTTGCCGAACACCGAGTCGTCGCCGCCGTCATAGAGTCGGAACAGATCGTTGCCGGTGGCGCCGAAGATGGCATTATTGACGGCATTGCCGCGGAAGTCATGGTTGATATCCGAAATAGCGATCAGGTTCTCGACATTCTGCGCCAGCACATAGGCTGCCGTCGCGGTGAGGACGATGTCAGTCCCTTCGTCGGCATTCTCGACGATGAGGTCGTCGGCATCGACGAAATAAACGTCGTCGCCGGCACCGCCGGCCATCGTGTCGCTGCCGGAACCGCCGTCGAGCCGGTCGTTGCCGGAACCGCCCTCCAGACTGTCGTTTCCGCCATTCCCGTACAGAATGTCGTCGGAGGCGAGCCCGGCAATGCCGTCGTCCTCGCCGGTGCCGTCGATCCAATCCTCCAACGGCGTGCCCACCAGGGGCGCCCTGAAGATCTGCATCTTCACGTCGTTCGCGGTATTCGGCGAATCGACCTCCCACGCGGCGACGATCCGGCCCGACGAAAGCGTCGTCAGGTCCGGATGGGTGAAGAGATCGTCGACCGGGGCGCTGTTGATCTCGAACTGGCCGCTGAGCCGATTGCCCTCGGCGTCGTACATCTGGCCGCGGATCGAGCCGATTCTATTATCGTCCGAGCTCGAATTCACCCACCCGACGAGGAATCCGCCGCCGGCGAGCGTCGTGACGGTGACCGAGCCGATTCGGTCCTCCGGATTGCTGGCGGTCACTTCCGGGCCGGTCTTGGCCCCGGTCGAATCGAACATCTGCGCCCGTACGACGGAAATTTCGAGCTCGCTGTCATAGCCCTGCCAGCTGGCGACGAAGCCGCCGTTCGGGAGTGCCGCCAAGTCGGCCGTCGACCCGGGGCCGCCCGAGGCGGCCACGAGGAACTCGGAGCCGATCCCGTTGCCGGCCGAGTCGAACATCTGCGCCCTGACCTGGATCTGGTCTGGAAAGCCTCGCGACAAATGCGTCCAGGCAAAGACGAAGTTTCCGCCGCTTAGCGCCACCACCTCGAGGTCCGCCTGCACGAACTGCGCCAACGGGGCCGTGTTGATCGCGAATTCCTGGCCGACCTTGCCTCCCGAAGCATCGAACCTCTGAGCGCGCAGGGCGTCTCCGCCCTGGGGCTGGCCCGAGTCCGTCCAGCCGATCACGAAGCCTCCGCCGGGGAGCGCGGCGACGGTCGCATCCTTTTGATCGTTTGACACATTGGTATTGACGAGGAAGTCCGGACCGAGCGGCACGCCGCTGGCATCGAAGACTCTCGCTTTGACCGAGTTTCCGGAGCCGTCGCCGCCGCCAGGGACGTCCCCCAGATAATGGGTCCAGGTCACGACGAAGCCGCCCGAGGCCAGAGCCGCGACCGTCGGATAAAATTGGGCGGACTCGCCGAGAAGGTTGACCCGAATTTCGCCGCCGATCTTGGTGCCGTTGGCGCTGAACATCTGGGCCGCGATGTCGGAGGGGTCGCCGAAGGTGAACTCGCTTGACCAAACGGAAACATAGCCCCCCGAAGGCAGCGCAGCGACCTTCGGGGTCAATTGCTGGCCGGCGGTGGTGGTATTGGCGGTGAATTCGTCGCCCAGCTGCCTGAGAAGCATGGTCATGGTTTGGTATTTCCTTCGATCCGGCGCGTCATTCTGCTGCAACCTTACGCCGTCGTGCCCGCCTGGGGTGGCCCGGGCCACCGCTTTTGTCCAAAATCATCGCAAATGATTGAAGCACAACTTCATTCTCATCCGAAACGGATCGACTGGCGGGCACTACAGGGCCGAAACGGATCGGATTGAACCGACATTGCGCCAGAGCCCTCTCCCTCCGACAGGCTCGGCCGCAAGGTGCTGGCGCGGCACGGCAACGGATTCTATCAAGCCGGCATGGCAGGGGTGCTCTCCGGAATCCGCATCGTCGAGCTGGCCGGCATCGGCCCCGCGCCGTTCGCCGGGATGATGCTCGCCGATCACGGCGCCACCGTCATCCGGGTCGAGCGCGAGGACCGGCCGCCGGTCATCCCGGCGGAATATGACGTGCTCGGCCGGTCGCGCGCCTCCACTGTCCGCCTCGATCTCAAGTCCGAGAAAGGCGTCGCCCGGGTGCGCGAGCTGGCACGGGACGCCGATGGCCTGATCGAGGGGTTCCGGCCCGGGGTGATGGAGCGGCTCGGGCTTGGGCCGGACCGGCTGCTCGAGGACAATCCCCGGCTCGTCTACGGGCGGATGACCGGATGGGGGCAGGACGGGCCGCTGGCCCAGTCCGCGGGCCACGACATCAACTATATCGCCCTCGCCGGAGCGCTCCATACCTACGGCCGGGCCGGCGGGCCGCCGGTGCCGCCGGTCAACGCGGTCGGGGATTTCGGCGGCGGCGGGATGCTGCTCGCTTTCGGGATGTGCGCGGGGATCCTTTCCGCCCGGACGACCGGAAAGGGGCAGGTGATCGACTGCGCGATGGTCGACGGGGCGGCCCTGCTGTCGGCTTTGACCTGGTCGCTCAAGGCGGCGGGGATGTGGAAGGACGAGCGCGGGGTCAATCTGCTCGACACCGGCCGGGCCTATTACGACGTCTACCAATGCGCCGACGGCGAGTGGCTGGCGGTCGGCGCGCTCGAGCCCGAATTCTTCGCGGTCCTGAAGGAGAAGCTGGGCCTGCGATCGGGCCAGAACGATCCCGGGCTCCGGGACGAGCTTACCGGCCTGTTTCGCGGCGAGGACCGGCGATTCTGGGTCGAAAAGTTGCAATCCTGCGACGCCTGCGTCGCCCCGATCCTCTCCCTGGCCGAGGCGCCGCTCGATCCGCACAACCTCCATCGCGGCACCTTCCTCAACATCCGCGGCGTAACCCAGCCCGCCCCCGCCCCCCGATTCACCACCAAGGACTGAACATGCTCGACCTTTCCCGCCGAACCGCCTTCACCCCCGAGCAGGACCAGTTTCGCGACAGCGTCCGCCGCTTCTTCGACCGCGAGCTGATCCCCCATCTGAGCCGCTGGGAAGAGGAAGGAATCATCGACCGCGCCTTCTGGAACAAGGCGGGCGAGGCCGGCCTGCTCTGCCCGACCGTTCCGGAGGCATATGGCGGCCCCGGCCTCGACTTCGGCTTCAACGCCGTCATCGACGAGGAGCTCGCTTACGCCGGCTCGACCGCCGGGATCACCCTCCACTCCGACATCGTCGCCGATTATCTCGTCGCCTACGGGTCCGAGGAGCAGAAATCCTATTGGCTGCCCCGAATGGTCTCCGGCGAGACCGCGACCGCCATCGCCATGACCGAGCCGGGCGCCGGCTCCGACCTCCAGGGCATAAGGACCAGCGCGAAGCGCGACGGCAACCATTATGTGCTGAACGGCTCCAAGACCTACATCACCAACGGCCAGCATGCCGATCTCGTCATCGTCGTCGCCAAGACCGACCCAGCTGCCGGCGCCAAGGGCGTCTCGCTGATCCTCGTCGAGGCAACCCAGGAGGGCTATGCCAAAGGCCGCAACCTCGACAAGATCGGCTTCCACTCGCAGGACACGTCGGAGCTCTTCTTCAACGACGTCCGGGTGCCGATCACCAATTGCCTCGGCGAGGAGGGCTCGGGCTTCGCTTACCTTATGAACCAGCTCCCCCAGGAGCGGCTCTCCATCGCCTGCGCCGCCCAGGCCGCCGCCCAGCGCGCTTTCGACGAGGCGGTCAAATTCACCAAGGACCGGAAGGCCTTCGGCAAGACCGTGTTCGATTTCCAGAACACCAAATTCACCCTCGCCGATCTCGCCGCCAAGCTCCAGGTCGGCTGGGCCCATCTGGACTGGGCGATCGCCCGCCATATCGCCGGCGAGCTCACCGCGGCCGAAGCTTCGGCCGCCAAGCTCTGGCACACCGAGCTGCAATGGGAGGCCTGCGATGCCTCGCTCCAGCTCCACGGCGGCGCCGGCTACATGAACGAATATCTGATCGCGAGGTTGTGGCGCGATGCGCGGGTGACCCGGATCTTCGGGGGGACGAACGAGATCATGAAGGAAGTGGTGTCGCGGTCGATCTGATCCGTCGGAGGCCCGAATTCCGCCGGGATGTCGGGGCAAGGAGGAGCCATGGCAAAGCTCGTGTTCGGAATGAACCAATCGCTGGACGGCTACGTCGACCATATGGCGTTCGGGCCGAGCCCGACGCTCTTCCGCCACTTCATCGAAGAGGCCGAGGCGCAGTCGGGCAGCGTCTACGGCCGGAAGATGTACGAAATCATGCGTTACTGGGACGATGATCATCCCGAATGGGGTGCCGAGGAACAGGCCTTCGCGGCGGCGTGGCGGAACCAGACGAAATGGGTCGTCTCGCGGACGTTGAAGTCGGTCGGCCGCAACGCCGTACTCGTCGGGGACGATCTCGAGGGCGAGATACGCGCGCTGAAGGCCGGGCGCGACGGGGAGATCGAAGTCGCCGGACCCGACCTGGCGCGAAGCCTTACCGAATTTGGGCTGATCGACGAATATCGGATCTACCTCCACCCCGTCGTCCTCGGCCGCGGCAAGCCCTATTTCGCCGGACCCCGGCCGCCGCTCCGTCTAATGACCCATGACCGGATCGGCGAGGATGTGATCAGGCTGACCTACGTTCCCGGCTGAGGCCCGGCCCGCGCTGGCGTGTGCGTGGCCCATGGAAACGGGTGGCAGGCGTTCTCGCTCACCCCTTGTTTTCGAACAGCCTCACCTCGACCGCCCCGGCGTCGAAGCCGTCGAGCAGCCGAGCGTTGACGCCCATCCTTCCGAAATCCTCGCCCAGCGTCCGCCAGTGGGTGCCGCAGCCGCAGACCGGGCAATGGTGGATACCGATCATCCGGTCGCCCCATATGTAGGGGACGGTCTCGCCCTCCACCTTGACCGCGCCGTCGGGGTAATAAGCGACCAGCCAGGCGGTCTTGGCGCAGAGCGAGCAATTGCACGAGGCGACCCATTCGGGCGGCGCCGGCGCCTCGAGGGTGACGGCTCCGCAGTGGCAGCGTCCGGTGACGGTCATCGCTTCTCCCCCGTCGTTCCCGCACAAGCGGGAATCCAGCCGGGCTTCAGTGCCCGCGAAGGCGATGGTACTGGATTCCCGCGTGCGAGGGAATGACGGGGAACGGGAGATGAAGATCATCGGCAGCTACGTCAGCCCCTATGTGAGGAAGGTGCTCGCCTGCCTGGCGCTAAAGGGGCTCGATTACGAAATCGATCCGATCACGCCTTTCTACGGCAATGACGATTTCGAGCGGCTGAGTCCGCTTCGGCGGATTCCGGTTCTGATCGAGGATGGGCTGACTCTCTGCGACTCCTCCGTCATCTGCGCCTGGCTGGACGAGGCTTATCCGCAGCGCCCCCTCCTCCCAGCCGGAGCCAGGGATCGGGCCCGGGCTCGCTGGCTCGAGGAATATGCCGACACGCGCCTCGGCGACGTCTTCATCTGGGGCCTGTTCTACCCGAAGTTCGTCCATCCCATCGTCTGGGGCGAGCCCGGCGACGAGGCTCGGATCGCGAAGACGCTGGGCGTGGATCTCCCTCGTGAGCTCGACTATCTCGAAGGCCAGCTTCCCGAACGGGGCTGGCTGTCGGGCGGCGACATCGGCCTCGCCGACATCGCCATCGCCACCTTCTTCCGCAACGGCGCCCATGTCGGGGTGGAGCCCGATCCCGCCCGCTGGCCTCGGGTCGCGGGCTTCGTCGAGCGTGCCCTCGCTCACCCCTGCTTCGCGTCGCTCCTGCCCTTCGAGCAGGTCCAGCTCGGCACCAGCCCCGCCGGCCGCCGCCAGGCCCTGCTCGCCGCCGGAGCCCCGCTGACGGCGGAGACGATGGCGACGCGGGAGCCGCGGCGAGGGGTGATGAAACTGTAGCCGACTTGCCAGAAATGGCGAAGGGTGCGAGCCTGTCGCCGCAGTGACGGGCAGCGGCTCGGGGGAGGCGACAATGGACGGTGCGAGCAGGACACCTTTGCATCTTTGGATCGTGGGCGCGGCGGCGACCTTGTGGAACGCGTTCGGCTGTTTCGACTATCTGATGACCCAGACCCGCAATGCGCAATATCTGGCCAATTTCACCGACCCGCAGCGCGTCTATTTCGAGAGCTTCCCGATCTGGATGGAGGCGGTGTGGGCGTTGGGCGTGTGGGGCGGAATGGCCGGCGCGCTGCTCCTCCTCATGCGCAGCCGCTACGCGGTGACGGCCTTTGCCGTTTCGCTGGCCGGGCTCGCGGTCAGCACCGTCTACCAATATGGGCTGAGCTCGCCGCCCGAGGACATGATGACCGGAGCGATGATCGGCATGAACCTGGCGATCTGGGCCGTGGCGATCGGTCTGCTCGTCTATGCGATGCGGATGCGCGGACGGGGCGTGCTTCGTTGAGAATCGCGGCGTCAGGCCGCCGTTTTCATCCCGACCATTTCGCGCAGGTCGGTGACGAGGGGCAGAGTTTCCGGAAGGTCGTAGAGGCTTACGATGAGCTCGAAGGCCGTTGCGAAATAAGCGAGCTCGTCGCGAAAGTCGGCATAGACCCGGCCGTGCAGTAGCGGCGGCAGGGACTCCGCTCTCTCGCCGTTCAGCAATAAAGGCAGCACGCTCTGCTTCTGAGGCTCGGTGCCTATAAGGCGATTGTTGATAAGGTCGACCTCGGCGGCGACCACATAGCCGGCCCCCTCGTCCCTGTTCTCATATTTGCGCCGGTAACCCGGCGTGCCGACCATCACGATACGGTCGCTCTTCTCGATGCGCTCGACGAACCGCGCCACGTTCGCGCCGATTCGCGCATTGTGCCACCGATCCAGAACCACTCCGATGCCGGCCTTGAGCAGATCGGTGGCCAGCCGCTTCTCGACCCACCGCTCGTGCTCGGGCACGCCCCAGGCATAGCTGATGAATGTCTCCGGGGCCCTGATTTCCTGCTCCGAAGTATAAGTGCGAATGCGGAAGATCGCCTGCTCGAACCGGGTCCGTTCCTCGGCTGCCCGCCGCTGCAAGTCGACCTCGGCCTGGACCTCCCGGGTCAGCTGGATCGGCTCCTCCATTTTCGGGAGGATCAGCTTCTCCCCGCAATCGTTGCAAAAAGCGAAGGGCTTTCCTTCCTTGAGCCGCTGCCGAACGACGGAACGATCCAGGAGATGGCCGCAGAGCGAGTTGGTGCACTGCACCGGCTCGTAGCGCATGACGGTCAGGTTCCGCCGGGCGAGAAGGCTTTCGAACAGGCCTTGGAAGAGCGTCCGAACGGGGGCGCCCACGTTCGCGCCGAAGCTGAGCACGAAGTCCAGCTCGCCGTCCCTTTCGGCCTCCTGCTTGAAGGCGCAGACCAGCTTCTCGCCCATCTCGTAGCGGGCATTTTCGTGCCATTGCGCGGTACGAGTGAAGGTGTGCGTGTAACCCAGCAGGACGACCAGGGAAGCGAACACATTCTCGGTCGGACCGTTCACCGTATAGGCGACCCCTTCGTCAGTGGCGGGCTCGTCCTCCGGCGGCTTCTTGAGGTTGATGAGTTCCGGGAAGACCAGATAAGGCTCCATCCGCAGCGGGTCCGTCTCGCGGAAACAGACATTATGCTCCAGGAACAGCAAAGCCGCGGAATCGAGCAACACCTCCCGCTCCGCCTTCTGTAGATGGCGCAACTCGGCGAAATCGTAGCCGTCGGCCAACAGCCGCCTCTCCTCCAGCGCCCCCAGGCCCTTCGGGTGCTTGCGGGCTTCGAGGACGAAGGACGAGGCAAGATTGTTGAGCAACTCGGGGTGGAGCAGGATCCGGTTCTGGCCCGTCGACGTGTGCAGGCGCTTGACGTAACCGTAATTTTCGAGATGGCCGATCGCGGCCGCCATTTCGTTGTCGCTGAATTCCCAGGAATCGTTCGTGCCCTCCAGCCTCGCGCGCAACTCCTCGGCCGTGACCAAGGTGATGTCCTCGGCTCCCGCTTCCTTAAGGCTCAGGACATAGTCCTTGATCCGCTTGAAGGTCGTAGTGGTTACGGTCGCCGGCTTGTCCTCCCAGGCAATCATCGAGCGCATGCACGCCACCAGCTCGGTTATTCCCTCATGAGTGAGCGCGCTGGTCGCAATTGGCCCGGCAATTCCCTCCCTCTCGCAGAACGAGGCGAGTTCCTCCGGCGTCAGCGAACAGGTTCCACGGTCGACTTGCGCGGCCACCAGAATGACGCCGCACCGGCTTCGCACCGCCTGCAGCTGTTTCAGCCAGAAGCTGACGCCGTGGAGAGGGTCGTGGATATCCGAAGAATCGAACAGGACGAGCGCCAGATCGGCATTGTCGAGGAACAGGGCATGGACCAGCCGGTAGTCCGGCTGCCCCGCCAGATCCCAGAGGATCGCCTCACAATCGGTGCCGTCGGCGCGGCGCTCGCCGAGGTCGGGAAACACCCAGAATTGCTGGCCGTGGGTCGACGCCTGCTCCTTGAAATCGCCATGAATCAATCGGTGCGCGAGTGCCGACTTTCCGACGCTGTGGTCACCCAGCAACACGATCTTGCTGGTCGCGTGGTGCACCGCGGAGATTGAGGGCGGCGCGACGGCGCGTAGGCTGAGCAGCTCGTCCAGATCGAGGGTCCAGACGCGGACTTCGCCGTCGCCACCGTCGGAACCGACGGCGGCGGCCAACAGTGGCAAATCGGGATGGAAGGCAAGCCCGGCCGAGCCCCATACCGACGCGGTCGGTGCAGCCGGGATAACGGCAATTGTATCCCAGGTCCGGCAGCTCCAAAGTCGGATTGAATCGTCCTTCCCTCTCGAAGCGAGCAACTGTGCATCGGGAGAAAATGCCACCTCGGTAACCCCCTCCGTGTGGCCTTCCAGAGTTCGCAGCAGCCTGCCGGTGGCGGGATCCCACAACCTGACCGTCCGATCGCCACCGCCGCTGGCCAGGACTTCACCCCGCAGATCGAAGGCAACTGCAAAGATCCGCCCTGAGTGGCCACGGAGGACGTTGATCGGCTCGCCGCTCGCCACGTTCCAAAGCCTGATCGACGCGTCGTCGCTGGCCGAAGCCAGGATCTTGCCTTTGGGGTCGAAGGCAATGCTCCAGACCCAGTCTTGATGTCCTTCAAAAGTTCGCAGCAGGCGTTCCGACTTCGCGTCCCACAGCTTCACGTCGCCATCGAAACCCGCGCTGGCCAGGGTCGTGCCGGTCGGATCGAATGCGAGCGCCACGACTCGCTCGTGCGGATGGCCCGGAAGCGACGCGATCTGGTCGCCCGACCGGACGTCCCAAAGAAATATTTCACCGCGGCCGCTCAGCGCAAGACGACCACCACTAGGATCGAAGGCGATGCTCGCGCTTTCGGGTTTGAACGTGCCCCGAACTTGCCAGTACTTTACATCCCAGAGTTTGCCACTGCCGGTTTGCTCGAAGGTGTGGGGAAAGCTGGCGGCAGCCAGGAATTCTCCGCCGGGGTCGAAAGCAAGGCCCCATACCCTGCCGAGGTCGCACGGCAACGTCCGCGTCAGCTCGACCCCCGCCGGCAATTGCCCTGGCTGGGTTGGGACCTGTTGCCGATCGGGCTGCTTCGCCATCCTTGCCAGCTCCGAATGAACCGGCGACACCAAATCCAAGGAGCCGCGATAGTCAAGCCGGCCGGGCATTGCCAGGATCCCGCGGATCAGGCCGGGCGTTCTGCGTGAGCCCTGCCGGCGGCGGCCTCAGTTCAGCATGGAGACGTCGGACCCATCGGACCGGCGCCGCAGACCGCCGCCACCAGCTCGTCCGTCGGCCGGGTGCCGTCGAACCTCAGCACCGGCTTGTCGAGCCCGGCGAGCCATGCCTCATGTCGCGGCCGGCTACGGCCCGGCAGGGTGCCGTCTTCGTAACGGGCCGCCCATTCGATGAATTCGCGATGATTGTCGTGCATCGCCCCGCCGGGCAGGAGGGCATCGCCGAACCACGCTTGTTCCCGCAGCCTTAGCCGCTCCAGCCGCACCGGCGTCGGCACCTGGAGGAAGACGATCAGCTCGCAGTCCCGGCTTGCCGGCTCGGCCCAGCCGTCGAGCGTGCCGGACATCACCCACCGCCCGGTGAGCGCCTGCTCGGCGGCGATCCGGACGAGGCGCTCCGGGACGTCGCGCTTCACCTGGTAAGGCGGATCGGTGGCGACCCAGAAATGATCGTCCGTGTCGATATGGACGGCCTCCAGCCTGGCCGCCAAGGCGGCGCCCAGGGTCGTCACTCCGCAGCCGGAGGCGCCGGTGATCCCGACTCGATTAAGCGGCTTTGCCATGCGCAGGCTTGTCGCATCGGCGTCGGCCGGATGCCAGCGGGGCGCGGCGGGGCGGGCGCATCGGCGATTACCGGCCTAGCCACTCCGCTCCCGCTGGCGTAGCGTCGGCGCGGAAGGCCTCGGGGCCCGATTGTGAGTAACCAAGCGAGAGGAATATTATGAGCGCGGACGGGAAGAGCGGCCACATCCGCCTCACGTCGCATCCGGGGTCGCGCGGGCCGGTGCGATTTCCGCTGACCTGGGGCGCGGCGACGGCGGCGGAGCGGGGACCGGTGATCGCCACCGTCAACGCGCGCTCGGACCGGAACGCGATCGGGGCGCATGGCGGGTCCTATTCGATCTACCGGGCGCTCGCCATCTCCTCCGGAGCGATGGACCCCAATGCGAAGCCGGACTTTCACGACACGTCGCCGGTCTGCGAGATCGGCCCCCACAAGCAATGGGGCGATCCCGGCAAGATTGTCTCGCTCGACCCATGGGGACACCGGGTCGCCCAGGATTTCGGCGGGCTGATCGAGGAGGGCATCGACATAAGGCCGTCGATCGCGATCACGAAGGCGCGGCTGACCCTGCACGAGATCCAGGGGGCGATCGCGGCGGGGCGGCTCGAGGTCGACGGCGACATCGTCCACGAAGCGGGCGACGTCTCGGTCACCAAGATCGCGGTCGATCCGGTCTGGTGGCTGCCCGGAGTCGCCGAGCGTTTCGGAGTGGCCGAGGGCAGCCTGAGGCGCTGCCTGTTCGAGCAGACCGGCGGGATGTATCCCGAGCTCGTCACCCGCCCCGACCTGTCGGTCTTCCTTCCGCCGATCGGGGGCATGACCCTCTATATCTTCGGCGATCCCGCTTACCTGGGCAATAAGAGCCGGACCCTGACCTGCCGGGTCCATGACGAATGCAACGGCTCCGACGTGTTCGGATCCGACATCTGCACCTGCCGCCCCTATCTCACCCACGGCATCGAGGAGGCGACCCGGGCGGCCCAGGCCGGCGGCACCGGCCTGATCGTCTACAACCGCAAGGAAGGCCGGGCCTTGGGCGAGGTGACCAAGTTCCTCGTCTACAACGCCCGCAAGCGCCAGCCGGGCGGGGACCAGGCGGCGACCTATTTCGAGCGGACCGAGTGCGTCGCCGGAGTCCAGGACGCCCGCTTCCAGCAGCTCATGCCCGACGTGATCCACTGGCTCGGAATCGAGCGGATCGACCGCTTCGTGTCGATGTCGAACATGAAGTACGACGCGCTCGCCGCGGGCGGAGTCGAGATCGGCGAGCGCGTTCCGATCCCCGACGGACTGGTTCCTCCGGACGCCAGCGTCGAGATGGAAGCGAAGAAGGCCGCCGGCTATTTCTCGCACGAGCAGCCGCCCTCCGCGGAGGCGCTTCGCGGAGTCGTCGGACGGGATCTGGGGAAGTTCTAGAAGAGATGCCAGAGACCCGCGAAGGGATAAGCGCGCTGCTCAACGCGGCCGCGGTGCGTGAACGGGCGCATGAAATGCTCGAGCTCGCACTCGACGGCCGGGTCGAAGGCTGGGCGGTCGACCTCGACCGGCTCGGCGAGGCGGCCGACCTTACCTCGGCGGTGACTCGGGAGGCCTATCCCGATCTCGCCATCCCCTTCCATGCCCGCTGGCGGCATTTCGTTGCCGGAGGGCCCCGCCTGCCGGACTCCGGCCCGGCGGAACGGGCGCGGTCGGCCTTCGACCTCGTCATCCTGTCGGTCCTGCTCGACGCCGGCGCAGGTCCCGGCTGGCGCTTCGCCGACCCGGTGAGCGGCAGGATTTTCACCCGGTCCGAGGGGCTCGCGGTCGCAAGCCAGAGGCTGGTCGAAACCGGAGCCCTCGGCACCGGCGGAGCGGCGCTGGCGGCGCTCGACAACGAAATTCTGGAGCGCGGCTTCCAGGCCTCCGACGACAATCCGCTGGCCGGCCTGGACGGCCGCACCGCCCTCCTCCGCCGCCTCGGCGCTCAGCTGCTGGCTCGACCGGACCTGTTCGCGACCGCCGGCGAGCCGCGGCCGGGCGGGCTTTACGACGTGCTGGCGGCACGCGCCGCCGCCGGGAGGCTTCCAGCGCCGGCCATCCTGGAGCTTCTGCTCGAAGCGCTCGGCCCGATCTGGGCCGACCGGCTCGTCCTCGAGGGAATCCCGCTCGGCGATTGCTGGCGCCATCCGGCGATCCGTCGGGACGATTCGACCGACGGTCTGGTGCCGCTTCACAAATTGTCGCAATGGCTGGCTTATTCCCTGATCGAGCCGCTCGAGGCGGCGGGGATCGAAGTGGTCGACGTGGATGGCCTCACCGGGCTCGCCGAATATCGCAATGGCGGGCTTTTCGTCGACACCGCCGTCCTCAGGCTCACGGATCCCGAAGCGGCCGGGCGGGCCCACCCGGTGTCGGATCCGCTGATCGTGGCCTGGCGCTCGATGACGGTCGCCCTGCTCGACCGGCTCGCGCCGCTCGTCCGCTCCCGGCTCGGCGTCGGCGCGCAGGCCTTCCCGCTCGCCCGAATGCTCGAGGGCGGCAGCTGGGCCGCCGGCCGACGGATCGCCGCCAAGCTCCGCCCGGGGGGCGGGCCTCCTTTCAACATCATCAGTGACGGAACGGTATTTTAAAGATGGACGGATTGACGATCGTCGGACACCCGCTGGTCCAGCACAAGCTCACCATCCTTCGCGACAAGAACAGCTCGATCCTGCTCTTCCGGACCGTCGTCCGCGAGATCGCGACCCTGCTCTGCTACGAAGTCACCCGCGACCTTCCGACCGATCTGGTCAGCATCGAGACTCCGATCGCCGTCACCGACGCGCCCGCCATCGCCGGCAAGAAACTGGTCTTCGCGCCGATCCTTCGCGCCGGCCTCGCCATGGCCGAGGGCATGCTCGACCTCGTCCCCTCGGCCCGGGTCGCCCATATCGGCCTCTATCGCGAACCGGTCTCGCTCCACTGCGTCGAATATTATTTCAAGACTCCCGACGACGTCGCCGAGCGGCTCGTCATCATCGTCGACCCGATGATGGCGACGGGGCACACCGCCATCGCCGCCATCGACCGGCTGAAGGAAGCCGGAGTCGTCGACATGCGCTTCGTCTGCCTGCTCTGCTCGAAACCCGGCGTCGAGGCCGTCCGGGCCGCCCATCCCGACGTCCCGATCTGGACGGCCGCCATGGACGAGAAGCTCAACGACCATGGCTATATCGTCCCCGGCCTGGGCGACGCCGGCGACCGGACCTACGGGACCCGCTGAATCCGCCGCGGGCAAAGTGGACGAAGTGGACGCAAGGCGGTCCTTTTCTCATGTCCGAAAGCGGACGAAGTGGACGAAGTGGACGCGGCAGAGCCTTTTCTTTGCCCGGAAAGCCGGACCCGAGCGAACGCATCCCGGCCACGCCGACGCAATGCGGGCGATCGCCGCCTCCGCGCGGAATTCACAGGAAGTCCAGGTCCGCTCGACCCCATCGGCATGGTGAAATCCGCCAGTCTGCCCGATTTGCAACTTTACGTTTGGGACATACAGGGAACGACAGTTCCGGTCAAGCGCGTCGTGACACAATCGACGCCCGATGCGACGGTTCGTTCAGTCCGTGGCGGGTAGAGCGGAAGACCAGTGGATGTGGACGATCCGCCACCCCTCCGCGCCGCGGCGCAGGACCATCGTCTCGACCATGATCCGGTCGACATCCTGACCCTTGAAGCGGCCTTTGGTCCGGCTTTCGCTGGCGATCAGGGCGAGATCGCCGCCGGCGTGGCCGGTGCGGTTCAGCCGCTTCGACGGCACCGCCTTGGAAAAAGCCGCGTCGGCGCCGGCATGGTGGAGGGCATATTCGGCCTTGGTACGCTCGATCCGGCCGTCCTCGAAGACGATTGCGTCGTCGGCGACCAGCGCCAGCGCCGCCTCGGGGTCGCCCCGGCGGAGGGCGGCATGGAAGGTGTCGACGGCGGCCGCCGCCTCGCGCGCCCCTTCGGGCAGCGTTTCAGTGCGCACCGGCTCCGGCGGCGCGGCCGGGGCCTGGGGCGCGAGAGCCAGGAGCATGGCGACCGCCGCCGCGCGTAAACCAAAACCCGCCATTACCTGCCCCTTCGCCGAAGCGGCTATTCTAGGCGGACAACTATTTGTTTTTCAACATCCTTTACTGCGGCGGCCAAAGCGCTTGAAATGCTCCCTCAGCGCCTTCCCCTCACCACGAAGCGGCCATTCGAATTCCTTTCTACGTTGTGCCTTCGTGCCTTCTCTCAAAAACAATTCCGGCACTTCGCCTGAAGGAGAGACGCCGGATGCATCTGCGCCGTGCACTCGGCCAAGCTTCAGCGCCTGACGGTCCGGTCCTCTGGCACCCGGTTTGAGAGAAGGCACAAAGGCGCAAAGGCACGACGCAGAAAGTAGAAAAGTCCGGAAAATCGGTGTCAGACACCAATTTTCCAGGCGGGAATCATTGGTGCCAGGCACCAATTTCCAAGGCGTTGGAATCGATGGAGGCCCGGTGATCTACCGGTTCCGCCGGCCCTCGATCAGCCCGTCCACCAGGCCCGGATCGGCCAGCGTGCTCGTATCCCCCAGGCTTCCGAAATCGTTCTCGGCGATCTTCCTCAGGATGCGGCGCATGATCTTGCCGCTGCGGGTCTTGGGCAGGCCCGGGGTGAAGTGGAGAATGTCCGGGGTGGCGATCGGGCTGATCTCGGTTCGGACGTGCTGGCGCAATTCCTTCTCCAAGGCCTCGCTTCCCTCCTCGCCCTCCATCAGGGTGACGTAGCAATAGATGCCCTGGCCCTTGATGTCGTGCGGATAGCCGACGACGGCGGCCTCGGCGACCTTGGGGTGCGAGACGAGGGCGCTCTCGATCTCGGCGGTGCCCAAGCGGTGGCCGGAGATGTTGAGGACGTCGTCGACCCGGCCGGTGATCCAATAATAACCGTCCTCGTCGCGGCGGCAGCCGTCGCCGGTGAAATATCGGCCGCGATAGGTGCTGAAATAGGTCGACACGAAGCGCTCGTGATCGCCGTAGACGGTTCGCATCTGGCCGGGCCAGGAGCGGGCGAGGCAGAGGTTGCCGGAGGCGGCGCCTTCCAGCAACTCGCCCTCGGGGCCGACCAGCTGCGGCTCCACTCCGAAGAAGGGCCGGCCGGCGCTTCCCGGCTTCATGTCGTGGGCGCCGGGAAGGGTGGTGATCATGACCCCGCCGGTCTCGGTCTGCCACCAGGTGTCGACGATCGGGCAGCGGCGCTCGCCGACCACCTCGTAATACCAGCGCCACGCTTCGGGGTTGATCGGCTCGCCGACCGTTCCGAGCAGCCGGATGGACGAGCGGTCGTGCTTGCGGACCGGTCCCTCCCCTTCGCGCATCAGCGCCCGGATGGCGGTCGGGGCGGTGTAGAAGATGTCGACCCTGCGGCGCTCGACCACGTCCCAGAAGCGGCTGAAATCGGGATGGTTGGGAACGCCCTCGAACATCAGGCTGGTCGCCCCGTTGAGCAGCGGGCCGTAGACGACGTAGGAGTGGCCGGTGACCCAGCCGACGTCGGCGGTGCACCAGAAGATCTCGCCCGCCTTATAGTCGAAGACGTAATGGAAGGTCGCCGCCGTCCACACCGCATAGCCGCCGGTGGTGTGGAGGACGCCCTTGGGCTTTCCGGTCGATCCCGACGTGTAGAGGATGAAGAGCGGGTCTTCCGCGTTCATCGGCTCGGCCGGGCATTCGTCCGGGACGAGCGCGGCCATGTCGTGAAGCCAGTGGTCGCGGCCCTCGGTCCACTCGACGTCGTTGCCGAGGTGGCGGACGACGAGGACGGCTTCGACCTCGGCCCCCTTGGCCAGCGCCGAATCGACATTGGCCTTGAGGGGCACCAGCCTGCCGCCGCGCCTGCCGCCGTCGGCGGTGATCACGAAGCGGCTCGCGCAATCTTCGATCCGCCCGTGCAGCGCCTCCGGCGAGAAGCCGCCGAAGACGACCGAATGGACCGCGCCGATCCGCGCGCAGGCGAGCATCGCCACCGCGGCTTCCGGGATCATCGGCATGTAGAGGGTGACCCGATCCCCCTTGCCGGCGCCCAGGGCCTTCAGGCAGTTCGCCATCCGGACGACCTCGCGATAGAGCTCGCCGTAGGTCAGGCTTCGGCCGGTGCCGGGCTCGTCCCCTTCGAACAGGATCGCGACCCGGTCGGCGCTCGTCTCGAGGTGCCGGTCGACGCAATTGTGGCAGAGGTTGAGGATTCCGTCCTGATACCATTTGATGTCGACCGGATCGAAGGACCAATTGCCGGCGACGGTGGGCGTCCGAACCCAGTCGATCCGCAGCGCCTGCGCCGCCCAGAAGCCGTCCGGGTCGTCGAGCGACTGGCGGTAGAGCGCCTCATAGGCCTCGGCGTCGACATGGCTGGCGGAGACCAAAGCGGCGGGCGGCGGAATTCGGCTGTCCATGCCCCGTCCCTAGGCCCGGATCCTGCCGCTCGCAAAGACGCAAAATCTTTACCCGCGCAGGTTAAGGCGGCGCTGATGATCGAGGGGTGGGTCACAGCCATCGAGACGATGCCGGAATTGTCCGCGGCCACGGCGGCGCTTACCCGCCGCCGTCCCGAAGCGCGGACGGCTTCGGCCGCGGTGTCCTCCGGCCTGTCCTTCGCCCGCTTCTGCGAGGAGGAGGCGCTGGTCCGCTCCTGGCGGCGGCTAGAGGCGGAAGCCTCGCTGCCGATGCAGAGCCATGCCTTCGCCTCGGCTTTGGCCAGCACCCTGCTCGCCGACGCGCATATCGAGGTGTTCCACATCCGGCGCGGCGACGAGGTTTCAGCCCTTCTCGCCTTGTGCCGGGCGTCCGGTCGATTCGCCCGCTGGACGACGGTCGCCGCTCAGCAGGTGTGCGAGCCCGACGACGCCCTTTACCGCAATCCCCAGGACGCGCGGCTCCTGGCCGACGCCATCGTCGGCGATGCGCGCGCGGTGGAGCTGGACCGGGTCCCGGCGGGCTCAAAGCTGATCCCGGCCCTTCGCGCCGCGCTCAAAGGCAAAGGCTGGATGTCGGTTCGCCCGGCGACTCCGACCCCGACGATAAGCCTCGGCTCGCGCTGGAAGGATCCGGCGGCCTGCTTCAATTCCGGCCGCCGCTCCGACTTTCGCCGGGCCGCGCGGAGGGCAAGCGAGTTCGGCGAAATTTCGTTCGAGATATTGTCGCCCGGGCCGGACGAGTTCGACGCCTTGTTCGACGAGGCGGTCGCGGTCGAGCTGCGCAGCTGGAAGCGCGAGGCGGGCACCGCGATCGCGGCCGACCGGGCCAAGGAAAATTGCTTCCGCCATTATTTCCGCTCGGCCTGCGAGCGGGGCGAATTCCGGATCGCCTTCATGCGCATCGACGGCCGCGCCGTCGCCATGCAGATGGCGCTCGAGACTCTGGGCCGCTACTGGCTGTTCAAGATCGGCTTCGACGAGGAATATGAGCGCTGCTCGCCGGGCACCTTGCTGATGCTCCACACGATCGGCTGGGCGGCGGAGCGGGAGCTGAACGCCTACGAGCTGCTCGGCAATCTCGAGCCGTGGATCGCTTTATTCTGGACCCGAGAGCAGCATGACTGCGTCTGGGTCCGCGCTTATCCCTTCAATGCGAGGGGCGCGGTCGCCCTGGCCTCCGACGCCTTCGCCTCGCTGCGCAAGCGGCTGACTCGGGCCTGATGCTCAGCCCCTGGGCCGCGCTCAGGAAGGCGCGCTACGCCCTCCCGCATGTTGTCGAGCGAGCGGTCCCCGGGCCGGGGCCGGGCGCCGCCGCACGGCGCTGCCGAAAGCTCAATCGCGCCGGGCTGGCCGCGACATTGGGCTATTTCCAGTCGGGAGGCTCGCGGCCGGAGGATATCGTCGCCGCCAACGTCGCCGCGGCGGGGCTCCTCGCCGGCCGCGCGGGCGACGTCTATCTGTCGGTGAAGGCTCCCCCCTTGTCGTTCGACCCCGCGCATCTTCGCACGATCGCCGACTCCGCGGCGGCCGCCAACATGACCCTGATGTTCGACGCCCACGCTCCCAGGGACGCGGATCGGACTTTGCGGGCAGTGTCGGACCTGCTGGCCGATTTCCCCGGAACGGGGTTCGCTTTGCCCGCTCGCTGGCTCCGGAGCAGGGGGGACGCCGCCGCCTTCCGGGACGGTTCGGCGCGGATCCGGCTGGTCAAGGGCGAATGGGCCGATCCGAACTGGCGGGGGCAGGACGTCGAGGCGAGCTACTTCGCGCTCGTCGCCCGCCTCGCCGGACGCGCCGCCCCGGTGGCCGTCGCGACTCACGATCCCGGCCTTGCCGAGCGCGCCCTCAACATGCTGCTCGCCGCCGGCACGCCGTGCGAGCTGGAGCAGCTGCGCGGCCTTCCCTCGCGCAGGACGACGGCGGTGGCGAGACGCCTGGGCGTGCCCGTCCGGGTCTATGTGCCGTTCGGGCCCGGCTGGTGGCCTTATGCTCTGGATAAGGCGCTGGGCCGTCCGTATTTGCTGAAGTGGATGATCCGGGACTGGCTGGCGAGGCCCATCGTCCCTCTCCCGCTTTCCGCGGGAGAGGAGGGGCCCGCCCGCGCAGCGGGTGGGAGGTGAGGGTCTGTAAGCCGGACTCGGCAAGACCCTCACCTCCCAAGCCTTCGGCTTGGGCCCCTCCTCTCCCGTAAGGACGGGAGAGGGGTTGGTTGGCTTAACCCAGGTGAGGGCAATGCCCCGGAACTGGGCCTCTTTCCGGGGGTTAAGCCGAGGTCATGACGCCTCCGAACCAGTCCGCGCCCGTGGCCGATGCGCCGACCCAGGAAAATGGCTCCACAACCGGCATGTTCTTCGCTTCGAAGACCGATCCCGGCACCCACCAGCTGACCGCCCGGATGCAGGTGACCGAGGTCGGAGTCTATCGCGGGCCGCATTATTACAGCCACAGGCCGATGATCCGAATCCAGCTCGATCTCGGCCGGCTGGAGGAATGGCCGACCAACCGGATCGCCGGCTTCACCGAGGCTCTGCTCGGCCTTCTGCCCGGGGTCGGCCGCCACGGCTGTTCACTCCGGGTCCGCGGAGGCTTCGAGCGGCGGCTTCGCGAAGGCACCTGGCTTGGCCATGTCGCCGAGCATGTCGCGCTCGAGCTTCAGACTTTGGCCGGCTCGCGCGCCACCCGTGGCAAGACCCGGTCGGTCAAGAGCCGGCCCGGCGTCTACAACGTCATGTTCGCCTACAACGAGGAGAAGGTCGGGCTGATGGCCGGGCGGGTCGCGCTCGAGCTGGTCCATTCGCTCCTCCCGGCCGACCTTCAGGGCCTGGGCGGCCTCGACCGGATCTTCCCGCTCGAAGGGGAGTTCGATCTGGAGCGGCGGCTTGCCGCCCTGAAGCGGATGGTCCGCCGCAAAGCGCTCGGCCCAAGCACCAAGGCCCTGGTCGACGAAGCGGAGCGGCGTGGAATCCCGGTGATGCGGCTCGACGAGAAGAGTCTGCTCCAGCTCGGCCACGGCCGCCACCAGCAGAAGATCAGAGCCTCGATCACCGGCCGCACCTCGTTGGTCGCGGCCGACCTCGCCGGCGACAAGAACATGACCAAGAAACTGCTCGACGAAAGCGGCGTTCCGGTGCCGCGCGGGATCGTCGTTCGCGATTCCGAGGAGGCGGTGCGCGGGGCGAAAAGGCTGCGTTTTCCCCTGGTCACCAAGCCGCTCGACGGCAATCACGGCCGCGGAGTCACCATCGGAATCATGGACGAGACTCAGCTCCGCTTCGGCTTCCGGGAAGCCCAGAGCCAGGCCAGGGGGCGGGACGTCATCGTCGAGCAATATTTCGAGGGCAACGATCACCGGATCCTCGTCGTCGGCGGCAAGATGGTCGCCGTCGCCGAGCGCATCCCCGCTCGGGTGGTGGGCGACGGGATCAGCAGCATCCGCCAGCTCGTCGCCAAGGTGAATCGCGACCCTCGCCGCGGCGAAGGCCATGAGAATGTCATGACCCGGATCCGCATCGACAGCCATGTCGAGGAGTTTCTCAACCGTTCGGGCCTTACTCCGGATTCCATTCCCGAAGCCGACGAGGTCGTGCAGCTGCGCGCCACCGCCAACCTCTCGACCGGCGGCACCGCGGTCGACCGGACCAATGAAATCCATCCCGACAATGCCGAGATCGCCCGCCGGGCGGCCTTGATCATCGGCCTCGACGTCTGCGGAGTCGATTTCGTCTGCCCCGACATCAGCCGGTCGGTGCGCGAGACCGGCGGGGGAGTCATCGAGGTCAACGCCGCGCCGGGCCTGCGGATGCACATCGAGCCGTCGGAAGGCGCCCCCCGCGACGTCGCCAAGCCGATCATCGAGATGCTGTTCCCGCGCGGTCGCTCGTCGCGGATCCCGATCATCGCCATCACCGGCACCAACGGCAAGTCGACCGTCGGGCGGATGGCCAAGCACATTTTGCGCTACACCGGCTGCACGGTCGGCCTGACGTCCACCACCGGGGTCTATGTCAACGATATCCTCACCCACGAAGGCGACGCCACCGGCCCGCGCAGCGCCCGGATGATCCTTCGCGATCCCACGGTCGAGGTGGCGGTTCTGGAAACGGCGCGCGGCGGGCTATTGCGCGAAGGGCTCGCTTATGAGGAGGCGGACATCGCGGCCTGCCTCAACGTCACCGCGGACCATCTCGGGCTGAAGGGCATCGAGACGGTCGAAGACCTCGCCAACGTCAAGCAGGTGGTGGTCGAGGCGGTGCGCCGGAGCGGCTATTCCATCCTCAACGCCGACGATCCGCTGACAGTCAAGATGGCCCGCCGGGCACGGGGCCGGCTGATCTGGTTCTCACTGAACGGCGGCGCCGAAATGTCGCCGATGCTGCGCGAGCATGTCGACGAAGGCGGCATGGCGGTGGTGCGCGAATCTGGCCCGGAAGGCGGCATGATCGTCCTCTACGACGACGCGCGGCGTGAGACGATCATGAAGGCGGCCGACATTCCCGCGACGCTTCACGGAATGGCCGAGTTCAACGTCGCCAACTCGCTCGCCGCGATCGCCATCGCGCTCGCGCACGAAGTGCCGATCCTCACCATCCGCTCGGCCATGGCCCAGTTCCGCTCGACCTTCGAGCAGAATCCGGGCCGTCTGAACGTCCACGATGCCCACGGCTTCCGGGTGATCGTCGATTATGCCCACAATGCCGCCGGCCTGGAGGCCCTGGGCAAGGTCGTTCGCGGTCTCAGCCACCGCTACAAGAGGACGATCGGATCGGTCTCGATGGCCGGCGACCGGCGCGACGAGGACATCATGGAGCTCGGGCGGATCGCCGCCGGAATCTTCGACGAGCTCATTTTCCGGGAGGATCCCTATACGAGGGGCCGGCCGCGCGGCGAGGTGATGAACCTGCTCAAGAAGGGGGCGCTGGAAAGCGGCCGCTCCGAGGAGCATCTGCACCTCATCGCCGGCGAGCACGCGTCGAGCGCGGCCGCCCTCGCCATGGGCCGTCCCGGCGATCTGGTCGTGATCACGCCGACCGACGTCAACGGCGCCTGGCAGCAGGTCAACGACTTCAAGCCCGCCGCCGAGCGCGCCGCCGGCCGCGCCGCCTTCCTCGCGGCGGAATAGTGGGCGACGGAGGCCAACGGCGGCGCGGCTGCCTGATCATCATCGGCGGCGGCGAGGACCGGGCCCCGGGCGGCCAGCGGGTGATCCTTCGCGAGATCGCCCGGCACGTGCGCGGCGGCAAGCTCGTCCTGGCCACCGTCGCGAGCCACCGCCCGGAAGGCTATTTCGCCGAATATGAGAAGGCCTTCGCCGATCTCGGCCTCGGCGAGCTCGTCGAACTCTACGTCGAGGAGCGAAGCCGGGCCGGGGACCGCGACAAGCTCTCGGCGCTCGACGACGCCGCCGGCATCTTCTTCTCCGGCGGCGACCAGCTCAGGATCACCAGCCAGATCGGCGATACCGGAATCGAGGCGAAGGTGCGCGCGCTCTACGAGCGCGGCGGGGTCGTCGCCGGAACATCGGCGGGGGCCTCGGTGATGAGCGAGACGATGCTGATCAAGGGCACGAGCAAGGTCACCCACCGAATCGGCGACCTCCACATGGCGCCGGGCATGGGGCTGATGCGCGACGTCATCATCGACCAGCATTTCGCCGAGCGCGGCCGCTTCGGCCGGCTGATCGGGGCGATCGCGCACAATCCGCGGATCCTCGGCCTCGGGCTCGACGAGGACACCGCGGCTGTGGTCGAGGGGGATTGCTTCAGGGTCATCGGCAGCGGCGCGGTCTACGTCGTCGACGGCGCCGACATCAGCTATTCCAACATCGCCGAAGCGCAGTCCCTGCAGGCGCTGTCGATGCACAATATGCGGGTCCACGTGCTGTCCGACAATGACAGCTTCGATCTGAAGGAAAGGCGGGCGATCCCGCCGAGGCGCGACTGACGTCATCCCGGCGCAAGCCGGGACCTCGCGGAGGCCCGCCGAGACTTCCCGATCCGAGGTCCCGGCTTCCGCCGGGATGACGGAAGAACTAACGGACACGATCCGAAGAGACGCAACCCGATTCCCGCGTCGTCGTTCTGCCGCTAAGAAGAAGGAATGCGTTTGGACCAGACAGCCCAGTGGCAACCGACCCCGGCCCAGTATCAGGCCCCGGGAGGCCCGCCACAGACACCGCCGCCCGGCCCGCCCCGGCGCGCCTGGTATAATCCTCTGCGCTGGGGCTGGAAGCGCCTCGTCCTCGCCGTCCTGGCCTTGTTCATGCTGATCGTCGCCTGGCTGGCGATCACCGCGCCGCTTTCCAAGTCGCTCCAGCCGATCGCGGCGCCGAGCCTCACCCTGGTCTCGGCCGAGGGCGATCCGATCGCCCGGCGCGGCGCCGACATACGCGAGCCGGTCAAGATCGCCGATCTGCCCAAGCACGTCCCCGCCGCCTTCATCTCGATCGAGGATCGCGGCTTCCGCGACCATATGGGCATCAGCATACGCGGAATCACCCGCGCCGCCTGGCGCAACCTGACCGCCGGCGGGGTCCGGGAAGGCGGAAGCACGATCACCCAGCAGCTCGCCAAAATATCCTTCCTCACCCCCGACCGCACCGCTGGCCGGAAGGCGCAGGAAGTGCTGATCGCCTTCTGGCTGGAAAGCTGGCTGAGCAAGGACGAGATCCTCGAACGCTATCTTTCCAACGTCTATCTCGGCGACAATACCTACGGGCTGCGCGCTGCCTCCCACCATTATTTCAGCGTTCCGCCGGAGAAGCTGAGCGTGACCCAGGCGGCGATGCTGGCGGGGATGGTCAAGGCCCCTTCGCGCCTTGCTCCGACCCGCAACTACAAGCTGGCGCGGGCGCGCGGAAAGATCGTGATCGCGACCATGGTGCGCGACGGCGTTCTGACCCAGCGCGAGGCCAACCGGCTGAAGCCGCCGCGGCTCAAGGTCGAGCGCGAGAAGGTGGTGCCGACCGGCACCTATTTCGCCGACTGGGTGCTGCCCATGGCCCGCGCCCGCGGCGAGGTCGGCTATGGCGACCAGGAAGTCCAGACGACGCTCGAGAGCCGGATGCAGAAGCTGGCCTTGCAGACGGTGCGCCGGGCCGGCCTCGGCCGGGCGCAGGTGGCTCTGGTGGCGATGCGGCCCGACGGCCGGATCGTCGCCATGGTCGGTGGCCGCGATTATGCGCGAAGCCCCTTCAACCGGGCCACTCAGGCCCGGCGCCAGCCCGGCTCGGCCTTCAAGCTGTTCGTCTATCTGGCTGCGCTGAGGTCGGGAATGACCCCGGACACTCCGATCGCCGATACGCCGCTCAGGATCGGCGACTGGCAGCCCAGGAATTATGGCGACCAGTATCGCGGCACCTTGACCCTGCGCGACGCGCTCGCCTTGTCGAGCAACGTCGCGGCGGTGCGGGTGTCGGAGCGGGTCGGGCGCCGAAACGTCATCCGCGCCGCCCGCGACCTCGGCGTGCGCAGCCCGCTCAACGACAATCCGAGCCTGGCGCTCGGTACTTCGGGCACAACCCTGCTCGAGCTGACCTCCGCCTACGCCGCCGTCGCCGCCGGCGCCTATCCGGTCCAGCCCAAGGGGCTTGAGGACGAGGAGAAGCCCTGGTGGCAGCGCATGTGGAACCAGGCAACGGGGACGAGCAGCGATCCCGCTTTCGACGAGCTCAGGGAGATGCTCGGCGCCGTCGTCGACCAGGGCACCGGCCGCGGCGCGGCGCTCGCCGTCCCCGCCTTCGGCAAGACCGGAACCACCCAGGACAGCCGCGACGCCCTGTTCGTCGGCTTCACCCAGGATTTGGTGGTCGGAGTCTGGGTCGGCAATGACGACAACAGCCCGCTCGCCGGACAGATGGCCGGCGGCGGCCTGCCGGCGCGGATCTGGCGCGACTTCATGACTCAGGCGGTCGGCACCGCTCCGGCCAAGGCGCTGGCGCCGCCGCTTCAGGCGCCGGTCTCGACGGAGGGATTGAACGGTTCGATCACCCTTCCGATCGAGGGGACGGGCTATGAGGTCGGAGTCCAGGTCGACGAGAATGGAGTCGTCGTCTCGGCCCAGCCGGGCGAGGAGGCGCCGGCCGACCTGCCCGAGGATGAGAGGCCGATCCCTACCATCATCGCGCCCCCCGCCCCGCCGGCGCCGGACGACGAGCCGCCGCCCGAAGACGAGCAATAGGGCCCCCCGTCACCCCGGCGCAAGCCGGGGCCTCCGGGAGGCCCGCCGTGACTTCTTGTCATGAGGTCCCGGCTTCCGCCGGGATGACGCTAGACGACCGGACCGCCCGAATAGGCGGTCGAAGCGCTCGCCGTCCGCGCCCGGTTGCGCCGGTCCCAGAGCTTCTTGGCGACCCAGGCGCCGCCGACGGCGAGGCCGAGGGGGCCGAAGGCGCGGCGGGCGAGCGCCGGGGCCAGGGCGCCGACAAGGAGGCCGGTGCCGCCATTATAACGTCCAGCCAGCTTGCGTCCGAGCATCGCTCCAGCGATTTTACCGATCATCACTCAACTCCTTGAAAGGGTTCGCGGGAAGAGCGCTGGAGACGCGCACTTGTTCCCCTCCCCTCCGCCCCCTCTCCCCCCTCCCTGGAAGGGAGGGGAGTCAATCCAGGAACAGCTCCGCCGCCGCCTCGACGATCGAGTCCACGTCGAGCCGGTATTCCCGATACAGGTCCGGCAGCGTACCGGTCTGGCCGAAGCGCTCGATTCCGAGCGGGCTGACCCGGTGGCCGAGCACGCCGCCGAGCCAGGAGAGCGAGGCGGGCGCGCCGTCGAGCAGGGTGACGAGGCCCGCTCCCGGCGCGAGCGGCGCGAGCAGTTGCTCGACGTGCGAGGGCGCCGCCCCCCTTCCGCCCCAGCGCCCGCGCCGCCTCTCGCTCCAGCCGCGGTGGAGCAGATCGGGCGAGGTGATGGCGAGCAGGCCGAGGCCGGGCACGTCGTCTCGCAGCGCCTCCCAGGCGGCCAGGGCTTCCGGTGCGATCGCGCCGGAATAGACCAGGGCCGCGTCCGACCCCGGCGCCGGCTCGCGCAGCCAATAGCCACCGGCGAGCGCGCCCGCTTTCCACGCTTCGTCCGGCCGCTCAACCTGCGGGATCGTCCGGGTGGTGAGGCGCAGATAGACGCTCTCGCCGTCCGGCGCCTGGATGAGCCGGAAGGCTTCCTCCATGAACAGGGCGAGCTCGTCGGCGAAGGCGGGCTCATAATGCCTGAGGCCGGGCTGGCCGAGCGCGATCAGAGGCGGGTTGATCGACTGGTGGGCGCCGCCCTCGGGGCCCAGGGTCACGCCGGACGGGGTGGCGACGAGCAGGAAGCGCGCGTCCTGGTAGCAGGCGTAATTGAGGGCATCGAGGCCGCGGGCGATGAACGGGTCGTAGACGGTTCCGATCGGGAACAGGCGGGTTCCGAACAGGTCGCCGGCAAGGCCCAAGGCGGCGAGCATCAGGAACAGATTGTTCTCGGCGATGCCCAGCTCGATATGCTGGCCGGCGTCGGTAGCGCCCCATTTCTGGGCCGAAGGGATCTTGGCGGCGGCGAAGACGTCGGCCAGCGCGCTTCGGCGGAACAGGCCGCGCTGGTTCACCCAGGCGCCGAGATTGGTCGAGACGGTGACGTCGGGCGAGGTGGTGACGACCCGGTCCGCCAGGGCGCCGCCGGCGCGGCTGAGGTCGAGGAGGATCCGGCCGAACGCGGCCTGGGTCGACTGCTCCTCGCCGGCCGGCGCGGGAATGGCCGGCACCTCGACCTGGTTCCACGGCCGCTCCCGCTTCGCCTTCGCGATCCGGCTGTCCTCGACCAGAGCCTTCACCGCCTCGGCGGAATTGCCGCCAAGGCCCGCCCAGGGCTCCCACTCCTCGCCTTCCGCGATCCCCAGCCGATCGCGCAAGGCGGCGATCTGGCCCGGGTTCATGAGCCCGGAATGATTGTCCTTATGGCCGGCGAAGGGCAGTCCGAAGCCCTTGATCGTGTAGGCGATGAACAAGGTCGGCACTTCGTCCCGGGCGCCGTCGAAGGCTTCGACCAGGCTTTCCATGTCATGGCCGGCGAGGTTGGTCAGCAACGCCGCGAGCGCCTCGTCGTCGCGCGAATCCAGTAGCGGCCTCGTCCCGGGCGCGTCCTTGAGCAGCCGCTCGCGCCAGGCACCGCCGCCGAGATAGGTGAGCGCGGCATAATCCGCGTTGCCGCAAGCCTCGAGCCAGGCCTTGAGGGCCGCGCCGCCCGGCTCTCCGAACGCCGCCTCCAGCGCCTTGCCGTATTTGAGAGTGACGACCCGCCAGTCGCAGGCGGCGAAGATCTCGTCGAAGCGGCGGAACATGCGCTCGGCCGTGGTCGCGTCGAGCGACTGGCGGTTATAGTCGACGATCCACCAGCAATTGCGGATGTCGTGCTTGTAGGCCTCGATCAGGCATTCGTAGATATTGCCCTCGTCGAGCTCGGCGTCGCCCATCAGCGCGACCATCCGCCCCGCCTGGTCCGGCGCCATCTCGCCATGGGCGATCAGATAGTCCTGGACGAGGCTTGCGAAGGCGGTGACCGCGACTCCCAGGCCGACCGAGCCGGTCGAGAAATCGACCGGGATCTTGTCCTTGGTCCGGCTCGGATAGCTCTGCATTCCGCCGAACCCTCGGAAATTCTCGAGCTGCTCGCGGCTCTGGCTGCCGAGCAGGTAATGGATGGCGTGGAGCACCGGCCCGGCATGGGGCTTGACCGCGACCTTGTCGTTCGGCCCCAGCGCATGGAAATAGAGCGCCGCCATGATCGCCGTCATCGAGGCGCAGCTCGCCTGGTGGCCGCCGACCTTCAGCCCGTCCGGGCTTGTCCGAAGATGATTGGCGTTGTGGATCGTCCAGGCGGACAGCCAGCGCAGGCGGTCGTCGAGCAGCCGGAGCGCGTCGAGGTCGGGACCGGAGGTCTTCTTCAGCATGGCGCCGCCATAGCGTCGCGGATCGTGTAGCGACAGTGCGACGCCGCCCGGTCGAAGAAGTTCAGGCCCGCCCGAGGGCTTCGAGCGGGTCCCCGGGGCGGTCCGAAGTGGACGACCTGGACGAATTGCACACGGGACCGCTTTTTTTTCAGGCCTTGCGGGGGCGATCATGGCGCCTCCCGCGGCCCGGGCGTCCGCTCGCCGGCGCGGCTTTGCTCGGCGAATTTGCGAGCGGCATCCCAGGCGGCGGCGAAGCTCCGGCCGCCGGGGTGGCGGCGAAGGTTGAGGGCGGATTGCCTGGACTTTCCGAGCCGGGCGGCGGCCCTGGCCGGGCTCAGGCCCCGGGCGATTCCGATGACGAATCGGATCTGGAGCGCCGGGGTCCAGCCGTCGCGGCGCGGTCGGACCGGGACCGGGATGAAGTGCAGGAACGGAAAGCGGGACATGAGCCGAGCATAGCAGGTTTAGAACATATAGGGAACGATGTTAGCGCCAGCCTTAACCCCTCTCCCGCTTTCCGCGGGAGAGGAGGGGCCCGCCGCGAAGCGGTGGGAGGTGAGGGTCTGTACCGCAGACTCAGCAAGACCCTCACCTCCCAAGCCTTCGGCTTGGGCCCCTCCTCTCCCGTGAAGGACGGGAGAGGGGTTTCAACGTTCCACCTTCGGGGAAGGTCAGGCGAAGCGGTTGGCGCCGCGCGCGACGCTCATTGTGTGGCGGGCGGCCAGGCGGGTGGAGCGGGTTCGAACGGTATCTAGGGACAACCATTCGCCGGTAGCGCGCTCGCGGGTCAGGGTGAGGGTCATGTAGCCGCGGCGCTGGACGTCGGCCCATTTGAGGGCCGGGTTGCGGGCCCGGAGCGCGCGCGCCACCTCGGCCGGGGCGATGCCCGGCGTATAGGCTTCGAGGCCCGGCGACGTGACGCTCATCCCGGCGAATTCCGCCCCGGCCGGGGTTCCGGCGAGGTCGAGGTCGAAGGCCCAGCCATTGTGGCTGTCGCCGGAAAGGACGACGAGATTGGAATCGGAGTCGAGGGCGGAGCGGAGCAGTCGGTCGCGCGCGGCGGGATAGCCGTCCCAGGAATCCAGGTTGAGCGGAAGCCCGACCTCGGAGGCGGCGGCGCCGACCGCGGTCACCCGCTTCACCTGCTCGGGCGCGTCGGCGCGAAGCCAGGCCCGAGCCTCGAGCGGCGCGGCGAGGGCCCCCATCACGGTCTGCTGGGCGAGCAGCTGCCAGCGAGTCCCCTGCCCCGCCGAACGCTTCAGGGCGCCGGCCAGCCAGGCCTCCTGCTCGGAGCCGAGCATGGTCCGCTCCGGATCGCGCCAGGCGCCGTCGCGGAAGCGAATCAGCGAGGCCTTGAGGTCCTCGCCCTTGCGCAGATGCTCGGCATATTCGGGCGGCCGGCTGCGCGCCGTCAGCCGGGTCTCGGGCCGGAAGAGGGTGGCGAGATCGCCAATCTCGTAGCTTTCCCAGGCCTTGTCGGAGACGGGCAGCCATTCGCGATAAGCGCGCTGCGCCGCCGCCTTGCGGGAGTTCCACGTTCCTTCCCTTGCCGGATCGTGATTCTCGGCGCCGCCCGACCAGCTGTCGTTCGCGCTCTCGTGATCGTCCCACATCATCGCCATCGGCGCGGAGGCGTGAAGCCGCTGGAGATCGGGATCGGCGCGATAGGCGGCGTGGCGCAGGCGATAGTCGGCGAGCGCGACCGCCTCGCCCGCCGGGTCGAGGATCCGGCCGGCCAGCGCCTCCCGTTGCGAGGGATATTTGCCGCTTTGATATTCGTAGAAATAGTCGCCGAGATGGACGAGCAGATCGAGATCGCGGCGGGCGGCGGCGTGGGCGTAGGCGTTGAAATAACCGAAAGCGAGATTGGCGCAGGAGAAGATCCCGAGGCTGAAGCGCGAGGCCCGGCCCTCGGGCAGGGTGCGGGTCCGGCCGGTCGGGGAGACGGCGCCGCGGCCGTCGCGAAAGCGGTAATGATACCAGCTGCCCGGCTTGAGCCCGGCGGCGACCGGCTTGACGCAATAATCATGCTCCGCCTCCGCCGCGACGTCGCCTTCCGCGACGATCCGTCGGAAGTCGGCGGTGGGCGAGACCTGCCAGTGGATTCGCCCGCCGCCGGCATAGCGGGTCCAGAGCATCACCGAGCGCTGCCCGGGCTCGCCGCTGGCGACTCCGTGGGTGAAGCCGCGCGCGGCGGCGATCTGGGCGATGCCGGGCACGGCGAGCGCGCCGAGGCCGAGCGTCCCGGCCTTGAGCAGGAGGCGGCGGTCGAGGGAAAGAGTCATGGGGCGGGTTGTGGCCAAGGAATGTGGGGAGATCAATTCCTCCCCGGTATTTGCCGGGGAGGGGGACCGCGCGAAGCGCGGTGGAGGGGTTCTACTGCGTCCGTAGAACCCCTCCACCAGGCTTCGCCTGGTCCCCCTCCCCGAGAAATCTCGGGGAGGAATTTAGTCAGGCCAGCAGCTTCAGCGGGTTCTCCACCAGCTTTTTCAGGTCCTGCATGAAGTTGGCGGCGTCCCAGCCGTCGACCACCCGGTGGTCGCAGCTCAGCGAGAGGTTCATTCGCTTGCGGATCTCGAGCTCGCCTTCGAGGACGACCGGCTTCTCCTCCACCTTGTTGACGGCGAGGATGGCGACTTCGGGGCGGTTGATGACCGGGGTCGAGGCGATTCCGCCCATCGGGCCCAGGCTGGAGATGGTGATCGTCGAGCCCGACAGCTCCTCGCGGCTCGCCTTGCCGGTGCGGGCGGCTTCGGAGAGCCGGAGGATCTCCCGGGCGATGTCCCAGATGGACAGGCCGTCGGCGTTGCGGATGACCGGCACCATGAGGCCGTTCGGAGTCTGGGTCGCCATGCCCATGTGGACGGCGCCCGAGCGGTGGAGGACGTTCTCGTCGTCGTCGTAGCGGCTGTTGATCTGCGGATAGTCGGCGAGGGTTCGCGCCATCGCGGTGATCAGGAAGGGGAGCAGGGTGAGCTTGGGGTTGCCGCCGCGATCCGAATTCATCATCGCCCGGGTCTGCTCGAGCGCGGTGACGTCATATTCCTCGACCAGGGTGAAATGCGGGATCCGGCGCTTGGCCTCCTGCATGTTCTCGGCGATCTTGCGCCTGAGGCCGACGACCTTGACGCTTTCGTCCTGACGGCGCTGGCCGCCGGAGCGGGCGACGCCGCCGCCATTGTAGAGCAGATAGGAATCGAGGTCGGAGTGGCGGACCCGGTCGGCCGAGGTCTTCACCTGGGCGAGATCGATGCCGAGATCGCGGGCGCGGGCGCGCACCGCCGGCGAGGCGAGGAAACGCGGCGGGTCCGGCTGCGGGTTGAAGCCCTGGGCCTCGCCGGGGGAAACGACACCCTTGACCCGGGGCGGATCGGGCTGGGGGTTGAAGCCCTTGGCCTCGCCGGGCGTCGTGGGGCTTCCGACTTCCCTGCGCTCCCCCCGGCGCCGGTCCGGATCGTCGCGCGCCTCGGCGCGGCGGTCTTCGCCGTCGCGGCGGTCGTCGCCTCGGCGGTCTTCGCCGGCGCTCGGGATCGCGGCCTCGAGCTCGGGCCGCTCCTCGACCAGGCCATCGGCGAGCGCCACCTCGTCATGGCGCTCGCCGTCGGCGGCGGTCTCGTCGGCGCCTGCGCTCTCCTCGCCCTCGGTCTCGATCACCACCAGCACCGAGCCGATCGGTATCTGGTCGCCGACCTCGCCGGCCAGCTCCATGACCTTGCCGGCGACGGGGCTTTCCATCTCGACCGTCGCCTTGTCGGTCATCATGTCGGCGAGCTGCTGGTCTTCCTTGACCTCGTCGCCGACCTTGATGTGCCATTGGACGATCTCGGCCTCGGCAATGCCTTCGCCGATGTCGGGCAGCTTGAATTCGAAGCGCGCCATGTTCGTCCTAATCCTCCAAAGCTTTCTTCAGCGCCAGCCCGAGCCGGACCGGACCGGGGAAATAGGCCCATTCCATCGAGTGCGGGTAAGGCGTGTCCCAGCCGGTGACCCGGATCACCGGCGCCTCGAGATGGTAGAAGCAGCGCTCCTGGACGAGCGCGGCGAGCTCGGCGCCGAAGCCCGAGGTGCGGGTGGCTTCGTGGACGATCAGGCAGCGGCCGGTCTTCTTCACCGAGGCTTCGATCGTCTCGATGTCCACCGGCACGAGGGTTCGAAGGTCGATCACCTCGGCGTCGACGCCTTCGGCGGCGGCGGTGGCGAGGGCGACGTGGACCATGGTGCCGTAGGCGAGGATGGTGATCGCCTCGCCTTCGCGGACGATCGCCGCCTTGCCGAGCGGGACGGTATAATGGCCGTCCGGCACTTCGGCGGCGGGATGCTTGGCCCAGGGGGTGACGGGCCGCTCGTAGAAGCCGTCGAACGGGCCGTTGTAGATTCGCTTGGGCTCGAAGAAGATCACCGGGTCGGGATCTTCGATGGCTGCGATCAGCAGGCCCTTTGCGTCGTGCGGCGTCGACGGGATGACGACCTTTAGCCCGGCGATGTGGGTGAACAGGGCCTCGGGACTCTGGCTGTGGGTCTGGCCGCCGAAGATCCCGCCGCCATAAGGACTCCGGATGACCATCGGCATGGTCCATTCGCCTGCGGTGCGATAGCGCATCCGCGCCACCTCGCTGACGATCTGGTCGTA
>Ga0190275_10000460_pt1 | contig 36083 bp, 40 predicted proteins | sample Popmic550T_FD_133745 | JGI IMG/M metagenome (GOLD analysis project Ga0190275, IMG submission 133745) | Populus adjacent soil microbial communities from riparian zone of Yellowstone River, Montana, USA - 550 T | ecosystem: Environmental > Terrestrial > Soil > Riparian zone > Trees stand | place... | reverse complement strand
CTTGGTGACCATAGCGTCCGTGACCCACCCGATCCCATCCCGAACTCGGCCGTGAAACCGGACAGCGCCGATGGTACTACCGCTTAAGCGTTGGAAGAGTAGGTCGTCGCCAGGCTTTGCGGCAGGTGCATGAGGGTCCCGCCACGGATCGAATGAACCCATTCACATTGTCTCCCCTTCTCAGGGGAGAGCAGTTGGCGCGGGGTGGAGCAGCCCGGTAGCTCGTCAGGCTCATAACCTGAAGGTCGTAGGTTCAAATCCTACCCCCGCAACCAACGCAAAGCTCAGCGAGGCGCGGCCGAGCGCCAAGCATTGCGTTGCCCCGGACTTGATCCGGGGCCCACCTTCGCGTCTTTGGTGCTTGTTCGACCTTCCCAACCAATCCAGAAACCCCGCTTCGGCGGGGTTTTTTTGCGTTCAGGGGTCGCGCGTCTCGTCGAGGCGGACGATGCGCCCCACTTCGAGCTCGTCGATGCGGAGCTTGCGGATGTGCGCCCTGCCGATCCACAGGCGTCCGATGGCGAACGCACCCAAGGCAAGCGCCCCCATGGCGACCGCGCCCAAGGCAGCCGCGCCGAGCATCGTCATGCCGGCGGCGGACGCCCCCGTCGCAGCGGCGCCGGTGGCCGAGGCGCGCGTGATGTCGTGTCCGGCGGGCGCGGCCTTCATTCCGCGGCGTGCGCCACTGTGTCGGCCGCCGCTTCGATCTCGGCTGCCTTCGCCTCGACCAGGCGGACGATATGGTCGATCATTTCGGCGTCCTGGACGTGATGGTCGGTGACGCCCGAGAGATAGACCATATGCTTGCCCTGGCCGCCGCCGGTGATGCCGATGTCGGTCTCGCGCGCCTCGCCGGGGCCGTTGACGACGCAGCCGAGCACCGAGAGCGACATCGGCGTGCGGATGTGGCTGAGCCGCTCCTCCAGTTTCTCGACCGTGCGGATGACGTCGAAGCCCTGGCGCGCGCAGCTCGGGCAGGAGACCACGCGCACGCCGCGGTTGCGGATGCCGAGGCTCTTGAGGATCTCGTAGCCGACGCGGACCTCCTCCTCGGGCTCGGCGGACAATGAGACGCGGATCGTGTCGCCGATGCCGAACCAGAGGAGGGCGCCAATGCCGATCGCCGATTTGACGGTGCCGCCGCGCTGGCCGCCCGCTTCGGTGATGCCAAGGTGCAGCGGGCAATCCACGGCTTCGGCGAGCTGCTGATAGGCGGCGACGGCGAGGAAATGGTCCGACGCCTTCACCGCCACCTTATAGTCGTGGAAATCGTGGTCCTGGAGCAATTTGATATGGTCGAGCGCGCTTTCGACCAGCGCCTCCGGACATGGCTCGCCATATTTTTCGAGAAGGTCGCGCTCGAGGCTGCCGGCATTGACTCCGATCCGCATCGAGCAGCCATTGGCCCTGGCGGCGCGCACGACCTCGGCGACGCGCTCGGCCGAGCCGATATTGCCCGGGTTGATCCTGAGGCACGCGGCGCCGGCGTCGGCGGCCTCGAGCGCGCGCTTGTAGTGGAAATGGATGTCGGCGACGACCGGCACGTGGCTGGCGCGGACGATCTCCCTCAGCGCCGCGGTCGAGTCCTTATCCGGGCAGGACACGCGGATGATGTCGACGCCCACTTCCTCGCAGCGGCGGATCTGGTCGATCGTCGCCTTGGCGTCGGACGTCGGCGTATTGGTCATGGTCTGTACGGTGACCGGCGCGTCGCCGCCGACCGGCACGTTGCCGACCATGATCTGCCGCGACTTGCGCCGGACTATGTCTCTCCACGGACGTATCGACATGGCGCGCATATAGGCGCTGCGCGGGATAAGGGAAAGTTAGGGCCGGGCGCCGCCGTCGAACAGATCGGGACGATAATGGCGCACGACTCCGAGCAGATCGTCCATGCCGCGATCGTAGAAGGTCGTGTTGATTCCGAAATGGCCGAAGCCCAGGCCCGCGTCGAGCGCGCCGGTGGCGCGCCTGGCCGCCCCGGTCGCCGCGTAGCGCTCCGGGTCGCGCAGCGCGAAGCGGACGATCCGCTGGATCCCCGCCCGGATCGGCAGCACGCCGGCGATCTGGTCCCAGGGGATCGTCTCGGCCGAATGCTTCGGCACCAATATGCCCCTCTCGTCGATCCGCGCCTGCAGGCCGCCGCCGCTCGCGCGGCGCACGAAGACGAAGGCGGCGGCGAAGCAGGCGGCAACGATGGTCCATCCGACCAGGGGATAGCTCCCGCTTTGCGTCGGGATCACGCCGGCGGCGGCGAAGCCCAGGATCGAGAGCAGCGCGCAGGCGCCCGCGAGGAGATAGTTGAGCCTGGGGGATTGGCGTGCTTCGTAGATCAGCTTGCCCCTCAATCGAACGGCCGGTCGAGCGAGGGCGGCGGGGTCGAGAACCAGGCGGGGCCGGTCTCGGTCATATGCAGGCAATCCTCGAGGCGGATGCCGAACTTGCCCGGCAGATAAAGACCGGGCTCGTCCGAGAAGCACATGCCGGGCGCCAGGCGGGTGGTCTCGCCGTGGACGAAATTGACCGGCTCGTGGCCGTCCATGCCGATGCCGTGACCGGTGCGGTGCGAGAGGCCCGGCAGGCGATAGCCGGGCCCATAGCCCCAGCGCTCATATTGGGCGCGCACCGCATCGTCGACGCTGCCCGCGGTGCGGCCGAGCTGCGCCGCCTCGAAGGCGATCCGCTGGCCGCGATGCATGTGGTTCCAGACCCGGCGCTGCTCGGCCGTCGCGTCGCCGAAGACGAAGGTGCGGGAGATGTCCGACTGATAGCCCTCGACCGTGCAGCCGCAGTCCATCAGCACCACTTCTCCGTCGCGCACCTGCTGCGGCTGGCCCGAGCCGTGCGGATAGGCGCTGGCCTCGCCGAGCAGGATGAGGGCGAATTCGGGATTGCCGCCCAATGCGGCAGTGGCGCTGTTCATGATCGCGCCGATGTCGCGCGGAGTCATGCCGCGCGTGATGCGGGGCGCGGTGTGGCGATAGGCGGCGATGGTGATGTCGGACGCCTTTTGCATCAAGGCGATTTCGTGCGCGGACTTGATCATCCGGCAGCCGCGCACCACCGGCGCGCCGGGACGGATACCGACGCCGGGCATGGAGCGCCGCAGGCCGTCGACTGCGAAGAAGCGCACCGTCTCCTCGATCCCGACCGGCGCCGTCACCCGGCGGTCGCGCAGGATGCCGGCGACGAGGCCGAGCGGATCCTCATGCTCGTTCCAGACGCGGATCTCGGCGGCGACCTTGAGGCTCTCGCGGACCGACGGTTCCTCGAAATGCGGGGTGACGACCGCGACCTCGCCCTCGCGCGGCAGGACGATCGCGGTCAGCCTTTCGCTCCGCCACCACTGGACGCCGGTGAAATAGGTCATCGAGGCGCCGGGCTCGATCAGCAGGGCGCCGATGCCATGCTCGGCCATCAGCCGCCGCGCCTTGTCGATCCGCGCCTGATATTCCTCGCGCCCGATCGGGACGACGTCGCCGGTCATCCGCGCGAGTGCCGGCGCGGGCTCCTGGGCGAGGAGGCGGGCGGGCGCGAAAGCCGCGAGCCCGGCGGAGGCCGCCCCCATCATCATCAGATCACGCCGGCTGGTCAGCATGCGCGCAGGATTGGACCCGAGCACGGGCCCGGGTCAATCCTTGTCGCCCGCGCGCCGGCGGGTCAGAGGATGAAGTCGGTCGCCACCAGAGCGAGGACGCCGGTCAGCGCGATCTCGAAATCCGCCATGCCGTCGCCATTGGTGTCCGCCTGGACCCAGGTGTCGGTGCCGTCGTCATAATAGCGAAGCTCGCCCGCCGTGCTCGAAAAGGCCGCGTTGCCGACGAAATTGAATGCCTGGTTGCCGCCCGCGCTCGTGTCCGCGTCGACGAAGCCGAGATCGATGACGTCCGTGCCGCTCGCGAAATCGGTGATCCGGTCGGCGCTCGCGCCCAGCCCCGATTCATATTGGGTGGAGAGGCGGAACGTGTCGGCGCCGGCGCCGCCGGTGCTGGTGTCGGCCCCGGTTCCGCCGACCAGGAGATCGTCGCCATTGCCGCCGAGCAGGGTGTCGGCGCCGGATTCGCCGCGCAGCTCGTCGGCGCCGTCAAGGCCGCTCAGCGTGTCGGTCCCGCTGCCGCCATATATGTCGTTGTCGAGCGCGTTGCCCGTGCCCGAGAAGTTGCCGGTGATGCTGTTATAATCGAGATTCTCGACGTCGGCGCCGAGCGTGTAGCTGGCAAGGGTGGTGTAGACGAGATCGGTGCCCTCGCCGGCGGCCTCGACGACGGTGTCGCCGTTATCGTCGACGAGATAGACGTCGTCGCCGGTACCGCCCTCCATCTGATCGGCGCCGCTGCCGCCATCGAGCGTGTCGCCGTCGGCGCCGCCATAGAGCGTGTCGCTGCCGCCGCGGCCGAGCAGATAATCATAGCCGTCGCCGCCGTAGAGAATGTCATCCGAGCCGCCGCCCTCGATCTCATTGCTGAGGTCGTTGCCGGTGCCGGTGAAGCTGCCGCTGCCGGTGAAGCGGAGCTTCTCGACATTGGCGCCGAGCGCATAAGCGGCGAGCGTGGTGCGCACCTGATCGGTGCCTTGGCCGGACGATTCGATCACGCTGTCGCCGATATCGTCGACGAAATAGATGTCGTTGCCGGTGCCGCCGCTCATCGTGTCGGCGCCGGTGCCGCCATCGAGCTGGTCGTTGCCGCCATTGCCGTTCAGGATGTCGTTTCCGCCGAAGCCGAAGATCAGGTCGGCGGAACTGGTGCCGTTGAGCGTGTCGTCGCCCGCCGTGCCGTTGATCGTAGCCATGCCAAGCCTCCCGTTGCTTGGCCAAGCTATCATTCCTCGGGCTTCGTTTCTAGACCGATTCGATTAGACGCCCGCCTTTTCTTGTATACCGAAGAATTACTGTATGAATGACTCGCGCAATTGGTATCTCGTCGCCGATCATCGCCCGGTCCTCCCGCTTCTCCAGGTCTTCCTGACGCGCCGCCCGCGCACCCGGCTCGTCGGGCAGGGCCGCCTTCAGCCATTCCAGCCAGCGACGCCCGAAGCGCGTCCTTCTTGCGCAAATCGCGAGGAAGATCGCGGCCCCGACGCCGAAAGCCGGAAAGTAGGCCTGGCTCGATCGGGGGATGAGAAGCTGTGCCGCCGCCAGGAAGCCGATGAAAATACCGACCAGCGCCCATTCCTGCCAGATGACCGGCAGGCGCCAGCCCAAGCCGTCGGCGCCGCGATCGGGCCCCGGATCTTTATCGCCGCGCATGCTCACCCCTCCTTCGCCGGCCGGCCGCGCTTCCTTTCCTCGGGCGGCGCGACCTTCACCCCGCGCCTGCCCAACGCCTCGCGCAGCAGCACCTCGATCTGGGCGTTGACGCTGCGGAAGTCGGCAGCCGCGCAGCGCTCGAGCGCGTCCCAGAGGGGCGGCTCGATGCGCAGCGGATAGGCCTTTTTCGGGGCATTGGGCACGGGCCCGCTCCTATTGGTAGAGCGAGCCGGCGTTGACCACGGGCTGCGTCTCGCGGTCCGAGCAGAGCACCACCATCAGGTTCGAGACCATCGCCGCTTTGCGCTCGTCGTCGAGGTGGACGACGTCCTTCTCCGAGAGCAACTGGATCGCATTTTCGACCATCGAGACCGCGCCGATCACGATCTTCTGGCGGGCGGCGATCACCGCCTCGGCCTGCTGGCGCCGCAGCATCGCCTGGGCGATCTCCTGCGCGTAAGCGAGGTGGGTCAGCCGCGATTCGTCGATGGTGATGCCGGCGCGGCCGACGCGATCCTGCAGCTCGTTCTCGAGCTCGGCATTGACGGTCTCGGCGTCGCTGCGCAGCGTCTTTTCCTGATGCTCGAAATCGTCATAGGGATATTTGCCGGCGATTTCGCGCACCGCGCTTTCGATCTGGATCTCGACGAACTCCATATAATTGGCGACGTCGAACAGGGCCTGCGCCGTGTCGGTGACCCGCCAGACGACGTTGGCCGCGATCTCGATCGGATTGCCGCGCAGGTCGTTCACCTTGAGCTTGTCGGAGGTGATGTTGTGGATGCGCGTCGAGATCTTGGTCCGCGTCATCCAGGGCAGGACCCATCTGAGGCCGTGCGTCCGGTCGGTGCCCTTATAGGCCCCGAACAGGAGGATGGCCGCCGCCTGGTTGGGCTGAAGCAGATAGAAGCCGCAGAGCACGAACAGGAAGCCGGTCGCGCCGATCGCGGTCAGCGTCGCGCCGAGCGTGATCTCGTCCTGGAGCAACATGGTGATGCCGCCTGCCATGGCGGCGAGGAAGGCCAGCAGGACGAGCAGCATGACAAGGCCGTTGCCGGTGCTGGCCTGGCGTTCGGCGGACAGGCTGAGCGCGTTGCTGTGGCCGGGATCCTTGGTGGTGTTCATCGTCATTCCCTCCGATAATGATGATATCATATTTATATCGGACGCAAGTCGCAAGCGAAATCGTTGCGGGGCCGGAATTGCGACATTTCCCTGTTCCCCGGCGAAGGCCTGAGCCCAGTTCAAACCGAGAAAATGCTGGACACCGGCTTTCGCCGGTGAACAGAAAGCGCGGACGAAGGAGGGGGCCGATGCGTTTCCTGTCGCTGCTGCTTGGAGCCTTGCTGATGAGTGTCACCGCCGCCCCCGTTGCCGGCCAATCGGGCGAGGAGGCCGAACGCCCGCAATGGCGGCTCGTCATCCACGGCGGCGCCGGGGTGATCGAGCGCGCGCGGATGTCGCCGGAAGACGACCGCGCGATACGCGCGGCGCTCAATCGGGCGCTGGAGGCCGGCTCGGCGATCCTCGCGCGCGGCGGCAAGGCGCTCGACGCGGTCGAGGCCGCGGTGCGCGTGCTCGAGGACGACCCCCATTTCAACGCCGGGCGCGGTTCCGTCTTTACCTATGACGGACGGATCGAGATGGACGCCTCGATCATGGACGGGTCGAACCGCAATGCCGGCGCGGTCACCGGCGTCACCGCGACCCGCAACCCGATCACGCTCGCCCGGCGGGTGATGGAGCAAAGTCCGCACGTCTTCCTCTCCCGCGAGGGCGCCGACCAGTTCTCCCGCGAGCAGGGCCTGCCGCAGGAGCCGCCCGAATATTTCCAGACGCCCGAGCGCCGCCGCCAGCTCGAGGAATTGCGCGCCCGGCCCAGCGCCGAGCATTTCGACGTGCACCTCAAATATGGCACGGTCGGCGCGGTCGCCCTGGACCGGGAGGGCCATGTCGCCGCCGCCACCTCGACCGGCGGCCTTACAGGCAAGCGCTGGGGCCGGATCGGCGATTCTCCGATCATCGGCGCGGGCACCTATGCCGACGACCGCGGCTGCGCGGTCTCGGCGACGGGCGCGGGCGAATATTTCATCCGCGTCGGCGTCGCCCACGAAATCTGCGCGCAGATCCGCCAGCGCTTCGGCGCCGCGGTCGATGAAGCGCAGCGCTCCGTCACCGACGCCGAGGGCAATCGGACCTATATCGTCCATGCCAGCGAGTTCGATCTGCCCGACGGCGTCGCGCAGGAGGTCGCAGATGCGGTCATCGCGGAGGTCGGCGCGCTGGGCGGCTCGGGCGGGGTGATCGTGGTCACGCCCTGGGGCGACGGCGTCTATTCGTTCAACACACCCGGAATGTACCGCGGCGAGGCGAGCCCGCGCGGCCGCTCCGTCGCGATCTACGGCGACGAACGCGCGCAGTGATCCGCCGCCTGCTCTTCGCGCTGCTGCTGGCTTTCGGCGCCTCACCCGCGTCCGCTTGGTGGGAATATGGCCACGAGACGGTCGCCCGGATCGCCTATCTGAACGTCTCCCCGAGCACGCGCGGGGAGATCGACCGGCTGCTTCGCCAGGGGCGGCTGCTCGACACGCCGACCTGTCCGGTGCGCACGATCGAGCTGGCGAGCTATTGGCCCGATTGCATCAAGACTCTGGGCGAACGCTTCAGCTACGCCTCGCCCTGGCATTATCAGAATGTCGATGTCTGCCGGCCCTTCGACCAGGCCGCGCCCTGCCGCGACGGCAATTGCGTCTCGGCGCAGATCGAGCGCAACGTCCGGCTGCTCGCCGACCGCCGGCTGCCGACGCGCGAGCGGCTGATGGCGCTCGCCTTCCTCGTCCATTTCATGGGCGACCTGCACCAGCCGATGCACGCCGGCGACCATGGCGACCTGGGCGGCAACCGCGTCCCGGTCAGCTATGGCGTGATCGCCGGGCGGACCAATTTGCACATGGTCTGGGACGGCTTTCTCGCCGACCGGGGCATATCGCAGCCGCCGGGCGGCCCGGCCGGCCTCCTCTCCGAGCTGAACCCGGCCGAGCGTGGGGCGATGCGGGAGGGCGCGATCGCGGATTGGGCGCGCGAGAGCTGGGAGGCGAGCCGCGAATTCGCCTATGGCACGATCATGGCCGATCCCTGCGGCCCCGCGCCGGCGGAGCGGCCGGTGATCACCGAGGAGACCGTCCGGCGGCTGGTGCCGGTGATCCGCCGCCAGGTTGCGCGCGGCGGGCTCAGGCTGGCGCGGCTGCTCGACGAGGCGTTGGCGCCCGATTCGGTGTGGCTGAGGCCAAGGGAGCGGCGCTAGTCCCTCTCCCCCCTGGGGAGAGGGCTGTTTTCTACTCGGGCACCACCGTCACCGCCCGGCGGTTCTGGGCCCAGGCTTCCTCGTTGGACGCCGGGTTTTGCGGGCGCTCCTTGCCCCAGCTGATCGTCGTCATCCGCGTGGGCGAGACGCCGCGCGACTGGAGATAGTCGCGCGCGGCATTTGCGCGGCGGTCGCCCAAGGCGAGGTTGTACTCGCGGGTGCCGCGTTCGTCGGCATGGCCCTCGATGGTCACGCGAACGTCGGGATAGCGGGCGAGCCATTGCGCCTGGGCGTCGAGCGTCGAGCGGTCCTCGGCGTCGATCGCGTAGGAATCGAGCTCGAAGAAGACCCGATCGGCGGGCACGCTCTCAAGGAAGTCGGCGCGCGAACCGGGCCCGCCCCTGGTGCCGGGGCCGCCCTCATTGCCAAGGCCGTCATTGGGCAGCACCTCGGTGGTGGCGGGCGGCTCGGGCGGCAGGTCCCGCGCGCGGCGGGTGGCGCAGCCGGCGGTCAGCGAGAGGGCGGCGGCCATCGCCAGCAGGCTCGTCGGGGTGATCTTCATGTTCGTCTCCATCCTCTTTTCGTGCGAATCCCCAGAAAAGGCTAATTGCGTAACGGCGACCAGGCCGGGTCCGATCCGCCGAGCGGCGTGCGCACCTGGCGCACCGCCCCGCTCGCCACGTCGACATACCAGAGCTGGCCTGAGCTGGCGCCGCGGGTGAACATCACCGCGCGGCCGTTGGGCGCCCAGCTCGGCCCCTCGGCATAGCCGCCGCTGGTGAGGATGCGCGTCCCCGAGCCGTCGGGCGTCATCACCCCGATCTGGAAGGCGCCGGTACGGGTGAAGGCGATGAGGTCGCCGCGCGGGCTCCACACCGGCGTCGCATAGCCGCCGCCGCCGAAGCTGATCCGGCGCTGGCCCGAGCCGTCCGCGCCCATCACGTAGAGCTGCTGGCTGCCGCCGCGGTCGCTTTCGAACACGATCCGGCGGCCGTCGGGCGAATAGGAGCCGCCGGTGTCGATACCGGGCGCGTTGGTGAGCCGGGTCGGCGTCCCGCCCGCGACGGGGATCGTGTAGATGTCGGTATTGCCGTTCACCGCCATCGAGAAGATGATGCGGCTGCTGTCGGGCGCGTAGCGCGGCGCGAAGGTCATATAGGGACCGGGGACGAGCGGCCGCACGCGGCCCGACTCGATCTCGTAGACCATGACGCGCGGCTGGTCGCGGCCCTGATAGGTCATGAAGGTGATCGTGCGCTGGTCGGGCGCGAAGCGCGGCGTCAGCACCGTATATTGGCCGTTGGTCAGGAAGCGGTGGTTGGCGCCGTCATAGTCCATCATCGCGAGCCGCTTGATCCGCCGCCGCGCAGGCCCGGTCTCCGAGACGTAGACGATGCGCGTGTCGAAATAGGCGCCCTCGCCGGTCAGCCGCGAATAGATGCTATCGGCGCAGCGATGGGCGGCCCGGCGCCAGTCGCGCGGCTGGACGACATAGCCGGCGCGGGCAAGCTGGCTCTGCGCGCTGACGTCGTAGAGGTAGCAGCCGACGGTCAAGGTGCCGTTGCCGTTCGCCTGGACGAAGCCCTGGACCAGGTTTTGCGCGCCGGTCGGCGAAAAGGCGCCGTAATCGGGCGCCTCGACCTGCGGGAAGGAAACGGCGGGCAGGCCGTCGGGGCCGACCGGAGTGAACAGCCCCGAATTGCCGAGATCGGTGGCGACGATCTGTGCGACCTGCCGGCCGAGCGCCTGGGTGTTGCCGGCCGGCGTATCGGCGGCGGCGGGGGTGGGCATGACCGGGATGGCGATCGGCAATGCCGCGCGAGTGCCGCCGGTCACGTCGACGACGAGCTGGCCGTCATTGCCCTCCTCGGGTTGCGCGGGCGGCTCCTGCGCGGGCTCCTGCGCGACGGCGGCGCTGGCGAACGCCAGGCTCAGGGCAGCGGCGGCGGTGATCCGGAAAATACGCACGGTGATGATCCTCATGCTGGCAAACGATAGTTCATGGTGAAATTGCTCCAGCCGCGCGGCACGTCGTACAATTCCTGCGGCAGGCCGCGCAGCGGCGCGCAGGAGACGAAGGCGTTCACCGCCAGATCGGCGACGCGCTGCGCGTAGCGGCTGTTCTCGTCGTCGGGCCCGCGCTGGCGGCCGACCCTCGGCCGGCCCTGGAGCGAGCCATCGCGGTTGAGGCGCAGCGTAATCGGGGTGACGATCCGCTCGGCACCTGGCCCCGGATAGACCTGGCGGTTCGCGCAGGGCTGGACCTGGCGCTGGATCGCCTGGCCGATGCTGGCGGCCGCGGCCGTGCTCATCACAGCGCCCGGCGTGCCGGCGGCCCGCTGCGGGTCGTTGCCAAAGCTGCTCGGGTTGAGGTTGAGCCCCGGGCTGCGATTGACCTGGCCCGATCCGGCCGCACCCGCTGGGGCCAGCTGCGGCCGGGCGGGCTGGCGCGCCGGCACGGGCGACGGCGCGGCGACGGGCGCGGGGCTGGTCTCCGGCGATGGCGCGGCCTGCTCGACCGGTCCCGATTCCTCCGCGGCGGGCGGGGCGGCGGCGGGAACGGGATTGGGCGACCCCGACTCCAGCCCGACCTCGTCGACATAGGAGACTTCCATCGTCGCCGGCAGCGCCGGCTCGCGGGCCGCGTTGATCGCGACGAGGGCCATCACCGCGAACAGGGCGGCGTGGCCCGCCACCGAGGCGCCGATGCCGATCGTCTCGATCCGCTCCATCAGCGCTCTGCGCCCCCCGAGCCGGTGCTGACCAGGGCGACCCGGCGCAGGCCGGCGCGGTTGATTTCGCCCATCACGCTCATCACCGCCCCGTAGTCGAGGCCGCGGTCGGCGCGCAGGAAGACGCGCGGGCCGCCTTCCTCGCGCGAGCCCGCGGCGCGCCGGCGGAGCAGCGGGCCAAGGGCGCCGGGCGCGACCGCCTGGTCGTCGAGGAAGACCCGGCCCTGCGCGTCGATCGACAGCGCGACCGGCGCGCCGCTCTGCTCGAGCGCCGCCGCCTTGCTCTCGGGCACATCGACCTGGACTCCGCTGGCGAGCAGGGGCGCGGTCACCATGAAGATGATCAAGAGGACCAGCATCACGTCGACCATCGGGGTGACGTTGATCTCCGACATCGGAGTCCTGCGGCCGCGGCGGCCGGGGCCGAGTATGGGGCCCATCGCCATTATGCGATCCTCCTCATGCCTCCGCCTCCAATTCGCGGCTCAGCGTGCCGTGGAAGCCGTCGGCGAAGCGCTGGAGGCGGGCCTCGAGGCGGTTGATGCCGTAGCTGAAGCGATTGTAGGCGATCACCGCGGGGATCGCGGCGAACAGGCCGATCGCGGTGGCGAACAGGGCCTCGGCGATCCCGGGAGCGACGACGTCGAGGCTGGTGCTCTTCTCCGCCGCGATCTTGGAGAAGCTGAACATGATCCCGAGCACGGTCCCGAACAGGCCGACGAAGGGCGCGACCGAACCGACGGTGGCGAGGATGTTGAGCTTCGACGCCAGCCGGTCGGTCTCCGCCCCGAGCGCGCTGTGCATTGCGACCGCAAGCCGCGTGCGCGTCCCGTCCCTGTCGAGCGACTTGCCGGCGGTCGAGCGGCGCCATTCGGCGCTGCCGGCGGCGAGCACCTTGGCGGACGGCAGCTCGCCGCGCCCGCGCCCCTCGTAGAAGCTGTCGATATCCTCCGATTTCCAGAAGTCGCGCTCGAACCGCTCATTCTCGCGGGTGATCCGCCGCATCTTCAACCAGTGGGCGACGATGATCGCCCAGGTCCAGACCGAGGCGAGGAGCAGCAGCACCATGACCATCTGCACCGGCAGGTTCGCGTCGCGGAACAGGCCGACCAGCCACATCAGGCCGTTCTCGCTTGAGGCAAATGAGTTCACTCAGGGTCCTTCCTTCTCCAGCCGCGCGAATATCTCCACCCAGGCGCGCGGCTGACGCTTCGGCCGCCCCTCTGAGAGGAAGGCGGCCGTGATCTCGGCCTCGGCCAGAAGTTGCGTCCCGCGCATGACTCGCTGCTGAATGGTGCAGCTCGCCGCGCGCACTTGCCTGACCTCGCTGAGCACGATGAGGGCATCGTCGAGCTTCGCCGGCGCGCTATATCGGATCCGCGCCTCGGCGACGACATAGACGCCCTCGCCGCTTTCGATCGCCGCGCGCTGGTCGATGCCGGCGGCGCGCAGCATGTCCGAGCGCGCCCTCTCGATGAACTTGAGGTAATTTGCATGGTAGACGATGCCGGCGACGTCGGTGTCCTCGAAATAGACGCGCAGCGCGAAATGGTGGGTGCGGCCCACGAACGCGCCTTCGTAGGGATGGTTAACATCGCTCACCCGCGCGCTCTACCGGCGCGGAGGCCCGCCGGGAACCCCGTGGAAGCACCGAAGGACGAGCCGGGCCGGTTTTGCGGTTGACGGCCTTGTAACGCATAGGTTACATGTCACCTACGGGTTACAAAGGAAAAGCGATGACCTCTTCTTCCGACATCGAAGCCGCGGACCGGCTGTCGCGGCGCCGCGCGCGGATGCTGCCCTTTCTGGTGATTCTCTTCCTGACCCAGCAGGCCGCCTATTTCGCCGAGCCCGATATGGGAATGCGCGCGGTCGACCACGTCAAGGTCGGCGCCTGGCTGCTGCTTTCGATCGTCCTCGTGCTGGTGCTGGCGACCGGCGGCTTTTGGTTCAAGCCGAAGCGCGTGCGGGCGCTGATGGACGACGAGGTCACCCGCGCCAATCGCGCCGAGGCCTTCCGGATCGGCTTCCTCGCCACCATGGCGGGCGCGGTCCTGCTCTATTTTCTGAGCCAGTTCGAGCCGATGAGCGGCCGCCTCGCGATCCACATGCTGACCACGATCGGCGTCGCCGCCGCCTTGCTCCGCTTCGCCTGGCTCGAACGCCGCGCGCTCCGCGATGGCTGAGCGGCTCGGCAACGGCCTGCTCGCGCTCCGCGCCGAGCGCGGCCTGACCCAGGCCGCGCTCGCCGAACTGGTCGGGGTCAGCCGCAAGACGATCAACACCGTCGAGAACGGCGTGTTCGTGCCCTCGACCCTGCTCGCGCTCAGGCTGGCGCGGGCGCTGGGGCGGCCGGTCGAGGAAATTTTCTCACTCGAGGACTAGGCCATGTGATTAGCGCCGGCGGCGTGCCCAGGCGGCGCTTTGCGCCGCGACGAGGCGGATCAGGTCGCCCTGGGCGACGTTGACGTCGACGAGGTGGATGCCCCAGCCAGGCGCGGGGATTCCGAACAGGGATACGTCGCCCGGGATCCGATCGGTGCGCGCGTCGGCGGAATTGGCGTTGACGCTCACCGCGAGATAGCCGAGCGGGCCGCGATGCACACAGGCGGCGGACACCAGATCGCGCGTGCGCAGAAAGGTCGTCGGCGGCGGCCCGGTCGAGGACCAGGCGATCTCGGCCGCCACTCCGATCGTGAACCAGTAGGAATCGAGCGGCGCCCGGCTGCCGCTGCCCAAGGCCGCCGGATTGGTGCAGGCGACCGTGTTGCCCGGCGCCGCGGCGCGGCCGAACAAGGCGCCTTCGGGCGGCGGCGCGTCGGCGCGGAACGAGACGTAGGTGACGATGCAGCCGGTCTGGCCGCGGCGCGTGCAGAGCGGCAGGGTGCGGAAGGTGGCGCCGGTGAGCCGGCCCTGCGGCACCTCGACGTTGAAGCCCAGAATCAGGGCCGAAAGCAGCCGCGCGGCGATCGGCCGGCCCTCGATCTCGGTCTGGAGCAGCCTGATGATGTGGATCGAGCCCTGGCTGTGGCCGATCAGCACGACCGGCCGGCCCCCATTGTGATGCGCGAGATAATGGCGCCAGGCGGCGCGGACGTCGCCATAGGCAATGTCGAAGATCGGCGCCGGATCCTGCCCGCGCACCATCGCGCCGATCGCGGCCACCGTCGCCGAGCGGTAGACTGGCGCGAAGGTCCGGCAGACGCTGCCGAAGCGGGCGAACTGGACCGTGGCCACGCCCCGTTCCTCGACGCCGGGCGAGAGGTCGCTGTTGAGGCCGGCATCGCGCGACACCGTCGGATAGACGTAGAAGCAGTCGGCCGCCGGGGCGGCGGCCGCCGAATGGGGGACGGGCGCGCCATAGCCGTTCGGCTCGAGCAGAGTGGTCGGCAGCGGCCGGGAACAGAAATCCTCGCGCCCGGGCAGGCAGAGCCAATTGGCCGCATCGGCATAATCGGGGGCCCGGGCCGGGGCGGGAGCGGGTGCCGGAGCGGGTGCGGGTGCGGGTGCGGGCGGCGGCGTCGGCGGCGCGGCCTGATCGGAATAGCCGGGCGAGGCGGCGACGGTCAGCGCTAGCAACAGGAGCACAATCTTCTTCATGATCCCCCCAATCATTCGCCGTCGAACAGCCCTCCTTCTCCCCTGGGCCGCGGCAGGCCCAGATGTGCCCAAGCCGGACCGTTAAGGCAACGCCCTCGTGCGGTGCGGGCGATCAGGCCCAATTGGATGAGATAGGGCTCGATCACCTCCTCGATCGTGTCGCGCGGCTCGGAAAGCCCGGCGGCGAGCGTCTCGACGCCGACCGGCCCGCCTTTGTAGAGGTCGGCGATCATCAGCAAATAGCGCCGGTCCATCGCGTCGAGGCCGAGATGATCGACCTCCATCCGGGTCAGGGCGGCGTCCGCGACCCTGGCGTCCACCTGTAAATCGCCACCGCCCTGCGCGAAGTCGCGCACCCTTCTCAGCAGGCGGCCGGCGATTCGCGGCGTCCCGCGCGAGCGGCGGGCCACCTCCGTCGCTCCATCCTGCGTCAACGTCAGGCCGAGCAACTTGGCGGCGCGCCGCACCACCTGCTCGAGCTCCGCGGCCGAATAGAAAGTGAGCCGCACCGGAATGCCGAAGCGGTCGCGCAAGGGTGTGGTGATCAGGCCCTGCCGCGTGGTCGCGCCGACCAGGGTGAATTTGGGCAGGTCGATTCGAACCGAGCGCGCCGACGGCCCCTCGCCGATCATCAGATCGAGCATCCGATCCTCCATCGCCGGATAGAGGATCTCCTCGACCGCGGGCGCAAGCCGGTGGATCTCGTCGATGAAGAGGACGTCGCCATCCTCGAGGTTGGTGAGCAAGGCGGCGAGATCGCCCGATTTGGCGATCACCGGCCCGGAGGTGGCGCGGAAGCCGACGCCCAACTCGCGCGCCACGATCTGCGCCAGCGTCGTCTTGCCGAGCCCCGGCGGCCCGTAGAACAGGACATGATCGAGCGCGTCGCCCCTCCCCTTGGCGGCATCGATGAACACCCGCAGATTCTCGCGCGCCGCCTTCTGCCCGATAAACTCGTCGAGCGTCTTGGGGCGCAGAGCGGCATCGAGATCCTCGGGCTTGCGCTCGGGCGTGGTGACGCGGTCGGAATCGGTCATTCGGACGGCTCCGCGTTTGCCGTGAAACGGGGCCGCATCCATCGGCCGCGAAGCCTGCCCTGTGCGAACGCGGCGTACCGGGTCCGATCAGCTTCGGAGGCAAGCCAGGAAGAAAAGGCGCCCGAGGGCTCCGGCCTCATCCCATCCAGGATCGCATAGCCCTGCACCGCGCCATCGCCGGTGACCGCCGCTGGATCGGCGAGGCCGCCATAATAGCAATTGGCCGTGTCGTCTGGGGGAACGATGATGACGATGCGCCTTCCGCGACGGGTCCTTCCCCAGTCAGCGAGAACAGTTGCACGCACGGCTGTGAGACGCGACCCGACCATAAGCGCCTCCTCCACCCTGACCCGAACTTGGCCCGATCCTAATGTCCTGACCGGCTCCGCGGTGAAAACCGGCCGGGAGTAGCGGCATGCCTTAGCCGGCGCCGCGAAGCCCGGCATCGCGAACAGGGCCAGCAACCCGCACATGCCAAGGACTGTCCGTCTCATTTCGCGGCCTTCTTGAGCGCGGTGCGGACGAGGAGGTCGAGCGTTGCGTCCGGGCCGACCTCCGCTTCCGCCTTGGCGACCGCGGCGGCGGCTTCGGAGGGGCGGAAGCCGAGATTGGCGAGCGCGGAGAGGGCGTCCTGGGCGTTGCCGCCCACCGGCGCGGTGGGGCCACCGGCGCCCAGCGCGACGGCGCCGGCCTTGTCCTTCAGCTCATGGACGATGCGCTGGGCGAGCTTGGGGCCGACCCCCTGGGCGCGGGCGATCATCGCATTGTCGCCGCTCGCCACGGCGCGGTGGACTTCCTCGACGCTGAGCGCCGAGAGGATGGCGAGCGCGACCCGGGCGCCGACGCCCTGGACCGAGGTCAAGAGGCGGAACCAGTCGCGCGCGGCGGCGGTGGTGAAGCCGACGAGGCGGATCGAATCCTCGGCGACCAGCATCTCGGTGTGCAGCACCACCTCCTCGCCGATCGCGCCCAGCGCCGAGAGCGTGCGCGACGAGGCCGAGACGAGATAGCCGACGCCGGCGACGTCGATCACCGCGAAATCGGCGCCGAAGCCGTCGAGCAGACCTTTCAGTTTGGCGATCATTCGTGAAACCCTATCCGTTCGGGCTGAGCTTGTCGAAGCCCTCTCCTTCTTTCCGGCCGCGAAAAGGACGAGGAAAGCCCTTCGACAATGATCAGGTGCGGATGTACCCCGGACAACCGCAGCCATGCCCGGGGGGCATGGCGACCTGATTCATCTGGGCGAACGGTGGGGGCTCGGACGTCAGGCGACCCTGCGCGCTGTGGCGAGATGATGGGCGTGGGTGATCGCGACCGCGAGCGCGTCGGCTGCGTCGGCGCCGGCGATCTTCGCGCCGGGCAGCAGCCGCTGGACCATGGCGTGGACCTGAACCTTCTCCGCCGCACCGGTGCCGACCAGCGCCTTTTTCACCAGCCGCGGCGCATATTCGCCCACCTCGAGGCCGCGCCGGGCCGCCGCGAGCAGCACGACACCGCGCGCCTGGCCGAGCTTCAGCGTCGATTGGGGATTGTCGTTGAGGAATACTTCTTCGCACGCGGCGGCGGCCGGCGCATGCGCCTCGATTACGAGGCCGAGCGCCTCCTCCAGCTTGACGAGGCGGTCGGGCAGCGCCGCCTTCGGATCGGTTCGTACCTGGCCGTTGGCGACATGGCTCAGCCTGTTGCCCTCGGCGGCGATCACCCCCCAGCCGGTGCAGGCAAGGCCCGGATCGAGGCCGATGATGATCAGCCGATTTTCTCCAGCACCGCGTCGGACATTTCGTAATTGCCCCAGACGGTCTGCACGTCGTCATCCTCCTCGAGCGCGTCGACCAGCTTCAACAACTGCTCCGCATCGCCCTCGGCGACGTCGACCGATGTGGTGGGGCGCCAGGCCAGCTTGACGCTCTCCGCCTCGCCCAGCGCCGCCTCCAGCGCGCGGGCGACCGCGTGGAGATCGTCGACGCTGGTCCAGATCTGGTGCCCGTCCTCGTCCGATTCGACATCCTCCGCACCCGCTTCGATCGCCGCCTCGAAGACCTTGTCGGCATCGCCGGCGGCGGCCGGATATTCGATCAGGCCGACGCGCGAAAAGCCGTGCGTCACCGAGCCCGAGGCGCCGAGATTGCCGCCGTTCTTGGAGAAAGCGGTGCGGACGCTGGTCGCGGTGCGGTTGCGGTTGTCGGTCAGCGCCTCGACGACCAGGCTGACGCCGCCGGGGCCGAAGCCCTCGTAGCGAATCTCCTCGTAATTCTCGGCATCTGCGCCGGACGCCTTGTCGATCGAGCGCTGGATATTGTCCTTGGGCATGGACTGCGCCTTGGCCGCGTTGACCGCGGCGCGAAGGCGCGCGTTCATGTCCGGATCGGGCACGCCCGTCTTCGCCGCGACCGTGATCTCGCGCGCGAGCTTGGAGAACGTCGCCGAGCGCTTTTTGTCCTGCGCGCCCTTGCGGTACATGATATTCTTATATTTGCTGTGGCCGGCCATATCCCTTGTCCTCAGGCGAGGCCGAGCGCGGCCTTGTAGGTGTCGAGCAGGGCCTCGGCTTCCTCGCGGACGTGATTCTCCATCTTCCGCAAACGCACGACGCTGCGCATCGTCTTGGGATCGTAGCCGCGCGCCTTGGCCTCGGCATAGACGTCGCGGACGTCGTCGGCGATTCCCTTCTTCTCTTCCTCGAGCCGCTCGATCCGCTCGATCAGCAGCCTCAATTCGTCGGCCGCAATGCTTCCTTCCGCCAATTCAAACTCCATCGCTTTCGGGTTGAGCAGGAGGCTCTAGCGGGTTGAACTGTCATGTCGAGGGGCTATTGCCGCTTCCTATGTCGAGGGAGAGCAGCCCCAGCCGGTTCATGCCGCGCAGCCGCAAGGTGAGGATCCTGGCGACGCTGGGGCCCGCCTCCGACACGCCCGCGATGATCCGGCGCCTGACAGAGGCGGGCGCCGACGCCTTCCGGATCAACATGAGCCACGGCGATCACGCGGACCACGCCAGGAGGATAGCCGCGATCCGCTCGCTCGAGGCCGAGCTCGAGCGGCCGACGACGATCCTCGCGGACCTGCAGGGCCCCAAATTGCGGGTCGGGCGGTTCAAGGGCGACAAGGCCGAATTGAAGACCGGCCAGGCCTATGTCTTCGACCGCGACGACCGGCCCGGCGACGCGACCCGCATCTGCCTCCCCCATCGCGAGATCTTCGAGGCGGTGGAGCCGGGCACGCGGCTTTTGGTCGACGACGGCAAGCTCGTCTTCCGCGTGGTCGCGGCCCGCGCCGACCGGATCGAGGCCAGGGTCGAAGTCGGCGGCACCATCTCCAACAATAAGGGACTCAACGTTCCCGACGTGGTGCTGCCGCTCGCCGCTTTGACCGAGAAGGACCGCGCCGACCTCGCCTTCGCGCTCGACAGCCACGTCGATTGGATCGCGCTCAGCTTCGTGCAACGCCCCGAGGACGTGGCCGAGGCGCGGCGGCTGATCGGCGGCAAGGCCAACCTGCTCGCCAAGATCGAGAAGCCGGCGGGGATCGACCGGCTCGAGGGCATATTGGAGCTGGCCGACGCGGTGATGGTCGCGCGCGGCGATCTCGGCGTCGAGATGCCGCCCGAGCAGGTGCCGCCGCTGCAGAAGCGCATCGTCGAGGCGGCCCGGCGGATGGGGCGGCCGGTGGTGGTGGCGACCCAGATGCTCGAATCGATGATCTCCTCGCCCTCGCCGACCCGGGCCGAGGTCTCCGACGTCGCCACCGCCGTCTATGACGGCGCCGACGCGATCATGCTCTCGGCCGAAAGCGCGTCGGGCAGATTCCCGGTCGAGGCCGTCGAGATGATGAACCGGATCGCGACCAGCGCCGAATCCGATCCCACCCATTATGCCCGAGTCCATTTCACCGAGACCCTGCCCGACGCGACCACCAACGACGCCATCGCCCGCGCCGCCAGTGACATCGTGCGCACCGTCGGCGCCAATGCCATCGTCTGCTTCACCAGCTCGGGCTCGACCGCGCGGCGGGTGGCGCGCGAACGGCCGACCGTGCCGCTGCTGGTGCTGACGCCCTCGCTCAAGACCGCGCGGCGGCTCGGCATCCTGTGGGGCGCGCACGCGGTCCGCACCCGCGACGTCCACAGCTTCGAGGAGATGGTCGGCAAGTCCAAGCGGATGGCGCTGCGCCACGGTCTGGCCCGCGGCGGCGACCGGATCATCGTCACCGCCGGCGTCCCCTTCGGCGTGCCCGGCTCGACCAACGTGGTCCACGTCGCCCGGCTGATCGGCGACGAGCTGGACCGCCATAAAGCGGGGTAGGCCCTCCCCGCTCCTCCCGCGTCATGCTGAACTCGATTCAGCATCCATGAACACGGATTTGGAAACCTCGCACGCGCGTGTTCATGGATACTGACTTTCGTCAGGATGACGATTGTGTGTTCAACAATCCGGGGACCAGCTCCGCGACCTCGCGCGCCAGGAAGCCGACTCGGCCGACCTCCCTGGTCAGGATCCGCCCAGCCTCGCCGTGCAGCCAGACGCCCCAGAGCGTCGCGGTCAATGGGTCCGCGCCGCGCGCGGCGAGGCCGCCGACGATCCCCGCCAGCACGTCGCCCGAGCCGGAGGTGGCGAGGCCGATGCCGCCGCCCTCGAAGCGGAAGGCGCGGCCGTCGGGCGCGGCGACGAAGCTGAAACGGCCCTTGACCAGGGCGATGGCGCCGTAGCGCTCCGCCGCCCGGCGCGCCGCGTGGAGCGGATCGATTTCCACCTCCTCCGGTTCGCATTCGAGCAGGCTCGCCATTTCGCGCGAGTGCGGCAGCAAGGCGGCGCCGCCGCGCCAGCCGCGAACCTTGCCCGCCAGATCGGGGAGACAGCCGAGCACGGCGGCATCGAGGATCAGGGGCACCTGCGCGCCGCAATCGAGCAATTCGGCCAGCAGCAGGTCGAGCGCGGGCCCATGGTCCATGCCGCAGCCGATGGTCACCGACTGCGCCTCGCAGACATGCGGTACGGGCGACCCCGCACTGACGCGCGCCTCCGGCACGGCGACGCCCATCGCCGTCGCGACGGCCGCGTCGGTCACGATCTGCAGCTTGCCCGCCCCGGCCCTGAGCGCGGCGATGCCCGCGAGCAGCGCCGCGCCCGGCACCTCCGCGCTGCCGCCGACGATCAGCGCGCGCCCGCGATCCTCCTTGTCGCCCTCCTCGGAGAGGCACGGAAGCGGGAAGGCGCGGAGCAGCGCGGCGTCGAGCGCCGCCGGCTCGCTCATCGCGCAGCCACCATCGCGTCCGGCGCGGAGGTGACCGGCGCCGCCTCCTCGATCAGCGGGGCGGCGAAATTGTAGCGGACGAGCTTCGGCACGCAGTCCTTGGCGTCGGCGGGCTCGAAATCATATTCGCAGACGCCGCAATTGACCACGTCACCCTCTTTGTCGATGGCGAGCACGCGCGCCTCGTCCATCTCCTCGAGGATGTAGCGCAGGCAAAGCACGACGACCTGGTGGCAGACGATCAGCACCCGCCGGTCGGCGTGATGGAGGCTGATCGTGTCGAGCGCGCCCCTCAGGCGCAGGATCACGTCGGCCCAGCTCTCGCCGCCGGGGGCGCGGTGGTAGAATTTGCCGAGCAGCGCGCGATGCTCCGCGAGGTCGGGATATTTCTCGCCGATCCCGGCGGTGGTGAGCCGGTCGAAGATCCCGAACTCGCGCTCGCGCAGCCGCTCATCGACGATCGGCTGGCGCCCGGTCTCGGCGACGCCGCGGGCCTCGCAGATGGCGCGGGCGGTCTGGCGGGCGCGGACATAGGGCGAGGAGAGGACGATTTCCGGCTTTTCGGCCTCCGCCAGGCCCGCGAACCAGCGGCCGAGCGCGCGGGCCTGCTCGTGGCCGAGGTCGCTCAGCGGGACATCGACGTCGCGCATGGCGATGTCGATCGTGGCGAGCCCGGCCTCGTGCGCGGCATCGCGCGCGACATTGCCGGCGCTCTGCCCGTGGCGGACGATCCAGAGCTTTTCGGGCCATCTTTGTCTCACGAGCGAAACAAAGCGCGACAGGCGACGGAGGTTCCTCGTCGTTCCAGCGAAAGCTGGAATGACGAATTGAGGGTTAGAGCAGCCCTTCGGCTTCGAGCCGCGCGCGAAGGCCCGGGGCGTCGGTGAAGAGATGCGCGGCCATTCCCACCGCCAGCGCGCCTTCGACGTTGATCTCGCGGTCGTCGACGAACAATGCGTCTGCCGGCTTCAGGCCGAAGCGGTCGAGCGCGAGATAGTAGATCGCCGGATCGGGCTTGAGCAGTTTGACCTCGCCCGAGACGACGATGTCGCGGAAGAGGGCGAAGAAGGCGCGCTCCTTTTCGTGGAAGGGCGGCCAGAAATCGGCCGAGAAATTGGTGATCGCGAACAAAGGCACATTGCGCGCGTGAAGCGCCTCGACGAGCGCGTGGACGCCGGGGACCGGCCCGCTGATCGTCTCGCCGAACCTGTCACTCCAGGCGGCGATCAGCGCGGCATATTGGGGGAATTTCTCGGATAGCTCGGCCGCCGCCTCGTCATAGGGGCGGCCGCCGTCGAGCGTCTCGTGCCAGGCATAGAGATCGACATCCTCGATGAATTGCAGCCGCGCCGCGTCGTCGGCGATCTGCCGGACGAGGAAGGCGTCGGGATCCCAGCCGTAAAGGACGTTGCCGACGTCGAAGACGACGGCTCTTATGGGAGATGCGGAAAGGCTCTTATCCACCATTCACCGTTCGGGCTGAGCTTGTCGAAGCCCTGCCCTCCCTTCCGCATAAAGAAAGAAATGCCCTTCGACAGGCTCAGGGCGAACGGAGCGGGGAGCTCGAGGCCGGAGCCGTCAGCCCTGGCGCGCCTTGAAGCGGCGGTTGGTCTTGTTGATCACGTAGGTGCGGCCCCTGCGGCGGATCACGCGGCAGTCGCGGTGGCGCGACTTGAGGGACTTGAGCGAATTGCGGATCTTCATGGCCTGGAACGCCTGCCTGTTTCTTGTCGATGCTGAATGCTGAAAAGCGAAGGCGCTCCCTAAGGGGAGGCGCCCGCCAAGTCAAGTTGGCGCCGATCGCCGGCGGGGTCAGGCGCCGGCGGCGACGCGCTGGGCGTCGGGGGCCCCGAACAAAGCGGTGATTTCGCGTTTCTCGCGATCGCTGAGCTCGGGCCGCCAGATGTCGAAGATCAGCACCACCCTGTCCTCGGCGCTGTCGTTCCACGCCTCATGCTCGATCGTATCGTCGAAGATGAGCAGTTTGCCCACCTCCCACTGCCTTTCCTCATTGCCGACGCGAAAGCCGCAGCCGGGCGGAACGATCAACGGCAGATGGCAGATCAGCCGGGTGTTGTGCACGCCGCTATGAGGCGTGATCCGCGAGCGGGGACGCAGCAGCGAGAACATCGCCGTCGGCGCCGACTGGTTGATGCGCGGCAGCGGCGCCGCCTGCACCGCCTCCCAGGTCGCGGGGCAGCGCGAGATGACATCGGGCGCCAGCGCGCCATTCTCGCAGAGGAAGAGCGCGCTCCAGTCGCTATTGTCGAGCAGCCGGTTCTCATCCATGCGCGGCTTGTTGGGCTCGGCCTGGATATAGGGCCTGAAGCCCTCTCGCCCCACCGCCAGCAGCGCCGCGATCTCCCGCCTTATCGCGTCCGTCGCGGCCTCGACCGTGGGCACCCAGGCGAAGTCCGCCGTGTCGAAGAACTGGACCAGCGGCAGCCCAGGAAAGAAATAGACGGTCGGCTCCTGGATAAAGACTTGCTTGCGCCCCGCGACGATATCGAGCGACAGCTGGAAACGGGCGCTGCGCTTCTCGGGCGTCAGGCCCTGCGCGGCCAGCGAGGCCTCCAGCTGGACCGAATAGCGCGCCTCCATCTGCGCCGTCGCCGCCTCGGCGCGCCGGAGCTCGGGGACGATGTCGGGGGGAAGCGACGGCTCCTCCGAGGCGATGCGAAGCGCGGTCCGGTAGAAGCTGACCGCGCTGCGCTCATCGCCCGCCTTGGCGCGGCAATCGCCCTTCATGATCAGCCCCGCCAGTCCGCGCGCTTCCAGGACGAGCGCCTGGTCGACGGCGGACTCCTCGCCGGCCGCATCGTTCAGGGCGCGGCAGGCGGCGGCCTGGAAGAGCCAGACCGGGGCGGCCGCGCGGCCGGTCCCGGTCACCGTTTCGAAGCCGGCGCGGGCATCGGCCGGACGGCCCTGGCGGAGCGCCTCCATGGCTTCCTTGAGGAGCTGTTCGGCGTCCTGGTTGCTGAGCTGCATCGGGCGTCCTTAGGAAATGGGAGGGCGCTCCGCCAGATGTCTTTCCCAGGCCAGAGCGTCGGCCACGATCGTCGCCAGATCGGCGCGCGCGGGCCGCCAGGGCAAAGTGGAGAGGATCTTGCGATTGTCGGCGACGAGCGCATCTGGATCGCCGGCGCGGCGCGGGTCCAGCCGCCGCTCGATCGTCCGGTTGGTGACCCGGTCCACGGTGTCGAGCACTTCCAGCACCGAAAAGCCGCGGCCATAGCCGCAGTTCATGACATGACTGCGGGCCGGCTCGGCGATCAGCGCGGCGAGCGCGTCGACATGGGCGGCCGCGAGATCGCTGACATGGATATAGTCGCGAATGCCGGTGCCGTCGGGCGTGGCGTAATCCGTTCCGTAGACGCTGACGTGGCTGCGCCGCCCGGTCGCCGCCTCGACCGCGACCTTGATCAAATGGGTCGCCCCCCTGGTCGATTGGCCGGCGCGGCCCTTGGGATCGGCGCCGGCGACGTTGAAATAACGCAGGGCGCAATAATTGAGCGGGTAGGCGGCGGCGCTGTCCTTCAGCATCCGCTCGGTCATCAGCTTGGACCAGCCATAAGGGTTGATCGGCACGGTGGGCGCGTCCTCGGCCACCGGCACCGCCTCGGGGATGCCGTAGGTCGCGGCCGTCGAGGAAAAGATGAAATGGGCGACGCCGCCTTCGACCGCGCTTTCGATCAGGGCGCGGCTCTTCACCGTGTTGTTCCGATAATATTTGAGCGGATTCTCGACCGATTCGGGCACCACCACCGAGCCTGCGAAATGCATGATCGCGCCGATCTTGTGCTCGGCGATCAGCCGGGCGAGCAGGGGCGCATCGGCGATGTCGCCCTCGACGAAGGCCGCTCCCTTGGGCACCGCCCAGGCGAAGCCGGTCGCGAGATTGTCGATCACCACCACCGGCCAGCCCGCATCGAGCAGGGCCAAAGCGGCGTGGCTGCCGATGTAGCCCGCCCCGCCGGTCACCAATACCGGCAGCCGCCTCATTTCGTCCGTCATTCCTTCTCCTGCCTGTCCGTTGCAGCAAAAACGGGTTAAACTCGTTACAGGTCCTATACAGTCTCATCGCCCAAGAACGAGACCCAGGAACGAGGTATCCCATGAACAAGCTCGCATCGCATCTCAGCGCGCTCGCCGGCATCGCCCTTCTCGCCGGCTGCGCGATGGACATGGGCGGCGGCGCCGCCGCCAGCTCCGCCGCGTCGGTGACCCGCTTCCACCTGGGCCAGCCGGTCGCGCGCGGCCCGATCGCGATCGAGCCCGCGGACCAGGCGGACTCGAACAGCCTCGAATTCGAGCAGGTCGCGGCCGCGGTCGGCCGCGAGCTCACGCGCCTGGGCTGGACGATCGAGCCGGGCGGACGCTCCGAGCAGGTCGCCGTGGTCCGGATCGACCAGGCGGCACGGCCCGGCGGGCGCGGCGGCGGGCTCAGCGTCGGGCTGGGAGTCGGCGGCGGCAGCTATCGGCGCGGCGGCGGGGTCGGCGTCGGAGTCGGCGGGTCGGTCCCTATCACCGGCAACCGGCCCAACATGCTGGTCGGGACCGAGCTTTCGGTGCGCATCCAGCGCCGTTCCGATGCGACCGTCGCCTGGGAGGGCCGGGCCCAGATCGAGGCGCGCGGCGGCACGCCTCTCGCCAGCCGCGCCGGCGCCGCCGACCGGCTCGCCGCGGCGCTGTTTCGGGACTTCCCCGGAGAGTCGGGGCGCACTATCAGGGTCCGCTGATTCCGCCCCTCTCCCCCAAGGATAATATGACCCTTTCCGTTACGAGCGCCTTTGACGGCGGCAATATTCATGTGGTTTCCATCGAGGGCGAGCTCATCGACCTCGAGATCGTAAAGGACCGCAGCTCAGACTTCTACCAATGGTTCTATTTCCGGGTGACCGGGGGCAGCGGCCGGGCGCTGACGCTGCGCATCCTCAACTGCGCCGGCGCCGCCTATCCCGACGGCTGGCCCGGCTATCGCGCCTGCGTCTCCCTCGACCGCGAGGAATGGACCCGGACCGACACCTCCTATGCGGACGGCGTGCTGACCATCGCCCTGACGCCGACCTCGGACAGCGTCTGGATCGCCTATTTCGCGCCCTACACGATGGAGCGGCACCACGATCTGGTCGCCGAGGTCGCGGCGGCGCCGGGCGTCGATTACCGCTCGCTCGGGCGGACGCTGGACGGGCGCGAGCTCGATTATTTCAGGCTCGACGGCGGCCCGCTGCAGGTCTGGCTCTACGCCCGCCAGCATCCCGGGGAGACCATGGCCGAGCATTGGATGGAAGGCGCGCTCGAGCGGCTGCTCGACGAGGCCGATCCGGTGACCCGCCGGCTCAGGCAGAAGGCGACCTTCCACATCGTCCCCAACATGAACCCCGATGGCTCCTTCCGCGGCCATTTGCGGACCAATGCGGCGGGCGTGAACCTCAACCGCGAATGGCACGCGCCGAGCGCCGAGCGCAGCCCGGAAGTGCTTTACGTCCGCGACGAGATGGACAGGACCGGCGTCGATTTCGCGATGGACATTCACGGCGACGAGGCGATCGCCGCCAATTTCCTCGCCGGCTTCGAGGGCGTGCCGGGCTGGAGGCAGGAGCAGCAGGACCTGTTCGACGCGTTCGGCGAGGCGTTTCTGCGCGCCAGCCCCGATTTCCAGACCGACAAGGGCTATCAGATACCCGGCCCCGGCCAGGCCAATCTCTCCATGTCCACCGCCCAGCTCGCAGAGCGCTTCGGCGCGGTGTCGATGACGCTGGAAATGCCGTTCAAGGACAATGCCGAGCTTCCCGACCCGGTTCATGGCTGGTCCCCCGACCGCTGCCGCCTCCTCGCCCGCGCCAGCCTGGATGCGCTTCACGCGATCATCGACGGGATCGGAGCATATCGCCAAGGCGCAGCATAGGAACTCCACCACCGTTCGCCCTGATGATCAGGTCGCCATGCCCCCGGGCATGGCTGCGGATGTCCGGGGGACATCCGCACCTGATCATTGTCGAAGGGCTTTTCTTCTTTTCCTTAGGGTCAAAAGGAAGGAAAGGGCTTCGACAGGCTCAGCCCGAACGGATGTGAGAGGGCATGGGAGATCGGTGCAATGCCCCAGCTCGTCCTGATCCGCCACGGCCAGTCTGCCTGGAACCTCGAGAATCGCTTCACCGGCTGGTGGGACGTCGGCCTGACGCCCAAGGGCGAGGAGGAGGCGAAGCAGGCGGGCGAATTGCTCGCCGCCAAGGGCTTCGATTTCGACCTCGCCTTCACCTCCCTGCAGACCCGGGCGATCAAGACCTTGCACATCGTGCTCGAGGCGATGGGGCGGCTATGGATTCCGGAGGAGAAGCATTGGCGATTGAACGAGCGCCATTATGGCGGGCTCACCGGGCTCGACAAGGCCGAGACCGCGGGCCGGCATGGCGACGAGCAGGTCAGGATCTGGCGCCGCTCGTTCGACATCCCGCCGCCGGCGATGGAGCCGGGCGGCGACTTCGACCTCACCAACGACCGCCGCTATGCGGGCATCCCCATCCCCACTTATGAGAGCCTGAAGGACACGATTGCGCGGGTCCTGCCTTATTGGGAGGAAAGGATCGCGCCGGCGCTGAAGGACGGCCGGCGCGTGGTGATCTCCGCCCACGGCAATTCGCTGCGCGCCTTGGTTAAGCACCTCTCGAACATCGCCGACGACGAGATCGTCGCGCTCGAAATCCCGCCCGGCCAGCCGGTCGTCTACGATCTCGACGAGGATCTGAACGCGATCGAACGCTATTTCCTGAAGGACCGCTGACATGCTCGCATTTCTCGCCGCGCTGCTCGCCCTCGCCGCCACGCCGCTCGACGCGCAGGGCAGCGCAGTGCCCAATGTGCCGGCCCCGGTCGAGGTGGATGGGCTGCGCGTCTCGCTCGTCCACACCGCCGATCGCGACGCTTTCCTCAATGCCTGGCTGGCCGGGACCCGCGAATTGCCGATCACCGAGCGTGCGGTACGCGGTCGGCGGCTCGCCGCGATCGTGATCTTTCAGGGATGCCGGGCGGCTGCGAACGGCAAATGCAATGTGACCGGCCGCTTCACCTATCTGAAGCCCGATGGCTCGGTCGCCGGAGAGGTCGAGGGCGCATTGTGGACCGAGGGGCCCCTGGGCGACTCCGCGATCCCCTCCCCCAGCGGGCCGGACCTGGAGATAGAGCCGCACGATCCAATGGGAACCTGGACGGTCCGGGTGCGCGTCACCGATACCGTGCGCGGCGTGAGCGTGGAGACGGAGGCTCGGGTCATCGTCGATACGCCGCCGACGGCGCCGGCGCCGACGCCGAGCTAGGTCCTAGAATTCCTTGACGCGCTCGCGGTTGCGGGCGGCGCGGCGGAGGACCTCCTCGACGCTGTCGCCGGGAAGGATGGTGGCGACGCTGACCGTCGCGTCCAGCCTGACCTGGGTGTGGCCGAGATCGAGCGGATGGGCCGCGACGCAGCGCGCGATCCGCTCGGCGGTGTCGAGCGCCGAATCGGCGTCGAGATGGTCGAGCAGCAGCGAAAAGGCGCCGCCTCCGCCCCGCGCGGCGACGTCGCTGGCGCGGATGAGGTTCTTGAGCAAACGGGCGACGTGACGCAAGGCCGCGTCCCCTGCAACGCGGCCATAGCCCTCGTTGACCGCCTTCAAATCGCTGAGATCGACCGAGATCAGGGCCGCGGGCGTGCCGTGGCGCGCGGCCTGGCTCAGCACGCGCTCGAGCTCGTTCCTGAACTGGCGCGGATCGAGCAAGGCGGTGAGCGGGTCGCGGCCGACATTCTCGTCGAGATCGCCGAGCCGCGCGCGCGCATCGGCCAGAGCGGCGCGGAGCAGCGCATTCTCGTCGCTGAGCCGCGACAATGCCTCGCGCGCCTCCAGCGCCGGCCCTTCATCGGGGCGGTCCGCTATCTCCGAACTGTTCTTCCGGCGTCCCATGCAGCCACCTTATCCCGCGAAGGTTAACGCTTCTTTTAGCGCGGCGAACTGGAGTCATCCCGGCCCTTCGACTGCCTGCAAGGCAGGCGCTCAGGATGAACTTGAGCCGACGGCTGAAGGCCGGGATCCATGAACACCGCGCGGGTAGGAATGCGAACGCGCTTTCGCGTTTTCGATACGCTCCGTGTTCATGGATCCCGACTTTCGTCGGGATGACGAGGGGCGGAGCGGCCGCGCCGATTGCTCCCGGCGCCCATGCGGGCTAGGGAGTGGCGCTTCCAAGGCTTGGGGGCCGGACATGCCGGGCGAAGCGCCTCTCATCGGGATCATCATGGGCAGCCGCTCCGATTGGGAGACGATGCGCCACGCCGCCGAGACGCTCGACATGCTCGGCGTCGCTTATGAGAAGAAGGTGGTCTCCGCGCACCGCACGCCCGAGCGGCTCTACGACTATGCCCGCGGCGCCTCCGGCCGCGGGCTCAAGGCGATCATCGCGGGCGCCGGCGGGGCCGCCCATCTGCCCGGCATGGCGGCCTCGATGACGCATTTGCCGGTGCTCGGCGTGCCGGTCGAGACCAAGGCGCTGGCCGGGCTCGATTCGCTGCTCTCGATCGTGCAGATGCCCGCCGGCGTGCCGGTGGGGACGCTGGCGATCGGCAAGGCGGGCGCGATCAATGCGGGGCTGCTGGCAGCCGCGATCCTGGCGACGTCGGACGAAAGGCTGGCGGAGCGGCTCGCCTCGTGGCGGCAGAGCCAGACCGACGGCGTCGCCGAAGCGCCCGAATGATCGTTCCCCCCGGCGCCACGATCGGGATTATCGGCGGCGGCCAATTGGGGCGGATGCTGGCGCTGGCCGCGGCTCGGCTCGGCTATCGCTGCCATGTCTACGCGCCCGACGAGACCGGCCCCGCCGCTCTGGTCGCCGCGCGCTTCACCCGGGGCGCGTTCGAGGACGAGGCGGCGCTGGCGCGCTTCGCCGGCGAGGTCGACGTGGTCACCTACGAGTTCGAGAATATCCCGACCGGGCCGCTCGCCGCGATCGCCGCGCTTGTGCCGCTGCATCCGCCTGTCGCGGCGCTGGAGACGGCGCAGGACCGGCTCGCGGAGAAGGCCTTCATCGAGCGGCTCGGCGGGCGGCCCGCGCCTTATGCCCAGGTCGACGACCGGGCCGGGCTCGACGCGGCGCTCGCCGAAATCGGGGCGCCGGCGATCCTCAAGACGCGGCGCTTCGGCTATGACGGCAAGGGCCAGGCGCGGATCGACGGCGCGGCGGACGCGGATGCCGCCTGGGAGGCGGTGCGCGGCGCGGCCTCGATCCTCGAAGGCTTCATCCCCTTCGACGCCGAATATTCGATCCTGCTCTGCCGCGGCGCGGACGGGGAAATCGTCACCTGGGACGCGCCCCTGAACCGGCACGAGGGCGGGATATTGGTGACCTCCGACGTGCCCGCCGGTCCCGAACTCGCGTCCGCGATCGCCGAGGCGGAGGCGCTCGCCCGGCGCGCCGCCGGCGCGCTCGGCCATGTCGGCATGCTGACCATGGAATTCTTCGCCTGTCGCGGCGCGGCAATCTTCAACGAAATGGCGCCGCGCGTCCACAATAGCGGCCACTGGACGATCGAGGGCGCGACGACCTCGCAATTCGAGAACCACATCCGCGCGATCTGCGGGCTGCCGCTGGGCGCGACGAGGCGAATCGTGCCGCGGGTCGCGATGCGCAACCTGGTCGGGGACGAGGCCACGCGCTGGCGCGACATCCTCGCCGACCCGGGAGCCCGCCTCCACCTCTACGGCAAGGACGCCCCGCGCCCCGGCCGCAAGATGGGCCATGTGACCAGGCTGTTCGGGGACAGTGAAGAGTAACTGTCCCCGTGCCTGCTACTGCGCCGGCCTCGCCGCCGCCGCCGGAGCCGCGGGCATGCCGGGCAGGGTCATCACCTCGATCGGCATGTTGAGCCGCTCGAGCTGCGGGCGGATCCTGGCCGCGTCGCCGACCACCACCCAGACGAAATTGTCCGGATTGAGGTAACGGCGCGCGGCCTGGTCGAGGGCCGGCGCGGTCATCCCGCGGTACCGATCGGCGATCCGCTCCCAATAGTCGTCCGGCCGGCGGTAAAGTGCGTTGGAGCGCAGCGCCCCAAGCACCGCCCCAGACGTCTCGAACTGGCCCGGAAGCTGGCGGGTATTGCCCAGGATGATGCGGTTCATCTCCTCGGCGGTCACTCCTTCGTTCGACAGGAAGGCGCGCACCATCTGCATCGCCGCGGCGATCGATTCGCCGGTGCGGTCGGCCTGGACCGGCGCCTGGATGACGTAGGGCACCTGATGCTCGATCATATTGGGGCTGCCGCGGGCTCCGTAGGACCAGCTGCGCCGCTCGCGCAGCTCCATGTTGATCCGCGACAGGAAACTGCCGCCCAGCGCCTCGTTGGCGGCGGTCAGCGGGAGCAGGTCCTGCGTGCCCTGCGCGGGCATGACCTGGCCGGCGAGGATGAAGCTCTGCGGCGATTGCGGCCGGTCGATCAGCACGATCCGCGGCCGCGGCGCCGGGATGGCCGCGCTGAACGCCTTGGTCCCGCGCCGCACCGAGGGCGGCCGCCAATTGCCGAAGCGCGCCTCGAGCAGGGGCCTCAATTGGGCGAGCGGCACGTCGCTGACCACGAAGATCGTCGCATTGTCGGGCCGGATCCAGGCGCGGTGGAAGCCGATCAGCTCGTCGCGGGTGAGCGTGCGCAGCACGGCGAGATCGCCGGTCCCGGAGAATGGCCGCCCGTAAGGATGGGCGGCGCCGTAGAGCAGGCCCGGCAGCGCGCGATTGGCGAGGCCGCCGGGCTGGGTCAGCTCGGCGGCGACGCCAGTGAGCTGCTGCTGGCGGACTCGCTCGATCTCCGCGGGCGCGAAGGCCGGGTTGCGGATGATGTCGGCGAGCAGGTCCAGCGACTCGCCCAGATTCGGGGTCAGCGCGGTCAGCCCGACCGTGGTGCGGTCGACGCTCGCGTCGGTGGAGACGATAGCGCCGAGCCGCTCCTGCGCTTCGGCGAGCTGGGTCGAATTGAGCCTGGTCGTGCCCTCTTCGAGCATGTTCAGCATCATCGCCTGGGTGCCGAGCCGATTGGCCGGATCGGCGGCGACGCCGGCGTCGAACTCGACCGCGACGCGGGTGACGGGCACGGCGGCGCGGCGCGAATAGACGATGCGGATGCCGTTCGACAGCCGCGCCCGCTCGATCGCGGGCAAGTCGAGCGCGGGCGTGCCGGCGACGTCGGGCATTCGCAGCGTGGGTGCCGGCGCGGCGGGGGCCGCGGGGGCGGCCGGCCGCGGGGCGACGGCCGCCGCTTCCTGATAGGCGCCGCGCTCGCCCGGTTCGACGCGCAGGGCGTAGACCGGCCGATTGAGCCAGCGCTGCATCGACGCGCGTACCGCGGCCGGCGTCACCCGCGACAGATTCTGGAGCCGGCGGCGGTAGAAATTGGCGTCGTTCGCGTAGAGCACGCCCTCGGCCAAAGCGACGGCCTTGCCGCCGAAGCCGCCGACCTGCTCGAGGCCCTGGATGCGGCCGGAAACGTTGCGCATCACCGCGCGCCGCACCTCGTCCTCGGTCGGACCGCCGGCGACGAAATCGGCGATCAGTGCGTCGAGGCGCCGCGAGACGGCGGCGACGTCCTGGCCCGGCTTGACGTCGACGGTGACGCTGAACAGGCCGAGGCGGTGGAAACCCTGATAGCTGGCGCTGACCGCGACCGCGCTCTGCTCGGAGCGAACCAGGACATTGTCGAGGCGCGAGCTGGCGAGGCCGCCGAGCACCGCGCCGCCGACCTGCAGCGCCGCGGCATCGTCTTCTTCGAGCATGCCCGGCACCACCCAGGTCCGGTAGAGGCGGGTATTGGCGACGCGGTCCTGCATGACGTCATCGACGCGCGCCGGCAAAGTCGGGATCGGCGCCTCAGTCGGCGCGTGGTCGGGGCCGCGCGCGATCGTGCCGAAATGGCGCTCGATCAGCGGCCGCGCTGTGGCGGCGTCGATGTCGCCGGCGAGCACGAGCACGGCATTGTTGGGCCCGTAATTCTCGCGGAACCACTGGTGGACGGTCTCGATCGAGGCGCCGTCGAGATCGGCCATCGAGCCGATCGGAGTGTGCCGGTAGGGGTGGCCTTCGGGGAAAAGCGATTCGAACAGGCGGTAGCCGACCAGGCCGAAGGGCTGGTTGTCGCCCTGGCGCTTCTCGTTCTGAACGACGCCGCGCTGGCTGTCGAGCTTCTCCTGGGTGACCGCGCCCAGCAGGCGGCCCATGCGGTCGGCCTCGAGGAACAGGGCGCGCTCGAGCGCCGTGGTCGGCACGGTCTGGAAGTAATTGGTGCGATCGAACGAAGTGGTGCCGTTGAAGTCGGTCGCGCCGATCTCGCGCAAGGGGGCGAAATAATCGCCGGGCGCGTTTTCGGAGCCGTTGAACATGAGATGCTCGAACAGATGCGCGAAGCCGGTGCGGCCCGCCGGCTCGTCCTTCGAGCCGACATTGTACCAGACCGAAACCGCGACCACGGGCGCCTTGCGGTCGGTGTGGATGACGACGCGCAGCCCGTTCTCCAGGGTGAAGGTGTCGTGGGGGATTTCGACCCGGTTGACCAGCGAGTGGAGCGGATCGGCGGCTGGCGCGGCTGCGGCCGGCGCCTGGACCGCGGCCTCCTCCGCGGGAGCGGCCGGCGCGGCCGAGGCGGCGGAGGCGATCAGCGACAGGCCCGTGACGAAGGCGAACGCGGTGAACGATTTGCGCATGTGATTCCCCATGGATGCAGGCCGCGGACCCTTACAGGGGTGTACGGCCAACGCAATACGCTTCGGCCGGGAATCGCGCCGAAAGGCGGGTTTTGACGATTGCCATTGCGTGAAGGGGCGGCGCTCCTACATCCGGAAAGGGTCAAAACGGGGCCGGATGCCATGAATCTCGAGAAATTCACCGACCGCGCGCGCGGCTTCCTGCAATCGGCGCAGACCGTCGCGTCGCGGATGAATCATCAGCAGATCGCGCCCATCCATGTGCTGAAGGCCTTGCTCGAGGACGAGCAGGGCATGGTGGCGGGGCTGATCGCTCGGGCAGGCGGCAGCGCCGAGGCGGCGCGGCGGGAGACCGACGAGGCGCTGGCCAGGGTGCCGGTCGTCTCCGGCGGCGGCGCCAGCGCGGCGCCGAGCCTCAACGGCGACACGATCCGCCTGCTCGATTCGGCCGAGGAGATCGCCCAGAAGGCCGGCGACTCCTATGTCGCGGTCGAGCGCATCCTGCTCGCGCTCAATATGTCGAAGACCGACGCCGGCAAGGCGCTGACCGACGCCGGCTTGAAGCCCGAGGCGCTCAACGCGGCGATCAACGAGCTGCGCGGCGGCCGCAGCGCCGACACATCCGGCGCCGAGGACCGCTACGACGCCTTGAAGAAATTCGCCCGCGACCTCACCCAGGCCGCGCGGGACGGCAAGCTCGATCCGGTGATCGGCCGCGACGAGGAGATCCGCCGCACCGTCCAGATCCTCGCCCGCCGCACCAAGAACAATCCGGTGCTGATCGGCGATCCGGGCGTCGGCAAGACCGCGATCGCCGAAGGCCTCGCTCTGCGCATCGCCAATGGCGACGTGCCCGACAGCCTCAAGGACCGGCGGCTGATGGCGCTCGACATGGGCTCGCTCATCGCCGGCGCCAAATATCGCGGCGAGTTCGAGGAGCGGCTCAAGGGCGTGCTCGACGAGGTCAAGGGGGCCGAGGGCGAGGTCGTCCTGTTCATCGACGAGATGCACACCCTGATCGGCGCCGGCGCCAGCGAGGGGTCGATGGACGCCTCCAACCTGCTGAAGCCGGCCCTCGCCCGCGGCGAATTGCACTGCATCGGCGCGACCACGCTCGACGAATATCGCAAGCATGTCGAGAAGGACCCGGCGCTGCAGCGGCGCTTCCAGCCGGTTTTCATCGGCGAGCCGACGGTCGAGGACACGATCTCGATCCTCAGGGGCCTCAAGGAGAAATACGAGCTGCACCACGGCGTCCGGATCACCGACGCCGCTTTGGTCTCGGCGGCGACGCTCTCGAACCGCTACATCACCGACCGCTTCCTGCCCGACAAGGCGATCGACCTGATGGACGAGGCGGCGAGCCGCATCCGCATGGAGGTCGAGAGCAAGCCGGAGGAGATCGAGACGCTCGACCGGCGGATCATCCAGCTGAAGATCGAGCGGGAGGCGCTGAAGAAGGAGAAGGATTCCGCGTCCAAGGAGCGGCTCAAGGCGCTCGAAGGCGAGCTCGCCAATCTCGAGCAGCAGTCGGCCGAACTGACCCAGCGCTGGCAGGCGGAGAAGGACAAGATCGCCGGCGAGGCGGTGATCAAGGCGCAGCTCGACCAGGCGCGGATCGAGCTCGACCAGGCGCAGCGTTCGGGCGACCTCGCCAAGGCGGGCGAGCTCCAATATGGGCGCATCCCCGCGCTCGAAAAGCAGCTCGAGGAGGCCGCCGCCGTCAGCTCCAGCGCGATGCTTCGCGAGGAGGTGACGAGCGAGGACATCGCCGCCGTGGTCGCGCGCTGGACCGGCATTCCGATGGAGCGGATGCTCGAGGGCGAGCGCTCCAAATTGCTCGCTATGGAGGACGCGCTCGGCAAGCGCGTGATCGGCCAGGCCGAGGCGGTGCAGGCGGTCAGCCGCGCCATCCGCCGCGCCCGCGCCGGCCTGCAGGACCCGAACCGGCCGATGGGCTCGTTCCTGTTCCTGGGGCCCACCGGCGTCGGCAAGACGGAGCTGACCAAGGCGCTCGCCGACTTCCTGTTCGACGACAGCCACGCAATGGTCCGCATCGACATGTCCGAGTTCATGGAGAAGCACTCGGTCGCCCGGCTGATCGGCGCGCCTCCGGGCTATGTCGGCTATGAGGAAGGCGGCGTGCTGACCGAGGCGGTGCGGCGCCGGCCCTATCAGGTCGTACTGTTCGACGAGGTCG
>Ga0190275_10000459_pt1 | contig 36126 bp, 24 predicted proteins | sample Popmic550T_FD_133745 | JGI IMG/M metagenome (GOLD analysis project Ga0190275, IMG submission 133745) | Populus adjacent soil microbial communities from riparian zone of Yellowstone River, Montana, USA - 550 T | ecosystem: Environmental > Terrestrial > Soil > Riparian zone > Trees stand | place... | reverse complement strand
TCCGTTGCGCCGAAAAACATATGCAGGTACCTCTGCCGGACCATGTAGGCGCCCTGCGCAACCGCCAGGTACGGCGCGTTGATCACCTCCACGTCCATTCCCACCAAGAGCTCGTTCACCACCCTTTTTGTCTCTTCGTATCCAACAGAGCTGTTCAAAACCTTGTTGCCCACCGCTCTGTCCCGCTCGGCCAGATGCTTTCCCTCTTTTATCTTCTCTATTCTGTACGGAAGAAGGTGTTTGTTAGATGAGGATGTCTTTGGCGAAATCCCGTTCCATATCCAGACTACTTTGCATCTTTTTTCCTCCATTGTCCGCACCATACACTCAACGTACCTCAGAATTTCTCGGCCAGCGCCTTCTGTCAGAACGCTTGGGTTCTGTCCGCGGGGCGTATACTTCCTGACAAACCAGGCGCCGTCTATTCCAAGTGAGGTGTTTTGGAGCATGTTTAGATCGCATATCGAAAAGACCTCGCTGCTGCTTAACTCTTGTTCCAGGCCCCGAATCGGCATGCATTAAAATAATTCAAATTATTTGAAGCACGAATTAATTGAATTATGGCAGAGGTCGAAGCAGCACCGAAGAAAATTGTTGTAGTGGGAGACAGCGGATGCGGAAAGACGTGTCTGCTTCTGAAGTACTTCACAAAGAGCTTTGAGGCGGAATACCAGACCACGGTGTTTGAGCGAAAACTTATCGAGTACAAGGACGAAGTCACCGGAAATAAAATACTCCTGGACCTATGGGACACGGCTGGGCAGGAAGACTACGTGAGAATCAGAGCTCTCTCGTACATGGAAACGGACTTGGTGCTCGTGTGTTTCGCTCTCAACTCGAAGGAGTCGCTGGAGAACGTGGAAGACAAGTGGATAAACGAAATAAAACACTTCTGCAAAGATGTGCCGAGAATTCTAGTGGGAATGAAGGCGGATTTAAGAATGAGAACAGATCCTGATCTGATAACGGAAGAAAGAGCGATGAGGGCGGCGAAGGAGATAGAAGCAAAGGGGTACGTGGAGTGCTCTTCGTACACGAACGAGAACGTGGACGAGGTATTTCACGTGGCAGTCGATGTTCTTACGAGAAGAAGGAGGAAAAAGAAGGAAAAGGAAAGAGGCTGCAAGATAGCGTAGCCAGCGGAGATAAGAAGACCGCACCAACGGGATATTTGACGGTTAAGTTAAGGTACCTGTTCGATTGGACCGGTCAGAGGATAGTGGATAGGATGGATGGGGGATGAGATTGGTGAATGGGATGGATGGTCTGGTAGGATCGCAGTAATAAATATTCCAGCTAGCAGTTAGTTAGTATCAGGGTGGGATAGGCGGTATGGGCTATTTATCGTCAGAATGGAATGGTTCGAGTTGTTGTGGTGATTAGGGTGGGTATGGTTGTTGTGGCGATTAGAGTAGTTACGGTTGTTCTGGTGATTAGTACTGTTACGGTTATTTTTAATCACCTTCCCTACCAAACACACCTTACCTGCCATGGGCATCCCGCACAGCCATTTATACGGTGGGTTATTTTTTTGAAAATGAAAGAGGAGGTGAGTTTGTTGGAGCTCGTTCGGGAGCAGAATTACAAAGGAATAGTTGAGCATCCGGATGCGCAGAACGAAGAAAAGGTGATTTCGTTGGTGAACTTGGGAAGATTCAAAGAGGCTCTAAGCCTGGCAAGAAATAACTCTTTTGAGAAGGCGTATTGCTACTATAAGCTGGGAAAGCCAAGAAGCTGTCTCAAAACAGCAGGAAAAAAGACAGGAGAAAAGTGGTCTGCTTTGAGGATGCAGGCGTACTATGTGCTGGATAGGTACGAGGACGCAGTGAAGGAAGGAAGCGTCTTGAAAAAGGAAGGGGCAAGCTTGGTGAACTATTCGGCAGCGCTGTCGCTTCTAAGCCTGGAGAGGGGAGAGGCGCTTGAGGAGATAGAGAAGATCGAGGAGCACGCTCAACACTTACACGGGGCCATAAGAGAAGAGGTTATGTACAATTTGTCGTTTTCTGCTCTTCCGAATAAGGAAAAGTTCGTTGAAAAACTGAAGAAAATAAACCCTGCAGAAAAAGAGACGGTGTCTCTTGTAGAGTCGCAGATAAACACGGCGCTTGGAAATCTAGAAAGCGTGGAGGAGGGAGCGCTCAACAGGAGAGACAGGCTGGTGCACAGATACAACGCGGAGGGAAGGGCAGAAGGGTTGGAAGAGACGCTGAAACTGTTCCAAAGAGAAATATACTACAAGAACAAGATCAAAATGTACCTAAAAGAAGAAGGAGGCGCAGAGGAGATATCGCAAATAGAAAAAGCGCTGAAGGAAAACAGCCCAGGATCGGCGGTTAAACTCGCAAAGAGAATGGCGATTTGCAACGTGAGCCACCTCGTGCACGCTCTGACAAAAAAGGGTGCTAATGCAAAGTGTCTAAAAAGGTTTCTGAACAGCTCAGCGAGCGCTCTTAAAGAGAAATAGGCCTATTAATAACCCTTCTCAAGGTACTTAATCCAGCTGTTAGAAGTTCGAGAAGGCGGCTCTCAAGTTGCTTGGGAATATTCTGAAGATTATGGTTATGGGTTAGCGCCGGTCATGGTTCAATAAAGCCTTAGACCGCCTAATGCACTCCACCGCTCTTTAAGATACTCCAGCACTTACAGAAGTAGTACGCTAACTACTAACAGTAGCGGGTTTCAATAAATCTAGCAGTAGTCACAGGTCTATTAAAAGATATACCGACGAGGGCATTCCTGAATATTTAGGTGCAGAGTATGTTACGGGGCAGATATGGATGGCAGGTGGGATAGTGGGTGGGATGTTAGATAAGGATAGTGGGTGGGATGGTAGATAGGGATGGCAGATAAGGATGGCAGATAAGGATAGCAGATAGGGATGGTAGGCAACTTCGGAATGCGAATTTGGAGTACCAGTGAACAGTGCTAATTGTTGACGAGTTATTGGTAATTAAATGCGTCTAAATATTTTTTGTAATGATGGGTGGAGTATTTCTTATTTCGATTTCTTCAGTACTGGTGCTTCTAGGTACTAAGGTAAAGAAGGAAAAGCAGAAAAAAGAAAGCCTATCGATGGACGACGCTAAGATGTTTCCCATTTTTGGTTCGATCGGTCTTCTCATCCTCTTCTTGCTGCTGAAGTACATTCCAAAGGACTTTTTGAACACAATACTTAGAGGGCTCTTTTCGGTCACAGGAGTTGCGTCGGTGTACAAGTCAATGGTGATAGTGTACGACGAGTTACGGGCGGTGTACAGAAAGATGGTGAAAAGGCCAGCTGGAAAAGCAGGCGGCAGGAACATAAAGAGGGATTTTAGCATGGGTCTGAACGACGCTAAGGAAGCTAAGGTGGTTAAGGACGCCAAGCAGGTTAAGGAAGCTAAGGAGATCAAGAAAAACGTCTCTATTAGCTGGAATCCGGATATTAGGGATCTGAAGGCCAATTTGAAAGAAGATAGCGATGCGAAGAAGAGCGTTGAGCTGGAGCCGATGGTGGATGAGGCAGAAGAGCCCGTAGAGAAAACAGAAGATGACGACATGGACGCTAATTGGATGGAAGATTTGAAGAAAAACGTGCTTGAGATAAGAAAGATGGTGGAAGAGCTGGCAGAGGAAATACTCGGGCTGCCAAATATCGCCTTTTTTGGGCTATCGATCTTTATCAACGGAGTTTATCTTAAAAGCAAGAACTTTGTCTTTTCGAACATGATTGCGTGTTCTTTTGCAATCACAGGGCTGCAGGAGATACATCCGGACTCGACTGCGACAGTGTTGCTGCTGTTGGGTCTTTTGTTCGTGTACGACATCTTCTGGGTGTTTTTTACTCCGGTGATGATCAGCGTGGCAAAAGGGATCGAGCTTCCGATTAAAATAGTGTACCCGGTGGAGGGGAAGGGAGCAAGTATGATAGGACTTGGGGACGTGGTTATTCCGGGGCTCTATCTTAGCGTTGCAAGAGAGTTCTCGGAGAAGAGAAAAGCGTCTTTGGTGTTCAGAATTGGATTTGTCGGATACGTCCTATCTCTGATAGTGACGTTCGCAATAGTTATGCATTTCAAAAAGGGGCAACCAGCTCTTCTCTACATATGCCCAATGATTGTGGGCGCTACAATGGCAGGTGCGTGGTTGCACCACAAAACCAGAGAGTTCGTTCAGTATAAAAACCAATAAATCTTAGGTTATATAGGGGTGGTAGAGATGGTACGAATATTATACTGCTATGATAGTATGATAGTGGTGGCAGGGATAACACACTGTTAGTGGTGCTTGTGGCTATGCCAACTGCAATTGCTGCAAATGTTACTCTTGTGTCTTGTCAGTACCCCTGCGGTTGCACAAATTATTCGCTCAAATACTCGAGCTAACATAAGCTGTGACTGGTAAGAAGATCTAAATAGCATATGTCAGTTAAAATCGCTTTTACTATAAAAGGTATCTCGCATTTCAGGGCTCTGTTCAGGACTCTGCGCTATAGACTCGAAGCGTTGCCCCTTGGCTCACTCGTCTCTGCTATCGGTCATGTCAAGGCCTACCTCAACGCTCTCTCTTACGATTCTGCTTGGGCTGTTTCTGTGCCTGTTAAGTATCTCAACGGCTTCTTTTGTTCCGATGTTGCCAAGCGCCTCTGCAGCCTCGTGCCGGACCATCTCGTGTCTTTTCTCGTCTTCCAGAACCTGCTCGAGGTACTTGACGGCCCCTGGATGGCACATCTGCCCAAATACAAACGCTATCTCGTGCTCAAATAGATCGGAGCGGTTTTCGCAAAAGAACCCTTTTCCAAGAACGTCGACGCTTTCCTGCGTGCAGATGTCTCTGAGCTTGAACATCGCCGCGTATCTTCCGTACAGCGACGTGCTCGTGTCGAGGTATTTTCTCCTGAGCTCTTCTATCTTCTCTTCGGAGGAGGCGGGAGCCGGGTCGAGCGTTCCAAACATGGACTCCTCTGCTCCTCCCGAGGCAATAAGGCTCGCGCCTATTTCGCACGTTTCGGATACGGCCACGCTGTTTGACACTTCGACCGAAGAATATTTTTCCAAAAGGCTTCCGTACTTTTTGTCTCCAAAAGTAGCGATCGCTTCCGCAGCCTCGTGCCGCACTATTTCGTTTTCTTTGCTGTTCTCGAGTATGTCTGCAAGCACTGGAAGAGCAGACTCGACCTGCATCTGTCCAAGCACGTACGCAAGCTCGTGTTTAAGCAGAACCGAAGAGGTTGTGAACGCCTTCGATATTTCCCTAACAGACTCGTCGTCCTTAATTAGCCTAAGCGAAAAAAGAGCCCTAAATCTTTCCTTCAGCGGCGCCTCTTCGTTGTTCAGCACCTTTGAGTGCTCTTCTACGGAGTCTTTGCAGTAGCTCATAAAAAAATTGGCTTCTTCGTTCTGATAAATGCGAGGAGGCGATGTGTCGATGTAACAGGTGGATGTGTCGAATAGGTGGACCAAGTGGATGTAACAGGTAGATGCGATGGGTGGATCTAACAAGTGGGCCAAGTGGATCTTTCTGATAACGGACAAAAATATCACAGAAACATCCTAGCATGAGCAAACAGAACGGGTGAAGAGTTCCCAACCCCAAGATTCACGTCTGCCCAACGTTTATCACCGTAGCGATCTCAGAGAATCACCAAATGATCGCTAAACAGATACCATCCACCCACTCCATCGCCAGTTCACGCAATCTAATCAAAATCCACAGCCGCTCAGAACATTCTTTCAACGATTTATTCTTCGCTATTACCAACAGTTCGGCTCGCTCTGCGGGTATTAGTTGGATCGCCAGTACGAGGGCGCCATTAGCAAAAACTCAGATCACCACCAACTCCGCTGCATCCTCGCTACTTCCGATCATTCGCTCTTTTTAGACACGAAAAACACCGAAGATACCCCTGCAATCGATGATCTCTTCTGCTGCACCGGCGTTATTCTTTCGAAGTTTTTTACGACGTGCGACTTGTCTTCGATCTCCTGCGGCTTTTCCTCTTCCTTCTTCTCCTCCTTTTCTCCAACCAGCGGAAGCGTCTTGAATTTCTTGTGCGACTTTTTAGACCCTCCAGGCAGCACCGTGTTATCTCGGAACATCGTGTCAGGGCCATCTACTTCGGCGAAAAACCCTTCGACAGGCGCTAGGTCCGTATCTACCGCAAGAAGCAAGGTAGGCCTCATGCACAGCGAAATAAACGGAACAAGCGGGTACCAGTACCAGAACTGCGAGAAAAGAATCGCCCCTGCAACGCTTCTAACGGAAATATCCCCGGAAATTCCCAAAATACTGAAAATGCCGTTTCTTCCGCACGCGTCCATTATCGCCCGCCCAATCAGCGCTCCAAATCTCGCTGCGCCAGTCTCGCTCTTTCTTCTCGTCATGTTGTGCATGTGGTCCACCACTCTTTTGTAGTACGCGTCGTCTTTCGTGTTCAGCTGCATCAGCAGGAACCCTGCGCCAATGCTTGCGTGCTGCCTCACGTACGCGGTGCTATCGTACATCAGCACCTCGATCACTTCCAACGTCTTTTTGCACCCGCTTCCCGCGAGAAACATCCCAAGAGTCAGCGCCACCCCGGACCTAACGTACGGAGAGTGGCTCTGCGCGAGCGGCGCCAGAACCGAGCACAGTTCGTTATCTTTTTCTGCGCTACCCCCTGCATCTCCAGTCCTGTCTTCGCTTTCCCCTAACAGGATCAGCCCAACGGAAAAAACCGCCGCTCTTTTTGCGTCTTCCGACACGTCCGTGCTGATAACCGTCAGCAGCTCTTTCACAACCGACAGATTCTTCGTTCCAACGTACGCGGCACCCATCGAGAGCACCCCGGAGTACCTGACAATTGGGTTTGCGTCCTCCAACATCTCCTTCAGCAGCTGAGATATCCCCTCCGCCTGCGAAAAGCCTGCGCCTATGCAGGAGAGCGACAGCCCGACGCCCATTGCGCGCGATATTTTCTCGTGCTCCGTATCTTTCGCGTAGCTCAGAAGCTCGTTGGAAAGCGCTAAGTTGAACTTTCCAGCGGTGCACAGCCCAATGGCGTACGCTGCAGCTTCGGAAATCGAGACTGTGTCCGAGTAAAGAACGTTTTTGAACATCTCGACCGTCTCTTCGTCGCCTGTTCCGAGCCTCGTGAGCCCAAGCCCAAGACACGCTCCGTGGACTACGTAGCTCCTGCTGGTGTCCACTTCGCCTTCGAGAAATGTGCTCAAAAACCCGTCGGCTACGTACGGAGAGTTGATGCAGATAAGCCCGAGCGCGAAAAGGGCTCCTCCGCTCTCTGGCTCGTCTTTTTCTCCCTCTCTAACGGACGCCATCGGGAGATAGTGTCTCAGAACCTCGAACGGGTCTTCGCTGTCGGTGTGGATCATTCCAAAAGAGGCAGATACGACAAATTTTGACCAGCTTTTCGCTTGTCTCATCCATTCGAGGTTTTTTCTGAGATAAGAGTCGTTTGTTGTTTTGCAGTTCATTATTCCGTTGCAGAAGCTGAGCGCCATGTGGTTCATCGAGAGCTTGGAGCTTTGGGACTTAGAGAGATCGGACAGAAGAGTGAAGTTCGTTTTGTTGTGCTGCGAGAGGAACTTTTGGTACGTGTCGGACTGGAAGCTTCCTCTGAGGACGAGGTGCACCTCTTTGTCTTGGATCTTTTCTGCGACGCTTTGGGAGAGCACGGAGGACTTGTCGTGGATAACGAACGCAATGGAGAGCGCTACCTCTTTTCTCTTGTCTGCAAGGAAGGCTAGCAGCTCTGCGAGGCTTTTTTCGTCTCGTTTTATGAAGTACGCGTCGGATAGCGCCCTGAAGAACACGTCGGAGTATTTTTCTGTTCTGTTTTTGTTCCACGTTTTTTCGACTGAGTTTAGGACCTCCGCGTAGAACCTTTCTTTTTTCGCTTCTTCTATCACGAATTTGAGGCGCGGGTCTCCGCCTTGCGCTTCGGGGATCTCTTCGAGGAGCTGTTCTATTTGTTCTGTGTTTTTCGTCACGACCGAGAATCCTAGGAGAGAGTATTTCGACTCGGTGCCGGATTGCAGCAGGCTGTCGATAAAAATTTTTATCTCTTTTTCGAGAGCTTCTGATTTTTTTTCGATGTATTTTCTGATTATTCGGTTTCTTGAGCCTGAGAAGTACAGAGAAAGAGCCGGGTCGTGCTCTGCGCTCGCTTTGAACCACTCGTTTTTCGAGAGAACTGCGTGTTTTATGCACTCTTCGTATCTCTGCGTGTAGAAACATATAATCGAGAGGAGAAGGTGCAAAAGATCCGAGTTTTCCGGAAACTCCTCAGGGTTCAAAAAGGGCAGCACGTTTGACAAAAGACTTCCTATCACTCCTACGTTTCTGCCAATCAGGTCAATTCCTTCTTTTTTCTTCGTCTTGTCAGAGCTAGTTACAAGGCTTTCAATCGTTGGGACCAGAGCAATTGCCTCCATAATTATTAAAAACAAAACTAAATTTATACCCAGCTAATTTAATAGATTTAGGTGGGGATAGGGGATTGGGTAGAGGTGGTTGGGTAGGGATGGTAGAGAAGTAAGGGGTAACCAATTTACTAGATATAATCACCTAGGTATAGTCACCTGCTACATTAATTGTTGATCATGGATATTTAAGTGAATCCTTTTTGATGTCTTCTACTCTTTGATATGAGACCTACATTAGTATCGGGTTGCTGAAATATCCTACCATAGCCTCACTCATCTACTCTACCGATAAACCACCGACCAATAATCATCACTAGCCACCATATCACTAATCAGCACCAACCACTCTACCGATAAACCACCGACCACCACAGCACACCCTCCACTCTATCACCTACCCACCACATCACACCCTCGCCCACCCTAACACCTCCTTAATAATTTCGAAATTTTCCTGGTTTATTTAGAATGAACTTAGTGGATGTGGTTGGAGAGAGGATTAAGAAAAACGTGCTGGGGCTGGGCGCTAATGAAAAAGAATGGAGAATTTTAATTATAGACCAAGACACAGCGAATCTTCTTCACCACTCGATCCCGATGAGCGAAGTTTTGTCGCACAATATTGCAATGATAGAGAGACTTGAGGAGGAGAGATCGCCTTCGAAAGACTTCACAGCGATATACTTCGTGAAAATGAACAGCGCAAAGGCAAAAAGAATCCAGAAAGACGTTACGAATAAAATGTACCCGAGCGCGTGGGTGGTCTCGATGTGCAGCTTAGAAAAAAAAGACGAAGAAGTGATGGAAAGCCTTGTGAAGAAAGCCGAAAAGCACCGGAAAAAAAACGGAGCGCTGCAGTTTATCTACAAAACCGTTATATTTGATTTTATATCGATCTCGGCAGACGTGTTCCAGCTGTGCTCCGAAGGGTCTTTTTACACATCCAAAGAAACGTACCTGAACAGCGTGTCCGAAAAGATCAGGGGACTGTCCAGAACCATCCACACGATGTTTACGCCGATCCCTGTCGGAAAACACGCGCAGGAGCTGGCAACAAGACTGGACACAACGGGGCCTGGAAAAATCATCATAGTGGAGAGGGGCGTAGATCTAAATACGCCTCTAATGCACTTTTTCACGTTCGAAAGCATGTTATGGGACCTGGGACTTGGCGGCCCAGGATACGTTATAGAGGTCCAGAAAGAGACAAAAAAGCCAGCGCAGGAGGAGATAAAAGAAGGAGCAGAGCAGAAGGAAAAAAACACCGCGCTAAAAGAAGAAACGCCCCAAGAAGATGAGGAAAAGAAGATCGAAATGAACAGAGAACACACCGTGTGGGAAAGTATCAAAAACACGCAGCTTATTAAGGCGCACGAAATTCTAACGGAACTAGTTAAGGAGACGACAAAGTCTGTGGAAAAAGAGAAAAAGGGAAACATAAAAAGACTCGTGAGAGCGGTGCAGGAGCTGCCGGCGCAGACAAGGACCCTTAAGGAGATAAAGATCCTGATGGGGCTGCTTGAGGAGTGCGTCGAGTACTTCAACAGAAACGGAATTAGGGAAGTGGCGGAGCTGGAGCAGGGGATGGTGACTGGGAAGACGTCGGACGGGAAGACTTACAAGAAAGTTGCGGCGAAGGAGCTGATGGGGGTGCTGGAGAGCTGCAGGTTAACTCAGGAGGAAAAGCACCGGCTGTACGTTCTGTTCGTGTATAACTACGGAAGCCTGGAGAGAAACGAGCAGAAACATCTGATTGAAAGGGGGCATCTCAGGAAAGAGTTTTTGGAGGAGGCGGAAGAAGCTAAGAAGCACCTATTTGGGCGGAAGATACTGGCGCTGTCAAAAAGATCGGAGGCGATTTCGAGATACGTGCCTTCTGTTTGCGATATAGTCAACGGCGTGCTGACAAAAGACGAGAGAATATGCGCACATTTCGAGATACCGGTGGTTGCAAGCAACGACGTTTTGACGGGAGCATCGCTTAGGAAGAGAGAGTTTGTGTTCAAGGCGCCGGCTGGGGCTGAGACATCGGAGAGAAAGCCTGTGATTGTGTATTTTATTGGCGGAGTGTGCATATCAGAAATAACCGAGATAAGAGAGATATCAAAAAACACTGGACAGTGCATCTTGATAGGATCGACGGAAATATTCTCTCCAAACGACTTTCTCAAGAAGTTCAGAAGGTTGTAGGGGGTGGGGTTGGAGGGGTAGGATAGGTATGGTGGATTGGTGATATGGATCTGTAGGATGGATTGGTAATATGGATTGGTAGTAGGTAGATGATGACGATAATAACCCATTTACGATCTGCTAGTGTTACCAAACCATCTTGATACGCCACCATACCTATCTACACACCTACCCACTATACCACACTACCTATCCACCCCACACCACCACCCTACGTCCAGTCGTCGATGGAAAGGGAGGGTGGCGGGTCGAGGGATGTGAAGTATTCTTGCAGAGAGTGCTGGGCGCCTTTGTTTCCGCAGATGTAGACTTTTCCTAGATCTTGAACAAGGGATGCGAGTTCTGGGTTGGCTTTGAAAAACTGATCTACGTGCATTTTTTCGTTCTCACGGGAATATACGAGATATACAGGGGTTTCTTCTAAGAGAAACTTTCTGGCCCCTGCGTACTCGCAATCTTCTCCATTTCCTGAGATGTGTCTGAGCTTGTGAAGGATGCTTTCTCTCTCCGATCGGCACCCGTAGACCAGCACAAACTTTCTTGTTTCTCTGTGAAGAAGGAACGAGATAAACGGAGAGACCCCCGTTCCCACGCCGACAAGAAGCGCGTTTCCGTTTCCCATTCTCATAAGCCTGTTTTCTCTCTGTGAAATGTTATACAGAGCGCCAGGACGATTTTCAAAACAAAAATCTTCGCTGTTAAAATTTCTCATTTCAAAAAGACAAAAAGAGCATTCGCTGTTTTTCTTTTCTGTTGAGGGGTCTTTTTCGCACCTGCACCCGCTGAGCTGTTCTTTCCCTTCGCTGATGCGGTGGAGATCCGGGTCCCTCATAAAAAAAGACGAAAGATGCCCGTACCTTGTGTCCCCTATCTCCTCGTTGGTTTTTGAAACAACTCCGCACAGGAACTCTGCGTCTTCTCCGCTTTTGCTGATAAGAGAAAACGCCCGCGGCTTTATCTCAGTGCACAGCTCGAGAAACTCTTCCAGCGGCATCTTCACGTTAAACTCTCTAAATAAATCGATAACGCTGTTCCAGTTCTTGCTCATTCGAAAATAGTCTTTGCTTCCCTCTTTCGATGACAGATACTTCAGCCTATCGCTCTCCACCCCAGCGTACACCGACATCCGCTTCAGCAAAGACTTAGAGGGAATGGACGTGTTATCAAAATAGTCCTGGAAATATCCGCCGACCGGTCCTCTGTAAGAAAACACGCACTTCCCGGTTCTAATGTGGACCCTTTTAAAAGCAATCCAGTGTTTCGAGCTTATCCCAAAGATCTCCGACATCTCGTCAGACACGGCCTGGCAATTGGAGCCATGGGCAAGAATCGAGTCACCAGGAACGTACTCCACGCGCACTCCCTTAAGCACAACTTGTATAACAGCTCTCTCCTCGCTAAATAGCACCCTTTTTTTAACGTAAATAGGCGAGATCGTTTGGGTGGTGGGGGTGGTATGGCGTTGTTGGCTGGTATGGTGTTGTTGGCTGGTATGGTGTGGCCGATCAGGATGGATTGAATGGCTGGTATTATCGATAGTATCACCACTACCCTCAGTATTCCCCCTATTACCGTCAACACCACACCCATCACCACTACACCCGTCACCGCTACACCCCATTTCAAACTCTACTCTGTAAATCGCGCTGAAATTGGCTTCATTTCTTCCTTTGACATACCCTTCTGTCTCTATTTTCCACGCTTTTTGCACCGTTCTCATTATTAATACTTTTACTCAAATAGTATTTTTATTTTTAGTTAATGTATCCATTTTATCGAGAGAGTAGCATTGGAAAGGCGTTCCAGGACGCGATAGAAGAGAAAATAAATTCTCAAATTATAACACCCCAGCAAGGCAACGCTCTGTTAGAGAAATTTGACAATGCTGTATATATCATATTCAGTACCAGTGTACATAACAAAATGAGCTTCAAAGCGTTTATCATAAAGTATAAGAACTTTGCAGACGTGTGGACGTTCGTAGTGGAGGACTTTGTAATGACCATTGACGATATGCTGGTCAGAACTGATAAAGTCAAAATAGTAGCATGCAATGCAAATATAAACACAGAAAAGAGTCTTGAGAAAGACATAATGAAGAGAAAACAGACAAGTCAATAAAGAAAATAATACAAGCGGTTAGTACGGACGTGCTGGCGTTGTGCTTTCCGAGTGCGGATGAAAGCGCCTGACGGCACAAAATTCATATCTAACAGAAATTTTTCTTGTAAAAATTTCATCAAATTTTTATAACCGCTGGCCTCTGCAGCCTTTTCCGTATCGCTGCAAGATGCTTGCAAAGCTTGCAAAAAGCGCACCGCCGCTCAGAAGCTCTTACTGATGTACAAGTTAGCAATTTTCTCTATTATTTTGTCTCTGCCCTCTCCCGTGGGCGCTGAGTGCTTCATCTCCATGATCTTTGATATAAACACCTGCAGCTCCTCTTTTGTGAAGGAGCAAACGGGCATCTCCTTCGCGTCTCCCCCTCTGCTGCAGATGCCCTCCTGAAGAAGAGCGTCTATTTTTGCCCTTTTGTTCGGGCTCCTTACCAGGCATTTTCTTATCTCGCAAACAACCTCTTCGTACCTGTTGTCGTTTATTTCCTTTTCTGGAAATTCCACGTTGTAATCCGGATCCAAAAGCTTTTGCATCCTCTGCACAAGATTTTTAAACCTCATGAACGGAGACTCCCCAAAATACATCTCGTACAGGATGCACCCAAGCGACCAGATGTCGCTGCTTCTTCCCATCTTCGTCTTTCCCTCGATTATCGCCTCCGGAGACATGTAGTTTATCGTTCCAATCTGCTTTTCTCTTATAATATTTGTCGTGTCGTTCCTTATCTCCTTTGATATTCCAAAATCGATCAGCTTCAGCCGTCCGTTAACAAAAAGAAAATTCGCCGGTTTAAGGTCTCTGTGCACTATCCTGTGCTCGTGTATGCACTTCACAGCCCGCAGCATCTGCTCCCACAGGCTCTCCAAAGTCGCGTTTTCCGGGCTTTTTCTGTACCCTCCGAACCTTCCCCGCTCGATCTCGAGAAACCTGCTCAGATCGATGTCTCCGTACTCCATCAGAATTGCGATTCTGTCTTTGTTAACGTAGCTGTCCTTTAGCGTAACGATCTCGTGTCTGTTTTTTAGCCTTTTAAGCAGCTCTATCTCGTTAACGTAAGACTTGTGCAGGTCTTCGTTCTCTGCTCCCGGTCCTATCTTTATCTTCTTCAGCGCAAACATCTCGTTTTTATCGGAAAGTACCTGGTAAACCTTCCCGCTGCCTCCTTTTCCAATCACCCGGAGTATTTTTAGCTTTTTTCCGTTCAAGGTAATTTTTTTTTGAAGTGCGTTGTTTTTATCTGCTGTTTTTATATCTTCCTCCTCATCAGCGGGCGTCTTCTTCTGCCCTTTCCCCTGGACCGTGTCAAAAGCGCTTCCCGATAGCGTTATAGCCTCTATTTTTCTGTTCTCTGCGTTTTCCTGTCCAAATAGATCCAGGTCCACGGTCTTATCTACCTTCTCTTCTACATCCTCCATTTCCTCCGACGCTTCTCTAGCCCCTGCACTTTCCAAGTGTCTTAGGTGCGCTGCGCCTGTCTTGCTATCTGCTCCGTCTTTTTCCAGCGAGTCTTCTCCTTCCATTTCTGCCCACGTGTCTACAACTACCCCCCTGCCGCTGTCTCTCGTAGCCAAAGACTTTTCCTCCAGCCATCCTAGGATCTCTCCCTTGTCCGAACACTCTTTATATCTCAAAATGTCCTGTGCTATCTCGAGAACCCTTGCTCTTTTGCTGTACTCGAACGGGAGCCTGCTCTCGTATTCGAACCACCCCTTCCAAAACCTCCCGTACTTCCAAAATCTGCTCTTCAGCATTTTGTACATTTCTCTAATCTCTGTTTTTCCGTATCCGCTTCTCTCCAGCAGCTCGATGTATCCCTGCCACAGCACCAGCACCTGCTCGTTTTCTTCGAGACTTTTCTGAGTTGCTTCGTAGTAAAGCGAAAGTTGTCTTGTCAAACTCGCGTTGCCCTGTTTTTGTTCGTATATGTAGTTGAGTATGTCTTCGATTCGAAACAACCTCTCCATTTGGAGTAAATTAAAAAAGAAACAGCCACTTTATTACGTTTAGTTAGCGGGCGCCATGGTGGGTAGGTGGGGTGGGATATGGATGGTAGGTAGGTAGGGTAAGTTGTGGTGGTAGGTGGGATAGGTAGGGGTAATATGTTAGGTAGGTAGGATAGGTAGGGTAGGGGTGATATGTTATACTGCCATCCTTAGCACCTAGCAATGCCATCCTTACCATCCTCAGATAACCACCCTTAGATACCCTCCTCATCACCCCCCCTTACCACCCCCGCCTACTTCCCGCTTCTTATCTCTTCTGCTATTTCATCGAGCGCTATTCCGAATTTGGGCAGAATCTCAACGATGTTTTTGGCTTTTCCTCTATCTTGTGTCGTGCAGATCGTGAAGACTTTCTTGGCTAGCTGGTGCATTGCCAGAAGATGCGACGTCTTGTCGGTGCTGTCGTAGGAAATAACCGACTTCGTTGTCTCTCTTATTCTTTGGAACTTTTCCGTTCTGATTGTTCTGAGTATCTGCGCGTACGTCGTTATCAGAACCCATTTTTTCTTATCTACGTACTCTTCTACGCTATCTGTGGTCCTGTTTGCTAATAAGTGAATTCTTTTGAGAATATCTACCGCCTGTTTTTTCGACTTCTCTTCCTCCACCACTACAATACACGGAACAAGAGCGTTTTTCTCCATTGCGATTAGAAACCCGTTTGGCTTGAGGGGCGGTGCGCCGCAGAACACTATTTCGTGCTCGCGTCCGAAAGACCTTGTGGACTTTGCTAGACCGAAGTTTTCCACTTTTGGAAGTATTCTTTTTATATCGAGTTTTTCTATTTCTGGAATGTTTTCTATTTTGTACGCGTTGCTAAGGAAATAAAACGGCTTTTTTCTATTTCTGCACTCTTTGACCACTCTTTGCTTGTCTTCCTGTTTTCTAATGTTCACAAAGAGGACGGCGAGGTTTTCAGAATAGTTCTCTCTTTTTCTCTTGTATCCGCTAAGCGTGCTGATAACCGGCCCTTTTGAACGGAAGCTGGAGCTTTCTGCTTCGTTTTTCTGCTGTTCTAACGGGTTTTCCTTCAAATCTTCGTCTACCCTGCATATATCTGCCCGCTTAATTGCAAACTCCTTTTCGATCCACTTGGAGACCCTTTCGAGATACCCGTCTGCCGGCTTGTCAACAACAATCCACACGTTTTCTATTCCAATTTTCTCAACAAGTTCTCTATCTATCTCTGTTGTGTCTGTGATAACGAAGTCTTCCGGCGCGTATTCTGGCATCTCTCTTGTTCTGGCCTTCTTCACTGCACCCATAAAAAATTCAGCTGTTTTTCTTAAATCGTAGGACAGTAGGATCTCTCTAATACGCGCCAGCGATTGCTCGCACGCACCAAATATGGCACCCCTGGCATTATCTTCACATATCAAATATCACTCATATCACCATCACCATCATATCCCATATCACCATCATATCTCAGATCATCATCACCTCATATCACCACCTCATCATCCCATATCACCATCACCTTCATATACTCCTAATAACTATAAACAAAACAATGCAGAGCATGGCGACATTAGATATTAGCGAGAACACAGCTAAAAAAGAGGAAACGGCCGAGCAGAGCATCTCTGAAAAGCTCTTCTCTCTGCCGCTTAACAAAGAATTCCTTAAAGAGATCGTGTTGGAGTACCTTGGTGAACACGCCTACCACACGGCGCTGGTTGCGTTCGAAAGAGAATCGGGGCTCGACGTCCAAAAGCCTCCCCTTGTTGAAGAAAGAGAGATAATCAGAGAAATGGTGGAGATAGGAGACCTGTCCGGAGCTGCTGAAAAAATCTCTGCTGTTTTTCCTTTTATTTTCAACGACTTTCCTTTTTTGTACTTTTTGATCTTAAAACAAGACATCCTCGAAGACGTCTATATAAGAGGAAAAAAAGAGAGCGCCGCAGTCCTCCGAATAGAAAAAGAGCTCTCCTGCATAGTTGAGAAGAACCCCTGCCTCCTAAAAGAGCTCGAAAACCTCATAGGCGCAGTTGTATTCAGATCCGCGTCCCCAGAAGCCGTAATAGAAAAAAGACACGCAGTATTCGAAGAGATCAACAAAAAGATCCTGCTCCTATTTGACTACGAAATGAAAGACACCCTAACCAGCATACTCTCCAAAACATCAGCTCTATTCGGCTCCTCTCTTTTTCTTCAGCTGGAAAAAACATCCCCACCTCTAAAGAACCTAATTTCAAATTCTGAATGAGCGGGTGGTGAGGTAGAGGTGGAGATAAGGATGGGTAGGTGAATAGATAGGGATGGGTAGGTGAGGATGGATAAGTAGAGGTGGTGATAAAGATGGTGGTACGGACCGTGGTAACGTCGTGTATCTATCGACAACCATCAAATAAACAATGACATTATCTAACAGGTAGTAAAAATTTAACAGCCCAAGATTTATTAGAAATATCCGTAATATCCCATCTGACTATTCCAGCTGACTATCCCAACTGACTACCTCTCTACACTACTCTCCTCCATTTATCCTTAAAAGTGGTCCACTTCCATCTGAATTCCTCCCGTGTCGTAGTCGTAATGGATAATTCTTCCGTTGAACTTCTTAGCCTCCTTGTGTATTTCGACTTCCTGCATTTTTTTTGCCGGGTATTCCGCTCTCTGTCCCGTTATGGGCCTTCCTCCGCTTTTGCTGTAAGCTACCACCCCTTCAAAGGTCACTCTGGCAGGCCTGTTCAGCGCCTTTCCCACCTCCACGCTGCGGTCCCTGTACAGCGTCACTGATCTGTGCTCAAACACAACGTCTTCCTTAATTCTGTTCAAATCTACGTCTTTTAGGTCTATGTCCACGATGTACTCGATCTTTCCCAGCCCCTCCTGCCCAATTACCAACCCGCTAACCTTCATGTTTTTTTCTTTCATTTTTCTGAGCTTCTCCATCGGCGGAACGGTGTAGAAATTTCCTTCTGTTTTTTTTGGCGTTCCGATCTCCTTTTTCTGCTCGCTGCTATTTGCCAGAGACCTAAACGACGTCGTTACTTTGAACTTCTGTTTTTCTGCCACTGGCCTCTCTAACAGCATCTTTGGAATTTCAACGTTTTTTTTCTTAACGTAATCGTTGCACTCTTTAAAATTCAGTCCAGAAATAAGGTACGGGTCGGTGTTTTTCACCTCAGCTCTCCTAACGCCCTCCAAGCCCTCCGTACCCTTTTCAAATAACGAGTATTTCGGAGGAAGAAACGAAGACCCGCCGTTAGATAAGGAGCTCTGCCCAGCTGCGTTAGAACTTGGGAAGTAGCTGCCTCCAAATAAAGAAGGTGCGGGAGCTGCGGGCGCACTTGGCTTCTCCACAGACCCAATTGAGCCGAAAATTCCCGGCTTTATCTCACTCGTAGCTCTGATAGGGTCCGAGGGCTTTTCGCTAAAAATAGACCCTGTAGGAGAAAATAGAGAATTAGACGCTCCGCTCCCGCTTCCTGTTGAAATTCCGGATGTAAAAATAGATGGCGCTGTTTGGAGAGGCTTAGACCCAAAGAGGCTCCCCCCACCCGCTCCTACACCAGAACCAGAAATACCCTGCCCGAAGGGGGTGCTCAGCGAATTAGAGCCAATCTGCTGCGCGCTCGGCTCTCCTGGCCGGTACCCCCCATCCGATCCGCCGAATCCTGAAGAGCTCCCCTGCCCTACGCCCAGCCCCCTGTTCAGAACGAGCGAGCTACCAAGCCCCCCTCCCATCGCGCCGTACGAGGGCTGTCTAAGAAGGGACGGCGCTTCAGCTACGTTAGAATTTGCGTTTTGTCCAAATACTCCTCCCCCTGTCTGCCCGAACCCCGAAGAGATAGTACTTGGGGAAAATCCCATTCCACCTGTCGTGCTCGTTCCAAACCCCGTTCCGCCTGTTCCCGACCCACCCGAAGAGGCACCTAAAGCGGAAGGCTCAGATCTAGACCCGAACCCTCCAGAACTGAACCCTCCCGAATTGAACGCTCCTGAACTGAACCCTCCTGAGCCTCCGCTAACGCTCTGTCCTCCGCTAATTCCGCTGCCTCCCAAATTAAGCCCAGACCCGTATCCCGTTCCACTTCCCGTTCCGAACCCCCCTGTCTGCCCAAATGGCGTAGATGTACTTGGCTGCGATCCGAACGGTCCCTGTCCGCCGAATAGGGAGCTGCTCTGGGAGGGGCTCTGGGAGGTGCCCTGTGCGGTGTACCCAGGCCCAGATGTGGTGCTCTGTCCGAATCCTCTAAGTGAATCTTGAGGCTGTCCGAACGCTGTGCTGTTTGCGGGTTGCGTTAGAGTAGATGGGGAGCTGTTTGTGAAAAAAGAGGAGCCCTGGGAGCTCTGGCCAAGTCCGCTGAACCCCTGGAAGCCGCTGAGTGGTCTCTGGGGCTGGACCGGGCTGCTGTTCTGCATGCCGCTAAATCCTGTGGAGGTTCCGAAAATAGAAGAGCCTTGGGGGGGGGAGTCGAACCTCGGCTGTCCGAACGCTGTGTTATCGGAAAATCCTTCTGGCTTGCTGATGTAGCTCGTATTTTGGCCGTAGGTTGGGACGTAGCTGTGCTTGGCTGTTATTTCGCCTTTTCTTCCGGCTTTGTAGTCTGCTGCTCTTAATTCTTCTAACGAGTACGGCTTGTAGACGCTTTTTCCGGTTATCGAAAGGAGCTTTATGGGGGAGCCTGAGTCGTCTCGTGTGAGAGTTGCTCCGTAGAGCTCTAATGCTGTTGTTGGAGTGCTCATTGGTAGCTTTATGGGCTCTCTGTTTACTGGTGGCATTCCGTAAGAAGAGTAGCTTGGCTGTAAATTGTTCTGGCTGTACGGCTGGTTGTAGATGCTCTGGTCGTGCGGCTGCATCTGGTGCTGGCCGAACATGTTAGATGAGAATGGATTTTGGTTCTGTCTTCCGTTCATGTAAAAAATAAAAAAAGTAATCTATTTATCTACGGAAGGGAGCGGTACGGGTTCAGGTGCTTGAATGGGAGGTGTTCTGTGGGGTAGGTGGTGTTCTGTGGAGTAGGTGATGTTTTGTTGAGTATGTGGTGTTTGATATAAAAGTTTTCAATGAGTGATAACGTATATTTTGTAGATCTCATATCAAAGAGTAAAAGTTAGTATGCGTTAAAAGTTATTCAGTTAAATATTGCAGTGTCTACAAGTTGTTCACTTAAGTACCTCACAGTCTACAAATTACTCACCTAAATACCTCACAGTCTACAACCTACTCACTTAACTACCTCACGGTCTCCGAGGTACCCTGCGCTTAGACTAACTGCGGCCTCTTTTCCATTGGGCAGTGCAGGTCCCATATCAGAGCGTTCCCAGGTCTATTTCTTCCAAGAGTTTTCTGTAAGTGTCCTCGACGCATTCTGGGGGCTCTGTGCGCTCTTTGCTGCTCTGTGTGTTTAGCCTGATGACGTGTACTTTGCAGTTTACGTCTAGTATCGCGAACACTACTTCATCTGGGTGCTTAAGCGGTACGATCGAGTGCAGCCCGCTGTTTTCTGTTAGTTTTTTTTCTGATACTTGTTTTTTTGTTTTTTCGTCTATCAGATATACCCTATTTGGATCTATACACAAAAAATACTTCTTTTTTTCTATTTCTACTATCTCTACGTCTTTGATCTTCTTTTCACTTACTTTCGCAACCATAGCGGCTTCGAAGGTCTCTGCGCTCTCTACGCCGCTTACTTTCATAATCCATCCTCCGACGGTTCCGCAGACGTACCCGTCCTCTTCTGCGATGCACGTGATGGTCTCTTTGTTGCCGGTTTTTTTCTGGATCTCGGCTCTTCCGACTTCTCTGATCGCTCTGTTCTCTAATTTGACCCAGTGCACCGTGTATCCTGTTACGCATGCAAAATGACCTCCTTTTCTCGTGATTGCTAGCGGGTATGTCCCGAGGTGGATAGAGCCCAGCACCTCGCCGTTCTCACAGAGAAAAAGCGAAGAGCTGTCTGCAACAAGTAGCTGTCTTTTCATACTGCTAGTGTTTTCTATGTTCAGTACGTACTTAATCGGATATGCGGACACTTTTAGAAGCTTTCCGTTCTCCACCGCTTCCCCGCTCCACAGACCTGCGATGTGCGTGTGTTCCCGTGCTTCGTTTTCCAGCTTCTGTTCGCGTTCGCCTGCGTAGCGTAGGTAACTTACAGGATCTCTGTATCTTTTTATCAGCTGGTCTGTTTTTCGTTCTATTCTGTATACTCCTCCCATAAACCCGCCAAATAGCTGCTGGCTCTTCTCAGCACACGTGATTTTCTCTCCCACGTCTCTGGCCGACTCTATCTCAATCCTAATGTGAGTGGTTGGTTGGGTTATGCGGATAATTGGTTGGATTATGTGGTTGCTGTTCGTAATTATACGCCTACTTCTTCCATCCATCTCAAATAGATCGTATTCGGTACTTGTTATACTACCATCGCAGTGGCCACTCATATCATTGTTACATTGGTCATCCATATTATGGTTATAGTGGCCATCCATATCATTGTTACAGTGGTCACTCATACCACCATTGCAATATTCACCCATACCACCATCGCAATGATCATCCATACCGCCATCGCAGTGATCACCCGTATCAGCACCGTTCTCTCCAACTCTACCACCACTCTCCATTATGTTTTAACGAAAATTTCTTTTAACCTAAGATGAACAATAATTCTAGCAGAGCAGGAGAAGTGCGCAAAAGGATTGGCGCAATAGTCCAGGCGATCAAAGGAACAATGGGAAGCAGCTTAGGGCCGAAGGGGATGGACAAGATGATCACGCAGGGGGTGTCCACCACGATTACCAACGACGGAAGCACAATTCTAAAAATGATGAAGATGAAGCACCCCGCAGCGCAGCTCGTCTGCAACATCTCGCACTCCCAAGACGAGCAGAACGGAGACGGAACCACAAGCGTCACGCTTCTGCTGTGCGCTCTTGTGGAGGCGGGGCTTGCCCTGATCGACCAGAAAATCCACCCGGTGGTGGTGGCAGAGGCGATGGAAATAGCGAAAAACGTGTGCAAAGACACACTTGAAAAGGCCTCGGAAAGAGCAGAAAGCGACGTAAGTCTCAGAAACTGCATCAAGATCTCGCTCAACTCGAAAATTGTCAACGCGTACATCGATAAAATCACCGACGTAACGATGGAGGCGATCCGCCACAGCACGGCAGGCAGAAAAAAAGAGGTGGACGTGCAAAACATCAGGAGAGTAAAGATCAAAGGAAACATGGAGGAGACAGAAGTCGTACAGGGCATCGTTCTCTCGAACCCCCTGAAGGGGAAAACGAAGCTGGTGCCGCGCAGGATGAAACTAGCGCTGCTGCAGTGCTCGATTGGGCAGGCAAAGCCAAACCTCGACGCAAAAATAACCGTTAGCAACTACGAAGCGATGGAGGCAGTGATCAAGGAAGAAAAAACGCACGTTCTAATGCTGTGCAAGGGGATCAAAGACAAGGGAATCGAACTTGTGGTGATGCAGAAAAGCATTATTAGAGAGAGCGTTTCCGAGCTTGCGCTGCACTTTCTCGACAGGATGGGGATACTCGTTGTGGATGACGTGGAGCGGAAGGAGCTGGAGCTGTGCGTGGAGCAGCTCGGGATTGCGCCGGTGACAGACGTGCTGGACATAAAAGAAACGATGATCGGGCAGTTTGAAGTGGAGGAGGTGGAAGGACACGTGAAAATCGCGGCAGGAGAGGGAGTGTGCACGGTGGTGCTGAGGGGAACGGACGACGTGATTCTGGAGGAGGTGGACAGAAGCTTCAACGACGCGATTAACGTCGGAAGGCTTGTGGTGAAGAGCCCGAGAGTCATTTTCGGAGGGGGGGTGCCAGAGCTCGTGTGCTACACTGCGCTGGCGAACTATTCGAACAAAGAGGCGCCAAAGACGAGCTACTGCGTTCAGGAGCTGGCGAAGGGGCTGCTTGTGATACCGGAGCTTCTTGCAGTTAACGCAGGGGTGTCTTCTATCTCAACGGTAGAAGATCTTGTTAAAAGACACAGCAGAGGAGCGAGCACGCACGGGGTGTCTATTAAGGCGCTTGGAGAAGGCGACATGAAAAGGGAAAACATCGTGCAGCCGCTGGGCGTGTCTATTTCGAGCATATCGGGGGCGTTTGACGGGGCGTCTGCTCTTGTGAGAATCGACGACTTCATACCTCTGGCAAGATAAGTAAAGAGAAGCAAGGCAATAAACGGGTGGCATTGGGGGTATGTTGGGGTGGTGGAGTGGTATGGTGGGGTGGTATTGGTGGTATGTTGGGGTGATGAGATAAGATGCGATGAGTGGTATGGTAAGATGATATTGGTGGTATGTTGGGGGGTATTGGCAGTATGGTAAGATGAGACGAGATGATATTGGCATTATGGTAAGATGATTGCAACATTTTGATAAGTCTTGTGTTGGCACGACGTGGGTGCCATCGAGTGTCTTTTGCTAGTCGGTTATGCAGTATTGCCGTTGGCAGTGTATTGACCAGAGAAGCCCGATTATTACCTTCATCTACACGGTAATTGCGCATCTCTCTATCCAGTGGTACGAATAAATTCCGTTCTATGCACACGAACCATGCATCAGATAAGCACAATAACTACTGGTGATACCGTTTTTATAAGGTCTATTTGTTGATTAAGATCTCCTTTACATGCCGTGTTCCTGTTAATACCGTTGGTATCAAAAGACGGAAAGGCAGCTAGCGCCGGTCTCCACAAAAACTCTCCGAATAAAAATCGAAAAGAGTGCGTACATTTTGAAATAAAAGTACCGGACGTTTTTGGAAAACTTCAGACAAAAAATTAATTAAGTGTTATGGATAGCGAAGCACTAGAGGAGGCGTTTTTCAACACTGTTTTAAAACAGCCCAAAAGAAGGAAAATATACGCCCAGAGAAGCCTTCTGATACAAGAGACAAATGAAATTAAGCACTCCCCGTGTCTAATTGCTCTCGCGTCTATTGCAGCCTTCTGTGTTTTCTATCTTCTACTGCACGCTCTGTGCAAGTTGAGATGTGACAGCCTGGTGCCCTACTGACTTTGCACGCGTTGAGCTCAACCGAGGCGAAAAGAAAGGCGACCATATTTATTAGACGATGGTGTGGTTTGGGGTAGCAGGGTGGCAGATAGGGTGGTGAGGAGGATGTGGTAGGTAGAATAGTAGGGAGGGTGGTATAATTTGCAGGGATATGACAATCAGTACATTAATAAGAGATGGTAAGAACCCATAATCTTCGTTATGAGCGCTATCCACCACACCATTCATCATAACAACCACCATCCACCATCCCATCCACGGCACCTGCCCCAGCTACCCCGCCTAGCACATCCACACTAACTATTCGTCTTGATCTTTTTCATTGAAATACTTTTGAATATACGGATGTTTTCGATATCACACTCGCTCAGCTGGCCGGTTTTTTTCGTAGCGCTCGTTGAAATAAGCCAGCTGGTGTAGCTCAGGTAGTAGCGAGAAGTGGGAAACACCACGCCCTTGCTGATCAGGTAGATCGGCAGCCTCGTGGCTTTTCCGTAGTAGAGAACCGCTCCCTGGTACAAAACCACCACGTTGTCAAACATGTTTTCGAACTTCTTGAGCGGAGTCGACACGGAGACCAGATGGGTTCTTTTTCCTTCTTTTAGTTTGGAAATAAGAGAGCGCGCGTAATTTGTGCTCAAATCGGCAAGAGGCTCGTCCCACACGGTGACTTCGCGGTCTCTCAGCAGCGCTATCACCAGCGCAATCCGTTTTTTCGTTTTTTCTGCGAGGTTTTTGTAGGGCGTTTTTCTAACGGCTTTTATTCTCGCCCATTTCATCAGCTCCTTGAGGCGCTCGTGGGGCCTCTTGTAGAAGATCGCGATGCTTCGCAGCAGACCTCCAATTTCGATATTTTTGTAGACTGGGGGCGTGCCTGGGATGTACGCTGCGTTGATTCGCCGTTTCTCCGCGGCCTTTTCGGTTGCCCCGTCTTCCGTTGAGGCGATCACTTCTCCGAAGGTTTCCAGCGACTCGTCGCCGATCCCCGCGATTGTCTCCATTAGAGAGACTTTTTCGGACCTGCTTCCCCCGATCAGCGCGGTGACTTCGCCTCTTTCCAAAATCATGTTTACGTTATTCAGCAGGTACTCTCCATGCTTCTTTCTCACGGTGTATCTTTTCAGCTCTACAACAGCCATGTCCATCCATAATTGCGATTCTTCATATAAGGTTTGTTCTTCCCAATTAGGAAGTGCTACTAAGAAGGGAATGACACTACCATATTTGGAAACTTTTACATACAAGGGCATAAAAAGATAAAAAACAGGCACAGAAGATCTGCTCAGATAGTCCAGCTCAAAAAGCAGGCCCAGATCAGCGCCAGACAGTAAAGCGCTCCAACGAATAAAACCCCATCACCAGCTAAAAAAGATCCAACCGGCCCGAAAGGGGAATTTCGCAAACAGGCTTAAATTAAACACATGTAGCTATTTACTATCGCTACGCCTCAGCTCGAGCCAAAGACCAAGCTGCACAGCGCGTACCCCGAGGACGAGAGAGTGTCGCTCGCAATCACATCCGTAAGCCACGCTCCTTCTGGGTCTAGGTAGCCGAGGATCTGGCCTCTCTCCTCTTCTGTGCAGCTCGGAGAGCGAAGACACGCGTGCAGGTGCGTGGATAAAAGATCCAAAGAGGCCTGCACAGTCTCTCGCAAATGCAAGTACGCGCCAGAAAAGTGTCCTCCCGCGTTGAGAACCAGAAGATACCGCCAGATCTGCGCTAACCTCCTATTTGGGACCTCTATAAAAGCCTTTCCCCCAGGCGTTGCCAGAATTCTCAGGACCAATTCGAGTTCGCCCCCTGCAAGCACCGAAATAATTCCGTTTTTCGAAAGAATAGGCGAAAGAAGAAGAGATTTCGCCTCCTCCGCCACGCACCGAAGCTTCTCGTCGTCCGGCACGCTCTCCCCCGATGAAACCACCCCCCACACGACCAGCAGCACCTTTCCGACCCATCTACAACCAAATCCAAGCTCACTCCGTGGAATATCTCTAAGTACCTTAAGAAGCAAAAACAACGTCTCCGACCCAACGCATATCGAAGCAGATTTCGACAGAAAATCCAGCGCAGCATAGTGCTGCAAATAGGGATCTCTGAAAACTCTTCTAACACCGCACTCCGAACACGTAGAGAATAGAGGGAGGCGTGCTGAGTGAGAATGCGGTGGGTGAGGGTGTGGTGGGTGGTCAGGTAGGTTTTTATCTATCTCATTACAGTTAACACTCGCATCGCCAATAGCACCATCACTCAGAGCACTACCACTAACACTCGCATCAACACTACCACCATCGCTCAGAGCACTACCAACAATAGCATCATCACTACGACCTGCATCACCACTACCGCCTGCACTGCTACCCGCACCACCACCTCTATCTATCTCCCCAATCAGATACGTCTCGTACATCTTAATAACCTTCTTTTCCTTTTCTCCGTCCTTGGACTTCATCTTCGTAATCTTCTGCTTGATCCACTTCCGCACTATCTGGTTCAGCTCTTCCTTAAGTAGCTCTATCTCTTTACACGAGAAAACATCCGCTACTTCTCTGTTCGTGCACCTATACCTCTCCACCAGCCTTATAAGCTCAAAAAGATCCTCCTGTCTCTCCACCCCGTTCCTCTTCATGTAGTTGAGCGCGCAGACCGCCTCGCACACCCCGCTGGTCTCCACAGGCTTTACGTACCCGACCGCTCCCTCCTTCTTTTTCTTATTTACAAGGGCTCCCACAGTTGCAGGAAATATGTCCGCTCTCTTCGGGTCCATGTACACCACCAGAACCGTTCTAGCACCCTCCCCGCCTTCTATTTTCATTCTGGTAACCTGCTCGTACGGGTAGCACACGATCACGTAGTACATCCTGAGCCTAGCGTAGTCTTCCGGCTGGTGCCCTATTTCCCGAGCCACGTGAAGCCAGAGGGAGTTTTCGTCCACCGTCTGGAGGCCTCCAAACGAGGAGACCGCCTTCAGTATCTTTTGCGTTAGCTCGAGGTGGTGCGCGTGTATTTTGGGCAGCCCAAGAACCTCGTTAATTCGGAGGTGCTGCGTGGCTGCATCCGCCCCCAAATCGAGAAGCGGGACGAGAGGCGAAGAACAGATCCTGCCCGCCTTCATTTGCGTGAAGTTCGAGGAGTCGTAGGTCTGGGAGGCGAGGGGGTTGTACGCGTCGCAGGGGAGGGGCGCTTTTTTCGCTTCGCCCCACTCGGCGTATTTTGGGGCGTTTTTGGAGGCGGCGGAAGCGGAGCCTGTGCTGTTTTTGCACTCGGAGAGGATGTTGGAGCGCGGGGGAAGAGGCCGCGAGCATATGGTTGTTCGAAGAAACGCGTCGCTGATGCACGTTTTTCTGGCGGAGCCCGGGTCTCTGCAGTGTGGGCATCCCCTGCACTCTGCGCTGCATCCTTTTTCTTGCATTATCTTTTTTGTTATTTTCTGTATATAGGCAGGGGCAGCGGGAAGAAGAAGGAAAACGGGCAAAAGCGTGGCTCTTTAGCTCAGGGGTAGAGCGTTGCTCTCGTAAAGCAAAGGTCAGCGGTTCAAATCTGCTAAGAGCCTTTTTATTTTTTTATGCGAATAGTGGTGCAGCTTCCGAGCGGGTGCGGAGTGGAAGAGCTTCCGAGTGAAATGGAGCTCGGGGTTCCGTTCAGAATAAAAAGAGAAGAGAAGAAAGACGAAGAGGTGTTTGTCCTGAGAAAGTCTCCTCCAATGAGCATGGCGGTGTTTGAAGAGGGATCAGTTGAGAAAGTGGCAGAGTACTACACGGTGGCCAAGTTAAGCGGATGATTTAGGGGTGGGGTTGGATTGGGATGCGGTGGAGTAGGGTGCTATTGGATTGGGTGGAGTAGGGTAAGGTGGAATGACATGGCATTGGATGTGATATTGTGGCACTGGAAATGCGATTATAGCCACACCTACCAACCAACAGCATATTAACGAAGGGCCGATCTACAATTTAATCGAATAAATAGTTGGGCGGAGATGAGAGGGAAGTATGTGATGGGACGTGCAGAGGATGGGTGTGCATATTATGGAAGTACAGAAGGGCCTATTTGTTGACCAGGGGTATTTAAGTGAATAATTTTTGATAAATATCTTTTAGTCTTTGATATGAAGTCTACACTATTATCAGCGTGCAGATAGTGCGTGTCCAGAGAATGGGCGTACATGCTAATGCGTAACATGGTAAATGCGCATATCGATGGCAGCGCGGCGGGTATCCTCGCGAATATCCGTACCCCGTGCAGACCTCATTTAGTCAGTCCTAGCTAAATTTATTTTTTAAATGGAGGAGTTGAGAAGTTATAACACCGGGCACGATTACGTTCAAGAGAGGGACGGTCTGAGGAGATTTCTGTTTACGTTTGAAAGCGAAGGAGTTCTTAAGTACATGACGCAGGCGAAGTCTCTTTCTTCGACTCGCGTCTTTTCTCTGGACGTCTCGGACATTTTGGAGGACGGAAACACAGAGCTGTACGTCAGCGTTATCAGAAATACAGGGCGGTACAAAGAAATGGTCTACGAGATACTGGACGAGATGATAAAAGAAGAAGAAATAGAGACGCCAAAGGAAGACCTGTTTTTTGAGCACAGGAAGGCGCGAGTCGCCGAGAGACACCCGGGAAAAAGCGTTTTTGACGTGCTGCCAAGGTCGCTGGTGAGGTTTTACTCTGTCTGTATATATAAAACAGAGTGCGACGGGTTTGGAGACGTGGATTCAAAGAGAATTGGGTCGCTCGTTACTATTCGAGGGGTTGTTTCGAAGATGTCGGCGGTGCATCCTTCGATTAGCGTTGGGGTGTTTATGTGCGACTCGTGCACGTCCGAGGTGTATCAGGAGGTGGAGGGCGAGAGCTTCCTGCCGATTGTCGAATGCAGGTCAGAGAAGTGCAGAATGGGGAGGACAAAGGGAACGCTGCACCTCCAAACGCGGCCGTCGAAGTTCAGGTCGAAGCAGGTGCTGAGGCTGCAGGAGCTGCCGGGAGAGATCCGCCCGGGGAGGGTGCCGCGGTCTATCGACGTGGAGGCGTACGAGAGCCTCGTGCAGAAGGCGCCGGCTGGGACAGAAGTGATAGTCTCCGGTATCTTTTTGCCAAAAACTACGGAAGGCATTCAGAAAATGAAAATGGGGCTGCTCAGCGACACGTACGTGCTTGCGGCGTACATAGAGCCAAAGAAGCCGAAAAAGAGCGCAAGAAAGAGGGAGGCAGGAACAGAAGAGAGCAAAGAGAACGGGGAGAGGAGAGCGGGAGAAGCGGGAGTGAAAATAGGAAGGGTGAGCGCGGGAGGGCCTCTTTTTCCGATCGACGTGCTGGTGGGATCGATCGCTCCTGAGATCCACGGGATGAAAGACGTTAAGAAGATCCTTCTTCTGATGCTTATAGGAGGAGACACGTACAGCGAAGGAGGGATGCGGATAAGAGGGGAGATAAACGTGCTGATGGTAGGGGAGCCGGGGGTTGCGAAGAGCCAGCTGCTGAAAACGATGTGCAAGCTGTCGCCAAGGGGCGTGTTTACCACGGGGAGAGGAACAAGCGGGGCGGGACTTACGGCGTGCGTGAGCAGAGACCAGGAGACCGGGGAGTACCATCTGGAAGGGGGGGCGCTGGTGATGAGCGACGGGGGAGTGTGCTGCATCGACGAGTTCGACAAAATGCACGAGGGAGACAGGTCGTGCGTGTATGAGGCAATGGAGCAGCACCAGATCAGCATTGCGAAGGCGGGCATCAACACGACGCTGAATTCGCGGTGCTCTGTGCTGGCGGCCGCAAACCCCATAAAAGGAAAATACGTTGATAAAAAAAGCGTGTCGTGGAACATCGGGCTGCCAGCGGCGCTTATTTCGAGATTCGACGCGGTGAAGGTGCTCAGGGACATCTCGGGAAAAGAGGACGGAGAGATTGCAAGGCATGTGCTGGGGGTGCATAAGAGAAAAGGGGCGGTTTCCGGGTCGCTTGGGCCAGAGGAGCTGATGAGGCAGATCGAGATAGCGAAAGAGATACCGACTTCGCTTGGGGTCGGAGTGGAGGAGCGGATAGTTGAGGCGTACACGTGCGAAAGAATGAGGATGTCTCGGGACGCCGAAAAAGACACGCCGAGAACGGCAAGAAGGGTCCTTTCCGTGCTGAGGTTCTCGCAGGCGCTAGCGAAGGCCCACGGAAGAGAGATTGTGCTGGTAGAGGACGTGGAGGAGGTGCTGCGGCTTCTGGGAGGCGAGGCAAAGGGGGCGTACGACGCAATCACGCAGATACCTGGCGAGGAGTTTGGAGAGTACCGCGTGGTTGATATGGAGAGCGTGTACAGAGAGGCCGGGCGGTTCGGGTACGCAGAGATCGAAAGATGCATCGCAGAGCAGATAGAAGCGGGCGCGTGGTCGAAAGAAGGCAGCAGATTGACGATATTTGGGCGTAGAAGGTGAGTTGGTGATGTGGTGGATGAATGATAAGGTGATAGGGCGAATAGGTGATATAGTGGCTAGATCTAAACAACAGACAACACCCTAAAAACAACCCCCTAATCAAGATACTGGTCGATTTTTAGATAGACCAGCAGATTTTTCAAAACACCGCTGATGATCAGTAAAGAGGTTGAAAACGGACTTTTCTAAACCGGTACCAAATATAAATATAGGAAAGAGAAATAAAATATGGCAGGAAGCAAGTGTGCAGTTAACAGCTTAGTAAAAAAGACAGAAGGAAGGGGGCGAAGAAGACCTCTTGGGGTGTTTGTCTGCATTTCAGTTCTTCTTATCTGCATTCTAGAGAAGAGCGCGTGCTATGAAGGGGTTTTTGGAGAAGTTGCAGAAGATAACGAAGCGTGTGAGGTTGGCGAAGTGACCAGCGTAGATCAGACCGTTCAGGAAGAAGAGACTGTAATGGAAGAGGTCGCAGAACAGGTCGATGAGATGGAGGAAGCGAACCAGATGGAGCAGGCAAGTCAATCTGAGCAGGCAAGCCAAGCCCTTGGAGCGAGTAAGGCCGAAGCACGACAGTCCAAAGAAGCAGCGCAGGATGAACAGAGTAAAAGATCCGGACACTCTAAAGACGAACTATCGCCGTCCAAATCAAAAGGTCCATCTGGAAAAGCCGGCCTGAAACCACCTGCGGATGGAAAAGAACGTTCATCTAATCCAACGGTTAAATAAATAACACCAAGATTGTATAGGGGTATGGATGGGTAGTGAGGGTGGATTGGTGGTAAAGGTTGCTAGGGTGGATTATTAGGAAGGATTATCATTATGGTTTATTATTATGGGTTATCATTATGGTTTATTATCTCAATACCAATCTTGATACCAATCTTGATACCAATCCTTAATACCAATCTAGTAACAATCTAGTAACAATCTCAATACCAATCCTTAATACCAACAACAGCGCCCGCCGTACTTAAAATGCGACGCCAACTCAGACCTTGCCCGTATTTGAACCGAATGCGCCCCTTACCTTGATGATAAAGTTCAGTATTATGTCGCTGAAATAGCAGCCTGCAACCGTTCCAGCTATCACCAACAGTAAGAGAAGCAGATACTTTCTTACTCTTGATCTTTTTCTTCTTCTTATTGTTCTTTCGAACTCTGTGTTCGTTGAATTCGAGTGGACTCTTGTTTCGAACGCTTTTAGTGAAATTTTATCGAGGGGGGCGCCTGCGGAGTCTACGATGTTGTTTAGCTCGATCGAGAGAGCTTCGAGAGACTTGAGATCGTTCACGATCTCTTCGATGCTTGTTTGTTTTTCGAGGGAGCTGTGGAGCGCCGGGGACCCTGTGGCTGAGGCGGGGAGGGACGCGCTTTGTTCCTGGTACTCTTCGGACTTTTCTTCCGCTTTCCTTGCAATTTCCGCTCTTATCGCTGTGAACTCTGTTGTTTTTTTCGAAAGCATTGTAAACAGCGACTTTACGTGGTGCATTCGGCTCTCTTTGTTGTCTGTTTCTTCTTTACACGACTTTGCAAGAGCCTCTATGCGGGTGTTCAGCTTTTTCGCTTTTCCATGGAACTCCACGGAGATTACGTTGACTTTTTTGTGTGTGCTGTTTTCTTCGGAAATTGGGACAAAGTATCTGCTTGTTTTTTCCGCTTCTTGGACGTACGCTGACAGCGAAGAGATCTCTTCTCGGATATCCGCTACGTGTTTGAGAAAATCCGTGAAGCTGAGAGGCATTAGTGAAAATATTTGCAAACACCAAGCGATTTATTACAGGGCTGTAGTCGAGCTGTTTGCTGGCGCTGGCGCAAAGATCTATCGCTGTTAGAGGCGCTGCAGGATCTTACCAGCGAGATATTCTAGAGGAAAAGGGGTGCATTATGTTGCGTTTGTTTTGGTGTAGGCCGGGGCGTATTTAAGTGAATAATGTAGGTGCAGGGGTGGCTTCTCAGCACTAACTATACTAACTAACCCATAATCTATTAAAGGGAGATAGAATTGAGAAAGTACCTCCACTTGCAAGAAATGACGCGACAGACTCGGGAAAGGGCTCCACTACCAGAACTGTCATTTATTCATTAGGACTTCCGCTTCTCTGCGTTATTTCTCTGGCTCGATCATGCTGCTCCAACTCAAAAGCTCTCGTTGACCTGGAGCCGCACTGTCTATAAGCAAAAGCTGTTCCTATACCTTGGCTAGTTGTAGAGCAGACCTTGGAATATGTTGAACTCTTCAACAAGCTGGGGAGACCTTTGGCGACCTCGTGAGGTTGTGGCGGTTTCTAGGTGTGTTGGGTCACCTTCACCGTCCAGCAAAACGCTAAGTGGAATATTCGTGTTTGGCCTATTATTCTGGAGAGGATTGGTAGCTTTGAACTTTTTTGTGGGCTCTAAACCAGCTAAGATGCTGAATTCATACTGCATCGAACTAGAACTGCAATTAGCCGTTGGTTGTGGGCGTATGTATGAATTTGCAACAGTAGCGCTATTTATGTTCACCTGGAGGTTCTCTTCGCTATCTGTTGGTGCGCTGGGGATTTGTAAGATAGCATGCTGGTAATCTTTGGGCTTGTCAAAGTTATGCTGGTTATAGACATGCCTAATGTCATCAAACAGGTCGTCATTTCTATCTTGTTCTTGCTGTCTATCCTTATTTAACCCATCTTCGGGCTTGTCAAGGTTATGCTTGCTACACCGCTTCTTGCCATCATCAAACGGACCAAATTTTATAACAGACGCGTTCTGTTCGCTGCTGTTAGGACGTTCATGTATGGTGAAGTTTATAAACCTATTGGGGAAGTAGTTTTCTGTTCTTATGGTTAGCAGGAATTCTTTGCTCACTTCCGCATCTGCTTTTTTGAAAAAGTCTTCTACTTTTTTGAAGCGTTTTCTCAGTTCTCTCACCTTCTCGTTAAACATCGTGTTTCTGCTCTTGTTGAAATGCCTCTTTGTAAAGGTCAAACAACTCTCAGCGTCGTCGTATTTAAGTTTTTCCATCTTCTCTATCTTCTCTATTAAAGATCGCTTTTTGTTGGTCAGAAAGTTGTATTCCACTCTTATGGTTATGAAATTCTCGCGCAGATTCTTTTTGTCGTAGTCAAAGTATGTTTCGAATTTGGACAGAGAGTCTTCGAGCTTCTCGATGGCCTTTTCTATATCTGCTAGCTGTACGTGTCTCATAAAATAGTCGCCGATTATGTTTTTTTCGAAATTCGTTGCGTTTTTGTATTTCTGGCTCTGTATTAAGTAGCCAACTCTAGTTGTCTTTGTATTCGTAGACTGTGCGAGACGTACGACACACATCAGACAAGCCATCTGTGCTGCATGTTTTAGAAACTTCATAAAAAGAGTTACTGATGTCTTAAATAGTGCGGGCAATTTTAATATCAGCTTTTTCGCTTATTTTGTTTGTTTAATCAGTTTTTCTATTATTGTGATAGACTAGCAGGGGTAGTTATCGAATAGCTTATGCGGGGCGTTCTGCTATGCGCGCTGGCGGCTTGTAGGATTGGGATGTAAGCTATTGCGTGTTTTACCCGATAAGGTAATTTTTTTTATTGTGGCTATGGTGTGGTGTGGTTATGATATGGTGTGGATATGGTATGACCGTGGTGTGGTTATGATATTCTATGGCTATGATATGGTATAACATCGGTATGATACTCTATGGCTATGAAATCGGTATAACATCGGCATGATACGCAAAAATCTTATCGAAATAGTGAAAAAGCCATCTCAACCATGCCACAGAAGTCTTTCAAATCACGCGCCCATCTAAACGACGGCTAAAGGCCGGGAAAGCGACCCAGATACCTCGAAGTGGCCAATAAGCCGCATATCAGTAGAGGCTGAAGGGCTCACGGATGGGAAGACCTCTTTGCGCGTTCAATGGTAGAAAGTGTTGACAAGACCTCTTTTCCAGTTCAGTCCTTTATTTTTCTCATCTATATTCTAGAAATTGCCTTATTAGGATGGCCCCTGCATAACCAATAAAGACGAACTAGTGCGCTCCAACGCGCTCCCTAATATGTTCTTCCCGCTTCTGGCTTTCTGCGGCGCTTTTCTCCTTCAGCGCGCGGTACTCCTCTACTATCTCCTCTCTTTTGACGGTCTAGAAGATCGTTGGAAGAATGAAAATGGCGGCGTGGATGATGAATATCACCGCGCCTTTCACGATCTTTTTGGCCTGCTTGGACTGTATTTCGAGCGCGAAAATGGACTCGTAAAGACGCCTCGCAGCTCTTTGCTGCAAAAAGCACACGTCGATAAGGCACGCGGCTATCGCAACCGCAACAAGGCCGAGAAGAATGAAAAACAAGTAGTCCACGTACGAGCCAAATACGAGCCTGCTCGAGAGCAGGTCCACGTCGCCGTCGATTCTCACAAGAACCTCATCCGGCAGCATGCCCAAAAGAATTTACGGAATAACGTTCTTGAAAAACATCGGGATAACGAAGAGGAGACTGTAGAATATGCCGATGATCGCGTACATATTTTGAAAAATCATCAGCACTTCGTTTAAGGCGCTTTTCTGCGGAGAAGCGATACTCAAAGCCTTGCTCGCGCTGCCCGAAGCGGTGCCGTTCGCAGAAAAGACAGGCGCTCTGTGCTTGAGGGCATTCAATATATTTTTGACAATGAAAACTGTCAAAAAGTACCCCGCTAACCCAAGGGAGAGGAAAAACGCCTTTGAAAAGCTTTTAAAAAAGACGTAGGGGAGGTAACACAGCGTTTTTCGGATGCAGCCGATGAAGACAAAGAGGCCCCATTCTTTTCTCAGACTCGTGTCGTTGAGCGTTCCCATAAACGTCACAAGCGCGCAGAGGCTTCCAAAAGTAACCCAAACGGCGGTAAAAAAGAGCATAAAGAAGTTGTACACGTAGTAGAGGCTTAGGCCCGGAGCGGAAAGCGCAGAGGCTGCTATGAGCTTGAGAAAAAGACGCGAGCTAGTAATGGGCTCTCGAATGAGCGTGTATTCGTCGTAGAGGAAGAAGGAAACAGCCACCGCAGGCATGATAGAGAGCGCTGTCCAGAACCCCGTAGTGACCGAAGAGAGGAAGGCTGTTCTGTGGCTCTGCGGGTACCTGCGCGCTGCCCCGCCGAGATGCGAAGCGCTTTTCTCGCGGAACACGGTGTTGATGAATCCGTTGAAAAGATAAAACACGAAATAGGTAGAGGCTGCGACAAGCCCTACAAAATTGAAATGCGCCGCGCTGAACAGCTCTGATCCGGTGGTTATGCGCGCGAGTATGTGGTCTGGTCTGATGTCGCCCGGGATGCTCAGCCCGAAATATGCAGCAGACAGCACGGTAATCACGGGGAAAATAACGCAGAACGAGAGGGTCTTCAGCGCCATCTTAGAAAAAAAGACGTGGGATTTGTAGTAGAAGCTGATAACAGAGGCCAGCACGAAGGCCAGAGCGCAGATATAGACGTGAAAAATGAACATCTCCTGGAGATACCCGTTGTTGAAGATCGAAGAAAGATAGTCCCCCGCGGTCTGCGTTCTCTGCTGTTGTTGTTCAATGAAGACGAGAACTCTGTCTTTGATATGCGGCAGATTAGTCAGAATGAAAAAGCACAGCGTGAGGCCTGCGATGTATAACACCAGCTCGCGAATCACCTGGAGCACGGCGGCCATTGTGTGCTCGAACTTGTTGGTCTTTTCCATCGTGAAAATCGAACTTAAGCTGTTTTCTTTCCGTTCCATGCGCTCCATACTGATTAAAAAAAATTATATATGAGCAAGGAGAAAATTTTGAAAGAGAATTTTTGTTTTTTTCCGATTAGAGGGATGCGTTAAGGTGGTAGGTTTTTGCGGATCGTCAGGTTGGTAGAGGCGGCGAAGCGAGCAGAGATGGCAGTCGCTAGGAAATCGAATACTCGCCCAAATAGCATTCCACGCGCATCGATTATAGACTTGAAAAGCCGGCTGAGCGCCATATCCCGCTCGCCTACCCGTTTAAACTGTACAATTTATTATGGGTTGTGTGGTGGGTTATGTGGTGGTGTGTCTAGTAGG
>Ga0190275_10000458_pt1 | contig 36205 bp, 29 predicted proteins | sample Popmic550T_FD_133745 | JGI IMG/M metagenome (GOLD analysis project Ga0190275, IMG submission 133745) | Populus adjacent soil microbial communities from riparian zone of Yellowstone River, Montana, USA - 550 T | ecosystem: Environmental > Terrestrial > Soil > Riparian zone > Trees stand | place... | reverse complement strand
TGGCGAGGCGCGTCAGGCCGTTGACCATCTCGTACGGCCCGAAGTTCATCGCGCTGAGGGCGACGCTCGGACCGCCTTCTTCCGCGCTGGCGAGCATGTACGAGCGGTCGGCCGCGAGGGCGAGCTCGAACAGGGTGCCGGCGAACGCGGAGCCGGAGTCGATCACCGCGTAGATGCTGCGCGACGAGACGTCGAGCCGCGCCAGCGTCCTGCGGAGGAAGCCGACCGTCTCGCGGACGAACCAGTTTTCTTTGTGGCGGTCGAGCGCGCCGTCCATGCGCAGGACGCTCTCGATTGCATTGACAGGCGCCTCAACGGCGCCGCGCGTCTTCAGGATCCAGATCCCCGCATCGCGCACGTTCGTGCGGAGATTGAGGATCGCATCGTCGAGCTCGCGGGCCATCGCCAGCGGCCACCACTGCGCACCGCGCTCCACGATCGCGTCCAACTCCTCCGGCTCGTCGGCGGCGGGGCCGGTGACGGTGATGGTGATGGTCCGGGCGTCCCTGTCGATGGCGACGTCGACGTGCTCGTAGTGGAAGCCGGCGTCGTCGACCGTCCGCTTCAGCGGCGTGAGAGCCACGCCCTGCGCGTCCTTCGGCCGGTCCGTCTTCGCCGCGAGCGCGAGCGCCCGTTCTTTCACTTTCTCGGGGAAGAGGCGCGGCGGCACGACGTCGTCGACGAGCCCCCACTCCTTCGCCTTCTTCCCGCCGAAACCTTCAGCGGTCGTACAGAAGACGTCGGCGAGGTCGCGGCGGACGCGGCGCTTGTCGACCAGGCGCGTGAGGCCGCCGGTGCCGGGGAGGACCGCCAGCAGCGGGACCTCGGGGAAGCTGACCGTGCTCGACCGGTCGTCCACCAGGACGATCTCGTCGGCTGCGAGGGCCAGCTCGTAGCCGCCGCCGGCCGCCGTGCCGTTTACCGCCGCCAGGAACTTCAGGCCGGAGTTTTCGCTCGAGTCCTCGATGCCGTTGCGGGTCTCGTTGGTGAACTTGCAGAAATTCACCTTCCAGGCGTGGCTCGACTTGCCGAGCATGTAGATGTTCGCGCCGGCGCAGAACATCCGTTCCTTCGCGCTGGCGATCACCACCGCGCCGACTTCCGGATGCTCGAAGCGGATCCGGTCGAGCGCATCGCGCAGCTCGATGTCGACGCCGAGGTCGTACGAATTCAGTTTCAACTTGTAGCCCGGCTCGATGCCCCCATCCTCGGCGACGTCGAGGGCGAGCGTCGCCACCGGTCCGTCGAAGCTGAGGCGCCAGTGCTGATACCCGGCGGGGTCACGGTCGAATGTAATCATGCACACTCCTGCAGAAAAGGTCGGCAGTATAATTCCTGAATGCTCGCTCCGTGCCGAATTATTTCTCCGGCAACAGGGCGAGCAACTCGGCTACGGTTTGTTCCTCGGACTTGCCGGTCGTGTCGATCCGAACATCGGCCCGGGCGTACAGCGGCGTCCGCTCCTCGAGGATGCGCCGCAGGTCGTCCATCGCCTGCTTCGAAGCCGCCATCGGACGCCGGTCCCCCTGGGCGACCACCCGCCCCATATGCTCCTCCGGGGAGGTCCGCACCCAGACCGTGAAGCAGTTCCGGAGCAGCAGCTCATACGTCGCCCCCTCGGAGACGATCCCTCCGCCCGTCGCCACCACGAACCGCGGGTGAGCCTCGAGCAACTCCTGCAGCGCTTCCAACTCGTAACGGCGGTAAACATCCTGCCCATACAGCTCGAAGATCGCCGCGAGCGAGCTCCCGGAAATGCGCTCCACCTCGCGGTCCAGCTCGAAAAACGGCACCCCGCGGTGACGCGCCACCGCCGCCCCGAGCGTGCTCTTGCCGGCGCCGCGCAATCCGACCAGCGCAATCCGCTCCGCACGGGTCGTCTCCGGCTCAGCCTCCGCAATCAACCGGCTGAGCGACATCCCGAGCGCCGCGGCAATGTGACGCAGGAGAAGGATCGAAACGTTCCCCTTCCCCGACTCCAACTGCGTGATGTACCGCTCCGAAATCTCCGAAGCATCCGCCAGCGCCTTCCGGCTCAACCCCCGCCTCGCGCGCTCGGCGCGAACCCGCTCACCGAAGGTCTGAAGGAACTCGTCATCCGTCACGAAGCGGAATTATAGTGCCTAATGGGCACACCCTAAGGAGCGCCAACGTTCCGTTGGCCGGTCCGCCGGCCTTCGGCCGGCAGTGTGAGGAGCCCCCGTCCCACCCACAGGGCCGGCCGAAGGCCGGCGGACCGGCCGGTCGAAGACCGGCGCTCCAGTGGTCCCGCCCGAACGAGGCGTTCATCAGCTTCTCACCGAGCGTCTCCGGGTCAACGGGACCGGGGCGGAGTAGGAACCTGCTCCGCCATCGCTGAAGGCACGCACGCGGAAGGACACTGTCGGATCGGGAGGCGCCGGAAGGGCGAGGCTAAGCTCATCGGCATCGAACCAGCGATCGATCTCGATCCACTCGTCATCGCCCGTGCGCTGTTCGACGCGATATCCGGTCACGCCCGGCCCGGCCGGCGCCGTCCACGCCAGGACATTGCCGGTCAGCGACGCGTGCGGAGCGCCGGGCACCGCCGCGGCGCCGGCAATGGACAGCAGGAGGTGCGACGACCCGTGATAAGGAGCCGCTCGTTGCGGCGCGTAGAACGCAAAGGCCAGTCGTCCGTCGGGGAGTCTGGTGAGCGTTCCTCCCCAGTCGTTGAGGTGGGGCTCCTCATGGATCAGGAGCGGTTCGGAGAGTGCTCCCGATTGCGACAGCGTGACGCCGCGCAGCATCAATCGCGTCGGATCGAGCCACGCGATGACGACGGCGTCCGGCGCGGAACGGACCTGGATGAAAGCCGCGGGTTCCTCCGTGATTTCGCGCTGCTCGCCCAGACTTCCCGTGGGGTCGATCGCGCGCGCCCGGACTCCCGACGAGGTGCCGTAGGCCAGTACGTGGCGCGATCCATTCCACCCGAGGCCGAACGCGCCGGTGATCGTTTCATCGCCTGCCGTCACCGCGATGACCGGACCCGCCGGTTCCAGCGCGGCGCTCAACGGGACGGCGTCGATCCGCACGACAAAGCATTCCACCTCGCAACTGAACACGTTCCATGCGGCGAGAAACCGGCCGCCGGAAGAGTCGAGAACGGGGGCGCCTACGGGCTCGGTCGACGTCGGAACCACGGCCGGCGCCGACACTCCCGACTCCGTCAGGGTGGCTGTGACGATGCGCGCGTCGTGATCGACGCCGGCGATGCCGTAATGGGCTCCGTTCCACGCGATCGACGTCGGCAGGAACGGCGTGAACCCGGTCGGGCTCCCCGGCAGGCGCTCGCCGTTGGCGTCGAGACGCAGCACGATGCGGTCCGCGATGACGACGAACCCCTCGCCGTCGCTCGCGGCAATCAGGCTCGCCGCGACCGGGCCGAGAACGTGCTCGCGCCATCGGCCGTCGAATAGCCGCACTCCGGCGCGCAGGCCTCCGGCCTCGTTCCAGAGAAAGAGCGCCGCATGGTTCGAAGTCGCTGTTCCGAGCAGACGCTGCGCCGCGGCCTCGCGGGCGACCGGCGTCACGCCGGCCTCGAACGGCAACGGGCCTACGACGATCTCGCGATTGGCCCACCATGCTCCGATGACGGTTCCGCCGAGGACGCCGGGTGCGACCTGCGTGTTGTGCACCCACGACGTCGAAACGATCTCGGCGGCCTCCGCGTCGAGCTCGAGGACCTGCCCTTCATTGGACGCAACGCGGGACACGACCCAGCGCGTGCCCGACCAGATGGCCAGCGGGTCGCGATAGAAGAGCGGCTCGGCGTCGAGGAGAGTGTGTGTGGCGCGCAGAGCTCCGTCGCTGTCGAAAAGCCACAGCGCGGACGTGTAGGCATGTGCGTGGAGCGCGAGGAAACGACTGCCGTCACTCGCGATCGCCCAGCTCACTTCATCCGCGAGCGTCTGCTGCGTCAGGATCTGCCCGTTTTCGTCGAACAGGACGAACGCCGCCGCGCCGAAGCCCCCGCGAGGAACGACCGCGGCGAAACGGCTGCCATTGCTCGTGACCGCGGCACGCTCCACGGAGAGCGGATTGGGGAGCTGCTGCGGCGCAAACGCAGAGGGTGATCCATCCGGCAGCAGAACCGTCGACTGATTCTCGCCACCGTGGCTGTGGATCATCAGAACGTACCGGCCGTTGAAGGCGAGCGCCGGGAAAATACCGGCTCCGATGAGAAACGGCTCGCCGGCGGGCCTGCCGTCGCGGTCGACCAACCGTCCCCAGATCTCGTAGCTCCTCGTTCGATCGACAGCGACCACGAGGAAGTGAGAGCCCGTCCAGACGACGTCGAACAGGTGGCTCGAGGTGACGGCAAAGGGGAGGACGAGCCGGGCGATTCTCGGAGCCGCATCCACCCGCGCCACGCGGATGCCGTTCACGTCCCACAGAAACACGAACGCGTCGGTGCCGTTGGTCCTCAGGAACGGCGCTTCGGGAGCGAAGAAGTCGCTCACCGATTCGCGGACCGGAATGTAGCGCGTATTCGAAAGCGGGAACGGTTCGCCGAACGGCGCCAACTGCTGCGCGGAAATCGGAAGCGAAAGGACAACGACGAGGCACCGGAGGAGACGAAGGAGCATGGCGGTAGTCTATATATTGAAAGACATGAACCGGCCCTGTGTCGTTCTCCTCGCGCTTCTTGTAACACTTCCGGCTTTTGCGGTGGAGCGTTACGTGCCATTGCAGGGCGGCGGGACCTCCGTCACGCGGCTGTCGATGGTGAATGTCTCGAAGGGCCGTGCCACGGTCTCGGTGGAGGTGCTCGGCGCGTCCGCGGCCGCGGGCACGTGGACCCTCGAAGCGGGAGAACGGGCGGAATGGTCGTACGGCGATGCCGCGCCAGGAGCGGTGGAGGTCCGCGCGGATGCGCGCATCGCCGTGACCGCCACGGCGCACTGCGTTTCCAGCGGCGCCTCGCGCAAAGTTCCGGTCGTCGACAGACGCGACGTCCGGGACGAAGGTCTGGCCGCGAGCCGGGGAAGCGGTGGCGGCTGGAAGGAAGCACTGTTCGCCGTGAACACCGGCGACGTGCCGGCCTTCGTGGCGGTTGGCGAACGCTGGCTGGAAGTGCCCGCACGCGGCACTCGGTCCATCGACATCGACGGCGCTCTCGGGTTCCGTGCTCTCGGGGACGTACTGCTGTTCCACCACACCTCGAACGAACGGACCGGGGCCGCGTTCTTCCGGCCGGTGACGCAGGCGCTCGGTCCGACCAACAAGCGCCGCGCCGTCCGTTTCCCGGCGGCGGCGCCGCCGCCGGAGCCCGAAACGGTCGTGCTCGCGCCGTCGAAAGACAACACCCTTTACGAAGACAGCGACGAGCTGTCGAACGGCGCGGGGATCCACATGTTTGCCGGCGCCACGGCCGGGCGGGCGCTGCGCCGCGCGCTTCTGGCGTTCGACGTCGCCGCGCAGATTCCGCCCGGCGCCCGCATCACCCGCGCGTCGCTCGTGCTGCGAGTCTCGCTGACCATTGCCGGACCGGAGCCGGCACACCTGCACAACGTCCTCGCGGACTGGGGAGAAGGAGCCTCGAACGCGGGGTCTTCGGGGGACGGTCAGGGAACTGAGGCACAACCCGGCGATGCGACCTGGGGGCATACCTTCTTCCCGGACCGCATGTGGGCGCGGGCGGGCGGTGACTTTGCCGAGCCGGCGGATGGCACGGGAGTGGAGGCGAACGGCGCCGTCACCTGGGACTCCTCGGCGGCGCTGGCTGCGCGCGTGCAGTCGTGGCTCGACCACCCGGCGGCGAACTTCGGCTGGATCGTGCGGGGAAATGAGAGCACCCAGCGGACGGCCAAACGCCTCCACAGCCGCGAGGGCGCGGCCGCCAGCCGCCCGGCGCTCACCATCGAATTCACCCGCTGACGCACTGGGCCTCGGAAGCGCTACCGTGGCAACAGTTGCCACCACCTCGCAGAAGCAGCCAGGTAGACACTGCGGCGCTCCGGTTACGCCGCCTGACGGCGGGAGCGCGTATCATGGAAGCCGATGCGAGACGAGACGGTCGAACGGTTTCCTGACCTGCTCCAGAATATCGAGGTTGCGATTTACGGCGTCTACCAGAACGAGGCGGCCCTGCTCGATCTCGACGTGATCGACGCGCTCGATGCGCTCGTCCGCAGATACTTCGCCGAGGAAGAAGGACGCACTCCGCCGGCGCTGCGCCTTGCCGCGCGTGCCGCGTACGTCTACGAGACGGTCCAGTCGATGTGCGAGTGGAGGCTGGGACGCGCGGCGCTGGACGCGGAAGATCCCGGCACCGTCATCCCGCCGGATGAGGCAAACAGCATTTCCGACATCCTGCTCTGCCTCAAGCGGATCCGGAAATCCGCCCGGATGTGGAACGAACAGGGCGGCCGCCAGGGATACCTGGATTACATCGCCGTCTTCCTGCAACAGACGGGGAATGCTCTGGCATCTCCACGCTTCTAGGAACATGGGACAGTTCTGCTGGATGTGCGGGCGGTCCCGGCCGAACGAGGCGTTCTCCGGGAAAAACCACGGCCGTCACCTCTGTCGGGACTGCGCGCGGCAACCGAAGGCGGAACGCGACAGAGAATCGCGGATCAGGGATCTCTACTCCATCCTGCTTCGGCAGCGAGTCATCTCGCCGAAGAACATCGGCATGGCCGTCGAGTGGGCCGGCAGTGAAGATCCCGCGGTGGCGGAGTTGGCGCAACTCGTCGCCGATATCGGAAGAACCCATCCCGGACGGAAGAAGCGGCTCCCCACTATCAGGCAGCGTCATCCCGCCTTGTGGGCACGGATGGTGGCGGCCGGTCTCGTAGACGAGTGGCCGGAATCGGATGCCGATTTCGAAGACGAACTGGATCACGACAAAAAGCCCGATCGGGCTGACTCGTTTCCGCCCGTCGAGCTCCGGCCTGTCGATCCGGTGGCGGTAGAGGACGACTTCGGCAACGGCGGCTTCGAAGACGACGAGATCCCCTTCTGAGCCTGTGCGTCACACGCCGCCGTCAGGCGGCGTATCGAAGCGCCGACGTTCCCGTCGGCCGGTCCGCCGGCCGGCGATGCTTGGCAGGAGGGTGCCCACGAAGGCCACTCTCGGCGAGAGCGCGACAAGAACGGCAGCTCTGCGCGAGAGCCTTGCCCACCGGAGGTGGGCGGACCGGCCCAATGGGCCTTAACTTTAGGCCTGAGGCACGGCCCCTCACCCCGTCCGGCGCCTGAACTTCTAACAAACGCATCCGGGTTGGATCGTTCACGCATGTTCCACCCGCAGGCGCCGAACATCCCTCTCCCCGGCCCGGCGGGGAGAGGGGCAACAAAACCACGTATCTAATTACAAAGAAATGCGTTGGCCCCGTCGTGTTGCCCCTCTCCCCTCTCGTAGGGGAGAGGGATGTCGGGCACCTGCGCGTGGCTGGTTAGCGAGACCTCAGGATTGACCTGAATGAGGTTAGAAGACCAGGTGCCCGACGGGGTGAGGGGTCACGCCTCAGGCCTAAAGTTAACGCCACTGGGTGGACCGGCCGACGGAACGTCGGCTCCTCGGGCGCGTTGCGCTGTCCCTCACCGCACCTCTTCCCCCACCGGCAGAAAGTCCTCTCCCGGGTTCACGAACTGGTCGGTCTCGAAGTGGTATTGCTTGTCGTAGAGCTGCTTGTAGCGGCCGGCGGCGGCGAGGAGCTGGGTGTGGGTGCCGCGCTCGACGATCTCGCCTCCTTCTAATACGAGGATCTGGTCGGCCCCGCGGATCGTCGAGAGGCGGTGGGCGATGACGAAGGTGGTGCGGCCGGTGCGCAGGGCCCGCAATCCGTCCTGGATCTTGGCTTCGCTCTCGCTGTCGAGGCTGGAGGTGGCTTCGTCGAGGATGAGGATGGCCGGGTCGGCGAGGATGGCGCGGGCGATGGCGATGCGCTGGCGCTGGCCGCCGGAGAGTTTGATGCCGCGCTCGCCGACGATCGAGTCGTAGCCTTTTTCCAGCGGGTCGACGAACTCGTCGACGTGGGCGATGCGGGCGGCTTCGCGCATCTCGGCTTCCGTGGCGTCGGGGCGGCCGTAGCGGATGTTGTCGGCGACGGTGCCGTCGAAGAGGAAGTTGTCCTGCAGGACGATGCCGAGGCGGGAGCGGTAGTCGCGGAGGCGGAGCGTGGCGAGATCGCGGCCGTCGATGAGGACGCGGCCGCTCAGCGGGTGGTTGAAGGTCATCACCAGGCTGATGAGGGTGCTCTTGCCGGAGCCGCTCGAGCCGACCAGCGCGGTCGTGGTCTGGGCCGGGGCGGCGAAGGAGATGTTCTTCAGCACCGGCACGCCGGGCGTGTATTCGAAGGTGACGTCCTGGAACTCGATGTCGCCGTGCAGTGTGACGATCGGGTCGCGCCCGGCGTCTTCCTCGGTCTCGGTCTTCTGTCCCAGCAGCTCGCGGATGCGATCGAGTCCAGCGAAGGCCTCGGTGATCTGGGTTCCGATCGAGGCGATGCTCATCACCGGCGCGGCGAGGAGGCCGGTGAAGAAGACGTACATGATCAGGTCGCCGAGGGTCATCGTGCCGGCGAGGATGGCCCGGCCGCCGATCAGCATCATGATCACGCCGACCACGCCGAGGATCACCGTGGCGAAGGCGGTGACGCCGGAGACGGCGGTGATGGTCTTGGCGACGTTGCGGAAGAGGTCGTGCACGCCTTTCGCGAAGACGAGGTCCTCCCGTTTCTCGCTCGTGTACGCCTTCACCACGCGGATGCCGCCGAGGCTCTCCGCGAGCCGGCCGGTGACCTGGGCGTTGATCTCGCCGCGCTTGCGGAACAGCGGGCGCACGCGCTGGAACGCCAGGGCCATCACGCCGCCGAAGATCAGCAGCGTGACGATGGTGATCATGGTCAGCGTCCAGTTCAGGTAGAAGAGGATGAACAGCGCCAGGATGGCCGTGACGACGCCGCCGACGAGCGACACCAGTCCGTTGCCGATGATGTTCCGGATCCCCTCGGCGTCGCTCATGATCCGCGAGATCAGCACGCCCGATTTCGTGGAATCAAAGTACGCCACCGGCAGCCGCAGTACATGCTGCTCGATCCGCTTGCGCATCTCCGTGATCGACCGCTGCGCCGCCACGCCGAGGATCTGCGAGAGGCTGAACGACGTCAGCGCCTGAACCAGCGTCGCCACCCCTGCCGCCAGCCCGAGCAGCGGCAACAGTTCGTGCTTCCCTTTGCCGATCACGTCGTCGATCAGGTACTTCGACGTCGCCGGCAGCACGAGCCCGGCCAGGCGGCTGATCAGCATCAGCACCAGCCCCACCCCGAGCCGTCCCCGCCGCGCCCAGATCAGATTCTTCGCTTCCTGCCAGACCTCGTCGGTTTTCACAGGGCGATCATGACGCAGTTCATGGTGTGGCGTGTTCACAAGCGGTGATTTGTCGCTCCCCTTACGGCGAGACGCCGTCCGCCGGCGGGACGCCGCCGGGCCAGCCGACGCGACGTCGGCGCTCCGGCGCATGACCGCGCTCTTCTCGAATCGATCATTCATGGATCAAAGCGACGCGTGGCCCCGGTCATCGCGACCGTGCGTCCGCGCGTGGAGCGCCCGCGTCGCGCGGGCTGGCGCGGCGGCGTCTCGCCGGCGCACGGCGTCTCGCCGTAAGGGGAGTGCCAATTACCCATCGCACACGTTCCCTATACTCGTAACCGTGCGCTGGCTCGTCGTCGCCCTGACACTCCTCACGACTCCTCTCCTGGCGTCGCGGATCGAGATGCCGATGGGTTACTCCATCCGGCATGCGGGGCTGATCGCGATCGCCGACACCACGGCCGAGGGGACGTTCGTTCTCGGGGAGATCCTGAAAGGTGATGCGAAGCTGCGCGGGCAGCGGCTGACCGTGCCGCCGCAGTTTTCCACCGCGGACGTGTATGTCCCGCGCAATGCGCGCGGCATTGCGGTGTTGCTGGACGCGGACCGGAAGAGGGTGCTCGAGATCTACACAACGCCGGACGCTCTCCAGGCACTGCGCACGCTGATCGGGATCTACGAGCTGCCGTCGGAGCGGGCGCGCCTGACGAAGCTGCGCGAGCTGGCGTTCCGCGCGCCTGCGAATTCGATCGTGCGCAATCAGTTGTGGGCCGATTTTCACGAGATGCGCGAGCCGGCGAATTTCGCACTGGTGACCGAATGGTTCGCGCGCGCCGACGAGCGGGGGCAGGAGTCGATCGTCGGCATCATCGACTTCATCGGCGATCCGCGCGGCATCCCGACGCTGGAGATCGCGAAGCGGTCGCCGCACAAATGGGTGGCGAGCAAGGCGGAGCAGTCGCTGCGCTTCCGCTTCCCCAGCGGGCCGCAGCCGGAACCCCCGCCGGCGAACGACTATCAGCGCATCAGTCGTTTCCGCGAGGCCGGCGATGAGGCGGCGGCGCGAGCGTTGTTCCTGCGGGCGGTTGCGAATCCGGAGATGGCGGAGGCGCTGGTGCGGTTCGACGCGGAGTGGGTGGAGCGGATGATCGAGGCACATCCGCCCGAGGGGAAGCGCATCCGGGCCGCGCTCCTGCCGGTGCTGACGCGTTACGCGCAAAGCGGCGATTATCTGCAGGCCGCCTCGGCGGCGCAGGTGCTGCGGGGGCTGAAACATCCGGACACGGTGCGTCCGCTGCTGGCGTTGCTCGGCCGCAACGACCGGCTTTACGACAAGGCCATGCGCATCGCCGCGTTCGCCCTCGCCGACCTCGGCGGACTGGCACGCAAGGAGGCATTGGAGAAAGTTCGCCCCGCGCTCCGGCCTCTCCTGACGGCCGATGTTCCGGACCTCGCGAACGCGGTTCACGGGGAGGACGGCGCGTGGGCGATCTATCGCCTCGGCCGGTTGCGCGACAAACGCGCCATCGCGCCGATCGTCGCGGCGCTGCAGACAGGATTCAGCGTGCTGCCCGATCCGCACGTCGAGGCGTTGATCCGGATCGGCGGCCCCGAGACCGAAACCGCGGTCCTCCCGCTGCTCCGCGCCGCAGACCGCACGCCGCGCGATGCCGCGATCGACGTCCTGGTCGCGCTGCAGGGCCGCCGCGTGCTCCCCCTCCTCCGGCGCATGCTCACCGAGAAAGACTTCGGCGTCCCCGTCAGCGCGGCCAGCCACCTCGGCCGCCTCGGCGACCCGTCCGACATCGCCTTCCTCCTCCCGTACGCCGACTTCTGGACCGGCGACCGGGTGATTCACTACCACCTCACGCTGGCCGTGTCGGAATTGCGGCGTCGGCATGGGTACGACATGAAGGGGCCGGTGCGGTAACGGGCATCTGCGTTACGGGTAAACGGAGTTCGAGCAGCCGAAGGTTACGCCGAAGTTGATGAATGGCGGGAGCAGACCCAGCAGCATCAGGTCTTTTTCGATCGCTTTTCGGATTGCCTTGTCGATCGAGTCAGAACGTGGCGTGACCATTCGCGTCGGCGTCCAGGTGGTGGCACCGTAATGCAGGAGAAAGTCGAACGACTCGTCGTCATCGATTCCCGTATTGGATATGGCGATCACAGGGTCCAGCTCTTTTCCGCCGATGATGGCGCTCTGCAACGTGATCTCCGTGCTCTTATCCGGGTTCCAACTTGGGGTGATCCTGAGCTTCGGCCGTCCGTCCGTCTCGATGGAGAATCTGCCGAGAACGGCCTCGTCGGAATACTGAAAGCCGTCGAGAGTTCCGCCGGTGGTGCGAAAAACCGCGGCCGCTCCCCCGTCGTCGACCGTGAGGCGATCGAGATGGAGCGCCCCTACGTCCGCCGAGGTGGTGAGGCTTGGCATCAGGTAATAGTCGGGCGTCACCGTCAGCTCACGTTGGGCATTGTTGACGATCTCCATCTCGACTCCCTGCAGCACCCACCCGCCTGAAACAGTGGTCGTTCCGTGCACCTTGTCGGGGGTGCTGGCGATGAATCGCGGGTCGATGATCAGCATCGCTTGATGCGGCGGAATGGGATTGCCGGCGATGTTCGCGCCGTAGCTGGCGTTGACCAGCACGACGCTCGCCTCGGTTCCGGGCGGCTGAATCACGGGAGCGAAAATGCCCTGTGGGAGGGGAAACTTGTCGGTGCGATGCGTACAGATCCCGACGAAATGCACGTGGACTTTCATGAGGGCTCCTTTCAGGATCTCGGAATTTCACGGGTGAGGACGGCCAGGGCGCTCCAGGCGGCGGGCGGCGTACCGCCGGCGATGGCCTGGAGTTGTACGTTGCGTAAGGCGTCAGCGGCCGGAACCCCGGCGCCGAGTTGCTGGTGAAGAAGGCGGAAGAGAATGCGCGCGTCCCGGTCACCGACCGGCCGCAGCGTTCCGATTGCCGCGCGCGAGCCGGCTGCGAGGAAGGCGCCGCCGAGGCTCGGCGCGCGCGCGCCGGCGTGGTGTGGCGGGAGACGGAGCGTATCGCAAGCGGCCAGTACCGCGACCCGCAAATGCGGGAACGACGCGCCGGCGATGGTTTTCCATGGCACACGCTCTCCGGCGAACAGCAGCGCTGCCGTTCCACCGCTGCCGATCTCCTCGGTGTGGCCGCTGAGATGGATCACGTCCGCCTCGCGTCCGGCCGTGGCCAGTGTGGCGAAAGTCGAGTGTGCCATCGGCACCGTCGTAGCGTGTTCGTAAGCGGCGACGACGTCACTCACCTCGCCGCCGGTCTCGGCGAGCACCACCGTGCTGGTGGCTCCGCCGGACGGTAGCGCCATCGCCAGCACCCGCGACGGGCGCTCGGCTGGCATGGCCACGCGGAGCGATGAACCACTTTCCGCAAAGGCGAGCGGGAGCTGTTCGACGAGATACCGCTCCTTCGCTCTGTCGTAGAGCGCCGCGAACGGCACCGCGTCGAACGGCGCATCGGCAACGACGAACAGCATCCGTGCACGCTGCACCGCCGCCGCGGGACGAACCAGCAGGTCATACAGCTTCGCCGCGGCACGGAGATCTCCCGCGGCCGCTCTGTGCGCGACCGTAGTCATGGAGTCCCGATCGACCGCTTCCCGCCGCGCCGACACCGTCGAAGCATCGACGGTGAAGACGATCGTCTCCTTCGGCAGCACCACCACTTCGATCAGCGCGGCGCCGCTGCCGGCGAGCCGCGACTGCACGGCCGCCGCGAGCGCCTGCGCGGCCGGTGCGGGAGTGTCCGTAAAGCGAATGCGGGCCCGATCGGCGTAGCCGAAGGCGAGCGCAGTCTCGCCGCGATCGAGGCTCAGGCGAATGGCCTCGCCGTACAGGTCGCTGCCCGACGCGAGCACCCCTGCGTGTGCCGCCGTGCCGGCCAGCGAGACCCGGAAACGCTCGAAGCGCTCCAACCCCTCGTCTATCGTACGCGCCGCCGCCGCGGTCGCGCCGAAGGCGACTTCCGCACGTGCCCGGTAGAGATGACAGTCGATCGCCAGCGCCTGCTGCCCCATCTCCTCGTACGCGCGTGCGGCAGACGCGAGGCTTTGCGCCGCCGTGCGAGGATCGGACTGCAGCGTGGCCGCTCCGTGCGCGAAATCGGTATTGGCATCGAGCAGAGCCCGGAAAGCCGGATCGACCACACGCGCCGCGACGCCGCGCAGTTCGGCGACTCGGCGTGTGGCACCGGCGAAATCTCCTCCCTCCGCGCTGAGCACGGCCGCGCGGCTCAGCGTGAACGAGAGCAGCGCGTCGTCCTGCAGCAAGCTGCCCGCTTCCCGCTCGACCTCCATCAACGACAGCGCCGCCTCGCGATGGCCGGCCCGCCGCTCCATCGAGATTGCGCTGGCCAGGTTCACCAGCAGCCGGTCGCCGCGTCCGTCTGCGCTCAGCACCTCGAAGGAACGGATACGGGAGGCCCACGCATCGTCCGGGCGCCCCGACGCGGTGTACGAGTCGGCGAGCAGCGATTCGACGAAGCCGAGGTTGTTTCGTTCCTCGAGCCGGCGCAACGCCGACGCGGACGCCGAGAGGAGCTCCTGCGCACCTCCGGCATCCCCGTCCGCGATCCGGCACAACGCCAACTGCCACCGCACCAGCGCCGGGAACGCGAGATACACCGCCGGGGCAGGCACGGCGAGCAAAGCTTCCAGCTCCGCCTGCGCAGCGGCGACGTCGTTCCGGTCGAAGCGCGTGTTGGCCGCGTAGTAACGCGCCATCCGCGCCATCGGGCTCCGTCCGCGCGCGAACTGCGTGGCGGCCCGCCGCAGCTCGGGCTCGGCGGCGGAAGGTTGCCTGCGGCTGTACGCGATGCGTCCGCGCCGGTAGGTAACGTGCGCGTCTGCGAGTGTCGTACGGGTGACGGAATCGGCGCGATCGATCGCCGCAACCGCATCGGCAAGCAACGCCTCACCGCTCTGCTGCCGCAGCGCTGCGCCGAGCGCGCGGGCGATGGTCAGCAGTCGCGCGGCTTCCGCGGAATCACCGCGCTGCTCGGCCTCGCCCCAACGTCCGAGGAACTCTGCTTCCCCCCAGGCGCGGCTCTGTTCGCGCCAGCGGCGCACCCCTCCGGTGACGAACGCCGTGTCGTTCGCAACGGCGGCGGCTTCGAGACGTGGCAGCTCCTGCCGGAACAGCGCATCGCTGTTGGTCGACGGAATCGTACGCAGTCGCGCGCGTGCTTCGACTGCCCAGGGGGATGAGGGATCGACGGCGAGATAGCGATCCCACGCCGTGCGCGCCTGCTGCGTCAGTCCCATCCGCTCCAGGATCAGCGCGCGGTTGAAGAGCGACTCGGCGTGCTTCGGGTCGATCTTCAGCGCGCGGTCGGCCGAGGCGAGCGCCTCGGGGAAGAGCGACGGCGCGGGCATCCGCACGGCGGCCGCGTACTGCGCCGCCGCCAGATCGCTCCAGACCGAGGCGACGTCCGGGGTCTTGTTCGCGGCGGTGCGGAGGTGCTCGATCGCCTGCCGGGGGTTCTCGACCAGTAGATAGGCCACGCCGGCCGCGTGCTGCGCTTCGGCGGAGGCGTCGCGCGACGCCTCGTCGATGGCGATTCCGGCCTGGCCGCCGAGCTTCAGGCGCTCCGCCTCGGCGGCTGGATTGCCGGCGCGCATCGGACCGCTGTACGGCGCATACGCGAAGCCGCCGGAAAGCCTGGGCTCCACGATGCGGGCCGAACGCGGCGCGAGCTCCGCCAGCGCGGCGATCGAAGAGCCGGAGCGGCTGCGCTGCCACGCCGGCACGAGGAACAGCACCGCGGCCAGAACGGCCGCGACGGCGAGCCACCACGCCCTCGGAATGGTTCGCACAGGCACCGCTTCTTCCTCCGAGGCCCCGCTCACCAGCGTCGCCTCGGCGCGGCACGAGGCGCATTCTTCGAGATGCGCGATGATCGGCTCCAACTCGCGGCGTTTCAGTCTTCCCTCGGCAAAGGCGGCCATCGTTTCGGATGCCGGATGTTGTGCGTGGTGATCGCTCATACGCGGTTCTCCGGCCCTTCCGATCCTTGTGACTGCGGCACGAAGCCGTTTTTCCCGTTCGCGATCCCGAAATCGAGCGCCTGCACTGCCGAGCCGATCAAGTCCCCCGCGGTCCCGGCGTCGATCCCCGCCGACTGGAGTGCTTTCCGCAGATGCGCCAGGACGGACTCGATCCGTCGGTACAGCGGCCTCTGGGGGAGCCGCAGCATGCGCGAGATGTCGGCGATGCTCGTCCCCGAGCCAAAGTGCATCCGGACGATGGTGCGGTCCTCCTGCGGGAGGGACGCCAGCGCCTGCCGCACGACGCGGCTCGCTTCCGCGGACAGCCGCTCCGTCTCGCGATCGGCGACCGCGGCCTCCGCTCCGTCCGAGGCACGGGGACTCTCCACGTCGACGTCGTCGATCGGTGCCGGCCGCGGACGCGGCACACGCTCCGGAAGCCGCGCCAGCAGCGCCTCGGCGCCGGCCCGCGTGAACGAGGGGTCGACTGCCTGAACCAGCGGCAGCGCCTGCTCGACCGGCCGCCCGTCGCGGCGCACCAGAGTCTCCAGCAAAATGGCCGCCTTCCCTCCGCGCCGCGCCTCCGCCGACGGCTCGAACCTCCCGCGCGTGCGCGAACGTTCGTCGGAAAGCATCCGTTGCACCACGACCAGCAGATAACCGGTCAACGATGCTCGCCGCTGCCACGCCCGCAATACCGCGTAATCGTTCTCGATCAACGCCAGCTTCACCGTGGAGGCGAAATCCTCCGCGTCGGCGTCACGAATGTTGGCGTTGTGGCAAACGCGGTCGACCACCCGGTCGATCAAAGCGAGATTCGCGCGGAAGAGGGTCTCCGCCTCGGCCTGCGTATCGTCACTGCGGCCCGGCTGGGCGTTCATTGGCACCTTGGATGTGTGGGAAACCCGAGGGCATCTTAACTTTTTTTCCATCGGCCCGGAAAAGCGTCGCTACGCCGCAGTCATCTTGAGCGTGAGTCATTCAGCCCCGGAAGCAAGTCCACTCCATCCACCGAAAAACAAAAGGAGAAAGCACATGGAAAAACAGATCCTCACCGTCATCGACTGCCAGTCCATCCTCACTAACCAGAGCATCCCGAAAGGCAGCATCGGGAGCGAGACCAACCTCGGCTCGTACGCGCAGTCCGACGCCTACGTCTACATGATCGGCAGCGGCGACTATCTCGCCTCCAATCAGGGCAAGTCGGAGCTGAACATCGGCGCGCACTCGGGTGACATCGTCCAGTGGACGGTGACTGACCCGACTTCGGGCCAGGAATACAACCCGGTGCTGTACGGCTTCACGACCGGCCAGGCGACCGCGGTCACTGCGCCGGTGATGATCAACGAGACGGTCGACGTCTTCCAGCCCGCAAGCACGAACGCCCCGACCGGTCCGTTCACGAGCGTGACCTATTCCGACTACGTCTGGCAGTCGACGGTCGTACAGCCGGGCGTGCAGGTGCAGTACAGCTGGAAGTTCGTGATCCTCGACAACAACGGCACGCAGCTCGGCGCCTACTCGTGGGACCCGTTCATCACGGTGAGCTGAGCGATTCGCCGGGCGCGCATGGGGGACAGGCAATCCTGCCTGTCCCCACAGGGCTCGCGAACCCTACGCCGCCGGCGGCGGTGGGAACATCAGGTCGAGCTTGATCAGCACGTTGTCCTTGATCAGATCGTCCGCCATTCCTTTGTACGAAATGCCCCAGTCGTGGCGGTTGATGGTGAACTGGCTGGTGGCGTGGACGCCTTCGGCGGTCTGCTCCGCCTTCACCGGGATACTCACTGCTTTCTGCACGCCGTGCAGGTCGAGCGTACCGTTGAGCATGTGCGTCGTGCCGTCGGCCGAGCCGGCCGGGGCCTCGGTGAGCGAGGTCGAGGTGAAGGTGGCCTTCGGGTACTTGGCCACGTCGAAGAAGTCGGGGCTCTTCAGGTGCCCGGTGAGCTTCTCGTCATCGCTCTCGATGGCGTTGAGGTCGATGTCGAACGAGAGCCGCGACGGCTTCCCGGCCGCATACTCGAGCCAGCCGTCGAAGTTCGCGAACTTCCCGTTGTGATCGCGGGTCACCTTCCCAGCCACCCATTCGATCTTGCTCTTCTCCTTGACGACGTTGGTCGTCACCGCCCCGGGCGTGGGCGCGGTGCTGTTGGCCGCCGTGTCCGCCGTGACGGTCGCCCCGGTATCCGACACCTCGGCCGCCGGCTGGTCGCTGATCTCACTCTTCTGGCACGCCGGCGCGAGGAACGCCAGGGCAAATACGAGAAACAGACTGCTGGACTTCATGAACTTCTCCTTCCGAGGAGCGAACCATGCAAAGTGCGGGCTGGCCCCGGGGCCGAGCCTCAGTACAGTCCCCGAAACGGGTGTCCGGCACCCCGACGTTGTCAGTTGTCGGTTGTCAGTTGTCGGTTGTCAGTTGTCTGCCATTTCTCCCCGGACGGCACTCGCAGAGACCAACGCCGGAGACGGGAACTGGCAGATAACTGACAACCGACAACCAACAACGGGAGCGGCCTCAGTTCTGGATCGTGAGGGCTTTCAGGTTGGCCGGAACCGCCGTGGCCTCGGTGACGTAGCCGATGGCGTCGGGGTTCGTCCGGATGAGGTCGAGGACCTGGCTGTCAGAGGAGAGCTCGGCCGGCGGGGTGGCCCGTCCGGAGAAGATCATCTTCTGCCAGTAGCTTTTGACCCAGAGCACTTCCTTGCCGAGGAGCTCTTTCGTGAATGCGGCCCGGGCGGCGCTTTTCTCGGACTGGTCGACCGGGGTGACGGCGCGGCCGTTCTCCCAGCGCGTGACGCGCTTGAGGAACAGGTCGGCGACTTTTGCTTTGGTGATGGAGTCGAGTGCGTTCGTGGAGTGCACGACGACCTTGACGTCCGCGGAGAGGGCGCTCTGGGCGAAGAAGAACAGGAACAGGCCGAGAGCGGCGACGAGTCGTTTTTTCATCATGGTGATCTCCTCAGAAGCTGAACTGCGCACCGATCAGGATCATGTCGGTGTCGCGCTCGAGAACGCCGCTGGCCAGGGCGGCCTTGACCTGGTCGCTGGTCTCGGGAAAGGCGAAGCGGTTTCCTTCGACGAGCTGGTAGCTGCCGCGTACGACGAAGTTCGGGCTGAACCAGTAGCTGAGGCCGAGGGCGGCTTCGCGGTGCTCGAGGAGCTGCGGAAAGATCTTCGGCAGGCGATCGAGGTTCGTGCCCGGAAGGGTGACGTCGATCTGGTCCCAGCGCCCGGCGATCTGCCAGTGCTCGCCGATGCGGTAGGAGGTCTCGAGATAGCCGCCGTCGACGTTGAAGTCGCCGCCGTTCTTGAGGTGTCCCCATTCGCTGCGGATCGCAAAGCCTTTGTGCGTGTATTCAGCGTGCGCGGCGAAGACGTCCCGCTTGTCGGCGTCGACGGTGGAAAGGTCGGTATAGGCCTGGCCGGTGTATCCCGATCCGCCGAAGATGAGGCCCTCGACCGGCGTCGAGATGTTGAGCCGGCCGCCGTAGGCGTTCTCCACGCGATATCCGAAGGTGATGGACGGCTCGGTGAAGTACGCGCTGGACGTCGAGAGCAGGCCGGGGGTCTCGAAGTCTCCTTCGATCTGTCCGCCGTACACGTCGTACTGCAGGTCCCACTTGCCGACCGGCACGTTGCCGGTGATGCCGGCGCCGTTGTAGGCGCGGGCGGTGAATCCGTTCGAGCCGTAGAGGCTCTGGGGCAGTGAATAGAACGGACGGACGGTGCCGACGTCGAAGACTTCGCCGTAGATGCCGAACGGATGCTTCACGCGTCCGGCGCGCACCCGCACCGCGTCGCTGAACGTCCACTCCGCGAACGCGTAGTCGAGCTCCGCCTGCTCCGTGTCGCTTCCCGATTCGAGGCGCATCTGGGCGACGACCGAGAGCTTCTCCATCGGCTTGGCCGATACGTTGAGCGCGAGCTCGGCGTTGTCGTATTCGCCGCCTTCCGTGCCCAGCGAGTACTTGTGGCCGCCGGTCTTCCCGTAGGCCCATCCGCCGAAACCGTGAATGTCGATGATGCTGCCCGTGCTCTGTGCGAGTGCCGGCGATGCGGCGATTACCGTCAATGCGAGACAGCCGATGATCCGATTGAAACGATGCATGCTGCTGATTCCTCCTGGCGCCTCTAAGGGCAACCGGAAGGCCACGCAGGGGTTTGCACGTAACTGGTTGTGAATGCGGGTGTTGTGGGGATTTGGGAGTGTGGGGCAGAAAGTGCCTTTCCCGATTTTTCGGGAGGGTTTCGCGAGTTCCGGGGAGAGCCCGGGTGCACTCACGGCTTTTCGATGGCAAACGCCTTCATGCGCGATTCGAGCGTCGAGGGCTTGATGTGCAGCAGCTCGGCGGCGCCGCCGCGGCCGGAGATTTTCCAGTTGGCGCGGCGCAGGGCGTTCAGGAGGTTGGTGCGCTCCATCTCGCGCCATTGCGGCTCGTCGATGATGTCGCCGCGGGTCACGTCGGCGCGCACGGTGTCGTCGTCTTCGACGTCGTGAGTGCCCATCGATTCGATGAACGGGTCGACCGGGAGGGGGCCGGTGGTGTGGCGGGCGACGGCGTCGAAGACCATTGCCCGGAGCTCGCGGATGTTGCCCGGGAACTCGTACCGGCCGAGGGCGCGGTAGAGGCGCTCTGGGACGACGGGAGCGGGCTTGCCGAGATCCTGCGCGGCTTCGCGGGCGATGTGGTTGACGAGCAGCGGCAGGTCGCCGAGGCGCTCGCGGAGCGGCGGGATGCGCACGTGGTAGGCGCGCAGGCGGAAGTAGAGGTCGCGACGGAGCCGCGACGGGTCCTGGTGGGTGGCGGCGATGACGCGCGCCTCCAGCCGCTTCGGGACGTCGTCGCCGAGGGTGTAGTACTCGCGCTCCTGCAGGACGCGCAGCAGCTTGACCTGCGACGCCTCGGCGAGATCGCCGATCTCGTCGAGAAACAGCGTCCCCCGGCCGGCGTTCTCGATCATGCCGCGGCGCGTGCCGCTGGCGCCGGTGAACGCGCCGGGACGATGGCCGAACAGGGTGTCGGAGAACATGGTGTCGTCGAGGCCGGCGACGTTGACGGCGACGAACGGACCGCGCCGTCCGCTGAGATCGTGGAGCGCGCGCGCGATCAGCTCTTTTCCCGTTCCGGTCTCTCCGGTGATCAGCGCCGGGTGCGAGCCGCGGGCGATGACTTCGAGGTAGGCGAAGACGCGGATCATCGAGGCGTCGGCGGTGATCAGGCCGGCGAAGGCGCGGGGCTGTTCGAGATCCTGTTCGAGCAGTTTCGAGCGCAGCCGCGCATTCTCGTCGCGGAGCTCGCGATGTTCGAGGGCGCGACGCACGACGGCCATCAGCTCGTCGGCGCCGACCGGCTTGAGGAGGTAGTCGTACGCGCCCGCTTTCATGCATTCGACGGCGATGCGCACGTCCTGTTCGGCGGTGACGACGATGACCGGGATCTCGGGATGGGACGAGGCGATGCGCTCGAGGAGCTCGCGCCCGCCGATGTGCGGCATCATGAGGTCGAGGAGGATGAGCGCGACCGGCTCTCCTTCCAGCAGCGGTTCGACGTTGCGGGAGTCGGCGCACATCAACACTTCGTCGAAGCCATTCGCGCGCAGCGTGCGCCGCACGCCGTTGAGGACCACTTCTTCGTCGTCGACGATCAGGATGGTTGCCATGCGTGTTCCTGCTCCGGAATCGACAGCACCGGAATGGAGAGAGTCGCGGTGGTGCCGCGTCCCGGCTCCGACTCGAACGTCAGCTCGCCCCCGTGCTCCTCCGCGATGCGGTCCGAGACCGCGAGGCCGAGGCCCGAGCCGCCCGTGGCGCGTTTGGTCGTGAAGAACGGATCCTTGATCTTGCGCAGGTCCTCCGGCGAGATGCCCTGGCCCTCGTCGGTGACGCGGACGAACACGTGGGCCGGCGTGCGGCCGGTCTCGATGACGATGGAGCAGTCGGCGCTTGCCAGCGCCTGGCAGGCGTTGATGATGAGGTTCACCAGGACCTGCTCGAGGCGGCCCTGGTTGCCGTGGACGTCCGGGAGATCCGGCGCGAGAACAGTCGAGAAGCGGCTGGTGGCCTTGCGGATGTGGTTGCCGAGCAGCCGCAGTGACGACTTGACGACGTCGTTCATCGAGACCGGCCGGCGCTCGCCGGGATGGTGATCGAGAGCGAAGCCGCGCAGCTCGGTGACGATGCCCCGGATGCGCTGCGCGGCCTGTTCGATGTCTTCGATCATCGCCTTGCCTTCGGCGCGCATCTCGTCCCACGGGATGTTCCCGATCCTGGTCTCGCCTTCGAGCGCGACATGGCGGTCGACGATCGGCACGATGCTCTTCCAGGCGTCGGCCAGGAGGGGGGCGTTGAGCATGATCGAGTGATTGGGATTGTTGATCTCATGGGCCACGCCGGAGACGAGGACGCCGAGGGAGATCATCTTGTCGGCGCGGGTCATCGCCTCGCGCTCGCGCTGTGCGGCCTGCTCGACCTGTCGTTGCTCGGTGACGTCCTGCACGATGCCGTAGACGCGGGCCACGTCCCCGGCCGCATTCCGCTCCGCGAATGACGCACCGCGCGCGATGATCGTGGTTCCGTCCTGATGCACCAGGATCGACTCGCGATCGGCGCTTTCGTGACGGTGCCCGTGCCGGGCCATCCATGCGAATCTCTCCCGGATGCGCGGCTGGAAATCTTCGCGGAAGCAAGCCACGACTTCTTCGACGGAGCCGAATCGCGCCTGGGCCTCGCCGGTAAAGATGCCCCAGAAGCCGGCGGAACCGAAGACCTGGTCGGTCGACACATCCCACTCATAGCTCCCGATGCGCGCCAGTACCTCCGCTTCTTCGAGGATCTGCTGGCGGTGCAGGAGATCGCGTTCGATGCGCCTGCGATCGGTCACGTCGAGAGTGATCGCGATCAGCCGGGGCTCGGCCAGCCAAGTGGGCAATCGCGCCAGGCGTTGCAGGAGGTCGATTCGCCGGCCGTCCGGTGCCCGGAGCGGCAGCTCGATGTCCGCCACGCGCGTATCGCCCAGAAACAGCGATGCGGCGGAGCGCACATACGCGACGGCGGCTTCGGTCGTGTAGCGCGCGGCCAGCCATTCGAACAGAGCTTGCGGAGTCGAGGCGCCGGCCAGGGCCAGCGCGGGGCCGTTCGCCGTCACGACTTTCGAGTGTTTCGCCAGCTCGAAGAAGAGCGCCGGATTCTCTTCGACCGCGGCGATCAACTTCTCGGGCGTGTCGAGGCCCAGCCGCAGCATCGCCGGCAGGGTTTCGCTGAAGTCGGTCTCCCACACCGCCACCGGCAACGCGCCGTAGAGGCGCCGGTAGTTCTGTTCGCTCCGGCGCAGCAAATCCTGCGATTCCCGCTCTTCCGTGATGTCGCGTCCCACGGCCTGGATCTCGACGAGGGTGCCGGTGGCGTCGAAGATCCCGCGGTCGGTCCAGCGATGCCAGCGCATCATGCCGCGGGCAGTGAAGACCCGATGCTCGTCGGTGGCCACCGGATGCTCCACCGTCAGCGTGGCGTACTTGTTCCTGACCAGCTCCTGCTCCTCCTCGGGGATGCACGGGAAAAAGGAAGTCCCGATCAGCTCCTCGGCGGTGGCCTCGCTGTAGCGGCAGTAGGCTTCGTTGACGAACGTGCGCGTGCCGTCGGGCAGGCATCGGACGATGAGCTCCGTCTGGTCTTCGACGACGCGCCGATAGCGTGTCTCGCTCTCGCGTAGCGCCCGCTCCATGGCCATTCGCTCGCCGACGTCTTCGATGAACCCGATTCCGCAGATCGGCTCGCCGTCTTTCGAGCGCACGATCGACGCGGTCACCTTGGTCGTGAGCGTCCGGCCGTCGCTGGCGATCCAGCGCCGGACCGTCTCGAGGCTGCTGACCTCTTCCTCACGCAATCGCCCGATGGACCGCTGCGCGTCCTCGGCCTCCTCGGGATGAACGAACGCGCCGAACGTCTGTCCGACAATGTCATCGCGGTGGCGCCCGAGCATCGCGCAGAAAGCGAGGTTCGCGTCGAGGATGGCGCCGTGCAGGTCGGTCAGTACGACGCCGACGGGCGTGTGGCGGAAGACCTCCTCGAGCGCCTGCTCGTTGATATCAAGTGCCGCCGGCAGATGGATGTGCATGAATGGACTGTCACTCATTATCTCCCCGGGCCAGGCGGAGCAGCGTGACGCCGATCAGGTCGGCCGGGAGGACTTTCGCGGCCGCGCCGAGGTCGATTGCCGCTTTGGGCATGCCGAAGACGACGCTGCTCGCTTCGTCCTGCGCCATCGTCAGGGCGCCGGCCGTCCTCATTTCCAGCAGCCCCTGCGCGCCGTCGCGGCCCATGCCGGTCAGGAGAATCCCGGCGGCGGCGTCGCCGAGCATGCGCGCCGCGGAGGAGAAGAGCACGTCGACGCTGGGACGGTGGCGGTTGACGAGCGGGCCGTCGTGAAGGGCGATCCCGAGGGAATTCCGGCCGTTCCGGACGAGCGACATGTGCCGGTCGCCCGGGGCGATCAGCGCCGTGCCGGGACGAAGGACTTCGCCGGCCACGGCCTCGCGAACGGACATCGCCGAGGTCTCGTTGAGGCGGCGCGCGAAAGCGGCGGTGAACCGCTCCGGCATGTGCTGCACGATGACCATCGCCGGGGCGTCGGCCGGCATGGTGTCGAGCAGTTGCTTGAGGACTTCCGTGCCGCCGGTGGAGGCGCCGATGGCGATGACCCGCGGGATGCCGGCCGGACCGCCGTTTCCGAACGCCACCGGTGCGAGGGTGAGGCGCGGGTGCCGCTCCTCGGCGGTCATGCGCTGCGGCGCCTGCCGCGAAGCGGTCTGGCGGGACCGCGCCCGTCCGACCCGCGCCTGCGCCGCGGCGCGGACCGTGTCGATGAGGGCGATGGCGGAGTCGCTGAGCCCTTCTCCCATCCTGATCTTCGGCTTGAGGACGACATCGACGGCTCCGAGCTGCAGCGCGCGCATGGTCAGCTCGCTCGAAGAGTCGGCGAAGCTGGAGCAGACCACGACCGGGAGCGGTGTTTCGTCCATCACCTTGCGGAGAAACGTCAGGCCGTCCATGCGCGGCATCTCCAGGTCGAGGACGATGACGTCCGGGAGGCGGACATCCATCTTCGTCATGGCGATCAGCGGATCGGCGGCGGTCGTCACCACCATCGTCGACCCGAGGAGCGCCGTCATCACCTGGCGCACGACGGCGGAGTCGTCGATCACGAGCACGTTCAGCGCGGTCATCGGGCCATCCGCGAATAGACCGACGGCGCCATCGGGCGCAGCCGCAGGCCGGAGCTGAGCAGGCTCTCCGAATGCCCGAGGAACAGGTAGCCGGAGGGCCCGAGGCGGGCCAGGATGCGGGTCACCGCCTGGGTGCGCGAGGTGACGTCGAAGTAGATCAGGACGTTGCGGCAGAAGATCAGATCGAACGATCCGAGCTCCGGCAACTCCTCGTGCAGGTTGAGCCGCTGGAAGCGGATCGCGGCGCGCACGGCGTCGGTGGCCGACATGGTGCCTTTCTGCGACCGGACCCCGCGCAGCATGTAGGCCTTCAGGTAGTGCTCGGGGATCTCGGGGGCTTTCTCGATGGGCCACATCCCGGCCATGGCCTGCCGGAGTGCACGTCCGGAGATGTCGGTGGCCAGGACCTCGATGTCCCATCCTTCGAGATGGGCGAGCAGCGTCATGGCGATCGAATACGGCTCCTGTCCGGTCGAGCAGCCGGCGCTCCAGACCCTCACGCGCCGCGGCCGCGCGTGGTTTGCCGCCTCGGCGCACCAGCGCGGGAGGATCTGCTTCTCCAGATAGTCGAACTGCGACGGCTCGCGAAAGAAGCGGGTCTCGTTCGTGACCAGCCGGTCGAGCATCTCCAGGCGCTCCTGCGGCTCGCGCTCGACGAGCGCGAGGTACTGGCCGAAACGCATCATCCCGAGGGTGCGGATGCGGCGCGAGAGGCGGGCGGTCAGCAGCTCCCGCTTGTGATCGGAGATGTGGATCCCCGCCTCGCGATAGACGAGGTCGCGGAAGCCGCGGAATTCGCGGTCCGACATCGGCACGATCTCACTGGTGTGCATCGGTGCCCCCCGCGGCCTGGTCGCGCAGGGTCGGGAGCAGCGTTGCGGCATCCATGATGTCGGTGCTCGACAGGATGGCCGCGAGGTCGAGCAGCACGATCAGCCGCTCGTCGACGCGCACCAGTCCGGGAACGAAGTCGATGCCGAGGCCGAACGGCGGCGGCTCTTGGATGTCGGCCTGGGAGACGTCGACGACCCGGCTCACGGCGTCGACCATGACCGCGATCACGACCCGCTCGCCGTCGGCGTCCATCTCCACGATGATCAGGCAGGTGCGCCGGGAGACGGTGGTCGGCTCCATGCCGAGCCGGGCCGCCAGGTCGACGACCGGGACGACCGTGCCGCGCAGGTTCATGACGCCGCGCATCCACGCGGCCGTCATCGGGACCGGGGTGAGCGTCCGGTACTCGGCGATCTCACGCACGCGCAGGATCGAGATGCCATATTCGTCGTCGCCGATCAGGAACGTGAGCAACTGCTCGAGCGGTGCCTCGGTGGTCGTGCCGGCCGGCTGAGGCAGGAGCCTCTTTTCGGCCGGTGGATTCGCGGCGGCGTCTTTCGACGCCCGCCGCGGGGTGCGTTTGGTGCTCGTGGCGCGACGTGCCATCAGAACCTCTCGAAGTCGAACTGCGACAGCTCCGCGGCGGTGGGCCGGTATCCGGCGGTTGCAGCGAGATGCGCACCGTCGTCGTCATCCGAGTCTGCGAACGCGGGAGGATCGTCCTGGACGACCGTCCGCTTCGCGCCGAGGGTGAAGATCTCCATCCGCTGCCGGAGGGTCTTGGCCTGGCCGGCCAGCTCTTCCGCCGTCGCCGAGAGCTCCTCGGCGGCGGACGCGTTCTGCTGGGTGATCTGGTCGAGCAGGCTCATGGCCTGGTTGATCTGGGCCACGCCCGTCGACTGTTCGTTCGACGCGGCCGAGACTTCCTGCACGAGCTCCGCGGTCTTGTGAATCGAGGGGACGAGCTGGGTGAGCGACGTGGCCGAGCGTTCGGCGATGCGGACGCTCGATCCCGCCAGTCCGCCGATCTCCTTCGCCGCGCTCTGGCTGCGCTCCGCCAGCTTGCGCACTTCGCTGGCGACGACGGCGAAGCCGCGTCCGTGCTCGCCGGCGCGGGCGGCCTCGATGGCGGCGTTCAGCGCCAGGAGGTTGGTCTGGTAGGCGATGTCTTCGACGATGCTGATCTTCTCGGCGATCGCGGCCATCGCTTCCCTGGTCTCGCCGACGGCCCGTCCGCTGAGCTCCGCATCGCGGGCGCCCTGGATGGCCATGTCGCGCATCTCCTGGCTGTTGGCGGCGTTCTGGGTGATCGAGGCGGTCATCTGTTCGAGGCTGGCCGTGGCCTGCTCGACCGAGGCGCTCTGGCTGCTGGTGCCGCGCGACAGGCTCTGCGCGGTCGACGAGACCTGCGTCGACGCGGTGGACAGCGTCGCCACGCCGGAGCGCACGTCGCCGATCATCTGGGCGAGGTTGCGGGTCATCTTGCGCAGCGCCAGCGCCAGCGTGTCGTCCTTCGACTTCGGCTTGATCGTCGAGGTGAGGTCGCCCGCGGCGATGGAGTCGGCGATGCCGGTCATCTCCTGGAGGTACGCCACCATGTCGCGGAACGAACGGCCGAGGGTGTCGTTCTCCGAGCGGGGAGCGACGGTCGCGCTGACGTCGCCGCGGGAGATGCGCTCGGCCGCGCCGGCCATCTCCTGGAAGTACTGCACCATCCGTTTCATCGACTGCAGCAGCCGCCCGATCTCGTCGTCGCGGGTGCCGTCGATCTCCGCCGCCAGGTTGCCGGCCGCGAGCTGATTGGCCACTTCCACCGCCTGATGGAGCGGCCGGGTGAGGCTGCGGATCAGCATCACCGAGATGCCGGCCAGCAGGAGCAGGCAGACGACGCTGATGACGATCACCAGCCACTGGGTGGAACGGTGCAGGGAGCGCACTTCGCTGAACGCCGTCTGGATGTTCTGCTTGCCCTTGCTGCGCGTGGTGTCGAGCGCGGTGGCGAGCTCGTTGTGGCGGCGGCGCATCTCTTCGAGCGACTCCGCGAAGCTCACCCCGGTCTCGCCGGTGATGAGCCGGACGGTCATGCCGCGCCCGAGGCCGTAGTAGGCGTTGAGCAGGCCGCGCAGACGCTCGACCTCCGCCGCGTCGACGGCCGGATTGGCGCTCTCTTTCTGCAGCCGCGCCAGGAACTTCTCCTTCAGCGCGTCGGCTTCCTGGATGCCCGCGGCGTCGTGCGCGGCCGCGGCGTCCTGCAGGGCGCGCTGGATCGAGGTGAGGATCTCGTGCAGGTCGTGATGCATCTCGGTGGCCGGGAAGTAGCCCACCTCGATCATCGTGCTGAAGGACTCGGTGCGCGAGACGGCGAAGACGGTCGTGCCGAGGATCAGCACGAGCGCCAATGCGGCGATGGCCGGCATCATGAGGACCCGATGGACGAACTTCAGTTTACGAAACATGACCGCTCCTGATTGCTGCGTGTTGAGTTACGGAAAAGAGAGCTGCGCTGGTCGATCTCGACCTGCAGCAGACCGGGGACGTCGACGATGAATGCGATCCTGCCGTTCGGGAGGATCGCCGAGCCGGAGAGACCGGGGATGCCGCGCAGGGACTTCGGAAGCGGCTTGACGACGGTGTGGCATTCGCCGTGGAGGTCGTCGACGACGAGCGCCGCGCGCCCGCGGGCGTAGCGAACCACCACGACGTTCTCGCGCTCCGCTTCCCCGCCGCCGGGCGTGAACCGCCCGCGCAGGCGGATGAACGGAATGCTCTCGCCGCGGTGAGTGAGCACGCCGGTCGCGCCCACGCCGGCTTCTTCCCGTTCCACCGTGCCGGCCGGGAGATGGAGCGCCTCGACGACGGCTTCCATCGGGATCACGAACGTCTCGCCGCCGACGCCCACGCCGAGGCCGTCGACGATGGCGAGGGTGAGGGGGAGCCGCACGCGGAAGGTCGTGCCGCGTCCCGGCTCGCTCTCGACGCTCACCGATCCGTGGATCGCGTCGATGTTGCGCCGCACGACGTCGAGGCCGACCCCCCGCCCGGAGAGGTCCGTCACGGCGTCCGCGGTGGAGAACCCGGGATGGAAGATCAGCTCCGCGGCCTGCGCGGCGGTGAGGGTCTCTGTTTCGCTCACTAAGCCGCGCTCGCGAGCCCGGCGGATGACGCGGTCGTAGTCGATGCCGCCGCCGTCGTCGGCGAGCTCGATGACGATCGAGCCGGCCTCACGGAAGCTGCGCAGGATGAGCGTCCCGGCGGCAGGCTTGCCCGCCGCGCGGCGCGCCGCGGGCTTTTCGATGCCGTGACCGACGCTGTTGCGGATCATGTGGACGAGCGGGTCGCGCAGGTGCTCGATCACGGTCATGTCGACTTCGACGTCGACGCCTTCGATGCGCAGCTCCGCTTCTTTGCCGAGCGAGCGGGCGGTGTCGCGCACGATCCGCTGGAACTGCCGGAACGTCGGACCCACCGGCACCATGCGAAGCTTCATCACCAGCTCCTGCATCTCGAGGTGGAGATGGTCGGCGTCGCGCTGCGCTTCGAGCGCGATCCGGCTGGTGACGGTGGGGTCGCCGAGCATTTCGCTGAGGCGGCCGCGGGCGATGCCGATCTCGCCGCTCAGGTCGAGCAGGCGGTCGAGCTTCGCCAGGTCGATGCGCAGCGTGCGCGAGACGCGCTCCGGCGTCGCCGGCCCTGCTGCCTGCGCGGCGTCGTGCGCCGGGACGTGCAGCGGGTCGGCGCGGCGCAGGTGCTCGATGAGCTCCAGCTCGGCCGCGGAGAGTGCGCGGGTGCGGTCGGATTCGAACAGCAGGCCGCGCAGCACGTCGACCGATTCGAGGAGCAGCGTGATGATGCCGTTCGAGACGACGGTCTGCCCGGCGCGCAACCGGTCGAGCAGGTCTTCCATGGCGTGCGCGATCCGGGTCATGGCGTCGAACTCGAAGATCCCGGAGTTGCCTTTGATCGTGTGGACCGCGCGGAATACCAACGCGAGGGAGTCGGCGTGCTCGGGGGTGCGCTCGAGCACGAGCAACGCTTCCTCCGCCGCCGTCAGCCCTTCGTCGGACTCGGCGATGAATGCCTCGAGGAGGGCGGCCATCGATTGGTTGTCGAGCACGGTCTCTCTCCCTACAGCTTCCGAATGAGCGTCGTGCCGTCGGTGGTGCGGAACGTGAGCTTCCGTCCCTGCCGCCCTTCGACGTCGTGACGAAGGACCGTGATGCCGTTGCGCTCCAGGAAGTCGAAGGCCTCGGCGACGTTCCGGCTGCCCAGCAGCGGCCCTTCGCCATCGCCCGGCATCACCGAGGCGCCGCCGAACACGCAGGCCAGCAGCGTCTCTCCCCGCGCACCGTTCTCCAGCACCCGGTCGAGCAGCATCGGCAGCGCGTGATTGCCGTACCGCGCCGAGGGGGCGGCTCCGCCGTGCGGGAGGATGAAGTGATTGATCCCGCCGACCGCGGTCAGCGGATCCCACAGGCAAACGGACACGCACGAGCCGAGGACGGTCGTGATTGCGGCGGCAAAGGGCTCTGTCCAGAGGCCGCCTGGATGGAGATACACCTTGCGCTCGGGCATGGAACGGTTCTCCGTGGCCGCCGGTGGAACGGCGTGCGCTTTCATCGGTGCGACTCCTCGAGCTGCTGCCGGGCGGAGACCTGCGCGTGGAGCGCGGTGCAATAGAGGGCGATGCCGGCCTGGCTGGCCAGCAGGCCGAGGAGTTCCTCGTCGAGGGCTTCCAGTCCGTCGTGTTTCTGGGGAAGGAGGCGGAAGATCGCGATCGCGCCGGTCACGCGGCCGTCGACCTGCAACGGAACGCAGGCCGCCATGCCGACGCCGCGGCTCTGGTCGCCGTTCGAAACGAACTGCACACCGGTGGCCGCGACCTGTCCGATGATCCCGTCCCCGAACGAGACTTCCCGAAAGACCTGCGGCGGCTCGTCGAACCAGTCGATCATCCGCAGGCGATCCTCTCCTTCGCGCTCGAAGATCGCGAAGTCTTCGGAGCCGATCAGGTTGATCACGATCTCCTTGATGGCTCCCAGGACCTGCCGGCGATCGAGGCTGCCGTGCAACTGGTAGCCGGCGACGTAGAGGTTCGCGAGGTTCGTGTTCTGGGTCTCGATCTCGACGAAACGGCCCGCCACCGACTCGTTCTCGCGCTGTACCTCGGAGAGGCGCCGCAGCAGGGTGTTGTGCTCGTCGACGCGCTGGGCAAGCTCCTCGCGGACGTTCATGAGCTGCTCCTGCAGGCGGATCTTCTCCACCTGCATGCGGGAGCGGTCGGATTCGAGCGCGGCCACCATGATCCGGAGCCGCCCGTTCTGGTCCTTCACTTCCGCGATGGCGCGGTGGGTGTCCTCGCGGATCTTCTGGACGTAGTTGCCGCCGGGATTCTCGTTGCGGGCGGTCATTCGGCACCCCCAGCGGCGAGATAGCTGCGGACCTTGGTGAGCAGCTCGGCGCCGTTGATCGGCTTGGTGATGTAGTCGCTGCAACCGCTCTCGAACCCGGACTCGACGTTCTGTTCCTCACCCTTCGTCGTGACCATGATGATCGGCACGTTCTTCGTCGCCTCCTGCTGCCGGATCCGGCGGCAGGCCTCGAAGCCGTTCATCTCGGGCATGATCACGTCGAGCAGGATCAGGTCGGGCTTCTCGATGGCGGCGGTGGCCACCGCCTCCCGGCCGTTGCTCGCCGTGACGATCTGGTACGACTGACCGCGGAGCACCATCTGCTCCATCATCAGAGTCGTCGCGGAATCGTCGACGAGCAGGATTTTCTTTCGCCTCATGTCTTCTCCTTCGGCAGCCCACTAGAACAAGGGGCGGGCCACGGAGGGGTTGAGGGGGAAGTGATTGAAAAGGCGGGAGATGCGGGTTTTTGGTGGATTGCGAAAGGGCGCAGGTTCACGAGTTCTCGGGAGGGGGCTCGCGAGATTCCGGAGAACTCTTGCGATTGCCCGGAAGGGCGGCAACAAGACGCCATACCTCTGCTGCCGTAGGCAGCAAAAGATCTGTAGACCCGGCCTTCAGGCCGGGTAAAGCGTGGATCGATGGTCGAGCCCGCGCAGCGGGCGACAGTCAAGAAATGTGCGGATGGTCTTTCTGTCGCCCGCTACGCGGGCTCGCCTGGAGGACGCTGGTTGTACCCGGCCTGAAAGGCCGGGCCTACAGATCTTTCGCCGCTTTCGGCGACTGATGATCCGCCGCGGCTGGCATACTCTTGTGCCCGATGATCGTACTGGTCGAGCTGGTGCTGGAGCTGCTCGTTGAGCTGTTCGGCGAGACGCTGATCGACGTCGCCGTGCACCGCTTCGGCGGGGGAGAGACGGGCCGGACCACCGCACGGATCATCCTTTTCGCACTCCTCGGCGCGGCCATCGGCGCCGCCTCGCTCTTCCTCTTTCCGGCGCACTTCATCCGCACCGCCGGTCTCCGGATCACCTCCGTCCTCCTCACCCCCATCCTCGCCGGCGCCGCCTTCGCCTGGATCGGCGGACGGCGGGAGCGCAAGGGCAAGCCGGTCAGCAGCCTCGAAGCGTTCTGGCCGGCCTATGCGTTCGCGCTGGCGATGGCGGTGGTGCGGTATTACGGGGCGGAGTAGAAGTTCGCGCGGCGTGATGAGGGTTATACGCCCTTACGGCGAGACGCCGTCCGCCGGCGGGACGCCGCCGGACCAGCCGACGCGACGTCGGCGCTCCGGCGCATGACCGCGGTCCCCGCGAATTGACCGTGCGTGGATCGAAGCGACGTGGCTCCGGTCATCGTAAACCATGCGTCCGCGCGTGGAGCGCCCGCGTCGCGCGGGCTGGACCGGCGGCGTCCCGCCGGCGGACGGCGTCTCGCCGTAAGGGGAGTGACAACCAACTCCTACTACCCCTCCTCCTCCTCCTTCTTCTTCGGAGGCCTCGGCGGCGGCGGGTGGCCGAAGTCTTTGATGTAGGCGGCGCGCATGGCTTCGACGTGGGGGATGAGGTCGGCGTGCTCGGGGTCCTCAATGAGCTCGACGGCGGTGTAGTAGACCTCCATCGCGTTTTCCATCAGCTTCGCGTTCTGTTCGTCGAGGGTCTCGCTGAGATCGTCGGCCAGGGCCTGGAGGCCGTCGGCGACCGCCATCAGCTCGAACTCTTCTTCCGAGAGGGCGTCGTAGCGGCCGTCGAGCGCCTTCGGGTCGGGCTTCCGCGGCGGCTTGTCCTTGAGGATGGGGATCTCGGACCGCATCCGGGCGAGCTCGGACAGGATCTTCTCCGCGTCCACCTTCGGTAGCGGGCGGGCCTTTTTCGCGGCGGCGGCCTTCTTCGAGAGACCGAAATCGTATTTCGGGGCCGGCTTGCTCTTTTTCATCGTGATCCTCGCAACCTCACTAAAGTACTACTCCTGCGGCGAATCGGCGACCGTCGCGTCGCGTCTTCACCGCGCTGCCGACTTCTTCTCACGCACCCGTGCAATCACTGGCAACAGGTCTTTCCGCACTTGCTCCCAGACGAGGGACCGCGGCGAGACCTCGGCGACGCTCTTGAACTTCGGCGCCAGCCGCTGCAGTTTGCCGAGGAACGGGTCTTCGTCGCTCGCGCAGGGCTCGAGCTTGACGGTGACGATCTCCACCTCGCCGGCCGCATGGCGTTCCTTTGCGCGCTGCAGCTCGATGTCCCGGATGTAGGGTCGTACGAGCGAGGCCTGGCTGGCGATGAAAAGGAAGATGTCCGCTTCCTCCACCCGCTGCCGGATCTGCCGGTCCCATTCCTGGCCTGCGATCAAGCGTTGGTCGGTCCAGGAGGCCAGACCGTGTTGGAGCTCGAGGACGCCGAGGATGGCGTCCAGGCGTTTGAGCTGGCGTTCGTTCTCATGGGCGTAGCTGACGAACAGGCGCACCGGAACGGGGGCCGTCTCCGGCTCGCGGTCGATGGCCCGCGCCTCGGGCGGAACGAGCTTGTCGAGCTCCCTCGACACGTGGATCTCGGCGGTCCCTTCCGGCAGCACGGGTAGTTTCTGGGTCGGCCGCTCCGGTGCCTCGATCTCGCGGAGGGCCTTGACGCCGATCCACTGCTCCGCGCTCCCGGTCAGCTCGAGATCCTCCACCGGCTGCATCTTCATCTCCACATGCAGCGCCTGCAGCTCACGCCGGACCATCGCGGCCAGGACCCGGCGGGTCTCTTCGTCGCCGCCGAGGACGAAGACGTGCAGCTCCTGCCGGTCGGGCTCCTCGCGAATCAGCGCCTGCGCTTTGGCATGCCGCAGGACGACGCCGTGCCGCCAGTGGGGAGCGTCTTCACTCAGCTCGTGCGTCCGGACGATGAAGCGGGGGAGCAGGCCCGGTGGCAGGATCTCGTAGCGGTAACGCAGCCGCACCTCCGCCTGCTCCCAGTTCTCTTTCATTTCGGGCTCGAACTCGGGGAGGCGTTCCGGGACGAGATAGCGGGTCGGCTTCCCATCCTCCTCCTCCCGCGTGTAGCAAAGCTGGAACGCGCGCATCAGCTCGAGGATAAAGCGGTGGCTCTCCTTCGGATAATCGTTAGCGTCGATGACCTTCTCGGCCTCAGCCTCCGCCAGCACGCGCGGCATGTCTGCGACGGTCAGTTGCCCGTCGTTGGCCGCGACCGACGGTGCGCGAATCACGGCATAGACGCCGCCCGTGACCCAACTCGGGTTGAGCACCCGCGTATCGTGCAGCTTGGGGTCCTTGCCGAAGTAGAGGGCCAGGCCGAGAGCGTGGAGGATTCCGGCCAGGTCGGCCTGTGCATCGGACCGCTCTTCGCCATGGTTGCTGCACAACTCCGTGTACTGATCGTAGGTGAGGAAGTTGCCGTGCATCCCGCCGACGGCATCCTTGATCGCGCGCCACCGTTTCGGGAACGGGAGCCAGACGTCCGGCATCTGCTCGACCGTGCTCACGATCGTCTCGCGCAACTCATTGACGCCGTCACCATGAAGCGCGTCGACCGGCATGAATGCGACGATGAACGGGAACTTCCGGCGCAGCTTCACTTCGTCGACGCGCCAGGGCCGGCCGCGGCTCCAGTTCAGGACGACGATCGCCGGCGAGCCGTTTCCCTGCGCCTCGATGAGCTTGAGCCAGTATTCGGCGTCCTTCTGCGCGGACCCGGTTCGCGGCTCCAGTACCAACAGGTACAGGCTACGCTCGGTGAGGAAGAACTGGTGCGTGGAGTGGAGGATCTCCTGCCCGCCGAAATCCCACGCTCGCGTTCGGACTTCGCCGCCGGGACACGACAGGGCGAGCTCGCGAATGGCGATGGAGTGGGTCTCGGATTCCCGCGGGTCAGGCGGCTCGTTTGCCAGGCGCTTCACCACCGTCGTTTTGCCGGCCTTGCCGCGGCCGACGAGGAGTAATTTCAGTTCGCGCAGAGGGCGGCTATTTTCGGTGCGCGATTCGAGGTAGTAGCGTAGGACTTCTACGGGGCGACGCGTGAGGAGACTTTCCGGCAGCCCCAGGGCTGGATTGCGGCCAACCCACAGTGTCTGTAATGACAGACCTTGCAGCGTCTCCGGTAGAGACTCAAGAAGGTTGTTAGACAAATAAAGATCTAGGAGTTTTGTCAAACGGCCAATTGTGTCCGGCAGGGAACGTAGACGATTATCTGCGAGGTCGAGCACCGTCAGCGTGGTTAACTCGCCGAACCACTCGGGGATCTCGCTGATCTTGTTCTGGCCGAGGTCCAGAATGCGAAGATTCCGAATAGTTCGAATGCTCTCCGGAACCTTTTCCAGCCCAAGTTCGTTCAGCCTCAGCGTATCGGAGGAGTACGTGCCGACACCGGTTTTGTACTCCGCGATCATGCGTTCCGCCAGTTCCGCGGGTGTCCTGAACGCGTTTCGCTTCCCTCTCTCCACTGCCTCCCTACTCCCCGGCCTTCTTCTCAGGCCTCGCCGGCGGCGGATGCCCGTACTGCACGCCGAAGGCGAACTTGTCGAACTTCAAGGGCATGTTCTTCTTCATCTCGAATCTCGCGATCGGCCGTCTGGGAACTGCTCTACGGTACTACCAACACCGGCGACAGCCGAGAGGCATGATGGGAGCCCGCGATGGGAGCGACGGTGTCCGCGCAGGCTTGTCCGGCGCGGCGTCTCGCCGCCAGGGAACGGACCGCCGGCCCGTCCCGCCGGCCGGTCCGCCGACGTCGCGTCGGCAGGCACTCGCGATGCGTGTCGTATTCGACGGTTGGGTGGTGGAGCCGCGCCGTAGGCGAGCTCCTGCCAAGAGCCGGCCCACGAGGACGTGGGCGGACCGGCCGGCGAGGACGGCCGGCGGTCCGTTTGCGGCGCGCCGGAGGCGCGCCAATCGCCCCGGAGGCATGTCGTGGGGTCAGAGCTTCGCTCTTCGTTCCTGAGCAAAGCAAAGCTCTGACCCCAAGAGCGAGCCCGGCGCTGAAGATCAGAGCCGGGAGGCAAGAAACGAGTCGCGCGCGGCAAGATTGTTGTCTCGGGCGACAAGATTCTTGTCTCGCGAAGCGTCATTCTTGTGTCGCGGCTCTGAAAACCAGAGCCGGGAAGCATCAAACGAGTCTCGGGCGCCAGGATTCTTGTCTCGCGAGGCAACATTCTTGTGTTGCGGCTCTGAGAATCAGAGCCGGGAGGCAAGGAACGAGTCTCGCGAGGCAAGATTGTTGTCTCGGGCGCCAAGATTCTTCGCTCGCGAGGCAACATTCTTGTCTCGCGGCTCTGAAACTCAGAGCCGGGAGGTAAGAAAAGAGTCTCGGGCGCCAAGATTCTTGCCTCGCGACGCAACATTCTTGTGTCGCGGCTCTGAAAGTCAGAGCCGGGAAGC
>Ga0190275_10000457_pt1 | contig 36242 bp, 23 predicted proteins | sample Popmic550T_FD_133745 | JGI IMG/M metagenome (GOLD analysis project Ga0190275, IMG submission 133745) | Populus adjacent soil microbial communities from riparian zone of Yellowstone River, Montana, USA - 550 T | ecosystem: Environmental > Terrestrial > Soil > Riparian zone > Trees stand | place... | reverse complement strand
CGCTTTTGCGGATTCTGCTCCATCGCAGGGACCTTGGATTTGGCCTTCTGCGGGTCCCGGCCCTTGCGGACCAGCTGGTTGATCGTCGGCATGAAGCCCTTCACCTTATCTAAGTTACTCTACGACCACGCAAAATGCGCAAGATTGCCGGGGCGGCCTTTTCCGGCTCCCCAGGCCCTTGCTTCACATGGCAGCAGTGTTCAGCTCAAAAACGCCCATGCGGAAAGCGTCTGGCTTGTCAGCCACCACCAGCCCGCGAGCGAGGCGGCCTATAGCCGCGACGCCTATGTGGGTCAACAGGGGGCGTTTGTGAAGGGGCGGGGCCGGTTCCGCCGTTCCGGCCCGGATTCAGGCGTCACGAGGCAGGACCTTTCGGCCGTTCACCGTCATCGTAACCGGCAGGTCGTAATACTCGCCGTAATTCGGATGTCGCACCTTCTTATGGCGGGCGGCATCGCTGTTGGCGCTGGTGATCCGCGGCACCGGCCCATATTGGTCGACGTCGTCCACCGCGCCTTTCACATAGTCGATGATGACGTTCTTCTGGCCGCCCTGATTGATGCCGTTCACGCGCTGCGGTTCGATTCCGAAGGTGGCGTCATCCGGAAGGTCGGCAAGCGTTGCAACGATTCCGTACCATCGCGCGAGGTCGAACTTCTCCGGGTCGTGATGGCCGTAATCGCGGAAGCGACCGGCGACGTCGTCATAGACCACGCAGGCCCGGTCCACCTCATTATGGCTCGTTACCGTCAGGAACCTGCCCTTACGCGCCGAGGCGAACAGATAGGCGAAGGCGAGCCGCTCATACTGCGAATCGTTGTACAGGGTGGGGGCGTTCGTGAGTTGCGGGTCGCGGCTCAGCTCGATGTGAAGGAAATGCCGGTTTTCCGCCCCCATCTCCATCTTCGTCCCGAAACCGGGGCGGTGCCAGTCGCGCTGACGGTGGGTCGCCCGCGCCGAGATCCAAAGGTGAATGCCTCGGGTCGAGCCGTTGGCAGACGGATCCGTCTGTCCCCGTTCGAGCCCGTATTCGGTTGTGCCCGCAGTGTCGTGAATAACGAAGAATCGCGCCGTCACGGGCTCGTCGGCGTCGCCCGCCAGCGCCTGGGCAACATCGCTGCCCAGCGAGGCGACGGCCGCCTCCCGGCAACGGTCCCCAAGACCCGGCGGGCAACGGACTCTGTCTACATTGCTCCTTGGCTCTCTCGGGAAATATGATCTCTGGGATCTCAACCGATCGAGATCATAGTCTGGCGCATCGGTAATGCGTTCTGCGCCGGTGAGTTCTTGTGGCATTCTCCGTCTCCCCCGAGTCGATCATGACCAGATGGCTTATACCAAATTAAAATGGGGACAGTCACTTTTCGCGCGGCTTGTCTAAGAGGGAACTGCAGTGACTGTCTCCGTTCCGAGGAACCCGACAGCTTGGGTAAAAGGGGACAGTCACTGTGACTGTCCTCATTCCGTCCGGCGGTGCCGCGGCGGCCTCGGTTGACGGCAGGTGCAGGAAGGGGCGGGGCGCCCTTCCCCTCAACGCGATGGCTGCGGCGGCGGTGGCGGTGCCGCCGGCTGCCCCGCGCCGGCCTCGGCGGACGGCAGATACAGGAAGGGGCGCAGATGGTATCTGCGGGTCGTCCTCAGCAGCTCGTAGACCTGGCCGAACGTCGCCTCGCGCGTGACGCGCAGCTCCATGCCGCCCGGGGGAGGCTCCCCCTCGACCGGGTCCGGCGGGGCGGTGCTGCCGTGATAGCCCAGTCGGGCGGCAAGCGCCGCGGCGTCGATCGGGTCGTTGTTCCAGGTCACCTGGCCGCCGGCGCCGATCCCGAGCACCATCGGAACGGGCGGCGGGGGACCCATGTCCAGCGGGAAGTCGACAAGGACCGGCGCCCTGCCGCCCGCCGGCTTGAGCCTGACGCTGCTCATCCCCGTACGCTCGATCGAAGCCAGGATCGTGTCGGCGCAGGCAAAGCTCAGGTCGGCCGGCGCCTCGACGTCGAGAACAGGGATGGTGTCTTCGGTCAGGTTCCGAGCGCCGCCGGCCGCGTCCACCGCCTGCCTGACCAACGCGTAACCGCGTTCCCTGATCTGCTCCGGCGTGACCGGCTGGCCGTCCCAGCTGGCCGCGCAGCCGCCTGGGCCAGTCGCGGCGATGGCGATGGTGACGGTCGGGGCCGCTCTCGCCCCGGACTGAGGCCGGCTCAGGTCCGGGATCGCTTCGGCCTGGTTGGCCTGGTTGGCGCGATCGCCCTGTCCGCAGGACGCCACGAGAAGCAGCAGGGCCACAGCGCCGGTCCGCATCGTCCATCTCCCCTGTTACGACCAATGTCTCATGCCACCCGTCGCGCGGCAAGGCCCGTGGCGGGCGCAGCCCTTGGCTTGAAGCCCGGCGCCGCGGCGGGCATGACCGCTTCATGTCGCCGCCGCTGATCGTAGCGCTTGCAATCATCGCCTTTGCCGCCGGCTTCCATCTGCACTGGGCGCTGGGCGGGCGGCTCGGTTATTCGGTCAGCCTGCCGCAGCGCGCCGACGGCACGCAGGTCATGGCGAAACGGATCGGCTGGTGGCGGCCTGCCGCCGCAGCCATCGCCCTGGGCCTGATCCTGCTAGGCGCGCTGGCGATGGCGGTTGCCGGACATCTGGCCTTGCCGCTGCCGCCCGGCGCCGCGAGGGGGATCCTGATCCTCGCCGGCGCGGCCTTCATCCTGCGCGCGCTCGTGCCGACGCAATGGACGGGCTTCTTCAAGCGCATCCGCTCCACGCGCTGGGCCCGCTACGACAGCCGGCTCTATTGCCCCTTGTTCCTGCTGCTCGGCACCGCGCTCGTTGCGGTCGCTTTGGGCTACTGAGGCTCAGGCGGCGGCTCGTCCGGGCCGGGCTGCGTGCCGGCGGCCGGCGGCGGCGGCGGCGGCGCCGGGGGCGGCACCGGCACCGGGTCGGCGGGGATGGGCGGCCGCGGCCTGGGCTCCACCGAGGGCGGCAGCAGAGTCGCCTGGACGTTGCCCTGCCGGATCGCCGCGACGGCGGCGTGCACCGCGCCGAAGCGCGCCCCGCGCGCCGGGCGGATCTCGACCTCGCCCGCGGGCGCCGGCCTCTCGTGGAGCCCCCCCATCCGCCGCGCCCGCTCGGCCAGGCCGGCACGGTCGACGGTCTCGCTGTTCCAGGTCATACGGCCGCCGGCGTCGATACGCACGACCACGGCCGGCGGCGGGCCGATCTCGGTGAGCGGGAAGTAGGTCAGCTCGGGCTCCGCGCCGCCGGCGGGCGCCAGGATCAGCCTTGGAAAGCCGGCGCGCTGCACGGCCGCGAGCATCGCATCGACGCAGGCGAAGGAGAGATCGGCGGGCGCCTCGACGCGCACCACGGGGATCGCCTCGGCGCTGACATTCTGGATTCCGCCGACGGCGGCGACGGCGCGGTCGATGGCGGCGTCGGCGCGGTCCAGCAGCTGCTCGCGCGTCACCGCCGCGCCATCCCATCTGGCCGAGCAGCGCTCAGGGCCTTCGGCGCTCAGGGTTAAAGTCGCGCCGGCCTCTGGGAGGTCCGGCCGCGGCGCGGCTGCATTGGCAGGGCCGCCGGCCGTGCCCCCCGCGTCGTCCGGGCGGCCGCAAGCGGCAAGCATCAGCAGAGCCAGGACCGTCGCGCTTGCCCGCATGTTCGTCTCTCCCTTCCTGCCAGTCTGTCATCGCGTCGGGCGGGCGACAAGGGCTTAGCGGCGGCGGGGCCGGCGCGGTACGAACGCCTCGCGGGGAACGCCTCCGACGGTCAGCAGCCGTTCCGCCGGCAGCTTCAGCACCAAGCCGGAATGATCCAGGCGCAGATCCCGGACGGCGCCGAGCAGGCCGGCCATGCGCGTGCCGGTGACCTCGGCGCCGATCGCGTCGAAGCCGATCGCCAGCCCTTCGCCCATGCTGCCCGTCCAGCGCCCGACCTCGATCCGCACCGGCCCGCGATGCCGCTTGCCGGCGCGCGGAAGCACCTGCTCGATCCACTGCCGGGCGATACCGGTCTCGCGTTCTTCCGCCGGCAGGTTGTGCATCTGATAGAAACGGGGCCGGTCGACGAACCAGCCCAATATCCCGCGCGCGATGCTGCTATTGCCCCCGCTGGGCGTGCCGGTGAGATCGACGATCACCAGCTGGCCCGGCCTGACGCGCGCCATTGCCGCGTCGAAAGCCTCGATCGTGCTGTCGTCGCCCAGGCGATCGTTGATCCGGATTCGAAGCGCCCGGCCCTCTTGCGTCACGGTCAACGGCGGCGAGAGCGGCCTTGGCGTATGATTGAACCCGGCCACCTCCACCTCGTGCGGCGGCGCGGCGCCGCGCTGAAGGGTAAGACGGCGGTCGTGGTCGCGCCGGCCCGCGACGAGCACGCGCGCGGCAAAGCCCTCGTCCCGGCCCGCCGGATCGGCGCCGAGGCCGCGCCAGAAAACGGCGACCGCCTCGGCGATCGGAATGCCGTCGATCGCGACCAGCCGATCCCCCGCCCTTATGGTGGGATGCGGATAACGGGTGGCCTCGACCGTGAAGATGCCGCCCCGAGCCTCGATCCATATTCCCGTGCCCGAGGGCACAAGCGCATAGCTGTCGGAGAACGAGCTGCCGGTGATCGCATGATGGTCGGCCAGCAGCATGAGCGCCCGCTCCGCGAAGCGCAGCAGGGTGCGCGCATCGCCGACCCGCGCCGCCTCCTCGCGAAGGCGCGGAGTCAGCGCATAACGCCCCCCGGGGAGCCGCTCCGGATAGGCATAGACGCGATCGATCAGCGCCTCGATCGATTCGGCATCCTGCCGATACTGGGCGGCCGTCGGTTGCGGGCCCTGCGCCGCGGCGGGGAGTGCCAGGAGCAGGCAGAAGAGGGCGACGACACGGCTCATGGGGCGCACTGAATCCGGTGGGCGGCAAGGCGCACATAATAGGGCCGGCAGCGATCCGCCAGCCGCCGCGCTTCGTCGGGCAGCGCAGCGGGCGGCGCGTCGGGCGGGCCGAAGCCGGTCGAGGCCTCGACCGCCTGATACCAATGCGGCGCCCACGGCCCGTCGGTGGCGCGGCGGCCCGGCGGCCAGCGCAGCATAGCCGGGTCCCAGGCGATCCCCAGCCGCCCGCAAAGCGCGCGCAGCGTCGCTTCGGGGTCGACGAGCACGTCATTGGCATCGATCACCGGCGGCGCACGGCCGAGCCGGTCGGCCTCGCGCTCGAAAAACTCCGCCTGCCGCTCCAGCCCGAAATCCTCGAACGCGGCGGCCTCGCGCTTGCGCAGATAGGAGGCGATCATCCGGGCCGGGTCGCGGATCAGGAAGGCGTGAGTGAAGCCGGCGAAATCCTGATAGCCGACCGGCCCGACCATATGGTGCCACATATGCTTCTGGTACCAGACCGGCCTGCCGCCGGTGACCGGCCCGGCGAGCGTCCGCGCGACGCTTCGCCAATCGCAGTCCATCGCCGCGATCACCGCATCCGCCATCGGATGCGGCGCCCCGCTCTCCTTCAGGAAGGCGCCGTAATAAGGCTCGTCGCTGACATGGGTGTCGGCGCGGTTGCCGAAGCTGCGCATCATCGCGGTCGAAAGGTTGCGCGGCCCGGACCACATCGCGATCCGGAGCGTCTCGCTCACGGCCGCTCCGCCCGCGCCACATCGGCCTCGATCCGCGCCTTGTAGAGGCCCTGCAGCCGCTCGACCAACGGCCCGCGGCCGTCGCTGATCGGCCGCCCGTCCACCTCGCGCACCGGCACCAGGCCCGCGAAGGTGCCCGCCGTGAACGCCTCGTCGGCGCCATAGACGTCGGTCAGCGAGAAGTTCTTCTCGAAGACGGCCACGCCCGCCTCGCGACAGATCTCGATCACATTGGCCCGCGTGATTCCGCCCAGGCAATAATCGCCCGTGGAGGTCCACACCTCGCCGCGCCGCACGATGAAGAAATGGGTGGAGTTGCAGGTCGCGACGAAGCCGTGCGGATCGAGCATCAAGGCCTCGTCCGCTCCCGCCTGGATCGCCTGGATGCAGGCGGTGATGCAGTTGAGCTTCGAGTGGGAATTGAGCTTGGGGTCCTGCACCGCCGGATCGCCGCGCCGGACGTGGACGGTGAACAGGGCGATGCCCGTCTCGACGATGCCGGGCAGCGGCGCCTTATATTCGGGGACGATGACGATGGTGGCGGGCGAGACGACGACGCGCGGATCCTGATAGGGCGTCGAGCGCAGGCCCCGCGTCACCATCAGCCGGACATGGACCCCGTCGGTCATCCGATTGGCGTCGAGCGTCTCGTAGAGCCGCCGGGTCAGCGCCGCGCGGTCGAGCCCGATCTCCATCGCGATCGCCTTGGCGCCTTCGTAGAGCCGGTCGAGATGGCGGTCGAGGAAGGCGAACCGCCCCTTGTGGACGCGCATCCCCTCCCAGATGCCGTCGCCGAGCACGAAGCCCGAATCGAACACCGACACCATCGCCTCGGCCCGCGCCTTCAGCGCGCCGTCGACGCTGATCAGGATCTCAGCATTGCGCGGATCCCCCGCGCTGTCGTGCATGCTCTGGGCCATGGAAAGAAGGTGCAGCCTTGCTCGGGGCTTGGCAAGGGAGGGGACAGTCACTTTTCCGCACGGCGCACTCAATCTGGACCCGCCGTGCGGAAAAGTGACTGTCCCCATTCAGATGCCACGGATAGGGAACCAGCCGTGACCGAATATCTGACCCTGTTCGCGATCGTCCTTGGCGTGAACCTCATGCCCGCCTTCGGGCCGCCGACCTGGGCGATCCTAGTCCTCTACGTGCTGAACAGCCAGCTGCCTTCCCTACCGCTGATCCTCACCGCCGCCGTCGCCGCGGCGCTCGGCCGCTTCCTGCTCGCTCTCGCGTTCCGGCTGCTCGGCGGCAGGCTGCCGGCGAAGTACCGGCGCAACCTGAAGGCCGCCCGCGCCGCGCTCGAGAAGAACCGGCGCAATGCGATCCTGGCGCTCGGCCTGTTCGCGCTGTCGCCCGTCCCTTCCGCGCAATTGTTCGAGGCGGCGGGCCTCGCCGGCGTGCGCCTGCTCCCCTTCACTCTCGCTTTCTTCCTGGGCAGGACCGTCTCCTATTCGATCTACGTGTTCACCGCCGCGGGCCTGCGCGCCACCAGCCTCGGCGACACGTTTACGGAGGCGGTCACCAGCCCCATCGGAATCGCAATCCAGGTGGCGATGCTGATCGGCCTCGTCCTGCTCGTCCGCATTGACTGGGCCAAAAGACTGGGTGGCAGGTGAACCCTATTCCTTCGTCTCGCCGTCCCAATGGTCGTTGTCGTGGTCGGCTTCTGCCTGTTCCTTGGTCTTGTGGACGACGCCGTCGCGATGCTCGGGCGGGCCGTAGATGGTGTAGAGGCGGAGCGGCGCGCTGCCGGTGTTGATCACGTTGTGGCGCGCCCCGGCGGGGACGATGACGGCAAAGTCGTCCGTCACCCGATTGGCGGCGCCGTCGATCCGGATCTCGCCCTCGCCTTCCTCGATGCGGAAGAACTGGTCGCGGTCCTCGTGCACCTCCTCGCCGATGTCGCAGCCGGGCGGCAGCGTCATCAGCACCAGCTGGAGGTGCTTGCCCGTGTAGAGCACGCGGCGGAAATCCTCGTTCGCCAGCGTCACCTTCTCGATGTCGTCGCAATAGCCCTTCATTCGCTCATTCCTTCAGTGGATCGTGGCCCCAGTTCATCAGGCTGTAGCGCCAGCGCGAGGTGACGACGTTCTCCGGCTCCTGCGCGCGATGCCGGCTTATATAGCCGACGACCTTGCGCATATGCGCAAAATCCGCGTCCGTCAGCCCGGCCCGATCGGTGCGCAGGATGCGGGCGATGTGCCGGCCCGAGGCATGGCCGACGCTCTCTCCGCCGTCCGGCTTCCAGCCGACGCGCCAACTCTCCTCGCTCTCCAGCCAGTCCTCCAGCTCCGTCGGCGCCATGTTCACGGCGCGGCCGAAATCGCAATGGACCTTGTCCTGGTCGAGTGCAGGCATGGACTTGATAACCGCCAAGGCTCCTTCTGGTTCAACCCAGCGAGCCGCCGCCGCCGGCGGGGCTGGTCCGCGGCTCGTTGCGGGGCTAGCATGGCGCTTATGACCCGCTTCGCCTCCCTCCTCGCTTTGCCCCTGGCGCTCCTGGCGCCCGCGCCGGCGCCGGCCCAGCAGCCCGCCGCGCCGGCCCTGCTCGGCGCGGCGCCATTGGAGCGCCGGCACCAGGATTGGCTGCTCGTCTGCGACAATGTCCGCGTCTGCCGCGCCCAGGTCACCGGCAATGACGGCTCGCTGATGATCCGTCGCGACCCTGGCCCGGCGGGCGCCATCCTGATCGTGCTCGACGGCCAGGAACCGTCCGACGGCCCCTCCGTCCCCCCGCTCGAGTCGATCCGCGTGGATGGCGGTGCCGCGCCGGGCGGATGGCGGCTCGATCGGGAGGGGGAGAGCGCGAAGCTGGAGGGCGCGGCGGCGCTCGCCTTCGTCCGCGCGGCCGCCAATGCCCGCACGATAAGCTACCGCGCCGGCACCGAGACCCGCACGGTCTCGCTGGCGGGGCTCACCGCCGCCTTGCTGGCGATGGACGAGGCGCAGGGCCGCGTGGGCACCGTCACCGCAACCATCCGTCCGGGCCCGGGTCGCGCCGCAGCGGTGCCGCCCGCGCAGCCCGTCCCGGTCCTTTGGGTGCCGCGGCCCGCCACTGCTCGGGTTCCGAGAGGTTTTGCCGCCGCGGTGCGCCGGGCGCACGGCGCCGCGTTGCGCCGCGCCGATTGCGAGACGAGTGAGCACGCCACGTCCCAGGACAGCGCCGTTGCGCTGAGCCGGACCGAGATACTCGTCTTCCTCGGCTGCCGCCTCTACAATACCAGCTTCGGCACGCTCCTGCTCCGCGCACCCCGCGCCGATCCGCGGCGCGCGCGCGTCGTCCTGCTGCCGCAGATTCCGGCCGAGGATAACGACGAGTCCGGCGTCCAGTCGAACCTGGAATGGGACCCGCAGGCGGCGATATTGTCGGCCGGGAGCCATTCCTGCGCGGGCACATGCGGCGGGCGGTCGCAATGGACCTTCGACGGCCGCTCCTTCCGACTTTCCGGGCATCTGACTTATGAGTGGGGCGGTGCCGAGCCGCTCGATCATTATCGAGTCGCCGTCCGGATTCGCCGCTGACCGGACACTTCCGCCGCTTTATCGATTGTGCCTGCCGTGGACGAATGGAAGCTCCCCTGGAACGGCGGCTGTCGCTGCGGCGCGGTGCGCGTCCGCGTCACCCAGCCGCCCCTGCTGGCCGCGGCCTGCCACTGCACGGGCTGCCAGTCGATGAGCGCGGGCGCCTTCTCGCTCTCGCTCGCCATTCCGGCCGACGGCTTCGAAGTCGCGAAGGGCGAGACCGTCCTGGGCGGGCTCGGCCGGAACATGCACCATTTCTGCCCCGCCTGCATGACCTGGATGTTCACCCGCCCGCTTGGCATGGACTGGTTCGTCAACCTGCGCCCGACGATGCTCGACGACCATGGCTGGTTCGCGCCCTTCATCGAGACCTTCACGAGCGAGAAACTGCCTTGGGCGACGACGCCGGCGAAGTACAGTTTCGAGACCCTGCCCGATCTCGACGGATTCCAACCCTTGATCGCGCAATATGTCGTGGATGGGGCTCGGCCCTAAGCGGACGCCTCGACCGGCTTGCGGCGCCGGTCGTGCCGCGCCATGATCCAGGCGCCCAAAGCAGCGGCGGCGCCGCCGATTGCGAAGAGGAAGATGCAGGCGCTGAGCGACAGCAGCCAGGCGAGCGCGCGATGCCCGGCTTCCCAGGAGAGGCGCGGCGGCGGGATCCCGATTTCCGCGAGCATCTTGCTGGCCGGATAATCGGGCCAGGCGCCCAGGTTGATCCATGCGTAGATGCCGTAGGTCAGGAAGCCCACCGCGACGACGATCAGGACGGCGCCGACGAGCAGCACCATCGCGCCGACGATCGAGGGCCCGGCTTCGGTTTCTTCCATGCGCGGCTGTCTAGCACGGAGGGTGGGCGGGGACAGTCACTTTCCGCACGGAGGCGTCTCGCCTTTCACCACAGCGCGTGAAAGTGACTGTCCCCATTCAGCGCCGGTCGCTGACCACGACGCCGCCCTTGATCACCACCGCCATCTGCTCGAGCGCGCGCACGTCGGCGAGCGGATCGCCGGCGACCGCGACGATGTCCCCATAGCGGCCCGGCGCGATCGCCCCGACGTCGGCCTCGCGCCCGAGCGCCTGCGCGGCGTTGCGGGTGGCGGACTGGATCGCCTCCATCGGGGTCATCCCATATTCGACCATGTAGCGGAACTGGCCGCCCTGCGTGCCGTGCGGCATCACGCCGGCGTCGGAGCCGAAGGCCATGCGCACGCCGGCGCGGTGGGCGGCGCGGAAATTGTCGCGCTGGATCTGGGCGATCTCGCGGTCCTTCCTGAGGTTGTCCGCCAGGATGCCGTTCCGCGCGCCTTCGGCCTGGGTGTAATCGGTGTTGAAGATGTCCATCACCAGCCAGGTGCCGCTTGCCCGGGCGAGGCGGATGCCCTCGGCGTCGATCAGCGAGGCATGCTCGATCGTGTCGATGCCGGCGCGGATCGCGGCGCTGATCCCCGCGGCCCCATGCGCATGGGCCGCCACCCTGAGGCCCCATTGGTGCGCCTCCTCGGCGATGGCGCGCAATTCTCCTTCCGAAAGCTGCTGCTGGCCGGGCTCCGTGTTGCGCGAGAAGACGCCGCCGGTGGCGCAGACCTTGATCACCTGGGCGCCGCGCATGCGCTGCTCGCGCACTCGGTTGCGGAGCTCCTGCGGGCCGTTGCCGACGCCGGGCGGCGCGACATGGTAGCGCGGTGGCAGGAAGGTTTCGTCGCAATGGCCCCCGGTCGCGGAAAGCGCATGCGCGGCGGGAATGATCCGGGGGCCGGCGATCCGCCCCTCGTCGATCGCCTGCATGTAGGCGACGTCGGCATAATCGGAGGAGCCCACGTTGCGCACCGTGGTGAAGCCGGCCTCGAGCGTCGCGCGGGCGTGGCCCGGGCCCATGACGGTCTGGAAGAGGTCGGTGAAGCGGAGCGATTCATAGGGGCCGTAATAGGGGCTCGAATCGAGATGGACGTGCATGTCTATGAGGCCCGGCAGGATGGTCATGCCCGGCAGCTCGATCCGCCGCGCGCCTTCGGGAATGACCGGCCGCGCCCCGCCCCGCCCGGCCACCGAGACGATCCGCCCGTCGGTGATCACCACCACCGGCTCCTCAACCACGCGGCCGCCGAGCACGTCGATCATCCGGCCGGCGGTGACGACCACCGATTCGGCTTGGGCCGCGGTCGCGAACAGGCCGAGCAATGCAGCCAATATCCATTTCAGCATCGGGCAGCCCCCTGCTTCTTCAAGCTCAATAATGCAGCGCCTGCCCATAAGCGTCGAGCACGCTCTCGTGCATCATCTCGCTCAGCGTCGGATGCGGGAAGACGGTGTGCATCAGCTCCGCCTCCGTGGTCTCGAGCTGGCGGGCGACGACATAGCCCTGGATCAGCTCGGTCACCTCCGAGCCGACCATATGCGCGCCCAATAATTCCCCGGTGCCCGCGTCGAACACGGTCTTCACGAAGCCCTCCGCCTCGCCGAGCGCGATTGCCTTGCCGTTGCCGATGAAGGGGAATTTGCCGACCTTGACCTTGTGGCCCGCCGCCTTCGCCTTGGCCTCGGTGAGGCCGACGCTCGCCACCTGCGGCCGCGAATAGGTGCAGCCCGCAATGTTCCAAGTCTCGAACGGATGCGGCTTCTTCCCCGCCAGCGCCTCCACGCAGACCACGCCCTCGTGCATCGCCTTGTGCGCCAGCCAGGGCGGGCCGGTGACGTCGCCGATGGCGAGGATGGTCTCGACATTGGTGCGGCCATAGCCGTCGGTGACGATATGGCCGCGATCGGTCTTCACGCCGAGCGCCTCCAGGCCGATATTCTCCGTGTTCGGCGCGATCCCGACGGCGACGATGACGTGGGAGAAGTCCTCCACACCGGCACCCTTGATCGTTGCCTTCACGCCGGTGTTGGAGACTTCCAGCTTGTCGACGCCCGCGCCGACGTGGATTTTCATGCCCTGCTTGGTGAAGGCCTTGTGGACGAAGGCGGAGACCTCCTCGTCCTCGACGGGCAGAATGCGCTCCAGCATCTCGACGATGGTCACTTCCGCGCCCAAATCCGAATAGAAGCTGGCGAATTCGACGCCGATCGCGCCCGAGCCGATCACCAGCAACTTTGTCGGCATCTCCGTCGGCACCAAAGCATGGCGATAGGTCCAGATCCGCTCGCCGTCCGCCTTGGCGAACGGCAGATCGCGGGCGCGGGCGCCGGTGGCGATGAGGATGTGCTTGGCCTGGAGCTCGGTCTTCGCGGCATCTTTCGTGACCGTCAGCTTGCCCTTGCCGGTGATCACGCCGTCGCCCTCGACGACCGCGATCTTGTGCTTCTTCATCAGCCCCTTGACGCCCATGTTGAGCTGGCCGGCCACCTTGCGGCTGCGCGCGACCACCTTTTCAAGGTCGTAAGCGGGCTTCTCGACGCTGAGGCCGAAGGCCGCGGCGTGGGTCATATAATGGTAGATTTCGGACGTCCTGAGCAGCGCCTTGGTCGGGATGCAGCCCCAGTTGAGGCAGATTCCGCCGAGCTTCTCGCGCTCGACGATCGCAACCTTCAGCCCGAGCTGGCTCGCCCGGATCGCCGCGACATAGCCGCCGGGCCCGGAGCCCAGCACGACGAGATCGTAGGTGTCAGCCATGCCGCCTCCAATATCCGGGCGCCGCTTAACCATGGACGGCGCCGAAAGCCAAGCGCGCGGCTATTCGCCAGACGCGTTCCTATTCGAACGTGCGCCTGATGTCGGCGGCCTCGAGCGGCAGATAGGCCCACCAGACGAAGCCCGCCGCCGCCGCGTCGCCGAGCAGGCTGAGCGCGCCCGTCCAGAGCAGCGCGGCGCCGCCGGCGCCGCTCCAGGCGGCGAGCGGAACGAGCAGGAAGCCCAGGAAGACGAAGGCGAAGATGGCCGGCGCCGCGATCATCCAGCCCTTCGTCCGTTTCGCCTCGAGCGGCTTCACCACGATGAGGTCGATGACGATGATGAGGAGCAGCCCGGCCACGCCGAAGATCGAGCCGTAGACCAGGAGGAAGCCGATCACGGTCGGAATGTGGATGAGCAGCAGCGCGATCGCGATCGCCGCGATCGTGAACAAAGCCGCCGAATGCCAAATCCGGTCGGTCCGCTCGTTCGCCGGGTCGCGGGGCTGGTAGAAGGCGCGGCGCCGCGCAAACGCATAGCCGCCGGCCAGAGCGGCGAGCGCGGCCACGACCGGCAGCCAGCCCATGGCGATGAACAAGCTTCCCATTGGCCTAGACCGCCACGCGACGCGCGAAACGCGCCTGCCACAGCACCAGCAAAGGCGTCAGGGCGAGCTCGGCGGCGAGCGCGGCCTGGTGCGCGGCGGACGGCGCGTCGCCGGCCGCGATCCCGCCGAGCCGGGCGAGCCCGCCCACCACCACCGCGCCTGCCGCCCAGCGCAGGCGCCGGCCCCGCGCCTCGATCCGCGGCACGCAGGAGGCGAGCACCAGCCCGAGCCCGAAAAACAGCCCCGACAAATAGCGGTAATGGCTGACCAGATCGGCCGCGCTGCCGCCCGGTTCGACCCCCATCAGCATCGCCGGCCCCTCGATCATCCCCTTGAGCCCGAACCAGAATGGCGACAGGCAGGCCAAAGCCAGCGCCGCCTGCAGCAGCCGCCTTTCCGCCTGCGGACTCATTCCCCGGGTCCCGCCATGGCTCCTCATCCCATTTCGCGCCCGCGCCCGCTAGGCATAAGCCAGCAATGCGTCACGCTTCGCCGCGAGCTCTCCATAGCCCCGCGCCGGCACCCTGCCCGCGATCCGCGCCAGCGCCCGCTCGAGCCGCGCCGCCGCCTCCGGGCTGATCGTCCCCAGCGCTCCGGCGATCGCCTCATTGTCCTCCGCGGCGCCCGAGCAGTGCAGCGCGAGGTCGCAGCCGGCGGCGACCACCGCCTCGGCGCGCGCCGCGGCAAGGCCCGATAAGGCGCCCATGCCGATGTCGTCGGAGAGGAGCAGGCCGTCGAAGCCGACCTCGCCGCGAATCACCTCGCTTATGATCGTCGTGGAGGCGCTGGCCGGCCGGTCCGGGTCCCAGGCCGGGTAGAGCAGATGCGCCACCATCCCCATCGGCGCACCGGCGAGCGAGCGAAACGGGGCGAGATCGACCGCCAGCTCGTCCTCGCTCGCCTCGACCACGGGCAGTTCCTCATGGCTGTCGGCGGCGGCGCGGCCGTGGCCGGGCATGTGCTTGACCACGCCGAGCACGCCCCCCGCCTCGAGCCCGTCGATCACCGCCCGCCCCAGAGCCGCCACCTGCATCGGCTCGGCGCCCAATGCGCGATCGCCGATCACGTCGTGCGCGCCTTCCCGCCGCACGTCGAGCAGGGGCGTGCAATCCACGTTGATCCCCATCTCGGCGAGCGTGACCGCCATCGCCTCCGCGTTGACGCGCGCCGCCTCGATGGCGCTGATCGGCGCCTTGGCGTAGAGCTCGGCGAACCGCCACGGCGCGGGGAAAGCGGGCCATTCGGGCGGCCGCAGACGCGCGACGCGGCCGCCCTCCTGGTCGACGAGGATCGGCAGATCGGCGCGGCCGGATGCCTCGCGCAGGCTGTCGGTCAGCGCCCTGAGCTGCGCCTTGCCGCCCACGTTGCGCCCGAACAGGATGAAGCCGGCGGGGTCGCCGCCGCGGATCAGGCCGCGCTCGGCCTCGGTGAGGGTGAGTCCCGAAAGGCCGAGGACGGCGGGGAGCATCTGCTAGCCCTTCCCGCTCAGGCTCCGCCGCGCGACGATCATCGCGCCCGCGACGCAGCCGCCGAACAGCATGCCTTCCAGCCCGCCGGTCACGCTCTGGCTTACCGGCCCGAAGCCGGACTCGCCGAACAGGCCGCCGATCGCATCCAGCCGGAGGCTCGAATCCGGAAAGGTGCGGGCGAGCAGATCGAGGCTGCCGCCCATCAGCCGCCCGCCGAGCGAGGGGATGAGGATGCCGGCGGCACCGCCGATCGCGGCCGCGACGGCGACGCCGCGCCGGGCCGACAGGCGGCTTGCAAGCCAGGCCCCCAGGCCGACCGCGCCGCCGAGCAGCGCGCCCTCGCCCGCCCCGGTGATGCCGGCCGGCGAGCGGCCGAGCAGCAGATTGAACGCGTCGAGCCCGAGCAGCTTGACGGCGCCGCCCACCGCCAGTCCGCCCAGCGCGCCGCCGAGGATGCTCCACCGGCGGTCGCGAGCGAAACCCGCCGCGGCGATTCCGAAGCTGACTCCCGCGCCGCCCATCAACGCCGCCGCGATGGTCAGCCAGAGCAGGACGAGCAGCACCGAGGCCGCGCCCATGCCGGACCCGACCGGTTGCGAGGCCCCGGCGAAGCCGTAAGCGAGGCCGCCGGCGAGGCCCGCGACGCCGGCGCCGATCGTCCCCGCGCCGCCGAGCAGGAAGAACCGCCGCCACGAATGAGACGCCTCCTGCGGCGCGGACGCCAGGGCCGGAGGACGGGGTTCGTCGCCAACCTCCTCGACGGGCGCGACGAAGCGGTAGCCATGTTTGGGCACCGTTTCGATGAAGCGCGGCCGCGCGGCGTCGTCGCCCAGCTGCCGCCGAAGCGTCTTGATGCATTGGGTGAGCGCCTCGTCGGTGACAGGGACGCCGCGCCAGACCTCCTCCAGGAAGCGGTCCTTCGAGACCAGCCTGCCGGCTTCGCGCACCAGGAGCGCCAGCGCATCCAGATAGCGGGCGTTGAGTTCCACCGGGACGCCGTCCCGCTCGAGCCGGCGGTCGCCGGGATCGAGACGGAAAGGGCCGAAGCGAAAGCTGCCGGATGCCATTTTTTCAGCGAAACCTCAGGACTTGCTCATGACGCTCACCGGCCGCTTTGGCAGGCTGGCAGCTTCAATCATGCATGGAGCAGGCAATGGCAAGCGAAGCGGAGAAGAGCGGTCGGCGCGGCGGAAGTCCCTGGCGGATCCTCGGCTGGGGCACGGCGGGGCTGCTGCTGCTTCTGCCCCTGGCCGCGATGCAGTTCACCGATGAGGTGAAGTGGGACCTGTTCGATTTCATCTTCATCGGCGCGCTGTTCGGAGGCATCGGCCTCGCCTTCGAGGTGACCGTGAGGATGACCTCCAGCAGCGCCTACAGGGGTGGCGCCGCCCTCGCCCTCGCCGCGGCTTTCCTGACGATCTGGGTCAATGGCGCCGTCGGCATGATCGGCTCGGAGGACAATCCGTACAATCTGCTGTTCGGCGGCGTGCTCCTGATCGCTCTCGCCGGCGCGATCGCGGCCCGGTTCGCGCACGCCGGCATGGCCCGCGCGATGCTCGCGGCGGCGGCGGCGCAGGTGGCGATCGGCGCGATCGGCCTCGGCACCGACGCGCGCGGCGGCGTGCTGACGATGGGCTTCGGCGCCCTGTGGCTGCTCGCTGCCGCCTGGTTCAAGAATGCGGGGGAAAATTGAGGGACCGTTACTTCCCGCTCCAATAAACCGGCTGTCTTCATTCTGCCCGGCGGAGGACGAACTGGAAGTGCGGCTTGGCTCGAAGGGTCACCTCCCTCCCCGGCAGCGCTCGGACGGTAACGATCTCCAATTTCATAAAGATTGCCGGAACATTGCAAGATAGGAGAGACAAGCGCATAGTTAAGTGGCAAATCCAAAGGGGGTGGAAATGTCGAATCGCGCGGCTCTGGTAGCGTCATGCTGCCTTCTCCTTGGCGGTTGTGCCCGCGATCTTGCCGGCATGCCGCGGATCATCTCCGGGGGAACCGTCGTGACGGGCAACGAAACCGCGGAGACCGTGCAGCGAAATGTCGTCACCAGGGGGCAGTTTGACGATCTCCTCCAGGCGTTGACGACCAGGCAGACCCGGATACTGGCGACGCGGAGCAGCCTGGACGCACAACGGGACGCGCTGCGGAGTTTGGAGCTGGAGGAGGAGCGGCTGCAGCAACAAGTGCGGCAACTCCAGCAACTCCAGCAAGCACCGCAACCCGAACAGCAGCAGCAATCACAGCAACAGCAACATCAACGGCAACAGCGGATGCAGGAACGGCGGGCCGCAGAGGACCGATCCAGCGCGCTGCAGACGCGGATGGCAAGGCTCAGGGAGGACATTGACGGTCACGAACGGAGCCTCACAGAGCAGCAGATCGACATTGCCCGGCTGCAGAATGTCCTGGAGGCGGCGCAAAATCGCCCCCTTCCCGATGCCCCCGCGCAGGTTGAGACGTTTCGGCAGAGGTTCGTCCGCCACGTTCTTGACGCGCAAGTCAACCAGCCGCCGCCCGGCGCCGTCGACCGCATGCTGGCCAGCGGCTATTTGCTGGTCCGCTCGAGCTGCGACGACTTCTTTTCCAACACGGGGGTGCTTCAGCGCGACGCCGACATCGCCCGCGACATGATCGCGCCGGTGCTCACCATCCTTCACGGGATCGTGGCGCTGCGCAGTCTCGACCAGCGGTCCATCGACCGGCGGTCGCAGATCTTCAATCTCGCCACGGGCGCCGGACTGGCGGGGATCAGCATCGTCGACAAGCACTTCCTGTTCGGCGCGGAGAATGTCCACCAGGTCCGCGATCTCACCTTCGATGCGCTCGACGCGCAGGAAGAGCTTATCGAAGGTCTGGGCGTTCTCGATTTTACCAGGGCGGCCGAACAGCTCATCGAATTTCAGGTGATCTGCACGCCCGCGAGCATCCTGCGGCTGACTCGCGACGCGATCGGCGCCGGTCGCGTCGTCGCCGATATCAGTGCCGGCCCATCGCACGACGAACTGGTGCTGGAGGCGCTGGCGCGGCAGCTCGGGCGAAGCGGGACCCTGAACGCCCCGCAGGCACTGGCGCTTTGGAAGCTCTATCGAAACAGCGCCCCCGAAGACAATCTTCCAGGGCCACTGTTCGACGAGCTTAAGGCGTTGGGCCTGGACGGCCTCGTCCTTGCCGCTGACGCAGCCGCAACCCCTCCGCTCAACCTCAGGCTGAGCCCGTCCGGCAGCGCGAACAGGGCGGAAATCTACAGGCTGCTGGGGACCTTCTCGCCCGCGGCGCGGGCGCGCCTCGCCGAGGCCGCTGTCGGGAATCCGGGTCAGGCGGAGGCTGCGGACGGGGGCGCGGCCTTTGCGCTTCCGCCATCGAGAGGCTCGCGGCGGCGGGCCCGGCTGGTCGTCCAGTAGGAGGCGCGCAGGGTTGTCGCCTGGGGTTCCAGTTACTCTTGTCCCCAAAAGGGGACTGGCCCGGATCTGCTATTGCGGGATGCACTGCTCCCCGGCCGCCCTCAGCCGGTTGCAGACGTCGCGGGCGTTGGCGCCGCTGGCGAAGAGCCGGTGGACGGTGCGGCCCGCCGACTGGCCGGCGACGACGCGGTGGCCGAGCGGAGCGAGGTAGCGGAAGCGCCCGGCGAGCGCGCGCCAGGCATTTTCGGCCGCCGCCGGGGTCGAGAAGGCGCCGAGCTGGATGCTTGGGCCGCTCGCGGCTGGCGCGGGCGCGGGCGCCGGGCGGGCCGGCGTTGCGGCGGGAGCCGGAGCTGGGCGCGCGGGTTGCGCGGCGGGCGCGGGCGCGGGCGCCGGGGCGGCGCCGCTGATGTTGAGATTGGACTTGGGCTGGCCGCCCTCGCTGGCCTGGTGGGAGGTGGTGCCTTCGCCGGAGACGTTCATGCCGCCGGGATTGGCGGGAACCTGCTTGTAGTCGCCTTTCTCGGCGGTGATGATCTGGTTGTCGGCGCCCCCTTGGCCGCGATTGCCGAGCCAGTAGAGCCCGCCGACGATGACGCCGATCGCGACCAGGGCGATGACGATCGCCGCGACCAGCTTGCCGACCGAGGGGCCGCCTTCGTCCTCGTCCTCCTCGACCGCTTCGAGCCAGGGCAGCCGGTCCTCGTCGGCAAGCACGATCTCTTCCTCGGCCGGATCCGCGCGTCCATCGTCGGCGTTTCTGTCGTCGCTCATCACAGCATCTCCTCGGCCGCGGTCACGCCCATGACGCGTAGGCCGTTTCGCAATATTTGCCCGATCCCGTCCGCCAAAGCCAGCCGCGCCTGTGTCAGGCCGGGATTCTGTGCCACGAGGAAACGTTTATCGGGGTCGTCATTACCTTTGTTCCAGAGCGCGTGGAAGGCCGCGGCGAGGTCGCCCAGGTAGAAAGCGACGCGGTGCGGCTCGTGCGCCGCGGCCGCGCTCTCGACGAGGCGGGGGAATTGCGCGGCAAGGCGGACCAGCGCCAGCTCGTCCTCGTCGAGCAGAGCGAGATCGGGCGCGCCGGCCCCCGCGATATCCAGCCCCTCCTCCTTCGCCCGCCGGTGCAGCGAGCGGCCCCTTGCATGGGCATATTGGACGTAGAAGACCGGATTGTCCTTCGACGCCTCGACCACCTTGGCGAAGTCGAAATCCATCTGCGCGTCGTTCTTGCGGGTCAGCATGGTGAAGCGGACCACCTCCCTGCCGACCTCTTCCACCACCTCGGCCAGGGTGACGAAACTGCCCGAGCGCTTCGACATCTTGACGAGCTCGCCGGCGCGCAGCAGCCGCACCATCTGCACGATCTTGACGTCGAGCGCGGGCCGCCCCGCCAGCGCCGCGACAGCCGCCTGGGTGCGCTTGACCGTCCCCGTGTGATCGGCGCCCCAGATGTTGATCAGCTCGTCCGACTTTTCGAGCTTCTGCATATGATAAGCGGCGTCGATCCCGAAATAGGTCCAGCTGCCGTCCGATTTCTTCATCGGCCGGTCCTGGTCGTCGCTGAACTGCGTGGAGCGGAACAGGGTGAGCTCGACCGCCTCCCATTCGTCGTCCGGATTGAGGCTCTTCGGTCGCTCGAGCGCGCCCTCGTACACCAGGCCCTTGCCCCGCAGCACCGCCATCACCCGGTCGGCGGCGCCGCTCGCCACGATTGCGGCCTCGGAGGCGAACAGGTCGTGATGGATGCCGAGCAAGGCGAGGTCCGTCTTGATCAGCTCGATCATCTTCGCCACCGTATTGCGGCGGAAGATCTCCAGCCATGCGGACTCGGGCGCGTCCGCGAACGCGTCGCCAAACTCGGCGGCCAGCGCCGCGCCGACGGGCTTCAGATAATCGCCCGGATAAAGGCCCTCGGGTATCTCGCCGATCTGCCGGCCGAGCGCCTCCAGATAGCGAAGGTGCGCTGAGCGGGCGAGGACGTCGACCTGGGCGCCGGCGTCGTTGACATAATATTCGCGGATCACCTCGTGGCCCGAATATTCGAGCAAGGCGGCGAGCGCGTCGCCGACCACCGCGCCCCGGCAATGGCCCATGTGCATCGGCCCGGTCGGATTGGCCGAGACATATTCGACGTTGATCGTGCGGCCCCGCCCCATGGCCGAGCGGCCGTAATCCTCGGCTTCGGCCAGGATGGTCCGCAATTCCTCCTCCCAGACGGCGCGGTCGAGGCGGATGTTGATGAAGCCCGGCCCGGCGATCTCGGCGCCGGCCACGCCCTCGACTTCGAGGAGCTTCGGCACGATCGCCTCGGCCAAGGCGCGCGGATTGGTGCCGGCGCGCTTGGCAAGCACCATCGCCGCGTTGGTGGCGAGATCGCCATGCGCGGGATCGCGCGGCGGCTCGACCGCGACCGCGCCGCGCTCGATGCCGGGCGCGAGCGCGCCTTCCGCCTCGAGGGCGTCGAGCAGGGCGTCGAGATGCGCGGCGAAGCGGGCGTGGAGCGTCAATGTCGGTTCCGTCATGCGAGGAAGGGGCGGCTCTAGACCATGGCGTGGGCGATTTGAAGCCGCGGCGGGGCGCTTGCGCCAAGGTCCGGAACGGCGGGTAAATATAGTTCACAATGAATTGACTTCGCTTCGTTTCCCCGTAGTTTCACTCCAGTAGTTTCACGGGGTTCGGATCGAGGCCAGGATCCGAGTCGTCGGCTTTCATTGGTCCAAGACTAGAACGATATGGCAGCCTGAACAGGGCAACACGCGCCTGTCTCGGGGGAGCGGCCACATAGCGTTCCTGTAGCACATCCGGGGGGAGTGTGCTCATGGCACGCGACAAGAACATTGCGCGCAGGTCGGCCAGGATCAATCCTGAGAGCGAAGACAGGCCGAACGGCGGCGACGCGCACGGCATCGTCCTGGCGAGCCTTGGAGCCACGGACGATCAGGCGCTGGCCCGCGCCCCGAACCCTATCGCGATCACGCTCATGGGAGGGGCCTACTCGCAGAATTTTGATTCACTAGCGAGTGGGGCTGGTCTCCATACTGCCGTGCCAATCGACTGGTTCTTTAGCGAAACAGGCTCCAATGCCGACACTACGTACGCAGCGAACAATGGTAGCTTGGCTACTGGCAATACCTATAGCTATGGCGATGCTGCAGCCGCAGATCGGGCCTTTGGAAGCCTACGTAGCGGCTCCTTGATTTCCACCATTGGCGCTTCGTTTACGAATAACACTGGTGGAGTCATCAATTCATTGCTGATCAGCTACGTCGGCGAGCAATGGCGGCTTGGTGCGACGGGGCGCAACGATCGGCTGGATTTCGAGATCAGCTTCAACGCGACAAGCCTTATTACCGGAACGTGGGTCCCGGTCGATGGCCTCGATTTCATCGCACCCGTTTCCACGGGATCTACGGGCGCTCTGAACGGCAACGCAAATTCAGTTTCGGTCTCTTTCAATATAACTCTGTTGACCATCGCCAACGGCGCGACTTTCTGGATTCGTTGGCTCGACCTTGATGCTACTGGGTCCGACGATGGCCTCGCCATAGACAATTTCACGCTGGCCACACCCGGTTCGCTCGCCATCAACGATGTGACGGCGAACGAGGGCAATGCCGGAACGACCACCTTCAGCTTCACCGTCACCCGCACCGGCGGCACGTCGGGCGCGGTGGGCGCGACCTGGACGCTGACGCTTTCGGGCGCCGCCGTGGCCGGAGACTTCACCGCCTTCCCGCAGACCGGGCTCGTCAGCTTCGCCGACGGCTCCAGCGTTTCGCAGACGATCACCATCACCGTCCAGGGCGACACCAATGTCGAGCTAGGCGAGCTCTTCACCGTCGTCCTTTCCGCACCGACCGGCGGCGCCACGCTCGCCGACGCCACCGGCCAGGGCACCATCACCAACGACGATGTCAACCAGGCGCCGGTCGTTGCCAACGCGATACCCGACCAGCACTTCAATGAAGACGAAGCGCTCAATTTCGCTTTCGCGTCAAATGCCTTCACCGACCCCGACGGCAACCCGCTGACCTACACATCCACGCTCGCCGACAACTCTCCGCTGCCGATCTGGCTGACCTTCGATTCTGGCACGCGGACGTTCTCGGGGACGCCGCCACAGGACTTCAACGGCACCCTCTCTCTCAAGGTCACCGCGAGTGACGGTTCACTTAGCACCTCCGACATGTTCGACTTGTTTATCGACCCTGTAAACGACGCGGCCATCTTCGACCAAAACGAGGGCCTCACCGGCGTCATTTATGAGGGCGGGGGCGCCGTGTTCGGCCAGGCGTTCGTAACCGATGTCGACGGGCCGGACAGCGTCATTGCGATGACCGGCGTGGCCACGGCCTTCGGCACTTTCACGATCGCCGCCGACGGCCAATGGACCTACGAACTGGACAATAATAACAGCGTAATCGACGCCCTGAACGACGGCGAAGAGGTCGAGGACGTTATCCAGATTCAGGCCGCGGATGGCACGACGGAAAACATCACGATCACCATTCTCGGCGAGACGGACCCCCCGCCCAACCAGCCGGCAATGGTCGACCTCAATGGCGGCGCCGCGGGGAATGACTATGCCGCCTCCTATACCGAAAACAGCGAGGGCGTCCTGATCGGCGACGCGGGACTTATCGTGGTCGACGATCAGGACCAGATCGAGTCCGCAACGCTGGTCATCACCGACGCGCAGGCCGGCGACGAGCTATTCCTGATGAGCGGCGCGTTCCCGAACGAGGTGGGCGTCTCGTGGTCGGCGATCACCCATACGCTGGAGCTGTACGCCTTGAATGGCTTTGTCTCGGCCTCGGTGATGGCCCAGGCGATAGCGACGGTCGGGTTCCGGCACCTTGGCGACAATCCGGATAGTGCCGGCACCGATGCGGGTCGGACGATCGAAGTGAGGGTGCTCGACGGCAACACCGTCAGCGTCCCGGCAATCAGCACGATCTCGATCGACGCCATCAACGACGCCCCAATCGCGGCAGCTACCTCCCCCGCCGGAGTGCCGCTGGGCGGAGAGGCTTTGGTCAACACGACCACGGCCGGCCCCCAGGCGCTCTCGGCCGTCGCGGCACTGGCGGGCGGCGGCTACGTCGTTACCTGGTCGTCCTTGGGTCAGGACGGAAGCGACTATGGCGTCTACGCCCAGCGTTACGACGCCTCGGGCGCCGCGGTGGGCGGCGAAACGCCAGTTAATACGACCACGGCCAATAGCCAGTCCGACTCCTGCGTCGCTGCGCTGACGGGCGGCGGCTATGTCGTCATCTGGACCTCCAATCTCCAGGACGGCAGTGGCTTGGGCGTCTACGCCCAGCGCTATGACGCTTCGGGCACGGCGCAGGGCGGAGAAACCCTGGTCAACACGTCGACGACCTACGACCAGCTCGCGGGGTCGGTCGCAGCGCTGGCTGACGGCGGCTATATTGTCGCGTGGGAGTCCACTTATGACGACGACACCGGCCTCGGCATCGGCGTCTTCACCCAGCGCTACAATGCCTCCGGCGTGGCGCAGGGCGTGGAAACGCAGGTCGGCTGGGACTATGGCACCGGCCAGACGTCCCCTTCGATCGAGGCGTTGGCTGGCGGCGGCTATGTCGTGGCGTGGGTGTCATCGGGGGTTGATGGCATCGCCGGCATCTATGCCCAGCGTTTCGATGGGGCGGGCGTGGCCCAAGGCGGGGCGCTGCGGATCAGCACCCATAATGAAGTAGCGGGGCCAGACGTCGCAGAACTGGCCGGGGGTGGCTATGTCGTCACCTGGACCAATCTCCAGGATGGGAGCAACTCAGGCGTCTACGCCCGGCGCTATGATGCTTCCGGAGTTGCGCAAGGGGCGGAGACACGGGTCAACACGACCGTGGTCGACAATCAGTTTGGAGCCAGCGTCACGGCGCTCACAGGCGGCGGCTACGTCATTGTCTGGCAGTCCGACGGTCAGGACGTCCTTGGCGGCCTTGGCGGTCACGAAATCTTTGCCCAACGCTATAGCGCCTCGGGCGTTGCCCAGGGTGGCGAAACCCGAATCAACGTGGAGCTTTTTGAAGACCAATCCGAGGCTTCCGCGGCGGCGCTGCCGGGTGGCGGCTATGTCATCACCTGGACCTCCCATAGCCAGGACGGCGACGCCAGCGGCATCTATTCCCGGCTTTTCGGCGGCGAACTCTGGGCCACCGAGCAGGTCGCGCTCGACCTAAAGGGGAGGATGTCGGCCAGCGACGCGGATTCAGGCGCGCACATCGTCACCGCGACGGTCTCCGTTGGCTATGGCGTGCTTCACCTCGAGGCGGGCACGAGCGGCGCGAGCATCGGCTCAAACAATGACTCCGCGTCGGTGACGATCACTGGAACAATCGCGCAGATCAACGACCTGCTCGGAAGCAACGCCACCAGCATCGTCCGGTTCACCGCCAATACCGACACGCCGCCGCCGTCCACTACCCTGACCCTGCAGGTCGACGACGGCGGCAATAGCGGCAGTGGCGGAGCGCTCAGTGGCATCGACAGCGAGACGATCTACATCACCGCCGTCCCGGACCCGGGCACGCTCTCGATCGGCGACGTGACGACCGCCGAAGGCAGCTCGGGCGCCACTAATTTCACGTTCTTCGTCAACCGCACCGGCGGCAGCGACGGCACCGTGACCGTAGATTGGGCGCTCAGCCTTTCCGGCACGGCCAATGCGGCCGATTTCACCGGCGCGACTAGCGGAACGGTGACCCTTCTCGACGGCGAGTTTTCCGCGCCGATCTTCATCACCGTCCAGGGCGACCTGGTAATTGAGCCGAACGAAACCTTCACGGTGACGCTCTCCGACCCGACCGGCGGCGCGACCATTACCGACGACACCGGCGACGGCACGATCACCAACGACGATCCGCTGCTCGCACCGACCGTGGACCTCAACGGCGCCAATCTCGGCAGCGATTTCGACGGCAGCTATACCGAGCAGCAGACCGCCGCGCCGATCGGCCAGAACATCCTCGTCAACCAGCCCGGCCCGCCGCTGATCCGGGCGACGATCACGATCACCGACCCGCTGGCCGGCGACCTGCTCAGCGTCTCCGGCACGCTGCCGGCGACAATCGCCGTGGACTTGGTCAACACCACGCCGACCAATCTGGTCCTGCTCGGCACCGGCGCTTCGCAGGGCGATTGGAACACCGCGCTGACCCTCGTCCGCTATTCGAGCAGCAGCGACAATCCGACCGATTACGACGCCTCGGGCGGCGGCGACCGGATCATCACCGTTACCGTCGCCGATGCGGTCCAGACCGGCCCGGCCTCCACCGCGACGATCGCGATCACGCCGGTGAACGACGCGCCCGTGCTCGGCGGGCTCGATACGGATATGGTGACCTTCACCGAGGGCGACTTCCCCGTCTATCTCGACAACAGCCTGCCGCTCGCCTCCGTCACCGATCCGGACAACCAGAATTTCGCCGGCGGCTTCCTCCAGGTCGGTGTGATGATCAATCCGCTCGCCGAGGACGAGTTTTTCATCCCGGCCGGCCTCCCAGGGAATGTCGGCGTCGACGGCAACGACGTTTATGTGGACAACGTCATCATCGGCAAGATCAGCACCTCCGGGCCCGGCCAGATCTTCAGAATCGACTTCAACACCGAAGCGACCGCGGCGCGGGTCGCGGACCTACTGGGCTACATCGCCTACCGCAACACGGCCGGCAATAACCCGACTGCCGGGGCGCGCTCGGTCACCTGGCTGCTCAACGACGGCGACGGCGGCGCGGACGCGGCCGTTTCAACAGTCAACGTGGTCGCGGTGAACGATGGGCCAATAGCGGTGGACGACGTGCTCGCCGCGACCGAGGACGTTCCGGTCACCTACACAGCCGCGCAGCTGCTCGGCAACGACGTGGATCCGGACGGCCCGCCGCTGCTCATCACCTCCGTTTCGAACGCTACGGGTGGCATGGCCGTGCTTAACGGCGACGGCACCGTGACCTTCTCTCCGGCAGCCGACTTCAACGGCGTCGCGGGCTTCGACTATGCGGTCAGCGACGGCAGCCTGAGCGACACCGGTCACGCGACCGTCAACGTCGTCCCGGTCAACGATCCGGCGGTCATCGGCGGCACCAGCACCGGCGCGGTGACCGAAGACGGCTCCCTCATCAGCGCGGGCACGCTCACCATCTCCGACGTGGACAGCCCGGCAACCTTCCAGACGCAAAGCGGCGCGACGACGAGCTATGGCACCTTCTCGATCGAGGCCGATGGCGACTGGAGCTACGCGCTCGACAACGGCAATGCCGCGGTGCAGGCGCTGAACACCGGCCAGACGCTGACCGACACCATCCAGGTGCTCGCCGCAGACGGCACGGCGCACAATGTCCTCATCACCATCAACGGCGCGAACGAGCCCGCAAACAGCGCCCCGGTCGTCACCAGCGGCCCCGGCGCGGCCGCTGGCGCGGCGACCGAGGCGGTGAGCCTGGACGGTATCCGGGGCGCGGACCAAACGGCGAACAACCGGCTCGAGCCGGTGATCAATTACGACGCGGCGCTGGTGTCGCTCCTGTCGGCGCATCCGACCGACATGCACGCGGTGCTGATCGGCCTCCAGGCCCAGCTGCCTTCGGGCTCGGGCTTTGCCGAGGCGATGGCGATCGTGTGGGATTATGTCGACGACAACTTCAGCTATTACAACACGGTCATCAACGAGATCTCGGCGCGGCTGACCGTCGAATATGCGCTGTATCTCGAGGACGGCGGCCTGCCGCTGACCGGGACCGCAGCCAAGTACACGCCCGACGGCGGCGATCTCGGCACCGCGCCCGACCGCTACCAGTCGCTGCACGACAATATCCTCGGCAACGTCAACGGCGCCGGGCTCAACGACAAGTTCCGCGGCCCGCCGAACGGCAGCAACCCGACCCCGGACGAAGACGCCTACAACAGGATCATCCAGCTGCTTGCCGACAACAGCCTGAGCGACCTGGTCAACCGCCCGGTCTACAGCGGCACCGAGGGCGCTCCGAACCTGTCGCTGGCCTGGGACCAGGCCAATGGCCTGCTGGCACCGGGGACCGGCGGCACGCTGACCGCGACCGACCCGGACTCCGGCGACACGCTGACCTGGAGCGGCTCGGCCCAGGGCATCTACGGCGCGTTCACGATCGCTCCGAACGGCGCGTGGACCTATCTGCTCGACCAGTTCGATCCCGACACCCAGGCGCTTGGCGCCGGCGAGAGCGCTCTCGACACGTTCACCGCGACCGTCAGCGACGGCAATGGCGGGTCGGCCACGCAGCTGGTGACGATCACCGTCAACGGCACCAACGACGCGCCGGTTGGCGTGGCCAGCGCGGTGCTGGCGGGCGGCAGCGAGGACGTGGTCTATCACGTGACCTCGGCCCAGCTCCTGGCGGGCTTCTCGGACCTCGACGGCGATACCCTGTCGGTGCTGGGCCTCACCGCCGATCACGGCACGGTCGCCGCCGAGCCCGGCGGCTTTTCGATCACGCTTGCGCCCAACTATCACGGCCCGGTCGTGCTGACCTATCAGGTCGACGACGGCAATGGCGGCACCAGCAGCGCCACCCAGACGTTCGCCGTGGCCAGCGTCAACGATGACCCCGTCGTGAGCGGCCCGGTGCTGGGGAGCGCAACGGAAGGCGGCGGCGTCTACACGTTCGATCCGCTGGCCAATGCGAGCGATCCGGATATCGGCGACAGCCTCTCGGTGGTTCCGATCGGTCCCTTGCCCGCGGGCGTCAGCTTCGTCGGCGAGACCTGGTCGACCGATTTCACGGGTTATGCGCTCGGCTCGGTGGTCGGACAGAGCGGATGGACGGATGGATCGCCGGGCTCACCGGACAATGCGATCGTCGATGTGAGCGGCGACAGGATGCTGCGGCTGGCGAACGACCCGACGTCGGGCGACTTCGGCGGCCCCTATACGCCGTCCCTCGGCTTCTCGGTGGGCGAGACCGGCGATGGCGACACTTTGAGCCTCTCGTTCGTGGTCAAGGCCGTGAACAGCATGGCCGACGGGTCGCGCCTCGAGATCGACCTGGGCACGGCGGGCCGGGACGACCGCTATAATTTCATGGCGCTGGAATATGTGGCGGGCGGGCTTCGCCTGGTGCAGAATTCGCCGCTGTCCGACGGCAACTGGGCCAACAACAACTTCGACTTCGGGACGGGCAGCGTCCAGCTCGGCGCGCTTCTCGATGCGTCGGTCGAGCACAGCATCACGGTGATCTTCCGGGCGATCGACGGCCCGAACAACGACATCGTCGAATATTATGTCGATGGCGTGCTGGTCGGCACGGGCTCGTCGTTCGAGAATTACGCCGAGTTCCACCTGGGCCAGACCCACGCGAATGCCGTTCGTGAAGTGACCAACCTGCTGTTCCGCGCCGGCGATCCGGCGGGCAATCCGTTCCCGGCGGACGGGCCGGGCGGCAACCGCCAGGGCTTCTACATCGACGATCTGAGGCTCGCGGCCTATGACAGCCAGCAGCTGCACTTCAACGCCGACGACCCGGCTTACGATCATCTGGCGGTGGGCCAAACCGAGCAGGTCACGGTCCATTACAACGTGGTCGATCTCAATGGCGGGGCAACGCCGGCGACGACCGTGATCACGGTCACCGGGATCAACGACGCGGCCACGATCATCGGCACCGCCAACGGCGCGGTCGTCGAGTCCGGCGTCGGCCCGGGCATGACTCCAAACCCCGGCACGCCCACGGCCACCGGCACGCTGGCGGTCAACGACGTCGACGACGGCGAGAACGAGCTGGTCCCGGTCGCCGCCGGCACCGCGGGCGCCAACGGCTACGGCACGTTCGAGGTCGCCGCCAACGGCACCTGGACCTACACGCTGAACAACGCCGATACCGACACCAATGCGCTTTACCTTGGCCAGGTCGTCACCGACACGATCATTGTCCAGTCCGAGGATGGCACCGACACCCAGGTGATCACGGTCACCATCACCGGCACCAACGATGCGCAGGTGGTGAGCGGCCCGGTGACGGCGAGCGTCACCGAGGGTAGCGGCATCCACATCTTCAACCCGCTGGCCAATGCGAGCGATCCGGACGCCGGCGACGGCCTGGTGGTCATTCCGGCGGGTATCCTTCCCCCGGGCGTGAGCTTCGTTGGCGGGTCGGCGGCGACGATCGACTTCAGTGGCTACGCTCTTGGCCCGGTGGTTGGTCAGCATGGCTGGACCGATGCCTCGCCGGGCTCGCCGGACAATGAGATCGTCGATGTCAGCGGCAACAGGATGCTTCGGCTCGCGAACGATCCGGCGTCGGGCGACTTTGGCGGTCCGTTCTCGCCGGCCTTTGCGATCTCGGCGGGCGAGGGGCCCGCGGCGGCCGACACCTTGACCTTCTCGTTCGTGATCCAGGCGGTGAGCAACGCCGCCGACGGCTCGCGCCTGGAGATCGATCTGGGCTCGTCGGACCGGGACGACCGCTACAACTTCATGGCGATCGAATATGTGGCGGGCGGCCTTCGCCTGGTGCAGAACACGCCGAACGCCGATGGCGTGAACTGGAGCAGCAACGACTTCAACTTCGGAACGGGCAGCGTCCAGCTCGGCGCGCTTCTCAATGCTTCGATCTCGCACACCATCACGGTGGTGTTGCGGGCGGTTGACGGGTCGAACAACGACATCGTCGAATATCATGTCGACGGCGTGCTCGTCGGCACCGGCTCGACGTTCGAGAACTTCGCCGAGTTCCACCTGGGCAATCCGCACGCGAGCGCGATCAACTCGGTGAACAACGTGCTGTTCCGCGCCGGCGATCCTGCGGGCAACCCGTTCCCGGCGGACGGCCCGGGCGGCAACCGCCAGGGCTTCTACATCGATGACCTGGCGATGGCGGCCTATGACAGCCACCAGCTCCAGTTCAACGCCGACGACCCGGCCTATGATCACATCGCGGCAGGCGCGACCCAGCTGGTTACGGTCACCTACAACGTTGCCGACGGCCATGGCGGGGTGACGCCAACCTCGATGGTGATCACGGTCACCGGCACCAATGACGGGCCGGTGGCGCTGGACGATACGAACAGCGGCATCGAGGACGGACCGGCGGTGACCGGCTCGGTCGCGGCCAACGACAGCGACATCGACGATGGCGAGACCGCGACCCTGGCCTATACGCTGAACGCGCCGGTCACAGGCCTGACGCTGAACCTCGATGGCAGCTACAGCTTCAATCCCGCCAACGCGGCCTACCAGTCTCTGGCGGCGGGCCAGACGGTCGACGTCGTCGCCAACTACACGGTCACCGACGCTCACAATGCGACCGACACCGGCGTGCTGACCATCACGATCACCGGCATCAACGATGCGCCGACTTCGACCCTCCTGGCGAACGACACGCGCACCTGGTTCGAAGGCAATGGCCTGGTCACGCTCGACGTCAGCGGCAATGCCACGCTTTCCGATATCGACAGCCCCGACTTCAACGGCGGGTCGCTGACCGTATCGGTCAATTCGGCGCTGCCCCAGGACACGCTGGGGATCCTCAACACGGCGATCGTGACGACCTCCGGCAACATCGTCTCGGTCAACGGCACCGCGATCGGCACTTTCTCGGGCGGTTCCGCCGGCTCGCCGCTGGTCTTCGCCTTCAACGCCGATGCGACCGTGGCGCGCGTCCAGCTCATGATCCGGGCGGTCGGCTATACCAACAGCGGCGGCGACGTTCCGACCGCCGGCCTGCGCACCGTCACCTGGACCTTCAACGACGGCGACGGCACCGCCAATGGCGGGGTCGCGACGCTTGCCCTGACTTCCCGGGTCAATGTCGTCGCGGTCAACGACGCGCCGGAGGGCGCCGACGTGACCGTCGCGATCGACGAGGACCAGGTCTATTATTTCAGCACCGCCGACTTCGCGTTCAGCGATATCGACGGCAACACGCCTGCCGGTGTGCGCGTCGAATCTTCGCCGGCGAACGGCACCTTGTTCTTCGACCCCGACGGCAACGGCGCGATGGCTCCCTTCGAGGCGAGTCCCGGCCTCACGGTGAGCTGGGGCAGCATCCAGGCAGGCAATTTCTATTATGTGCCCGCCGCCAACGGGAACGGCATCGGCTTCGACAGCTTCACCTTCGCGGTGGTCGACAGCGGCGGCGCCGCGGATACGACGCCCAACATCTTCACCTTCGACGTGGCGGCGGTCAACGACGCCCCGACCTCGACCGGGCTGGACGGCGACGCCGCCGCCTATGACGAGGACATGCCCGCCGGCATCGCCTGGCTCGACGTCGGGCGCGACGCCCTCGTCACCGACATCGACAGCGCCGATTTCACAGGCGGCTCGCTCACCGTCGCGATCATCGCCAACAAGGTCGCGGCCGAGGACCAGCTCGCGTTCGACACCGCCAGCAACGGTGTGACGATGGTCGCCAACGAGATTTTCGTCGACGCTATCTCGGTCGGAACGATCTCGGCCGACGGCGTCGGGCTCGACCGCGTCATCACCTTCAACAGCGGCGCCACCGCGGCGCTCGTCTCGCGGCTGATCCAGAATTTCAGCTATTTCAACACCAACCAGACGACGCCTTCCACCGCGCAGCGGCTGGTCGAGTTCCAGCTCACCGACGGCGACGGCGGCACGATGGTCGCCCATACGACCGTCTCCGTAACCGCAGTCAACGACGCGGCGATCCTGTCGGCGGACGTCCGCAACCTGACCGAGACCAACTCGGCGACCGACATCAGCTCGTCGGGGACGCTGACGATCAGCGATGTCGACAGCCCGGCGACGTTCGTCGCGCAGGCCGGCACGGCGGGAACCTACGGGACCTTCGCGGTCGATGCGGCGGGCGCCTGGACCTACACCGCCTCCTCCGCCCATAACGAGTTCGCCGATGGGACGGTCTACACCGACACGTTCACCGTCGCCTCGTCGGACGGCACCACGACGTCGGTGACGATCAACATCACCGGGACCAACGACGCGGCGATCCTGTCGGCTGACGTCCGCAACCTCACCGAGACCAACTCGGCCACCGACATCAGCTCGTCGGGGATGCTGACGATAAGCGATGTGGACAGCCCGGCGACGTTCGTTGCGCAGGCCGGCACGGCGGGCGCTTACGGCACGTTCGCGATCGACGCGGCGGGCGCCTGGACCTACACCGCCTCCTCCGCCCATAACGAGTTCGCCGTCGGGGTGGTCTACACGGACACGTTCACGGTCGCCGCGTCGGATGGCACCACGACGTCGGTGACGATCAATATCACCGGCACCAACGACGCGGCAATCCTGTCGGCTGACGTCCGCAACCTCACCGAGACCAACTCGGCGACCGACATCAGCTCGTCGGGGACGCTGACGATCGGCGACGTCGACAGCCCGGCGACGTTCGTCGCGCAGGCCGGCACGGCGGGAACCTACGGGACGTTCGCCATCGATGCGGCGGGCGCCTGGACCTACACGGCTTCCTCCGCCCATGACGAGTTCGCCGTCGGGGTGGTCTACACGGACACGTTCACGGTCGCCGCGTCGGATGGCACCACCACGTCGGTGACGATCAATATCACCGGCACCAACGACGCGGCGATCCTTTCGGCGGACGTCCGTAACCTCACCGAGACCAACTCGGCGACCGACATCAGCTCGTCGGGGACGCTGACGATCGGCGATGTGGACAGCCCGGCGACCTTCGTCGCTCAGACCGGCACGGCGGGCGCTTACGGCACCTTCGCGATCGATGCGGCGGGGGCCTGGACCTACACCGCCTCCTCCGCCCATGACGAGTTCGTCGACGGCGTGGTCTACACCGACGCCTTCACGGTCGCCTCGTTCGATGGCACCACCACCTCGGTGACGATCAACATTACCGGGACCAACGACGCGGCGATCCTGTCGGCTGACGTCCGCAACCTCACCGAGACCAACTCGGCCACCGACATCAGCTCGTCGGGGATGCTGACGATCAGCGATGTCGACAGCCCGGCGACGTTCGCCGCGCAGGCCGGCACGGCGGGAACCTACGGGACCTTCGCGGTCGATGCAGCGGGTGCCTGGACCTACACGGCTTCCTCCGCCCATAACGAGTTCGCCGATGGGACGGTCTACACCGACACGTTCACGGTCGCCTCGTCGGACGGCACCACGACGTCGGTGACGATCAACATCACCGGGACCAACGACGCGGCAATCCTGTCGGCGGACGTCCGTAACCTCACCGAGACCAACTCGGCCACCGACATCAGCTCGTCGGGGATGCTGACGATAAGCGATGTGGACAGCCCGGCGACGTTCGCCGCGCAGGCCGCCACGGCGGGAACCTACGGGACGTTCGCCATCGACGCGGCGGGCGCCTGGACCTACACCGCCTCCTCCGCCCATGACGAGTTCGCCGATGGGACGGTCTACACCGACAGCTTCACGGTCGCCTCGGCGGACGGCACCACGACGTCGGTGACGATCAACATCACCGGGACCAACGACGCGGCAATCCTGTCGGCGGACGTGCGCAACCTCACCGAGACCAACTCGGCGACCGACATCAGCTCGTCGGGGACGCTGACGATCAGCGATGTCGACAGCCCGGCGACGTTCGTCGCGCAGGCCGGCACGGCGGGAACCTACGGCACCTTCGCGATCGATGCGGCGGGGGCCTGGACCTATACGGCCTCTTCCGCCCATAACGAGTTCGCCGATGGGACGGTCTACACCGACACCTTCACCGTCGCCTCGTCGGACGGCACCACGACGTCGGTGACGATCAACATCACCGGGACCAACGACGCGGCGATCCTGTCGGCGGACGTGCGCAACCTCACCGAGACCAATTCGGCGACCGACATCGGCTCGTCGGGGATGCTGACGATTAGCGATGTGGACAGCCCGGCGACGTTCGTCGCGCAGGCCGGCACGGCGGGAACCTACGGCACGTTCTCGATCGATGCGGCGGGGGCCTGGACCTACACCGCCTCCTCCGCCCACGACGAGTTCGCCGATGGGACGGTCTACACCGACGCGTTCACCGTCGCCTCGTCGGACGGCACCACCACGTCGGTGACGATCAACATCACCGGCGCCAACGATGCGCCGTCCGGTGCCGACGCCACCATCACCGCCGTCGAAGACACGCGGCGCCTGCTCACCCAGGCCGATTTCGGCTTCACCGACGTGGATAGCGGCGACGCATTCTCGGGAGTCATCATTACCGGCGTCACCGGCGGCACGCTCTATTACGACGCGGACGGCACCGGCGGCGCGGGCCTGCCCGTCGCGGTGGGCAGCTTCCCGCAGACCTACAGCGCTGCCGAGCTTGCGGCCGGCAACGTCTCCTATCAGGCCAATCCCAACCTCAATGGCGCCGCCGTCGGCACGATCGGCTTCCGGGTGATCGACGATAGCGGCGCCGTGAACGGCAGCGACCCCTCGATCAACACGCTCACGGTCAACGTCACCGCGGTCAACGACGCGCCGACGCTCGACCTGAACGGAGCGGACCCGGGCTTGAACAGCACCGTCTCCTATGTCGAAAATGCGGCCTCGACCTTGCTCGCTCCGGCCGCAATCCTCGGCGATGTCGATTCCGCCAACTTCGACGGAGGCTTCGTACGAGCCGAGGTGGTCACCAACGCGCAGGGATCGGATTTCCTCGAAGTCGTCCATCAAGGCACGGGCGCCGGCCAGATCGGCGTCTCGAGCGGCGCGGTCAGCTATGAAGGCACCCAGATCGGCACGCTGCAGCCGACAGGTCATGCGGGGCTGCTCATCGTCCTGCTGAACGCGAACGCGACCGTCGCGGCCGTCGAAGCGCTCACCCGCGCGCTGGCCTATTTTGCGCCGACCGAGGCGCCGCCGGGAGGATCGCGCGGCATCGCCGTCACGGTCGCCGACGGCGATGGCGGGAACGTCACGCGCTCGGCAACCGTCAACGTTACCCCGGTGAACGACGCCCCGTCTGGCGCCGACAAGACGGTGGTTGTGAGCGAGGACGACACCTACACCTTCACCACCGCCGACTTCGGCTTCACCGACACGGACGGAAATGCGTTCGCGAGCGTGTTCGTCAACGGCGTCCCGGCCCAGGGCGCCTTGCTGCTGAACGGCGTTCAGGTCGTGTCGGGGCAAACGATCGGCACTGCCGACATCACCGCCGGCCTGCTCACCTTCACGCCGGATCCCGACGAATTCGGGACGAACTACGCCGAATTCAGCTTCCAGGTGCAGGACGATGGCGGCGGCAGCACCTTCTTCGACCCAAGTTCGAACAAGATCACCTTCGACGTCACGCCCGACAATCTTCCGCCCGTGGTCGACCTCGACGGCGCCGGCGGCGGCGTCAACTACACGACGACCTACGTCGAGGACGCCCCCGGCGTCGCGATCGGCAGCGGCGTTGCCGTCTCCGACCCGAATTCGGGGATCGGCGACATGATCGAGAGCGCGACGATCACGCTGACCGACCGGGTGGCGGGCGATTCGCCGACGATCACCGGCGCGCTGCCGCCGGGGATCGTCGCGGTCACCACGCCGAGCGCAGGGGCGATCACCATCCAGATCACCGGCCCCGGCACCGGCGCCCAATATCAGGCGCTGATCCAGTCGATCCAATATGCGACCACCAGCCAGGATCCGACCGTCGGCGGCACCGATCTTGCGCGGACGATCACGGTCACGGTCAATGACGGCACGATCTCGAGCGCGGTGGCGACGACGATTGTCAACGTCACCGCGGTCGACGATGCGGCGGTGGCGCAGGGCGACGCCTTCACGATCACCGAATCGGGCACCATCGTCGGCGGCAATCTGTTCGCCGACAACGGCTCGGGCGCGGACGGCGACCCGGACGGGCCGCCGCTCGCCATCTCGGCGGTGAACGGCTCGGCCGGCAATGTGAACACGCAGATCGCCCTGGCCTCGGGCGCGTTGCTGACGGTCAACTCCAACGGCACGTTCAATTACGATCCGAACGGCGCCTTCCTGCGGACCCCGACCGCGGGCTCGGGCGCTTCGAACACGCCGGCCCATGACGGCTTCACCTACACATTGG
>Ga0190275_10000456_pt1 | contig 36264 bp, 30 predicted proteins | sample Popmic550T_FD_133745 | JGI IMG/M metagenome (GOLD analysis project Ga0190275, IMG submission 133745) | Populus adjacent soil microbial communities from riparian zone of Yellowstone River, Montana, USA - 550 T | ecosystem: Environmental > Terrestrial > Soil > Riparian zone > Trees stand | place... | reverse complement strand
CACGCTGGTAGCGAGCCTCCTGCTCTTCTCTCGCCGCATCGTTCAGCTCTGCACCTTCGAACCACCAATGCTCACCGGCCAGATAGCGGACAACGGCTTCGGCCCATAGCTGATCACGATCCCGGCGCAGCGAATCCAAATCGATCCGGCCACAAGCAACCGGCAAGAAGCGCCGCCCGCCCGTTTCGTCGCGCAGATACTCGTTTTGGTTGACCGTACCGACAAATACGCATTGCCGCGGCGCCGTAATCAGCCGCCGTCCATACGGTGGACGGAAGCGGTCGCTGGAACGGCTGACGAAGGCCTTGATGCGTGAGACTTCGGATTTTGCCATCGAGTCCAACTCCGCCAGCTCAATAATCCAGGTGCCTATCGTGCTCATGGCCGCATCCTTGCTGCCAAGGTCGGCAATATCATCGGTGAACCACGGATCGCCCAGAGTCCGAACAACAGTCGACTTGAAAATACCTTGGCTGCCTTCGAGAATTAGGACGCAGTCCGCCTTGCAGCCGGGTTGATAGATTCTCGCTATCGCCGATATCAGCCATTTCGCGCCAACAGCGCGTACATATTCCGAGGGATCGACCCCCAGGTACAATGTGAGCCAATCATCGATGCGGCCAATGCCGTCCCATTCAAGCGAATCCAGATGATCGCGAACGGGATGATAGCTGTGATCTCTTGAAACAGTTTCTACCGCTTTGGCGACCTCGCCATCCTTCACCTGAATACCGTGGCGTTGCATCCAGTTGGTAGCTAGCCGGTCATCTTGCTCGGTCCAAATCGTGACCTTTCCCCATGGAGTGTCCCGCGTCGTTGTCACAGCCATGGCGAATTCATCGAATGCCAGTAGGCCGCACCATTCGGGCGCAAGCCGCAGAGCTGTGATCGCGTTGGCGAGATTGGCAAGGGCCTTGCCCCTGTCGCTGATCATCAGCTCTTTGCGCCATTCGTACCGAATCGCGTTGTTTAGAACCGCACGACCCTTTTCGGGTCCGAACAGATAGAGGTAGTCATCGATGCCATTGACTCCTGTGGCTTCCGGCAATTCGGCCAGCCAGACTTCCGCGCCACGGCGCGTTAGCTCGGCCGCCAACAGCCTGCGCGCCGCACTGACAGAAGGGTTGGTGGCGGCATTGGCATCGAACAAAATCGTCACCTTGCGATTCGTCCAGGCGATACGATCTAAGTCCGGTATCACGCCCTTTTCAGGTACGTGCTTTCCCTTGGCATTCACGGTCGTGCCGACAGTGCCGCGCCAATTCCAGACACCGGGCAATGCGACTGCAAGAAAGGCAGGCGTTCCACTTCCGTTCCCCGATTCGCCGGCCAGCCGACACAACGATAGTCCTTTCTTTTCACCTTCGGTTATGACAACCGGGATCCGTACATCACTAAGCAAATCGAGCGGACAGGACGGCGGAAAGTAGAGCCGGTTGCGAGCACCCCATGGAGTCGCGTATCGTTGGGGTTTTCCGCTGGTGTCAACCGGCGGATTATCCAGGCGAATCCGGTCGAGCACACCCCGGTGCTCTCCCGGCATGCGGTACTCAAATACAGTGCCGCTGCAATCTCCACAGGCGCTGCTCCTGCCAAGCAGCTCCTGGCCTTCTATCGCGGACACACGGTAGATGCCCGCGGCGTCGGCAAGCTCCCGTGTGATCCACGAGCGCTCCAGATTGGCGTAATCTTCGCTGGTGAGCTTCATTGCGCACACTCCAGGCATCGTTGTGCCACTGGCGTCCGCTCCCGTGTGGAGCGGAATCGTTTACATTGGGACTGACCAGATCGACACTCCACGCGCCGGACAGTCTGCGAGACCTCCGGCCTTTCTATCTGGCAGGTACGCTCCTCTGGAAAACCAGGACGCTGTACCAGAACGTACCAACAGTGGATTATCTGGCTCTTTTAGCGCTTTCGGTGCTTTTCTGGAATCAGTAAATTACTGATATCTCTAAATAAGATGTAGTTCGCGTCGGTACATGAGCGGACAGAGGGAGATACCCGCTTTCTGGTTGCGCTAACTACAGCCACTCCGATCAAAGTGTAATTTGGGGGGCAAAAGTTCGAAACGTATCCAGACTGGGGAGCCAGCTAACAACTTCTTTCTACCTACCTCACATGCCGAAACGGTTCGACTCGTGGCGGGCAAACGCAATATCAGGGTTGAGATCGAACCTCGCTGGGGACTCTCCTCGTTCTCTGGTTGACACGTTCTTTTTGGTTGAGTCCACCATGGACGACCAAGCGTTAACGCCAACTTCGATCGGTTTTGCAGAACCGGGCCACACGGCGAATACCCGCACCACGTAAGTCTGCTGGCGCTATACCCACTTCTCGTTAGCGATCCCGGGTCCGAACCACATTCCTCGGCGTAGACCTGCGTGAATTCCGCGAAGACATTTGCGCCGAGCAATAGACGCATACACGCTTCAAATTCTTAAGGGCAAATGGCAGCCTTGTCGCGAAAGTCGGATAGCTCCAATACAGCGTTTTGCTCGTTACCTGGGTTTAGCAACTACGCACAAGCTTTATCAGCAAAATGAGCGCCCCGCAAAGCGCCAAGACCTTTTGACTGTCTTATCGCCTATGCGAGGATATGCCTCATACCTCTCTCCCGAGAGATGTTCTGAACTTCCAAGCTGCATTGTGTCCAAGCTGCATTGTCCCTTCCTCGTGAGAGCAGTGATTCAATAACAGATCGTTTAGGCACTATTGTTCCCGAGGCGACGAGCCGGTGTCGCCGGTAGTCCTGACTAGTCGACCTTACGGCAGCCGAGTTTGCCACATCCCGCAGTTTCACAATCCATAACTTGGTAGTTCAGCTGGTTACTTACCTGAAGGGTGCATCGTTCCTTGTCGGCACTTTGAGACAGAAGCGCTAGATCCCGAACGTCAACTCTACCGTCGATATTCACTTCACATCTGCTTGGCCCGAGGGAGGCGAGTCTTGAGACCTTCGTGTTCTACGATGTAGATCCCCGCCTCCCCAGACGATGCCGAGGAAGCCGCCACAGCCGGCGTGTCAGCGTCTGCTGATTAAGCGCAGTAATGTACGCCGTGGGCTCGAAACAACACGTTCAAACCTGTAGTCTCTTCGGTGTGAAGCGCGTTCCAAAAAAATGGTGGCACTGGGGCTTGTTTGGGTTCGCTCTGCTGCTTACGATCGAAGCGGTACTGCTGTGGTCGAAGTGGCCTTTTACCAGGGAACGCCTGACCGTCAGTCTGGAGAGGGCGACCGGGAGCAAGCTTCGAGCGGCGCGCTTTCGCATGACGTTTTTTCCCAGCCCCGGCTGTGTCCTAGACGATGCCGTATTTGAGCGCGATGGAGCAGTGGCGCCGCTTGCTCGCATGCGCCAGCTCAGCGTCCGAGGTTCATGGGCGGCAGTACTCATGTTTCGGCACCATCTGGCTGAGATGCAGCCGGAAGACCTTCGCGTGTCCATTCCGGAGAAGGTTCCACCCGCGATGCGTCTACACCCGCCGGCGAAGCACGAAACGGCTGTAGGTGAGTTCGTCGCGGACGGCGCGGTACTTGATGTGCGTGGGTTGACGTTCCGGTTCCGGCGATTGCGGCTGCACGATCTCTCTAGAACCTCCCCCATTCGCATGGAGGTGGACGTCACGATACCCCACCCATCCGGCACCGTGCAAGCATCCGCCGTATTCGGCCCATGGAAGGGAGCAGCGTCGCCGCTTTCGGGCTCATTCACCTTAACAGGCGCGGATCTGTCGAAGTATGAAGAGTTGGAGGGAATCCTAAGGGGATCCGGGACGTTTCAGGGCACGTTAGCAGCGCTGGGCGTGAGGGGTCAAGCCGATCTGACAGCTTTACGAGTCCGCCGAAAAGGTCCAGCGACTGCTGTTCATGCCGACTACGCAGCCACCGTAAACGGAACTACCGGCGAGACTCTACTGGAACAGGCGGACGTCCAGTTCCTGCGGAGTCGTATAACCGTGTCCGGGTCCATAGGTAAGACTACTACGCTTGACTTTGACGGCCGGCCTGGTCGTGTAGAGGATTTGATCCGTGTGTTCGCAAGCAGTGATGAACCAGGCATGCGTGGACCGATCTCTTTCAGGGCGCGAGTAGTCCTGCCGGCCGGCCACGCGCCGTTCCTCAGGCGCGTGCTGTTGGATGGCAGCTTTGGCATCGACGATGCGCAGTTCAAGCGGCGCACACAGGACAAGATGGAGAAGCTGAGTTCCCGTGCCCGCGGCCAAGATAATGACGTGCCGCCCGCCGACATCGATTCCGACGTGCAGGGACATGTACTGCTGAGGGACGGCGTGGCGCGGTTAGATCATGTGCGCCTTCGTGTGCCAGGAGCAGTCGCTAAGGGCGGTGGCACGTTCAATCTGATCACAAAGCGGGTGGATTTGGGCGGAACAGTGACTACCGACGCCACGTTATCAGAAGCTGCCGGCGGGGGTATCAAGTCGTTTCTCCTAAAGCCGCTGAATGTGTTCTTTCGGGACAAGAAGAACGCTGGAGCGGTGCTGCCAGTCAGCATTACCGGAACTTATCCGCACGCTAAAGCGCAGATTTCGCTCACAGGCAAGCGTTGAACCGAACACCGCAAGTCGGCGGAATGTACTGTTCAATGCCGTACAGACCGTGGCTCCTGAGTTCACCCGCATGCCCTCACAGTGAAAGGCCTCTTATTTCATGAAAGGAACGGTTAGTTTTTGCATCTGAAAAGGACATGAGATGGCATCACGTACGGATACCTACCGCTAACACTTGTATTCGCACGCTCCGTGAGAGCGCGAATTCAAAGCTGGGGATGCTCTTAGCCGCAACGGGCATATTGGTGGTCGCGTGGGCACAGAACCCGCCACCCCGTCCTCAACGCGATGCCGTTGCAGATGCGCAGCAACCATCCTCAGCCCCGCGTAGCACCCGGCCCGAGCAGCAAAAATCCGCGCATGACGAATCCGGGATATTTGTTGACCTCAGAGCACCTGCCTCCTCTCCGGTGTTGAAAACCCAGCCCAAGGAAGGCAAGATTTCAGGATTTGACTTCGCTCGCGATCCGCTCAACTCCGACAGGCCACATCAAAACCCTGAAGAGATCATGAAAAAGGAGATCGCGAACAAGCCGAATATAATGGCGGCTCAACGAAAACTCCTGGAGAGCCGTTACAATCTAGAACCCAAGTTAGATACTCAGGCGAAGATGTCCCGCGGGAAGCCTCTGGTCGTAGGTCCCACAGCCCGACTGCAGGGTGGCATGACATGGCAACAGATTGGTGAGTTGAGTCCAGACGCTATCAAGCAGCGTGGCATCTTCCCTTATCCAGCCCTTCCCCACCCTCTGCATGCGAATGGCGGCCAGGTTTTTCCAAAGATGCAGATCGACCTCTTTCCCCGCCTAGAGCGCTTCGATGTGGACTTTGATCTTCCCGAGGCTTTCCTCCCAGAGTTCCCGCCGGCGATCTTCCTAAGTAATCGGCCTGAGCTGGGTGATGTATCGCGCGGCGAAGTTGTTTCGATCAACAACTTCTACAAGCTGTTTAAAGACATACTCACGCCCGTACAACTCGACGGTCTGCAGATGTTGTTGACGCCGTTTCCGCAAGAGGAATTCAACCCTACCGACGATCGGAAGACGCGCGAAGCGAGTCTTGGTGTTACCTGCCTAGACTGCCACGTGAACGGACATACAACAGGCCAGTTCCACCTCAGCCCTGACATACGTCCTCAAGAGCGACGGTTCCGCCTAGACACAACCAGCCTGCGTGGCGTGTTCAACCAGCAGATTCACGGTTCTAAACGCAGCCTCCGATCAGTGGAAGACTTTACAGAATTTGAGCAGCGCACAGCTTATTTCAATGGCGATCCAATACATGCTGTGAAAAAGGGAATGATCATTCTAGATCGCGTTCGCGTCAGCCACATGGCGCAGTTCCAAAACATGCTCGATTTTCCGCCAGCGCCGAAGCTCGATCCTGTCACCGGTCGCCTGGACCGAACTAAAGCCACTGCGAGTGAGACTCGAGGCGAAGAGGTGTTCTTCGGGAAAGGCAAGTGTGGGAGCTGTCATGCCGCCCCCTTCTATCTTGATCATCAGATTCACGATCTACATGTTGAGCGTTTCTTGAAGGACGAACCGGGAGATGGACCGATCAAAACATTCACGTTACGCGGCATCAAAGACAGTCCGCCGTACTTGCATGATGGGCGTCTGCTCACGTTGGAGGATACGGTTGAGTTCTTCAATATTGTTCTGCAGTTAAAGCTTGCGCCTCAGGAGAAGCAAGATCTAGTAGCGTTTATGCGCCAGCTATGAGTGGTTCGAGGCTCTACTTGCTTGTGAACGCCGGCCAAATAGCTCGATCCGATGACCGGGCCGCTATCTTACTACGGCGTTGCGGCGCGCGCTAAGCACTCATTCAATGCTCAAAAGAACGCTCCATCATTGAATCGCTTTTCAAGCCCGAGGAGCAAGCAACTCGCTATATAAGCGGCATCTGTTAATGGGGGGGACAACATTTGATCCTCCCAGCCATGTTGCACCAGTGCGTGCATTCGCCAAACCTGCTATCAAGGGGCTGTAGCTGGCGCACTATTATTGGCAAAACAACACTGCAGATACATGCCGGTGTTCTCGAACATACATAAGTTACGGCGCGTCAGGCGAGAGGTAGTTTGAACCACGCTATTGGCGAGCCAACCGAGCTTCGAGTCCCTATAGCCAAGCAACCCCCTCATCCGCTCTCTCAGTTAGCCGGCAATTTGCCCGACACACGACTGCGGTGGTCTTCATTGATCCTACAGCACGACTTCCGAAGCCGAACCTAACTGATCACTTAAAAAACATCACGGCCCGCAGTTGTGCATCAAAAGCGCGTGCGCACGAGTGGTGGGCCGGCGTTCGGGACGGTCGTGTCGCTCGAGTTAGCCCGGTTGAGCTCAACGGACCGTGCACGCGTATACACCGTTCGTCACGGCCGACGACGTTGGTCTTCGATATGAGCATCTACAACCGGCGCCTGATGGGCTTTCGCATGCCGACTTCGATCCGCTCGGAAACCACAGCGCAATCCTTATGGATGCGAAAAGCCCTGACTACACAGAGAATTTCCACTGTCAGAGGTAGCCAACACCATCAGCATCCCCAAAACCGATGAGACGTGGGAGGAGTACCAACATGCCGACGAACGATTCGACTCGAGCCGAAAATTCGCTGCAGCAACTCAGTCCCTTCCAGTTGAAGGACGAACTGATTCGCTACGCTCAGGATCAAACTCGAAGCAAAGCTGCTACGCACAAGTTCCTCAATGCCGGTCGAGGCAACCCAAATTGGATTGCGGCCACGCCGCGCGAGTCGTTCTTCCTGCTAGGGCAGTTCGCGCTGTCAGAAGCACGGCAAACCCGTGACGAAGGTAGTCTCGCCGGTATGCCTGCCGCCACCGGTGTCGCCGGTCGTATGCGCGCCTTTCTCGACGCAGGCGTGGCGACTCCCGGCGCCGCACTTCTGCAGCGTGGAATCGACTACGCCACGTCGACTCTCGGGTTCGACGCTGATGCGTTTGCCCATGAGCTCGTCGATGCAATCATCGGTGACAACTATCCCGAGCCGGATCGGATGCTAGTCCATGCCGAGAAGGTTGTCCATCGTTATCTCATCAAGACGATGTGTGACGACCGTTCCCCCGGCGGCACGTTTGATTTGTTTGCGGTGGAGGGTGGCACCGCGGCAATGTGCTACGTCTTCAAGAGCCTGTTCGAGAACCGCCTGCTTCGGCAAGGCGACACCATCGCTTTGGGCACGCCGATCTTCACGCCGTACATTGAACTCCCGCGGCTTAGCGACTATGGACTCAATGCGATCGAAATCAACCAGAGCGCGCTCACCGCCGATGGGCGCCACATGTGGCAATACCCGGACGAGGAGATCGCCAAGCTGGCTGATCCGGCAGTTAAGGCGTTCTTCCTGGTCAACCCGTCTAACCCAGCCTCGTACGCCATGCATTCCCACACGCAGCAACGAATCGTCGATCTGGTGAAGAATAAACGCCCGGATTTGATTATTCTCACCGATGACGTGTACGGAACATTTGCCGACGGGTTCCGATCGCTGGCCGCCGACCTGCCGCATAACACCATTCTGGTCTACTCGTACTCGAAGCACTTCGGCTGCACCGGCTGGCGGCTGGGTGTGATCGCGCTGCACCAGGACAACGTGCTTGATAAGGCGCTGGCCCGGTTGCCGGTGGGCGATCGTGCCGCATTGCATGAGCGTTACCAGTCTCTCAGCACGACGCCCGAACGGATTAAATTCATCGATCGCCTGGTTGCCGATAGTCGGGATGTTGCGCTGAATCACACCGCTGGACTTTCCACGCCGCAGCAGGCGCAGATGGTGCTGTTTTCACTATTTGCGCTGCTCGACAAGGACGACGCGTACCAAGCCCGTTGCCGCGAACTGGTGCGCCAACGTCTTGCATCGCTCGGGAGGGGGATGGATATCGCTATACCTGACGATCCTCTGCGTGTCGGCTACTACCTCGACATCGACTTGGCTGTGTGGGGTCGCGCCGCATTTGGCGATGAGTTCAACGCGTATGTCGACGCCCATCACAATCCTCTCGAAGCCGTCATCGCACTGGCGAAACGATCGGGGACTGTGCTGCTGAACGGAAGCGGTTTTGACGGCCCGCCGTGGTCAGTTCGGATCTCGCTCGCAAACCTGAACGCAGATGCGTATGAGGCCATAGGCCGTGACCTGAAAGAGCTGATGAGTGCGGCGTTCGAAGAGTGGCGTCGGTCGCGAAGAAGTGGCTCATGAAACCAAATAACTCGCACAGAACGGCCATCGCCGTCCTGCTCGTATTCTTTGCCGGCAGCTTGCCCGCGCAAGTCAAGGCACGAATCAAGATCCTTGCAACGGGAGGCACCATCGCGGGCGCTGAAGATGCCAGCGGCTACGGCTATAAAGCCGGCGCCTTCAAGGTTGAAGATCTCGTCAAGGCGGTTCCCCAAATCGGCGGTCTGGCGCAGTTGAGCGGCGAGCAGGTAGCAAGCATCGGCAGCCAGGACATGAACGACAAGGTTTGGCTAACGCTCGCGGGACGCATCAACCAGGTGCTGGCGGAGCCGTCTACCGACGGAGTCGTTATAACCCACGGCACAGACACGATGGAGGAGACAGCATATTTTCTCAATCTCGTCGTCAAGAGCGAGAAGCCGGTGGTGCTGGTCGGGTCGATGCGACCCCCGACGGCCATTAGTCCGGACGGTCCCGCGAATCTGTATGACGGTGTGGCAGTGGCTGCGGATTCGGTGGCGCGTCGCCGGGGTGTGCTCGTCGTCCTCAACGACGAAATCCACAGCGCTCGCAACGTTACGAAAACGAACACCACCAGTCTGCAGACATTCGTAAGTCCGAATCGGGGACCCGCCGGGTTCGTGCACACCGGCAAGATCGCCTGGTTTGAACCCATAAACGACAAGAGGCACACTACGCGGTCCGACTTTTCCGTTCAGGGCGTGACCACTCTGCCGCGTGTCGATATCCTGTACGCCCATTCGAACATGCAGGCGGACTTAATCGAGGCTGCGATCAAAAACGGCGCAAAGGGACTGGTGATTGCCGGCGTGGGTGACGGCAACATGTCGCAGGCTGCCCTGGACACGCTCGCGGCGGCTGCCAAGAAGGGCATCGTTGTCGTGCGCAGTACACGGCTGGAGCGCGGAATGGTGCTGCGGAACAACGAAGTGGATGACGACAAGATGGGGTTCATTGCCTCGGGCGAGCTGAATCCACCCAAGTCGCGCGTGCTGCTGCAACTGGCGCTGATGAGCACTACGGATGTGGCCCGCGTTCAGAAGATTTTTGACGAATACTAACGGCTTGGTTGATTGATGAGCACTTTTTTTCACTTCCTGCAGGCTGAGCCTTTCGTGGCGCTCTTCGGCGTTCTGGTGCTGGGCATGACCCTGGGCAAATTGTCGATCCGAGGCATTTCGCTCGGTTCAGTGGTCTGCATTGTCTTTGTGGGTATCCTGCTCAGCATTGGCTCGTACCGCAGCACAGGGGTCGCGCTAGCGCTTCCAGACGTCATTAAGACGATCTTCTTTAACATCTTCATTTTCTCGCTGGGCGTGAAGATCGGCCCGCAGTTCTTTGCAGGTCTGCGACGCGACGGCTGGCATATGGTCACGATCGGCATCATCGTCGCAGCGCTTGCCCCTGCGATTAGTTACCTGCTTGGAAAGCTTTTCAATCTTCCGCCCGGAGCCGTTGCGGGGTTGCTGGCTGGTTCAAATAATTCGTCAGCCACATTTGGGGCCGCTTCTTCTGCGCTTCAGTCGACCGCCTTCCACCCTCCCACTGGAGTTTCAGCGGAGAGTGTGGCGGGAATGCTGTCGGCCTCATTTGCGTTGTGTTATGCCGCGACTCAGGTCCAATTCGTTCTCTTTATGAAGCTCCTCCCGAAACTCGCCGGGATCGACGCACCGAAGGCTGCGCGCGAGTTCGAAGATGCGATGCGCGGAGAGCGCTCGTCTCCGCTTCCAGGGACCGTCGAAGCGGCCGACTCGTTCGACTCGTCCATCGCCGTTCGCGCATATAGCGTGCCAGAGACAAACGTCGCCGGCCGGACCATCGGCGAGGTCCGGAAAACGGCGCCGGGCATATCCATCGAACTCGTGCGGCGAGGGACCGAATGGCTTTCTCTTGATGACGACACAGCCCTTGTCGCGGGCGACGAAGTTGTCATCAGCGCGCCAGTGGAGAGACAGGTGCGGGTGAGAGAAGTACTGGGGCCCGAAGTTCCCGACGCTGAGGCGCGTGCGCTAAGGCCGTTGCACACCGTGGACGTGGTGATAGGCAGGGACGAAGCCGAGGGTCAGCCGTTATCCGGACTCCTTGCCCAGAATGGACCCGGGCTGTTTCCCAACGCGGTGTTTCGAGTGGGCGTCGAACTCCCGCCCGCGGCCCCGCTCAAGAAGGGCGACGTGATTCGTGTTACTGGAACCGATTCGCGCATTGCCAGTCTAGGAAAGCACGTCGGTCAAGTAGTACGGTCGACGCATACCTCGGATGTGCTGACGCTGGCGTTGGGATTGCTCACGGGAGCACTCCTCGGAACGATTCCTGTGCCCCTATTCGGCGTAAGGATCAGCTTTGGTGCGGCCGCGGTGCTTATTGTGGGGATCGTGTTCGGTTGGCTCAAAACCAGGCATCCTGCATTCGGTGGTCCGATTGCCGAGGGCGCGCGAAGTCTGATGGAGGAAATGGGATTGAACGTATTCACTTCAGCGCTGGCGATCAACTCGGGATTGGCAGTCTATCAGGTGGCGACCAACGGCCCGATCTGGCAACTGCTGATCGCCTCACAAATCGTGAGCCTGTTTCCCGAACTCGTAGCATGGTGGGTGGGACGTCACATACTCAAGCTGAATCCGGCGCTTCTCATGGGCGCTGTCGCCGGAGCGCGTCAGAATACCACTTCCATGCGTGCGGCGCAGAAGGAAGCGCGGTCCGCCGTGCCTGGGATCGGATACCCCGTGCCTCTCGCCATTGCGACGATCACATTATCGGTCGTGGGCTATTTCTTTGCGCTGTTTGCCTGAGGACAAACGCTCGCGAATGCGGCGTTAGCGCCTATGCGTTGCTCTTCATGCTCTGACAGAATGGATAGCCGACGGGGCCGCCAAGCGCTCGCCGGTTGAAGGGGGATCTCATGAAGCGAGTCCTGTTGCTGGGCTACAAGCCAGAGACTGTGGATTTTTCGGACCCTGCTATTCCACCAGGCATGACCGCCGAGAAGGTTCACGCTGGGCTCGCCGTCGCGATGAGGCAGTTCGCCGAGCGTGGATGGGAAGCCGATCTGGGTTTAATCCGGCCTGATGAAACCGCTGGGGCCGAAGTGGAGCGTTTACTGTCATTCAAGAGCTACGATTGTGTCGTGGTCGGAGCGGGTATGCGCTTGCCCCAACGTGGCCTTGTCGTATTCGAAATTGTCCTCAACGCTATTCATAAGGCTGCCCCAAGCGCAGCGATTGCCTTCAACACGCGACCCGATGACAGCGCGGATGCTGCCAGCCGATGGTTAACGGACGATGGTTAACGGACGGCAATCGGGCTGTCTAGTCCGCCATTGATATCAACTCTAGGTCTGTTTGTCCGACGGCATTCCGCATTGTTTTCCTGGGTCGTGAGGAAGTCGCCCGTTCGCTTCAGCGGCAGCGAATCGGCAGAATGGGACGCAAAATGAAAAGATACTTCTCCACGAACCTAGCGTCTAGGCGCTATGCTCTCAAAGAACGATTTTTCACCCGCAGACTGGAACACGATCAGGGAACTGCCCCCTCTGGTCGGATTCGCGACATTACTGTCGGGCTCGAGCGGACTGGGGACCGTGAAAGAATCCATGGCCATTGCCCAGCAGATTCTCGAAGGACAATCAAGCGACCTTGGTTTCATACGTGATCTTTCCAATCGTACTGAGATGCAAGCAGCGCAGACCTCTATCCGCGAAATGTTGAGTGGCTTAGGCGCCGAACTCTCCTCGGATCGAATGAAAAGCCTGACTCTGGAACGGGTGGCGAACGGGTTATCCGTGCTTGGCTCCAAAGCGAGTGCGGATGAGGTTTCTCAATATCGCCAATGGCTCTATACGATTGCTGAGAACGTGGCAAAAGCCGCCAAGGAAGGAGGCTTCCTGGGTTTTGGGGGAACGCAAGTCAGTGAAGGTGAGCAGAAATTCTTGAATGAACTTCGAACCGCCCTTCAGATCACAGCTAAGACCACATAGGCCTTGTCTTCGGGTTTTCCCAGTCTCCAACATGCCACGCCAGCTTGATACCTACCAGTCTGCGACAACGACAGGTTTGCCTATCAAATTCTTGATGAGGTCCTGCGGCCCGAGGCCGATAGCCCAGGCAGGAGATCAACCTCAGAGCCGAAAGGCTATCCAGCATGGAATCGCTCGTCGCACGCTTCACAAATGACTTCCGCGATTTCCTGTCGGGTGGCCGCTCAGCCAGACTTCGAAAGCGGAGCGGAACACTCCCGCGGACTGCGGGAAGGCGACTGAAACAACCGAGCCAGACGAACGATCGAGGGCAATGTAAGCAGCGAATTATGCCCGGCTAAAAACCGGGCTGCTCAAAGTGCCCGTACTGTCGGAGAACGATTCTTCCTCGATTCCCAACGACCGAAGAATACTCAGATACATGTTCGACATCCGCGATTCGCCCTCGCGCCAATAGATTCCGTGTTTCAGGCCCATGTTGGCGCCGCCGGCGAGCAGAGTCGGGAGGTTGTGGGAGTTGTGAGTGGTACTCGCTCCGCTTCCGAACAGCACGATCGTGTTGTCGAGCGCGCTTCCGTTGCGGTCCTTGTAGGAATTCATCCTATCGAGGAAATGGGCAATCTGTTTGCTCAGGAATAAGTCATACTTGGCGAAATCCGCCTGTCCGTCTTTATCCGTTGCGTGGGAGAGATTGTGGTGAGTCTTGGAGAGACCCAGTTTCAACGGGAAAGTATCGCTGATACCCATTCCATCTTCGCGGTTAAGCATGAACGAGACGGAGCGGGTGATGTCCGCATCGAATGCAAGGGCAATCAGATCGAACATGTTGCGGTAATACTCGGCCGGGTTACCTTCATTCGTCGCATCGAGGTTCAAATGCGAATAATCTTGCTTCTTCAGCGGAATATCGATCCAGCGCTCGGAGGCGACGAGCCGCGATTCCATTTCATTAAGCGTGCTCAGATACTGATCCATACGTTCGCGGTCAGTCTTGCCTAGTTTTGCGTCGAGCGATTTTGCGCTGTCTGCTACCGCGTCCACCAACTTAATTCGATGTTGGAGGTGTAGCCGCTCTGAGGACTGCGAAGGATTGTCGCCGCGGAACAGCCGGTCAAAGATGCGACGAGGATTGTTCTCAGCCGGTATGGGCCTACCATCGACGTTATAAGAGATGGTGCCGGTTCGCGAGAGAAAGCCCGTTCCGGCGTCGATCGAAAGGACCAGCGAGGGTTGCCTGCAGAACTGCTTGGTGTGCAGAGCGACTACTTGGTCAAGACCGACTGAGTTGAACGTTCCCGGCTTGGGATTGTGCAGCGGGGCGCCGGTCAGCCACATGTCCGAACAAATATGCGGATCGGCTTTAGGGCCGTTCGGGTGCATCATCCCGCCCATGAAGCTCAATTGCTTGCGGAAAGGCGTCAGGGGTTCTGTCGATTTGCCGAATACGAAGTCGGAACCGCTGCCGTTGGGAAACCAGCTCCACTCGTTAATACCGTGATCGCTATTCGGCAGCGACATGCCGTTGGCCGTGTAAATAGCACAGAAACGGCGCGGAATCTGGTCCGTTACTTCGGCGCCCATGGCGTCGAGAACCGGCAAAGCCAGAGAAACGCCCACGCCTTTCAGGAAAGCGCGACGATCAAGCTGAAGGGAACGATTCATGGGTTCTCCTGATTCCGTATCCGTTACTTTTCGAGGAAGATTTTGCTGTTTACGACGTACCGGATCATGTCCTTCATCCGGTAGCCGTCGGCCTTCAGTTTCAATCCGTCCCGTTTCATGTAGTCAAGTTCATTGTATGTCGGCGAGCGGCCCGCTGCATAGGTCGCCAAATGCTTCAGCACACTGAAGGCCACCTGGTCGATTCGGTCTTCCGCGAGGTAGCGTTTTAGATCGTCCATACCGGAGACAACCGTTTTATCGGGAAGGGTTGATGTTGCGTCTACCGGCTGCTGCTTCCGCCGTCCACCGGCGTCATATTCCTCGAGCGCAACACCCCAGGGGTCGATCTTCAAATGACACTGCATGCAGGCGGGCACACTGCGATGCTGCTCTAACCGCTGTCGCAGAGTCAGTCCTTTCTCATCGGCCTTAAGGGCCGGCACGTTCGGCGGAGGGTCGGCCGGAGGCTCGGCGATGATCTTACGTGCGAGCCACGCGCCACGCTTCACTGGGTTCGATTCGCGGCCGTCCGACAGTCCGGCAAGGATCGCCGGCTGCGTCAAGACACCGCCCAAGTCGGGCCTGCTATGGGGAATGGCGACGAATTTGAACCCGCTTTCTGTCTTGTCGGGGAGGTCGTAGTAATTCGCAACCGCCTCATTGGCGACGATGAAATCGGAGGAGATCAGATTCTTCACCGACAGATTGTACCGGATCAGATACTGAATGAACTCGATCGGCTCCTGCTTCAACTCGGTTCGGGTATCCCGAGTAAGTTTTGGATACCGCTTTCGATCTGCTTCGAGTACCTGAAACTTATCCAAACTCAGCCACTGCGACGCAAATTCACTTACGAATCGGGAGAATCGCGCATCTGCGATCATTCGGTCCACTTCGGTATCGATCTGCTTTGCCAGTAATCCGCTCGATGCCAACTGCAGGGTTTTGCGATCCGGCGGCCCATTCCAGAGGAAGTAGGAAAGCTTGGAGGCGAGTTCATAGCCATCTACCGGCTCGGGCCCCGGAGCCGCGCTAGTCTCCACCAGAAACAAGAATTGAGGCGACGTCAATACAACCAACAGCGCGTCCTTAACGGAGTCCTGGAAATTTCGGCCGTTGCTCTGCGCCTTCGCATAGACGTCCATCAGGGATGATTCTTCTGCGGCGGTCACTGGACGACGGTAAGCGCGCGTGGCGAACGTATGCACGATCTTTCGTGCCCAAGCCTGTTTGTCGCTTTTACGCTCGAAATCCACGAAGATGCTGCTGTGCGATTTGGGCGGCCACACGTCGTGATACGGTCCCTCGAACTCAACGGAACGAATTACGAGGCGTGGCATGTCACGACCGTCCGTATACTCGCTCCGAACCGCGATTTCGCGGATACCGGCAAGATAGTTCACGTTGTCTTTTTCGACATGAGGACTTGGAAAATCGGTGATCGTCCCCTCGAACACGTACTTCGAGAGTTGATCGCTCGTCACGGTCTGCGGAGAGCCGACGGGGCCAAATGTGCTGCCGCAATCGCGTCGCAGTCCTAGGTGAACCCCAACTCTCGGCTGCCGCTTCTCAAAAGTCAGGAACTGCTTCGCGATTTCGTTCCCGGCTGGCAGCGGAGTCAACACGACACGATCAAGATCTTTCACGTCATCGTATTTAGTGCTGATTTGGAGCGGTCCCGCCCCCAAGCGGAGTACCACAAACGCGGGCTGCTGCAAGAAGCCGGAGAATTCCCGCTCCCCCAACTGAAGGGTCATATTTGGCTGCGGCGGCCTTCGGTTCGCACGGGGCCGTTCGGCCGGGGCCTTGATTAACTGCTTCCCAGGTTGAACCAGCGCCTGGATCTCAGCAGGCTCCAACGGCCGTCGATAAAGCCGCACGTCTGCCAGATCGCCCCGAAACGGCTGAGCGCCGGCAAAGTTGCCGATCTGCAGATCCGCCTTCGGATCGTCAAACTGGGCCGCTCCCAGTTCCTCTTTCGCTACCAGGTTGCCGTTGACGTACACCAGCGTTTCATTTCTGCCTCGGCGCAACACTACCGCCACATGCTGCCAGGAATCTGCGCGAATTGCTCCCGGACGAGACGATACGATTCCGTTCGCTTCGTCGGTCTGGCCGTATGTTCGGAATCGCAACGCCCCACGCGGGTCTGTTAGTTCCAAAGACCAGCCGAGCATCCGGCCTGAGCCGGCCAAGCTTACGATCGCGGACCTTTCGAGCTGTTGTTTAGGGTGAATCCAGGCTGCCACCGAAAAGTCGCCTTCGCCAAGATGCCTTCCGTCATCCGTAGGCATTGCGCTTCTGGGGATTACCAGCGAATCGGTCCCACCGTCTAGCGATGCCGCCTTGCCGACGGGCGAGTCGACGATTCGGCCTTTACCCTCGATCCGGCCGGCCAGGTCGGTCGCCGTTGTCATGGGCCATGTTCCGGCCAGTCCTTCGCTCAGGCGCGAGCTATCCGGGGCAGGCGTCTTGCTATCTGCCGTATAAACGTCAACTTGGTAAATTCCCGCTTTGGGAATCGTGACCGTTCCCGGAGCTTTTGCTACGTTCCAGACAACGCCACTGTTCGTCTGCGCCTGCGCGCCCGGGTCTAGCAGGAGACCATCGTTGTATTTGGCCGCGGAGACGGTAACCCGAAAGCGGCCTTCGTCGGGCAATTCACGCAAGGAGATTTTGAAATTTGCTTTGGGACCGTACGTTCCGTCCTCATCGAACATCTCCTCGGTGGGAATTGCGGGCCTTAACAATAGTCCTTGCGGGACCGTGCCGTAAGCGCTTCCTTTGGGATATCCGCCGCTTCCGCGCATGTCGGCAAATACGGCGTGATAGATGCTGTCATAGTCGCGCCAGCCGCGTACAGTATCGTTCCCTCGATAGCCTTCAATGAAACGGTATTTCGTCCGCATGAAGAAAGGTTCAAAGCCGAAGGGCTTAGGGGGCGTCAACTGTGTCACCAGAACGTCAGAGTTATCGAGTAGCTGGCTGCCCGCGCCGAGGACCAGCTTCTCAAGCAATGGAGCAGGATTCACTCCTCTTCCCAGTTCAACGCGAAAATTCTGAATGGACGGTTTGATGGAAGGATCGACAATAGCGCGGTTCAGCGCTCTCTCTGCGATGTCGAAGTACGACTCCATCAGCAGGGGCGATAACTGCAGCGTGTCCTTATGGTTGACGAATCCGTCTTTCGAGACCGCATCGGGCGGAAGAGCCGCTGTCAGATTGTCATCGAGATACAGAAGTTCGCGCAGGGTATTTCGATACTGGGCCACGGTGAGACGCCGCACAAGGCCGTTCTTAGGTGAAGGACGCAGCCGGGCGACTTCCAACCCACGAGCGATCCAATCCGTCACTTGTTTTCGAACTTCGGGACTGGGCTGTGGCTCGTTTTTGGGCGGCATCGTGCCGTTGTTAACCCTTCGCCGGACTGCTTCCCAGATCTTTACATGGTCGTCCTCGAACTTGGTGTCGAGCACATCCACTTTGATACCTGCCGTGCTGTTGTCAACATTGTGGCAACGGACGCAATTTTGAGCCAGGAATGGTCTTACAAACTGCTCAAATGCCGGATCTGTGGGAGCGGAGGCCGATTGGGCTGTAACATACCGCGCTGTCAACGCGATACAAGCGATCGAAAGCAAGCTCAGAGCCCATACCGAATGCGTTCGACGCCGACGTGTTCTCATCGTTCTTTCTCATTTTCCCACGTTTAAGAGAACGTTTACCTAACTTCACGCAAAAACTCAGGCCACCCGTTCCAGCTTGATGGGGTACGTCGCCTCGGACGCGAACTGCGCTACGTAGATACTCTCCTCATCATCGACAATGAGGTCATGCGGGTGCATAAATACATCTTCGGTGTGACGCATGTTTCGGAGCTTTCCGTCATCGCCGTACTCCGGGCTTGACCCCGCCACATTAGAGATCACACGGCATTCCTCGTCCAGGATCGAAATAAAACCGCGACTGGCGCGATCCTTCGGCCAGTTGTCGCCAAGGTGCGCTACATAATATCGTCCCCTGTGTAGCCGAATCTGTCGCGGATTCCCGCCGGGCAAATCCACCTGCTGGAGTTTCTCTCCCTCAACGCTCAAGCGCAACAAATACTGCTGGTCACTCATCGCGATCAGCAGAGTTGGCGTGGCGCCTTGCATATCCAGCATGCCGCCGTGAGGTCCCCAGTGGACGATCCCCCCTTCGGCGCCGCCGAAAATCTTCGTCAACTTCCCCTTACGGTCATAGCGAAGGATGTAGTCTCGACCATAGCCATCCAGCACAAAGAAACTGCCATCCTTCATGTGGAGGGTCCACGACGGCTTATAGTCTGCTTCATGGCGATAGAAGCCACTCATCTCTGGCCAGCCCCATTCGTCGAGCAATTTGCCGTCAAGCGTGGTCTTGGCTACCTTGTGCGTCTGTAGGTCCGTGATATACAGGACCTCATGAGTTCCCTCGGTGACGATCGACAAGCCGTGTGCTCCGGGAAAGGTTGTTCCCCACTTGGAAACCAGACGGCCAGCTTTGTCATAAACGATGACGTTGTTGGCGACGTGATCCGTCAAGAGGATGAGGTGTCCCTCGGCGTCACGAACCATCCCGTGGCAGTTCTTCACCGGGGTCTTCTGGTCGAGCACTCCCCAATTCGCTACGACTCGATAGCGATGTTGCCCTTGTCCTAAAACTCGATTCTCAGCCGCAGCGCACCCGGCGGCGAGAGTAGACAGGCAAGCGCGACGAGTCAGCACCCCCTTCTTATACAACAAAGGCTCCGCTCATGACGAAAGTCGTGACAAAATACAAGCGCCACCCGACGATGCGAACTCTTACCCTCCTGATGACCGTGACAGCGGTCGTCGCTGCCCAGCAACCCGCTGCTCCGAAACTGCCGCCGATGCCCGCCAACGTCATCCATGAACGCGACATCGAGTACTCAAACGTTGGCGCCCGTGTCGCCCTGGACATCGTGCGTCCTACGGGCCTCTCCTTGTCGGACCGGCTGCCAGCGGTCCTGTTCATCCACGGCGGCGGGTTCCGAGCAGGGAACCGGGAAAGTTACTTGGCGCAAGCTGCGCGCCTGGCAGGACGCGGCTACGTGACTGCAACCGCCAGCTATCGCCTTGCCCCGCGTCATCAGTTCCCTGCAGCCGTCGAAGATGTCAAGGCTGCCGTAAGATTTCTCCGCGCCCACGCCGCTAAGTACAACATCGACCCGGAACGCCTCGGAACTATCGGCGGTAGCGCCGGAGGTCATCTTGCGCTAATGCTCGGTCTCACGGCCGGCGTTGCGGAATTCGAAGGCACTGGACCGAGCCCCGATCATTCGAGCAGCGTTCAGTGCGTCGTCAACTATTACGGACCGTCCGACTTCACCCAGTCCTATCAGAAAAGTGTCGACGCAGCGGTTGTGCTGCCCATGTTTCTCGGAGGCGATCTCAATAACAACCGTCGCATCCACCAAACCGCCAGCCCCTTAAATTGGGTCACTCCTCGCGCCGCGCCGACTCTTTCCATCCACGGTACGGAAGACAACTATGTCGCGTTCGAGCAATCGTTGTGGATTACGACGCGGCTCGTCGATGCCGGCGTTCCAGCCGAGCTGGAAACGATTTCGGGAGCAGGTCACGGCTTTCGTGGAGCAGATGCTGAGCGAGCCGAAGCCCGCGCATTCGCCTGGTTTGACAAATTCCTCAAAACGAAGCCGGCCGTCAGACGCATTCTGGTCTCCGATCACGGCCCGAAAGGCGAGATCGTGGCAATGGAGTGGCCCACCGGCAAGGTGCTGTGGTCTGTACCAAACACGCGGGGACACGATGTGCAGTCGCTGCCCAATGCTCACACTCTATTCACCATAGGCGGTCAGAAAAAGGTCGTGGAACTCGATGATAAACAGCAGCCGGTTTGGGAGTACAGCGAGGGTCTGGAGCATCCTCTGGCAGCGCAGAGACTTGCTAACGGAAATACGCTCATTGGCGATGCGCGAACGGGGCGCGTGGTCGAAGTAACTCCGGACAAGAAGATTGCGTGGAAGTATGAGAGTCCGGAAATCACTGGTATGCGGATGCGCAATGTACGCCGCACCGCCGCCGGTACTACCCTTATTGCAGTCGAGGCTGTCGCGCAACTCATCGAAGTTGATCGCGACGGCAAGATCATTTGGAGCTGGCAGGCTCCCGAGAAAGAAAAGCGCCGGCTCTATATGGGGCGTCGCTTGGCGAACGGGAACACCTTGGTGAGCCTTTCCGATCCCGGCGAAATCGTTGAAGTTGCGCCCGACGGCAAAGTTATACGCTCCATCGGGGGCGCGAATCTGGAAATCAAGATGGGCTGGGCTTCCGGGTTCGTTGAGTTACCAGGTGGCAACCTGCTGATCTCCGACTACACAGGTCGCCGGCTTCTTGAGGTGGATCCGAAGGGTAAAGTAGTGAATGAACTGCGCACCGGGCCCCGTACCATCGCGAGTGTTGAGTACATTCGCTGATGGATCTCTCGAGCATCGCTTTTTAGCGCAATCTGTCCGTTTCCGCGCGTTTGAATTCACGAAACCGTCGCGAGGGGTCGGACCCATGACGTCTCGCATACATCTGCGTAAACTCGGCGCCAAAGAAAAAGATCTGAGAAGAGTAGTAAACCCAAACCAGGATAATGATCACGGAACCAGCGGTTCCGTATGTCGAACCGAAACTCGCTTTACCCAGATAGAGACCCAAAACGAGCTTGCCAATGCTGAATAGGACAGCCGTTACAGCAGCACCCAGCAGAACGTCGCGCCAGTGTATATCGACCTCCGGCAGAACCTTGAAAAGAATAGAGAAAATGCCAGTCAGGACCCCAATGGCCAACACGAAATTGAAGGCCATCAGTACAAACTCCGGCAGTGGGAGCCATCCTTCGATAAATTTGCCCGCAGCAGCGAGCCCGGCGCTCACCACCAACGAAACCAACAACAGAAAACCGCAGCCGAGTACCACCGCAAGCGCATACGATCGCTCTTTGACGACATCCTTCAGGCCTGCTTGGGGATCAGCCGGCACGTCCCAGATGATGTTCATTGAGTACCGCAGTTCGGCGACCACCGAAGTGGCGCCGAACAGCAGCGTCACAAAGCCGATTAGAGAGGCCAGCACGCCGCTTTCTTTGTTACTGGCGCCCTTGATCATTTCTTCAATAGTGCTGGCTCCCTCCGAACCAACCATTTCCCGGATCTGGTAAAAAATCTGGCCCTGTGCCGCGTCGCGACCGAAGACGAAACCGGCGATCGCGATGACGATAATCAACAGCGGAGCAATGGAAAGCACCGTATAGTAGGCGAGCGCGGCGCCTAAACGAGGCGCCTGGTCGTCATTCCATTCTTGATATGTCTCCATAACAAGTTGTTTTATCGATGGCAACGACCAGCCGTTGGTGTGATCAGAAGTCTTATTCATACTTAGCTCGTCTAAATGGCGCCAGTAAGATTTTGTTGGTTGGGCGAAGCGGCATCTTTTTCCTTGGCGACTCGGATGACGCTGATATGGCCGTCAGGCTCCAATCGGGCGTGTTTCACTTCGTGGATGTCCTCGATACCGGATTGACGAAGATGGCTGAGGAGTTCCTCCTCCGTCAACATCTCTTTTTCAAGGTTTTTTCGCTGAATACGCCCCGTCTCGATGAGACTCACGACACTTGGTTCGGCAAAGCGGGCAAACCATGGGTATCGGAAGGACATCCAGTCAATAAAGTAATTCCAGCACGCGATCGTTCCGATAAGCAACATCGCTTCTCCAACGGATTTGGAGTCGCCGGCCATCCCATTCTGAGCCGCATCGGCGACTAGAACAACTACCAAAATGTCGGCAAGGCCTAGTGCTCCCGCATCTCGCCGCAAAATGAAACGAAAAAGCAAAAAAAGGAACCAGTAAATGAGTGTGCCCCGAAGGATCAGCTCCCACGGAGATACCTGGAATTGAAAAAGCGAGTCCATCGTCAACGTTTGGGGAAGCGAATCGAAGAAGATTGGACGACCTCGGCCACAGCCATCGATTTCATATGTTGGAGTGTTTGGGTGTGCTCTCGGAGGCCACGCGCTGCGCAGCAATCCGATACCACTGTGGTTTGCAGATCTCGCATCTTGGCATCGTGAGCGCTGCAGATTACGCAACTGTTCGTTGCGAGTCCAGCAAGGATGATTGAGGAGGCCCCGAAGTACCGTAACAGCGTATCCAGCGGCGTCTGATAGAAGGCCGAGTGCATCGGTTTGAGCACAAAATAGTCTTCCTCATCGGGCTCGATCGCCTGTACGAACTCCCGGCCGGGCGCCTCAATGCGCGTGCAATACTCCAAAAGACTCTTTACGTCCGAACGCCAGCGGCCGAAGTTGTCGTTGACGTAAATAACGGGTACGCCCGCCCGCCTGGCCCGCGCTTTGAAGCGGACCAGGTTGGGCGCGACTTGTAGGGCGTTCTTCAACAATCGCTGACCATCAGGAAACTCGAAGTGGTTGATGACATCCACAAAAATTACCGCGACAGCGGAGGAGTGATCTACATCGCGATCGCGCATTCGTCCGGAAGGCCCGCGCGAGCTTTATTTACGACCAGAGCTACGACGGCTGCGGCTGTTTCCAGCCAGTACGGGTTCGGCTTCCTCCTCATCCTCGCTTGCATAGATCACCTTGGCCACTTCGCTCAGCTTCTCGTCCGTAGCCTTTTCTTCGTTTTCGGTCTGCAAAAGCAGTTTAGCCACTTGGCTGTTTCCTACCTGTTCGGCTATTGCGCGAGCCGTGCCATACGCTGATATTTCGTAATGCTCCACCCGTTGCGCCGCTCCAATGATGGCAAGATCACGAACTGGGCCGGCGTCCTGATCTTCAATGGCCTCATTACCTTCCTCGATCAGACCCTGCATTCCCTTGCATGGTTTGCCTTTCGCCGGTGTGTTCAACAGCTCGAAGACCTTCTCTAATCGCGTAACCTGGGCTTGAGTCTCCGCCAGATGGGCTTTGACGCATTCGGCGAGTTCCTCCGAGTCGCACGCCTTCGCGATCTTCGGGAGGGCTTTCACAAGCTGTTTTTCAGCATGATAGATGTCTTTAATCTCATCGATGAGCAGTTCATTCAGCTGTTCGGTATTCATGTTGACCTCTTTCCGCATGTACTGAGGATGAAAATTTTGTCATCCACCGTATAGAGCAGAAACGGTACTTCTCTGTTACTTCTTTATTGCGATAACAGGTTGAAACGGCCTTCGTTCAGCGGGCGGCATGGGCCGACCCTACACCGCAGAAGCAATAGCGTCTAAGCGCCTTGCAACTCCGTTTGGATTGCCTGAGCGGAGGCGCCAACTTTTTCTACGGCTGCGCGCAACTCGCTAGTGCTGACACCCACTATCTCCATCCAGTACGCGCCTCTTCCCACTCCTCGTTCACATTCGCGCGAGAAGCATCTTGCGGACCTCGGTTGCTTTTGTACTCGGGCATCTCTTGACCTCGGAGTATCTGACTCACCGCCACGATAGGGCGTTTCGAAATTTGGGGCCTCGGCGCCACCATAGCGGTGGCTGTGTCGCGCGACATGTGTCAACGCACACCCGCGCGCAGAACGGCGAAAAATGTCCTCGAGAACGCCAATTCGGCTTGGTCGGGACCTCGGCCGCAGAGCCACGTGCCGTGTGATCACGACATTCGGAAAGTTCCACAACTCCGGTTTGTCATAACGTATTTCCCGCGAGAGTGCGATGAAATAAGCTCCCTTTCATTGCGTGGAACTGCGGCGGTCGATCATCCGCTTGGTTTTTCAGCGTCAGAGGCGCAGCCTCAAATTCTACGTCGGCACGATCTCGGAGAAAAAGTTAGACACTGGCATGCCCTTCGGGGCACTGCCGATACCTTCTTCCAAATCCAATAGGCTCGTTGTGAGATCTGGGTGCCGATCCGCCGGCGGCGATGATGACACTGTCCAGGTCGGGTAGTTCTGTAACACCCACCGGCGTACGTTGCGAGTACCCCATTTGCTCGTCACGCGATTTGCAATATATCCCATGCTGCCCACGTGTCAATGCCAACAGTATGGCAAAAGCATGATCAGCAATTTCGTCCAGATGATAGTCACCGGGGCGCCTATGACGGATGACTGGCGGAGATGGTCGCGCGCGATTCCGTGAGGCACGTGCACTTCCTCGTGCTCGAAAAAAGGCCGAGTAGATCCCTTGCTTCCTGCGGCTTTGCGTTAGCGTTCCAGGCTATCGACTGTTAGCCGCGTTGCAAAGTTGGAAGCTCAAATTGCGCATCCGGCTTCGCTTATCGTGAGACTCTACTCCGCGAGCGCGTCTGTCAGAGGTAGAAGTTGTTCCAGTCCTACTTGCTTGTCCTTCGTAACCTGCTCGGTTACAGCACGTGCTGCGGTCTCGATCATTTGCAGCCTCCGCACCTCCTGAATTAGGGTCTTCATCGCACTCACAACATCCCGTTGGCTAGGGATGCGGCCTTCGTACTTCATCCATCCCTCCCATACTTGCAATTCGGCCTCTGTGATCACGCAAGTCCTCCTCCAGTATTGTGGCGGAAATTAGGAGTGACGGGTGACTCTTCTTTTTGTCGAAAAAAGAAGGAATGGAGCAGACGAACCCGCCAAGCATTGCTAAAGTGGACCTCTGCCCCATACCTACTGTTCACTCCATCTCGAAGCCCTAGATGTCTGGGTTGTCTACGAGGAGAGAACTCCATCCGGTCAGAGTCTCGAAAACTTCGACTGACACGATGCAGCCTTCCGGGCTCCCTGGCGCCATAGGCTTGACGGCGGGGTAAGTTCGCCGTGTTTAGCGCCCTGTAGCTGGCTGCTGTTCAGGTCGAGAAAAAAGGCATGCCCAGTGAGCGTGCCAGCACGCGCCGTCCGGCGTACTTAGACTCACATCGCAAATCAGGATTGTCCACACTTCCGATGGCCACTCGCATAGTCTGGCCGGAGGCGAGACCGAGAGGCGTGCGGGTGAAGTTGATCGAGAACCGGCTTGTTGGCGTCGCTCGAGCAACCGTGCGGCCGGTGGCGCCATCGAGCACTTCAATAGCAGCGCCGCACCTGCCGCCTTCCGTTGGCAGTATGGCCCGGACGTTGGCATGCTCGCCGGCCTTGGTCGGCAAGTTAAGGCTTGCGACTTCTCCCACGGCAAGATCCACACGAGTTGCTGGACCTACCTGCTTGCCGTGTTGATCGCGAAATCCTATCTGACCGACGCGGCGTTCTCCTCCGACGTCGGCTGCGGTTACTTTGAGGCGCACAAATTGTCCGGCCCCGGCGCCAATAAAGGGAGTTGTTGTTTCGGCCGTCATTGACGCGGCAAAAAGCGCAGCGGCGAAGGACCTCTTGAGTATGAGTTGTTTGTTCATTTTCAGCTCCTTGTGCTGGTGGTTGGTTTGGGTTGTTGGTCACGCGGCGGCGTGTTCACGACGTCGTTTAGCGTGGGCTCAACGAGCGATAGCACCTCGCCGCATAGGCTCTCTTCAACTCCCAGATCGACAAGCGCCGCCACCAAGTGATCCGCGACGGCATAAAAATGAGGCTTCTCGATGCGAAGATGCGAATGAGATTTCGCTAGACAGGCGGTGAATTCCCCAGGCCCGCCGGTTATATGGGCTATGACTTCCCGCTGGTGTTTCTTCAGCAGAATGGGATCGAGACCGGCGAAGTACTGCCGCAAGAGTGGATCGGCGAGAACACGAACGTTGAGCGCTTCCACGGCGGCGGCGATGACCTGATCTCCGCCGATTCGGTCGTTCAGTGTGGCAGACTTCGAATTCATAGCGACAGGTTCCTCTACGGCAGATTGACGAAGTGGCCCGAAAACGAGAAGTGTCCGGCAGCGTTTCCGTCTGTGTTGGTTCCACGACTAATGCGCAGAACAACGGCAGTTCCAGGATCGGCATAGAAGCGAACGTCATATGTTGCCTCAGCGACGGTCCAGGGCGATTCCGAGCGGTAGGTCTTGTGCAGGCGGTGCTGACCGAAACCTCTCCGCTGGACACATCGATCTTCGCTTCCATTCGCTGCGTGCCGATCAAAAAAAGTGAATTGTGTAAGTTTCGATCAGGAGCCGTTTTCCAGCGGGCACGATGATGATCGTCTCCTGGTCCTGCTGAACCCGGCCGTGCATCTGCAGCGTCCCGTGTATGCCCAGGGCTGGCGAGCCGGATTGTCCACGTCCTTGATAGAAGTCTGCGCGGACGCATGTCCCACTGTTAAGAAGGAAAGAAGGGCGAGTCCAAGTATCATCGGGCCGCCTTGCGTTGAATCGGTTTTTATGCATTGTTTGGGTCTCCTGTTTTGGTGGGAGCGAATCTGCCTGCTCGGTTGTTGAAAATGGCGGATTTGGGCGTGGAAAAGAGTGTCAGGACGGGGTCAGCAGGGGTTAATAACCCCACGTACGTCACTGAAATGAAGGACGTAGAGGCATATTCCTACGAAGGTTATAATGAGTGACCCAAGTGTCCCGCGGGACAGCAGACCCTTCGCCGAGGGAGATTTCCGAGCAGCTCGAGCGGCTGCTGAACGGTCAGGCGTTCAAGTCCTCTGAACGGCTGTGCGGCTTCTTACGATTTATTGTGCGGAAGACGCTTGCGGGAGAGGCGGGCGAGATCAAGGAATACTCAATTGCAACGGCCGTTTATGGAAGGCCCGAGTCATTCGATCCGAAAACTGACTCGATCGTACGCGTGGAAGCGACCCGGCTACGGACCAATCGCGGGAGCATTACGCGGGCGAGGGTGAGCATGATCCAGTGCTGCTCGAAGTTCCCAAAGGAGCGTACGCCCCGCTCTTTCGCCCGCGAAGTGATCGCGCCAACTCCAGCGCCGCCGGCTGCGGGCGAACGCGTTTCCCCGCATCAAAGGCTCAAGTGGAAAGGAATCGCCTGCGCCGCCGCAGCGATTGCCATCGCCGCAATTTCCATCCAGTAACGAAGGAATGCGCCGTCTGCTCCAGAGCTGGCCGAATTCTCCGCTGTCGCCGTAGTGCCATTCGTCAATCTAAGCGCCGGGCAAGACAGTAGCTTGGCCGGGGCGCTAGCGGACGATATTACGTTGGCGTTGGCCCGGCACAAGCAGTTGCAGGTTTTCGGTCCGAGGCTGATTGCTCATGGAGGCACGGTTGCCCGGATCCGGCGCGAGTTCAAGCTGGGCTCGATGCTGGAGGGTAGTCTAGGGAGGTTTCCTAAAAGGCGCGTTTGAATCTGCAATTAGTCAACACCTTGGACGGATATCATCTCTGGTCCGCCGCGTACGACAGACCGTCTGTCGACAGTTTGACGCTGCAATCTGAGCTGGCCCAGGTGGCAAGCTCGGAAGTGGCGACTGTGCTTGCGAGATTGTCAGCGGATGCGGCAGGCGGCGCCAGGGAGGGGGTCGAGGCGTTGGGTTTGTTTCGTCAGGGGACAACGCTGCTCCATTGGAACTTCGATCACATTTTACAGAATGACGTGAACCGGACGGGAGTCGCTGAGGTACGCCAGGCGATTCGCTTTTTCGAGCGCGCTGTTCAGTTAAACCCCGGGTACGCGCGGGCGCATGCGGCGCTGGCGCAGAGCTACTCGATGTTCTCGGAGGGCGAGCCGGGAGCGGCAGAAAAAATGACCCTTGCGGCAAACCGCGCGCTTGCCTTAGACCAGAGCATTGCGCCCGCGCACGCCCTTGTGGGCTATGCCAAGTTTCTTCACGAGTGGGACTTTGGAGGAGTCGAGCAGGCCTTCGCTCGAGCGCTGGAACTACAACCGAGGCTATTAGGGGTTCATCGATTGTCCGGCGATGTGGCGAGCATGAGAGATCACAAAAAACTTGCCGCCGAGGCGATGCGGCTTGGGAGGCGTATCTTTCCAGATTCCCCCGGTATGGCGGTAGCGGAGGCGGCTGTGATGTATCACGCGGGAGTATGGAAATCTGGCCCAGACAGCCCGCCGCATGCAGGGTATGTTTAGCGACTATCCTCCAGCGTACTGGCTTCTGGGCCTTGCGCTGGAACAACAAGGACGCGCAAAAGAAGCGGCGGCGGAATATCAGATGTGTCTGAAGCTTACGCCTTCGGACCGCCGTGCGCGGTTAGCGCTCGCACATGTCAACGGGAGGTTGGGGGTGCGGCAAGAGGTCTTGCGGACGATTGAGGATTACAAACGTGCAGGGGGACAAGGGAGCAATGCGGCTTACTCGATCGCGTTGCTGCATACGAGCCTTGGTGAGATCGACATGGCTTTTGCATGGCTCGATCGCGCGTACGCCGGCCGCGACAGCTCATTGCCGTACATTGTGCTCGATCCCCGATTCGATCCGCTGCGTACAGATGAGCGGTATGTGGGACTCGTTCGAAAGCTGAAGCTCGATCGATGAGCAAGACACTCGCCATGACAATCGTTACACGAATGGTATCAAGGCGTAGCATGGAAGCATGCTACGCAGACGATTTCTCGCCGCGGCCGCTGCTTCCGCCGCGCGTCTTCCGGGGGCCAACCTGAAGGCAGTCGGTGTCCAGTTGTACACCCTCCGAACGATCATCAATGAGAAGCCGCTCGAGGTCTTCCAGTCACTCGAACAGGTAGGATTCCGCGAGTGCGAAGTCATCCAGAGCAATATGGATAAGATTTGGGACAGTCTGAAGCAAACCAGACTGAAGCCAGTCAGCCTGCATCTGGACACTGCCATGTTCACCCGGGACCAGGCTAAGCTTCCGGCGGCTCTCGAAGATGCGAAGAAGCGCGGTTTCTCGTTTGTGGTTTGTCCCTATGTGGCGCCGCAGGATAGGGGCGGCGTGGACGTGATAAAGCGTCTTGCAGAAACTCTGACCAAGGCCGGAGAGACCTGCGCTAAATCAGGTCTAAAGCTGGCCTATCATAATCATGCTTTCGAGTTCGAGCCTGCGGGCTCAGGAACGCTGCTGGATGTGCTGATGGACACATCCGACCCCAAATTGGTGACGTTGGAATTGGATATTATGTGGTCGCGCGTGGCTGGGGTCGATCCAGTTTCCGTCCTGCAGAAGTACGGCAAGCGCGTCACCCTGATGCATCTGAAGAACGTCGCGGCCGACGTGGGACCGCAATTCACTGAGAGAGTCCCGCGTGAAGCGTTTCGCGAAGTAGGCAACGGCGTTGTCGACATACCGGCCGTACTCAAAGCCGCTGCCAAAGCAGGAGTACAGCATTACTTCGTGGAGCAAGACCAGACGCCAGGCAACCCAATAGACTCGCTTAAACAAAGCTTCGGTTATCTTCAGCAATTGTCGTACTAGTTGTTCCCATCGCGTGATTTAGCGCTAGGGAACGAACAGGGCATAAAAGTGTCATTGAGAATTCGGAAACTGTGAGCGCATGAACGCGCATTCCCACAGTCCTGCACTGATTTGTCGCGCGCTTACCGGCATTAAAAAAATCTGCTCACGCTTCGCGCCGTCACATAGGACGGAATTCAAACAACTCTGAGGTTTGTGGCGCTGCGATGCAAGAGACCGACATTTACGCCTTGATTGGCGCGCTGGTAATCTGCGCGGCGTATGCGCTCGCTGCGAGTATCCGGCGTCTTAGCACTCGATTCAAGAAGCGATGGGCGGCCGCATCGGCAGGCGTCTCTTTGGCATACGTGTTCCTGGACATAATTCCAGAACTTGCCGAGAGGAGTCATGTTATCCAAGAGGCGGCACGGCATGCATTTAACCCGATCAAGCGCATATACGCGATTACGCTCATGGGCATGTTGACATTTGTGGCGCTTGCGCATGTGGGCAAGAGCAAAGGCCACGAAGACCATGGGGAACAGGGCGAGCAATACGCCAGCTGGTACTTCCTCGTCCATGTGGGAGGATTCGTACTCTACAACGTCTTAATCGGCTTCCTAGCCGTAGGTCGCGCGCACGACAGTATTCCCTCCCTTTGCATTTTCGTGTTCGCCATCGCTTTGCACATGGTTATGATCGATGGGATGTTAACTGAGATCCACGGCCGTGGCTACACTCGCTGGGGACGGAAGGCTCTCGCCCTCGGCGTTCTGATTGGATGGTGGCTCGGCTCCACAGGGACGCTGTCCGAGCTGGCTTTCTCGCGGTTGTTCGCTTTTCTGGCCGGTGGAATCGTCATCACAAGCGCCAACGAGGAATTTCCTCGCGAGGATCAAGGCCGCTTCTGGTATTTTGTTGGCGGCGCGATGCTCTATGCGACAGTGCTTGTCCAGATCTAGAGTTAAGGAGCCAACCTCGGGCTGCCGGCCGGCACAGCGGCCTTGCCACTTTGCACGGCGGCAAGGGCGTTCTTCGGATGAATCAAGTTGCGGCGTCCGTCAGAAGAGCGTTCCGCAGTTCTCCGGATGACCTCAATTACCTGCTGGGGCGTCATTTCCGACGCCACCGTCAGAATCTTTGCAGCAAGGTTCGCCACACCCGGAGCCGCCATGGACGTGCCGCTCATCGGCAGCTTGTGGCCGCCGGGAACCAGACCTGGCACCTGATATCCATTGGCATGCACAATCACCGAGCTGCCATAGGAAGTGAAATTCGTTTCTTCTCCGGCTTGATCGACCGCGCCCACCAGCAACAGGTTCGGCAGGCGTAGATTGCCAGGTACCACCTGAACAAAGTCATTGCTTGAATTGTCATTCCCGCCGGACGCAACAAACAGGATCTCGGGAGCGCTCTCAATCGCGTCTTTCAGGCCTGCGGCGATGATGTCCCAGAGCTCGCGAGCCTTTTTGCGCCGTTCTTCACTGGTTGCGCCGATTCCATTCTTCTCGTAGGCGTCTTCAATTTCTGTAGTGCTCCAACTCCAGCTCATATTCGCGACGCGAACTTTGTGCGCTTTCATGTTCGTCACGATATCCCGGAAGGAATCGGCGATCCGTTGAGCACGCTCCCTGCTTGGCGCGGCAGGCGGAATACGCATGTCGAAGGTGTGTCGAGCCACAAAGAGCCGCGCATAAGGATTGCCTTCCAACAGGATGCTGGCAACGTGGGTTCCGTGCATGTATTGGCTGATCTGGTTCAGTTCATTGTTCAGCGTCTTGGCGTCTTCCGCCTTTAATGATTGGTAACGCGCCTTTGTGAACGCCGCCTCAGGGGTGGCCCGGCCGGCCCGCATATCCGCGTTCCCTTGAAACAACCGAACGGAATCGCCGTAACTCCGTAGGAGCTGTTCCGGGATCTCCTCCAGAAATCCGCTTGCTTTGCGCGCATCGCGATCATAGGCGATCACTGCGGGAGTTCCATCCGCGTTGCGTACAAGAACCTTTTCAAATAGCACGGGATCGCTACCACTGTCCCAGGCTGATACTACAACCGGTTTCCAGGGCTTGCCCTCGGGCAGCCGAACCTCGCGCGCCGGCCAAATATCTGGCCCTGGCTTGTTGGAGCGAGCTATATACTCGCCGATCGATTCGAGAAATACGCCCCGCCAGGCAATCACCGAAGCTATCGACTGCCGGAAGGCTATGATTCTGGCAGCGCTGTCGTCGCTGAGCGCACCTTCTTTATCGACAAGCGGCTGAATCTCCGATCGGACGGTCCCTCGCAGGTATTCGGAGTTCAGCAGCTCAAACGATGTCTGCCTTCCCCGCATACTCCTCTCGACGATGTTCCACGGCAGGTCCTTCAACAGGTTGTTCATCTCGGAACGCAACGCGGCGCGAAACGCCTCCGTGTTCGTTTCGGGCACTTTGGCCCGCGCAGCAAGAATCGCGCGAATCTCGAGGCCGTTTGTTAGTTTGGCTTCTTCCTTCTCTTGCAGGCTCCGCGCGCGATCCAGATACTTGACGGCTGCCGCGTCGTCTTTCGTAATCATTGCGATGGCTGCAAGGGTACTCACCATCGCCCGCTCCGCGGAGGCATCTGCGATTTGATATTCGCTAAGTATTTTTTCAAGGTTCGTACGTACGGCTTCGGCGAGTTTGGCAAAACGCTGGTTATCGGTCAGCAAGTCCTCGGCTTTGCCTTCGATCGGATAGGTAAAACGAGGGAGTTGGTCAGCCCGATCGGCACGCTTCTTTTGCTGCGCATGGGCAGCCTGAGATAAGGAAAGAATGACGGCGGCTAAGACCGCTACGTAACGATTGATCATAGGTTTACTTCCCTGAACAGGACCTCCGACGTAGGAAGATAACCTTATCACGAGCTGGGTTCGCTGGCGCTAACGCAGACTTGGCGGTCGTTTGTCTATTTTGCTATGGTGCAGGTGGCGAAGGGTCGTACTCCCGAGAATCGATTGCGCATGACCGATTGACTGTCCTTCGTCGATAGACGAGCATGACGCGCAGACAGCGATCGATTGTTACAAGCGGATTGTTTGGGCACGAGCAACATCGGCGCTGTCGGATTCTGTTTAGGCGTGCGCGTTCGAACAACCTGGCAGTATGCGTGGCCGGCGCACGAGCCGCCAGGTTCCATAACGACACAACGCCGCGATACGATGAAGCCGCAAAGGATTCCGCGGAGGAAGTCAAATGAATCTAAGCCGAAGGAACCTTCTCAAAAGCGCGATCGGAATGCCGACGGCATCGTGGCTTCTGGACTATAGGGCCATAGCGGCGCCTCATAGCGATGACGTGAAGATCACGAAGATTAAAACCATGGGCCTCGACAACGTAGGGGATGGCTGCCTGATCCGGATTGAGACTGCCGCCGGCCTAGTGCGCTATGGTGAAGCTGGACTTCCCTCTGCCGCTGCGCGTGCGCGCATCGAGATGCTGGCGCCTCAGCTAATCGGTCAGGATCGTCTGGCGATCGAGCGGCACTTCTAGGCGATCGAGCGGCACTTCTATATGATGGCAGCCACTCAGTACTCGTTCATCGCCAATATTCCTACGGGAGCGGCGAGCATTGCAGTACTGCTTAACGGAAGCACTGTGGGGAAGGGAACGATGGTTGTGGAGCAAGTCACTCCGGTCTGTTCGCCGCCAATGCTACCGGCCAGGGTGTGGCGGCAGCAGTTGCCTTACGCGTGAAGGCAGATGGGTCGCAGACTTCCGAACCGGTGTTGCAACTGAATCAGACAACCAACGTTTATGACGCGTGCCGGTGAGCATCGGCGATACCTCAGACCAGCTTTTCCTAATCGCTTTTGGGACAGGCTTTCGCAATCGCGCATCGACGGCAGCCATCACTGCGACGATTGGCGGCGCAAATGCAGAAGTAACGTACGCCGGCACGCAAGGGACCCATGGTTGGCCTGGATCAGGCAAATATTCGAATATCGTCGAGCTTGGCTGGACGCGGCAACGTCAATGTCGTTCTGACAGTCGATGGCAAAGCTTCCAACACGGTCGTCATCAACGTTAGGTAAATATAGGCGTCCGGGCCGCCTTCGTAACTTAGTTTCAGATCTCCGCCCGGTCGGGGATCGTGAAGAAAAAAGTTGAGCCGACTCCTGGAGTGGATGTCGCCCAGATCTTGCCGCCGTGGGATTCAACAACCTTTCTACAGATTGCGAGGCCTATACCAGTACCCGCTATTTCCCTACCATGCAGACGTTTGAACATGCTGAAAATCTGGTCCGCATAGGCATCGTCAAATCCGAGGCCATTGTCCTGAACCGAAATCACCCAAGATCCGTCGCGATCCTCATTTGCAGACACGTGTACTCGGGGAGCCGCGTCAAGCTTCCTGTATTTGATCGCGTTGCTCACAAGGTTCTGAAACAATTGCGCCATCCGCGCGGCGTCCACGCTTAACGTGGGCAGCGCCTCGTGGGTTACAGTTGCTCGGGTTTCTTCGATGGATGACTCGAGATTTGCCAGGGCCGCGGCAAGTACCTGCGCCATGTCAGTGGAACGCCGAACCAACTGTGCCCCTTGGGCGTGAGAGAACGCGAGCAGATCACTTATCAGCATCTGCATCCGACGGGAACCCTCCAATATATGCTCGATGAAACCCTGCGCTCGTTCGTCGAGCACATCGTGATATCGTCTTGCAAGCAACTGCGCGTAGCCGGTCATCGTACGCAAGGGTTCCTGCAGATCGTGGCTTGCCGCATACGCGAACTGGCCCAGATCTTCGTTGGCGCGCAGTAGCGCAGTGTTGCTGCTCGACAAGGCCCTGTTTACACGAGTCAGCTCAGAAGCAGCTTCCTCGGCCCGCTTACGGGCGATGAGTAGCTCCTGCTCATACCGACGCCGTTCGGTTGCATTGAATATCGTCATGCGGTTCACCAGAGGGTTTCCGCCTGAATCTCGTTTCTGAACGGCAGTGATCAACGCAGGAATAACGGTCCCATCTCCTCGTTGGAAGTCAAGCGCAATCTCGCTGAGGTGGCCATGCATTCGCAACATAAGGGCGAAATGGGTTTCATAGAAGATTCGCCCGCCTATGGTCAATAACTGGGCAAACCGCTTGCCCCCTACCAGTTGCTCGCGTTCGATCCCAACAAGATCTACAAAGGTCTGATTGACCCTGATGATTCGTCCATCTGGAAGAGTTGACAGATACCCGCACGGCGCGTTTTCATAAAGCTCTTCTACACTTTCGTCGGGAACCCCGCTTCCGTGAGGTTTGTCCTGTCCGTCTCTGCTCACGATGCCGCAGCGAGATATTGCTGGATCACTGTGATGGTCTCTTGGGGCGCGCTCATGTGCGGACAATGTCCGGTCGCCCTCAGATGAACCAGCTTGCTGTCGGGCAGGTGGTCATGAACAAACTCGCCGACACAATCCGGCGCAATGATATCTTCCGAGCATTGCATTATTAGCGAAGGGACATGGACGCGCGCAAGATCCCGGCGATTATCGGACAGAAACGTCACCCGCGCAAAGTCCTTAGCGATATCGGGATCCGTGCGGCAGAAGCTCTCCGATAATTCGTCAGCGAGTTCAGGTTTGTCCGGATTACCCATGATGACGGGCGCAGTCGCGCTTGACCAACCAAGATAATTGCTTTCGAGCGTCGCTAGCATAGCCTGAATGTCCGCCTTGCTAAATCCGCCAATGTAATCGAGATCGTTGATGTAGCATGGGGACGGCCCGATCAGAATCAGCCTCTCGAAGACCTCCGGGCGCGTGGCTGCGGCAAGAAGGCCAATGGTCGCACTGACGGAGTGCCCGACGAAGATCACAGGCGCGCCTCCAACGGCGTCGATAATCTCGAGCACATCATCGGAGTAACCTGCGAGAGAATCGTATTTCTCACGGCTATACTTTGTCGCATCCGATTTGCCAGCGCCGACATGGTCAAACAGAACGACACGATATTCGTTCACGAAGGCTGGAACTATGAAGCGCCACATGTTCTGATCACAGCCGAAGCCGTGGGCCACTACCATTGTTCTCGTGCCGATTCCTTCAACGTGGATATTGTTGCGATGGTAGATGGACATGGGTACGCCACACTGCGCTAAAAGCGTAAGACTGAATTATGCCACTGTCACTCGTTGTCAGACATTTGAACGGCTGATGAACACTCGCAAGGCCGGTCAGTTCCACGCGAGCGAAAACGAACGAGAACCGGCTGAAGACGCGCGCACTCAAAAATACAACTTGACGGCAACTTGAATGATTCGCATGTCACGAGCGGCGTTGTACTCCCCGAAATACGTTCCAAGTACAGATGTGTTTCCAGCAGGACGAATGCTGTTCGTAACGCTCAGATTCGTGAAGTTGTTGAAGATCGCGGCGCCGGATTGGCCTGCCCCATTGACAACATTGGTGGTCAAGTTGCGGCCGGAGAACTGCGGATGATTGAATATGTTGAATGCCTCCATCCGGAGCTGCACGTATCGTTTTCCGTCCCCACCAAAGGGAATACTTTTGAAGACGGAAAGATCCTGGTTGCCGATGCCGGGATTGCGCACGTAATTGCGCGGGTAAGGTCCGATGTTTCCGATTCCCGGGACTTGGAAAGCGGAAGCATTGAT
>Ga0190275_10000455_pt1 | contig 36285 bp, 24 predicted proteins | sample Popmic550T_FD_133745 | JGI IMG/M metagenome (GOLD analysis project Ga0190275, IMG submission 133745) | Populus adjacent soil microbial communities from riparian zone of Yellowstone River, Montana, USA - 550 T | ecosystem: Environmental > Terrestrial > Soil > Riparian zone > Trees stand | place... | reverse complement strand
CGGCGCAAGCTCCTGCACCGAGACTTGACGGGCTCCAACATCGTCATCCGAAAGGGGGACAACAAACCCTTCTTCATCGACATGGGCAGCGTCTGGCTACCAGGAGCCTCCACCCTCACGGAGAAGCTGCCGCCCAGCATGGTCCACACCCTGCCTCCTGAGTGCGTCTCCTTCCTGCGGCGCAGCGCCCATGAAGAGGGCGAGCACTTCGACGCAGGCGCGGCGGGTGACCTGTACCAGCTCGGGGTGTTCATGTTCGAGGCGCTCACGGAGCACCACCCCTTCGACCCCAAGAAGCTCCCGGCGGCGGAGCTGTTCGCCGCCATCGAGACGCTCGTCCCACGCCCTCCGCACTTCCTCAACCCGGAGGTCCCCGAGTCGCTGGGCCGCATCGTCATGCAGTTGCTGGAGAAGCGGCCGGAGGACCGGCACGCGAGTGCCGAAGCCCTTCACCAGGCGCTCTGGGAAGCCGCGAAGGAGCGCAAGAACCGGGCCTGGAAGGTGCCACTGGTGCTACCGGAGAGCGGGCCGCCTCCGGTCACCCAGGATGAGTTGGAGGAGCGCAAGGTCCGGCAGCAACAGTCCGAGCGCAGAACCCAGGAGGCTCGAAAGCAGGAGGCGGAAGCGCTCTCCGATAAGCAGGCCCTGGAGAAGATCCGCGCAGCCGCCAAGGAGTTCGAAGCGGAGCTCCTGACCCTGGAGCAAGAGCAGGCCCGCCGTACCCGACGGCGCTGGAAGATGGCTTCTGGGGTGGGCGTGCTCCTCTTGGGACTTGCGCTCTTGGCCGCCTGGCGGGTGTGGCTCACTCCCGACATGGCTCCCCCCGCTGCATCCGAGAAAGGAAGTTCGCTCGTGCCCACCTTCAGCAACTCCAAGCCCATCAAGGCTGTTGCCGCTTGGCTGTGCGTCACCTTCGGCGTCGGCTGCCCCGCAGCCCAGGTGCGACCGCTGCCGGAGGACTGCCCCCAGGAGACTGTCCGAAGCATGGAGGAGATGAAGCTCCTCAATCAGGGGGCTTACATCGTCATCATCGACATCAACCAACCTGGCGAACAATGGCAGTTGGGGGTCTACCACCCGGGGCCCATCGTCAGCCGGGTGGTGAAGTACTCGTGGACGGGTCCCCTGCCCGACGGCACCCTCCTGTACGGGCAGCTCTGGACGGAGGGCCTTACCAAAGAGGGGCAGGAAGCAGTCCTGGGCCGCTACACCGAGGCCCTTCTGCCTGATGGGCGCCGTGTCCCCGTCTGCTTCGTGCTGAGTGGGGACTGGACGGGGCTCACCATCAAGAGTCCCGGATCCAAGCCCGGGGAGGCCCGCTTGCCGCGCGCGTGGAGTGCATTCGCTGTCCGCCGTTGGCCGTAGACCTTCACAGGCTCAGGTCAAGGTCGATATTCTCAAGCCTTGAGGCCCTCGAGCACCTCGCGGGAGAAGTGCAGGCCTGCCTGCCCCGCTCCCTCCGTCCACTCTCCCTGCCGCAGCAGAGGCCCGTCCACCACCCGCGGCGCTCCCGCCGGCCCTGGCTCCACGACAGCCTCCGCGACGTGCAGTGCCGCCTGCAGCTGAACGCCCGCGCCGGCCACACGCCGCTCCAGCTCCGGCCACAGCGCCTTCAGCGCCTCCAACACCTCCCGCCGCCGCTCGCGCGAGCCCGCCTCGCCAGCTGGCAGTGGCGTGGCCGCCAGCAGGAAGTCCGCTCCCTCCACCACGATGGCCAGTCCGCAGCCGGGGAGTCCTTCCCGCGCTGCCTCTAGCACCTCGTCCAGCGCGTCGAACGCCGCATCGTCCGCCGCATCACCCGCCTCGGGCCTCGCCCGCAGGTACAGCCCCAGTCCCAGCGTCCGCTCCGCGGGCCCGGAGGACGGGGTCAGCGCCCGCCGCAGATCCTCCATCAGCGCTCCCGCATCTGCGTAACGATCCGCCGGACGCTTGGCCAGGCAGCGCCGCACCACCGCATCCAACGCCGAGGGCACCGACACCCGGTGGCTCGGGGCCGGCGGCGGCGCGTGCAGGTGCAGCTCTTCCAGCTCGGACTGGCTCCCTCCGCTGAAGGGCGGCTGCCCCGTCAGCACCTGGTACAGCAGCACTCCCAGCGCATACACGTCCGTGCGCGCGTCCACCGGGCCGTGGAGGATCTGCTCGGGCGCCATCGCCAGCGGCGTGCCCACCACCACCCCCGTGCTCGTCAGCGCCGTGGCGTGCGTCCCAGGATCCACCAGCTTGGCAATTCCAAAGTCCAGCAGCGTCACGTGCAGGCCCCCATCCTTTCCAGGGCGCACCATCACGTTCTGCGGCTTCACGTCCCGGTGCACGATGCCCAGCGCATGCGCCGCACCCAGCGCCAAGGCCACCGGCTCCACCAGCCTCAGCGCCTCCTGCGGCGAGAAGGGACCGTGCGCCGCCAGCTCCGCGCCCAGATCCCTCCCCTCCAGCCACTCCATCGCCAGCCAGGGCCTCCCATCGCGCAGCTCCCCGGACTCCAACACCCGGACGATGTGCGGGTGGGCCAGCTGCTCCAGCATCCGGCTCTCCTGCTCGAACCGCCGCAGCGCGCTCTCGGAGGCCGTGTACTGCGGCCGCATCACCTTGAGCGCCACCTGCGCCCCCGCCCGCTCATCCACCGCCCGGTACAGCACCGCCACCACGCCCCGGTGCCGTACCTCCTCCACCCGGTAGCCCCCGGCGCGTGCCCCGGGGGCCAGCTCCTCTCCGTACAGGTACGTGCTCACACCCGACTTGCCCTCGCTGCTTACGGAATCCCGCCCGGCGGCGTTCCCTGCAGCGCACAGGCGAACGCATCCGACACGTTATCGCACGGCTGGCTCAGGTGCGGCGTCACCACCTGCGGGTATGCCTCGCCTGCCGGGTTCACGCACATCCCGTAGTCCCCGAAGCCCGTGGCATTGTCGATCTGGCACTGCCGCCCGGTGTAGCTCCCAGCCGTCACCACCGCATTGCACCGCCCCAGCACCTGCGCCACACAGTTCTCTCCCGGCAGCGCGCACAGCCGGGCGTTGGCGTACGCGTCCTCGCGCTCCCACTCCGGCGCCTGGCAGGCGAACATCTTCGGGTAGAGGGAGCCCGTCACCCGGACGTTGTTCACGTCCTTGTGCACCACGCCCATGTTGTCCACCCAGACGTCGATGCCCAGGGCCAGCGCTCCCGGCCCGAAGAGGGTTCCCCAGAACGCACCCTCCCGGTGCGTGAAGAGCTGCTGCTCCGCCGCGGGGTACGTCGCATTCCCCACCTGCACCCGCACCTCCCCCGTGTTGGCAGAGTTCCGCGAGCCGCTCATCACGCTGAAGACGCCACTGGCAGGACAGGTGAAGCTCACCGCGGGCCGGAACAGGCTGCAGGTGATGGCTGACTGCGCCAGCACCTTGGCCTCGTTGCACGCCCCGAAGCCCTCGCACACCCGCAGCATCATCGTCCCCGACAGCGTCTCGCCCAGCGGCGGGGCGCTGCACGAGAAGTCCGGCGGGACGCCCCCCGCACCCACCTGCACCCGAGCTCCAGGCGTGCACTGGCCCACCCGCTCCGGCTTGAAGCCGCAGTTGCGGTGGATGCCAATCTCATGGGGAGAGCACTCCTGCATGCTCGCCACGCGGTTGTGGCTGTAGCGGTGGAACAGATCCGTCTCCACCGTAGGCCTGGGAACGAACGGCATCGTATCCGAGGGCTTTTGACCCCGCCCCGAGAACAGCACCCGCTTCCCATCCGCGTTGTTGCGCGCCAGGACGCACGCCGACACCCACCGCTGGCAGTCCTCGCTGGCCGGCCCCGTGTGCCACGCGGGACACAGCCCGAGGCGGCCCTCGAACAGATGCGGATTGCCCAGCCGGTCCGTCCACTGCACCGTCTGCCCAGGCGCCAGCGCGCACGACACCAGGTAGTTCATGAACTTGCGCGCGCTCAGCTCTCCCAGCTGCTCACGCAGCTCCATGTCTCCCGTGCCCAGGGCGTACGTCTCCGTCCGCAGCGCTGTGGCAGCGATCCTCGGGTTGGCTCGGGGGTTCGCCGTCAGCGCGTTGAAGCGCAGGTCATCCGTCACCAAGCCATTCGTCCAGCGGATGCCGCCCTCGCCCTCGGCCCGAGCGGGCGCGGCCCCAGCCACCACTGCCAGCACCAGCACCACCAGAGTCCGCGAAAGGGAGAGCTTCATCGAGAGGCTGTTCATCGTGTGATTCTCCTTGTTGTCCCGCATTACAGGCAAGGCGCGTGCCTCCAGTTTTACTGGAAAACTGGACGTGACTTCAGGGATTTAGCGAGGAGGGGTGCACCCTTGTGGACGGGGGCTCCACAGCGGGCGGGGTTTGTGGACGGGCCGTCCACAGGCGGTGGGCTTCAGCCGAGCGGATGTTCGAGTGGGGCGAGGCGGGGCTTCCAGTGGGGTGCCCCGGCCACGCGGGGCTGCGCCTGTTCCCACCATGCGCGCGCCCGGGAGCCCTGGCCGGCGGCGAGCGCCGTGGTGAGAGCGTGGAGGAACAGCTCCAGCAGCTCGTCGTCCGAGGCGTGGGGCGCGGCCTCGTCCAGCAGCCCCTGCCAGGCGTCGAGGTCCTCCGGGCCGGGCGTGCGGGAGCCCTGGGCCAGCAGCTGGCGGACGAGGCCCATCTGCACGCGCGTCACCGGGCCCACGTGCTCAGCGGAGACGTGGCGCTCCACCCACTCGAGGCTCTCGCGCGCCAGGGCTGGCTCTGCCCCCGCGGCGACAATGCGGGCCACGAGCACCGCCTCCAGCGGCATGGGCGCGTCCCCGAAGAAGCGCTGGCCCAGGGCGTGGGCTCGCCGTGCGTAGGGCAGCGCCTCCCCCTCTCTGCCGAGCCAGTGGAGCACCTCGGCCAGGTTGAAGGAGGCAATGCGCTCCAGCTGTGCGTGGCCCAGCTCGCGCGCCAGCTCCACCGTGCGCTGCAGATCCTGGAGGGCGGGCTCCACCGACTGGTGTCTCAGCCAGAGCAGCACACGGCTGTTGTGGGCACTCGCCAGGTGCAGCAGATCCCCTCGGATCCGACTGCGCGCGAGGGTCTCCTCGAAGCACGCGGCCGACTCGTCCAGCCGGCCGAGGAAGGAGAGCGCCACGCCCAGCACCACGCGAGAGATGGCCTCCGTGTCCCAGTCTCCCAGCCGCTCCGCCTCGGCGACCACGGCGCCCAGCACCTCCACCGCCTCGGGGAACTGGCCCTCGCGCGCGTGGTGCCGGCCTCGGGCCAGTGCACAGCGCAGCCGCAGGCGCGCATCCGTCAGCCGCTCCTCCCGGAGGAAGGCCTGCTCGGCCGCGTGGCGCGTGGCGTCCGGCCGCTCGAGCCAGTCGCTTTGGGTGGCCTCCTCCAGCAGCAGATCCACCACCGCGGCGGTGTCCTCCCGGGCCTCGGCCAGCGCTCGCGCGGCGGCGAGATCCTCCAGGGCCTCGCGGAAGCGCTGCGTCCGCCCGCGCACCCGGCCCCTGCCACCCAGCGCCTGCTCGCGCAGGTGCTGCTCCGGCTCTGGCAGCTGCGCGAGCGCGGCGCTGTAGGCCTGCTCTGCTTCCACGTCCCGGTGGCTGGCACGAAGGTGCTCGCCCAGGGAGAGGAAGGACTGGGCCGCGGTGAGGTGCTCTCCGCACGCGGCGGCATGCTCGGCAACGCGCCGCTGCAGGTGGACGGGCGCGGGCGTCGAGCTCCCGGTGGCCGTGAGGGCGTGGAAGGCGGCCCGGTGAAGCGCGCGCCGCAGCGGCGCGGGTGTGTCCACCTCGAGGGCCTCGCGCAGCATGCGGTGGCGGAAGGTGTAGTGCCCAGGGCGAGTAGCCTTCAATACACCGGCGCGCGTCAGGCGGCCCAGGCCCGCACCCGCGTCCAGCGTGGCGAGCTCCTGCAGCGCCTCGTTCCCTGGCTCCAGCTGGTGCTGGGCGGCCTCCACCTGCTCCACGGAGAGGTCCTCGCCCAGCACCGCGCACAGCGAGGCGAACAGTCGCGAGAGGTGCGGCAGCGTGTCCCGAGTGCGCTGCACCACCCGCTCGAAGGGAGTGGCGAGGGCCTCGCGCGGCAGCTCGTCCGCGGCCAGCATCCAGGCGCCACTGCGCGGATCCGGTCTCACCGCTCCGGCCTCCCGCAGCGCGCGCACCAGCTCTACAAGGGCCAGCGGGTTGCCCTGGGCGAGAGTCTCGAGGTGGACGAGCGCCGGCTCGGGGATGAACTCCACCGGCCGCAGCAGCTCGCGCAGGAGGGCACGCGCGGCGGGGCCGGGCAGCGGCGGCAGCGAGTGGGAGGTGTGGCGAGCGGCGCGGTCACCCAGGTGGGGGCGCAAGGTGCGCAGCTCCGGGCCGGCAGCCAGGCACACCCACAGTGGGAGCCGAGCCCCGCTGAGCGTGGCGCGCTCGATCGCATCGAGCCCGAGTGCATCCGCGTCGTGTGCGTCATCCACCAGCAGCGCCAGGGGTTGGTGCCGGGCCAGCTCTCGCAGCCGGACGCTCAGGCGAGCCGCCGCGTCGCCGCCCTCGGGTCCCGAGGCCAGGGGAGCCACCTGCCGGGAGTCGAGCGCGCGATCGAGCTGGGTGGAGAGCGGCTCCCGTGCGGCATCCGGCGCCGGGGCCTGCAGGGACAGGACAGACACACCCTCTTGCGTGAGAGCCTCCGCGACCGCGGCCAGCAGGCGCGTGCGGCCTAGGCCAGGCTCAGCCTCCAGGAGCGTCAGGCTCGGCGTGGGCTCGTGCAGCGCCTGGCGGGCGATGGCCAGCAGCTCGGCCAGCAGCGCCTCCCGGCCCACAAGGGGCAGGCGGTCTCCCCGTGTCTCAGCCTCCGTCGCGAGCGAGGGCTGCTCAGCGAGCGCGAGGCGGCCCGGAACAGGCGAGACCACCTCATATGCGGGAAGGAGCGAGGCCGCCTCTGACGTGAGGGCCACCGCAGCCCCTGGCGCATCCACCCACCATGCCTCGGGATTCTCGAGCGCGGCGCCAGCCAGGCGCGTTCCCGTGCGGCCGGGTCGCACCCGTAGCTCGGCGACATGCAACACTGCCTCGTGGATCAGCCCGGCTCCCAGCAATCCCCGGGCCGCTCGGGCAGCGGCGCGCAGCCCCACGGCGGGGGATGGGTGCTCGTGGAAGGAGACCACGCACCGCTCACCTTGGAGCCTCCCGAGCGCACCTCCCTCGGGCTCGACTCGGCCCAGCACCGCGTTCGCCGGGGCTCGCAGTCCTATCCCCAGCAGGGCAACGCGGCGAGTGCTCGCGGTTGCCCGCTCCGCAGGACGTGCCTGCGCGGGCTCGGGAGCCAGTGCCGTAGAGGTGGGGACGGTCTCTCGCGCGAGCGCCTCCTCCACTTCCCCCAGGGCCCGTGCCAGCGCCGCGCCCTCGTCGAAGCGCGACCCAGGCTCCTTCGCGAGGCATCGGAGCACGAGCGCCTCCACCTCCGGAGGAACAGCGGCCAGCGAGGAGAGACGTGGGGGGCGCAGCGCCAGGTGCCCCTGCACCACCTCGGCCGCCTCGCCAACAAAGGGAGGACGGCCGGTGAGCAGCTCGAAGAGGATGACGCCCAGGGCATACACATCCGCGCGAGCATCCACCTGGTGCGCGTCCTGGCACTGCTCGGGCGCCATGTAGTGCACGGTGCCCAGCCGCTGGCCTGCCGTGGTGAGCGCGAGCGAGTCCTGGCCCTCCCGGTCGCGAGCAAGGCCGAAGTCGAGCAGCGCCACCCCTCCGCCCGTGCGCAGGAAGACGTTCTCCGGCTTGAGATCGCGGTGGACGAGGCCGGCGGCGTGCACGCGGCCCAGCACCTCCGCGAGCGCGCGGGTTCGTGCGAGCACCTCCTGCCAGGGCGCCGCTCCACGGGTGGGCAGGCGCGCCATCCACGCCCCCAGCGTCTCTCCCTCGAGCCGCTCCATGGCGAGGAAGGGGCGGCCTTCCACCTCTCCCATGTCGAAGAGGGCGGGCACTTCCGGAGGAGCCAGGCGCCGCAGTGCCTGGGCCTCGCGAAGGAAGCGCTCGCGCATGCCGAGCGCCCCGAGCTTGAGCGCCACCTGACGCCCCTCCTGCTCGCGGTGGGCGACGAACACCTGGCCCGCCCCGCCCGCTCCCAGCAGCGGCCCGAGCGTGTAGCCCGGAGGGCAGATCGGAGCTGAAGCCGCCGCATCCGGGGATACCGGGGCCGAAGGCGCACGCACTCCATCGACGGGACAGGCCTCGGAGGGAGCGAGCCGGCGATGGCACCGGGGGCACCGCATCATCCTCTCCTCCAGGAGCACCCCGGGGGCTTCACCGGGCGCCTCCGAGCGCTTCAAACAGGGCAACGCAGAGGCTCACCAGGCTCTCGCCGGCGATGAGGCCAGCGGCGAGAGGCACCATGGCTACGAGCGCGAACGCAGGCCGGGAGCGGGCGAGGAGCGCGGCAGCCAGAGCCCCCAGGAACATGGACAGGGACAGGGAGGCCGGGATCGCGAAGGCAAGCCCCAGGGCGACGGCGGAAGGGAGGAAGCGCCGCAGGGACTCGGATGCGCGCTGCTCGAGGAGGGCCAGGGCGACGCCCACGAGGGCTCCTGCGAGCGACCCCCAGCGAGCCGCTTCCGAGAGGGCGCCAAGGCCGGAGGCAAGCACCTGGGCCACACCGGCCACGAACAGTCCTCCTGGGGCCGGAAAGCGCTCCTCGGACAGGGCGGAGGTGTCCGGCACGAGGAGGAGAAAGGCAGGGACGATGACGATCGATCCGATGAGGCAGCCCCACAGCTGGGCGAGGAACGTCTGCCGAGGGAGGGCTCCGAGCAACGAGCCGGCCTTCACATCGGTGAGCAGATCCGCACTGGCCGCGGCCGTCGTACCGGAGAGGCTGGCGGCAGCAGTGTTGGCCAGGGTGTTGCCCGGCATGAGCGCGCCGAAGGCCAGCTGAGCCACCTGCCCGAGCGGTCCGGACGGGGTGACATCCGTCTCGCCCGTCACGCGGCACGCCACCACGGCGAGCGCAAAGGACAGAGCCACCCCGAGCAGCCCCAGGTGCGGAGGGATTCCGAAGGCATAGGCGCCCAAGACCACCGTCGCCGCCGAGAGCACGGCCATGCCCGCGAGGAGCCACCCACGAGGCACCTCGGCGCTGGGGGGCAGCGCCTCCGAGGCCCGCTCCCGGCCCAGCAGCGCGGCGAAGGAGCGGCGCACCGCACCACGCTGGAGGAACAGGTGCGTGAAGGAGGCGCTCGTCACCAGCGCAGCACCGGGCCACATGCTCCAGCCGAGCGCCCCCATGAAGCCCGGCTCGGTGATGGCGCCGCGGGTGTGGAGCCAGGGGACGAGCACGCCGAAGCATGCGACTGCACCCAGCAGGAGCGAGGCGCCAATCCGCAGCCCCACCAGCGCCCCAGCCCCCAGCGGCAGCAGCCCCGTCTCCAGCGAGAACGAGAGCGACGCCAGCGGCACCCCACCCACCGCTCCAGGCAGCGCCAGGGAGGTGGGGAGGAGCTTCAGCCCATCCCGCGCGAGGGCCAGCAGTGCAGCCCCGAGCGCCGCCAGCCCGAGCACCCGGGCCCCCTGCCTCCCCTCCTCTCCTCCCGAGTGGAGGGTCCGCGCCGCCGCGGCCGCGGCCAGCCCGGTGGGAAAGGTGAGGGGCTCGCGCCGCAGGAAGGCCCGCTGGAGCGGGACGGCAAAGAGGACGCCCAGCGCGGACACCACCAGCGTCCACAGGAAGAGCGCCCAGCCGGGCGGGTGCTGACCGGCGAGCATCAGCCAGGCCACGCTGGCGGAGACGATCGTGCCTCCAGTGGAGTAGCCCGCGGAGGAGGCGGTGGACTGCATGGCGCTCGTCTCCACCAGGCTGAGTCCCGAGCCGGCCGCCGAACCTCGGACGCGGGCCAGCGCGCGCCAGGCCCCCAGTCCCACCACACAGGAGATGAGCGCCACGGGGAAGGCCAGCCCCGTCTTCAAGCCCACATAGAGGTTGGACAGGCACATCACCGCACCAATGGCGCTGCCCATCCCCAGAGCCCGCGGGGTGAGCGCACGCGGGGGCGGCTCAGGGGTGAGCGCCTTTGATTCCGCTGGTGCTGGACCGCCCCTGTCCTCCGCCAACCCGCTGCGCATGGCCGGAGGCTACCGCGAGCCCCGGGAGCACCGGCAAGTGGACGCGCCGTCCACTCCCCGAGCCCGGTTGTGGACGCCCCGTTCACAGCCGCACGCCCTCCGCCCAGCGCGCCCCTCGTCCGCCGGGGCGGCACAAATCCTGCTCAAGGAGAACCCGGCAAGTCCGCCATTCAAGACGAGCGAGGAAACAACCATGAAGCTGAAGAACCTGATGGGACGCTGGATCCGCGGAGGTGCCCTGGCGGGCACCTCGCTCACGGTGCTGCTGGGGGCGGGGACGGCGAGCGCGCAGCTGGAGCCGACACCGATCTGCCCCTTGCCCACGCTGGAGACCTGCCAGAGCACGGGCTACCTGACGAGCACCTGCGGGCAGCAGAACAGCACGCGCTGCAACAACCTCATCGGCGCGGAGTTCGAGGAGAAGTGGGCCGCGCTGGAGGCGGAGCATGTGACGCTGATGCCCGACACGTTCGGCGGCAACCTGGCCACCTCACGCCCCACGGCCATCACGGGCCTGAGCTCCACGTTCGTGGAGAGCACCGCAGGCTCGTACTCCGGCGCGGTGCTGAAGGGCCAGGTGCTGCACCGCAAGAGCTTCCAGAGCCTCAGCCCGTCTGACATCGCCCACCGCGATGCGATGCTGGAGTGGGAGAACAACGGCACCAACGTCCGCTCCTGCAAGGAGCTCGTGCACGAGAAGTTCTACGACTACAGCCTCTTCAACAACCGCATCGGGCAGCACGGCGGAGACTCCCGCGCCATCTTCGAGGCCGCCTTCGCCCCCGACGGCATCGCGAACAAGACGCTGAGAGGCAAGGCCGGCGGCTCCCTGCTCCCCATCTTCAACGGCCAGACCTCGGCGCCCAAGAACCTGTACTTCCGGGCCGTGCAGGGCCCGTACCCCCCGGGGATGACGGGAAGCCCGATCGACCCGGCGCTCCTGCAGCTCGTGCCGGCCCAGGGCCGGACGTTCTACTCCGTTGACTGGGAGTGGCATGAGGACATGAGCGCCTCGCTGGCCAACGTGAACGACGCCCGCCTGGAGCGGCTGTTCCGCAAGCAGCAGAAGTTCTCGGAGCTCGTCGATCGCCGCGCCGCCGCGTGGGAGTCCTACACCCGGCAGGCGGAGCTGCTGAGCGGCGCGACCCTGACCGCGCTGCGCCAGAAGGTGACCGAGGAGCTCAGCGCCATCGACGACGGCCTCGAGGCGGGGCTGCAGGAAGCCCAGCAGCTCGGCTGCCTTACCCTGAACGGCAGCCCGGCCTGCGACTGGTCCCCCTCCCGCTTCAAGAAGATGGTGGACGACGTGATGTTGCCCCGCATGGAGGCGGACTACGCCTCATGCCTGGCGATGACGGGCAACGACTTCAGCGCCACCAGCTTCGTGCGCAACGGGGACAGCCTGGGGATCGCGGGCATCACCGGGGACAACGCCACCAGCGCCGCCCAGGTGCTCTCGTACATGAACAAGTACAAGACGGCGCTGCTGACGGAGGCCCGCCTGGTGGTGCCCCACACCCGCGAGACGCGCCGCTCGGAGAGCCGCTCCAGCAGCGACAGCTTCGGCAACTCGAACTTCGGCGCCAGCTACGAGTATGGAGCGGGCTGGGAGTTCAACACCACCACGGGCGTCCTGGGCGTCTGCACGGACTTCGATGCGCGCCTCTACGCCTACTTCGAGGCCAACGCCCGGGCCTTCAGCCTCAGCCGCGAGATCGTCTACGCGAGTGCCGAGGGCACCGCCACCAGCGGCCAACTGAGCTACGAGGTGCTGGTGCGTGTGCTCGGCGCCGACGTGTACCACCCGAGCGGCACCTACCCGACGTCCTTCTCGGTCACCAAGGGCGATGAGATCCGGCAGACGTTCGCCCGCGCCACGGCCCGCTTCATGGTGCTGGCCATCCCGGTCAGCGTGTCCGCGGGCATCTCCGGCGAGGTCGGCATCGACGCCACGCTCAGCGGCAACTTCGTCTCGGGCTGCAAGTTCAAGCTCAGCGGTGAGCTGGAGCCCTATGCCCGCCTGGACGCCTTCGCCGAGGCCGCGGTGGACGTGGTGATTGCCGCGGTGGGCGTGCGTGGCGATCTCTCCCTCATCAGGGCCGAGCTGCCGTACACCGCGAGCCTCTACGTCTACCTGGACACGGCGAGCAGCCCGTCCCGACTGATGACCGAGCTGGAATCGGTCTTGCAGTTGAAGCTGAGCACGCTGGACGGCCGGATCGTCGTCTTCGCTCGGGCGTTCGGCCACACGGCTGAGAAGGAGCTGGCTTCGTTCGATGGTCTGTCCAGCACCACCACGCTGATGAACGAGAGCCGCACGGTGCCGCTCGCCAGCTTCCACTGAAGTCCCCTGAAGTCCCCTGAAGTCCGGCCCCGGAGCGCTGACTGGCTCCGGGGCCTCGTTCCTCCTCTTCTGACTCACCCTGGAAGGACCTCGCCATGCTCAAGGGTCTCCGCTCCCGCATCCTCGCCGCGCTGCTTGCCACCTCTGCCTCGCTGTCCGTGGGCCTGTGGCTCTCTTCGAACTCCGTCCCGGCCTCGGCATCCGCCGCCTCGCAGGCCTCGGGAACAGCAGCCTCCGCCTCCTCGCCGCGCGCCTTCACGCTGCGCCCCGACTGGCCCGTGGGCACCCGGTACGTGTACGCGCTCGACTGGCGCAGCGAGCAGCGCGTGCAGCCGCCCATGCCGGGTGGCCAGCAGGCGGGCTCCTCCGACGCGCTCCAGGGCTCGCTCCGGCTGTCGGCGGACCTCGTGCTGCGCTCGCTCGGCCGCGAGGGTGAGTCCTTCCTCCTGGGCGCCGCGCTGGAGAACGTGCGCGAGGCGCGGCTCGAGCTCTCTGGGCAGCTGGCGCTGGACGCGGCCACGCTGAAGGAGTCCCTCACCGGCCGCGAGGTGCTCCTCGAGGTGGACGGCGCCGGCGTGCTGCGCACCCTTCACTTCGATCCGAAGGACTCGGACCTCTTCAAGCATGAGATGCAGTGGCTGCTCACCCACGCGCAGCCCACCCTGCCGGCGAACGAGGCGCAGCGCGACGCGGGCCGCTGGCAGGCCTTGGAGGCCACCTCCCTGGGCCAGGCGCGCGGCACCTACAAAGTCGACGCCGAGCGCCCGCTCACCGTGAACCGCGTGCGTGACTCCTACACGAAGCTGTTCGTGGCCCAGGAGCAGCGGGCCCCCTTGCCGCAGAAGCTCGACTCGCAGGCCCGCTTCACCTTCTCCCCGGCCGGGCACCTCTCGGGCCTGAGCCAGCAGGAGCGGCTCCTGGTGCAGGATGGCTCCGAGGCCGTGCTGGTGGACGCCGCGGAGCTGCTGCAGCTCACCCTGCGCGAGGTGAGCCACTTCACGCCTCCGGCGGACGTGGGCCTCGCGGTGCGCACCGAGGCTCGCAAGCCCGGCGTCATCACCGCCAGCGCCTCGCTGGAGCGGCGGCTGCTGGAGCAGCGCGCCGCGGGTATGACGATGGAGACGCTGCTGGCGGATCTGCTCAAGCACGGCAAGGGCGGGCAGATGCCGGAGATGAGCCGCTGGATGTGGCGCGCCACGGGGCTGCTGCGGCTCGAGCCTGCGCGCAGCCGCGAGCTGACGTCCGTCTTCGCGCGGTCCGAGTTGGGCTCGCAGGCCCGCGCGGTGGTGCTCGACCTGCTGGCCGGGGCGGGACACGCCGAGGCCCAGGCCGTGATGCGCGAGCTGCTGGAGACCCCGGCTGCCCTGGCGGATCAGGCCAACTACACCCTCTTCCTCCAGCGCCTGGGCCTGGTCGACGAGCCGACGCCGGAGACGCTGGAGTACCTGGCGCGCAAGCATGCCAGCGCGCGCGCCGGGCAGCAGGAGCCCGTGCGCAACGCCAGCGCCTATGCCATGGGCGCGGCGGTGGGCCGGCTGGCGCCGGATGACCCGCGGGCGGGGGACTACAACCGGCTCTTGCTGGAGGAGCTGGGCGCGGCGAGCACGAGCGGCGAGCGGGTGACGTACCTGCGCTCGGTGGGCAACGCGGGGCGCCCGGAGAACGTGTCCGCGGTCCTCTCGCATGTGGCGGATCCGGAGATCCCAGTGCGTGCGGCGGTGGCGGCGGCGCTGCGCAAGACGGACTCGCCGGAGAGCACCCAGGCGCTGCTGCAGCTCGTGCGCGCTCCGGAGCGGCCGGTGCAGGCCGAGGCGCTGGCGGCGCTCAGCGAGCGCTACCTGGATGCGGCGGCGCTCGCCTCGCTGCGGGACGTGGTGGTGTCTGGGAGCCTGCGCCAGGGCACCGAGACACTGCTGGCCGCGCTGCTCTCCGAGCGGCTCGAGGAGGGCCCCGCCGTGTTCCAGATGCTCCAGGCCCTGGAGCGCAGGTCCGCTCATGACCCGGCGCTGCGCACGCGCGTACTGGAGATGATGGTGCGCGTCTCAGGCGTGGCACAGGTGCCGTGAGCCGGAGCCTCCCCCGGCGGCCCCACGCTAGAGACTGACGGTAGACACGAGCACGTACCGGAGCACGTAGTCCTTCAGGCGCTGGCGCTCGGCGTCATCGAGCGTGAGGGTGTACTGGGGATGCACCCGCGCCGCCATCTCGAAGAGGACCAGCTCGGTCGCCATCCCGTCCTGGATGATCGCCACCAGCCCATCCAGCGAGGAGTCCATGGCGCCCTCCTCCCCCTTCTCCCGCTGGGACGCATGCACCACGGCGGCCGAGGCCAGGCACTCCAGCTCCTCGGCCGAGGAGAAGTGACGCTCGGCCGTTCCGGTCCGCTCCTCGCGGTGCGAGGCTTCCCCCAGCCAGAGCGCCTTGCAGTTCGCGTAGGCGAACCACGCCACCCCGTAGTCGGGATCGAACTCGACGACCACCTCCTTGCCTTCCTCGTGTGCGAAGCCCCGGGGTACCAGCACATCGCCCCGGACCCACATTCCCGCCCCTGGGTTCTCCCGGAAGAAGCGGCGGAGGACGGGGTTGCGAGGGTTGAGGACCAGCGACCAGGCGAAGGCCTCGCGCGCCTCCGCCCCCCGGCCCAGCCGCGCCAGCGCGCTGCCCTGGAAGTAGTAGAGCCGGTAGTCATGCGGGTTGATCTCCGCGGCCTTCCGGTAGTGCTCGAGCGCGCCCTCCAAGTCTCCTCCGAAGAGCAGCGTGTCCCCGAGGTAGGCCCGTGCCAGGTAGCAGTCCGCGCAGATGTCGAGCGCTTGCTGATAGAGCTTCGCCGCCTCTGCGTACCGCCGGGCCTGGAAGTGCTCCTCCGCCTTGTTCATGAGCGCCTGGGCCTTGGAGTTCTCCTTCCACCCCTCGATGACACGCCGCCCGTCCTCGACCACCACGCGGGGTACGGGGACGGGCTCGACGCGCATGGGCCAGAGCTCCTCCGCCCAGCCGCCGGGCGGTGAGTCCTTCGGCTCGATGCGGTACTGGACCGCCGAGGCCTCCATCCGCTTCATGATCTCCGGAGGAGACAGGAACGCGGGCAGCTCGGAGGAGTCAGGGCGATCGGCCGCGGAGGCTGCCTTCGCGCCAGGGGTGGGAGCAGCCTTCGAGGCCAAGGCACAGGCGCCCAGGCTGAAGACGCAGCCGGCAATCAGGAGAGAACGCAGGACAGAGCGGAGCAAGACATGACGCCTTTCCGTGGAGAGAGCGTCGAGCATAGCGACAGACGGCTCCCATGAGCCTCCCTACGAATGCAGGGAGGCCCCCGAAGCCCTCTCCCCGCCACCGTGCTCACGAGTGACGGGGCTCCTCTGAAACTCCCCCTCCTGAAGACCCGAGAGGAGGGGGCTGGCCGGTCAGAGATCCGGCGGCGGGCGCACGCCCAGATGACAGGCGCGCAGTGCGAGCTGGGTCCGGTTCTCCGCTCCCAGCTTCCGGTAGAGCTGCGTGACGTGGGACTTCACGGTCCGCTCGGCGATCTGCAGGTGCGCGGCGATCTTCAGGTTGTCCGCGCCTCCCGCCACGTAGGCCAGCACCTCTCGCTCGCGCTGCGTGAGCGAGCTCAACACGCTGGCTGGCTGCGCGACTGCGGGCGGCTGCTCGAAGTCGTTCCTCAGGAGCTGAACGGGGAACAAGCGCTCCCCTTTCACCAACCCTTGGATCGCGGAGACCACCGCACCCACCCCCAGCCCTACTCGGAAGAGGTAGCCAGAGGCGCCCTCGTCAAAGCACTGGGAGATAATCTCGGGCGCGCTGACCGCGGAGACCATCAGCATGCGGACCTCGAGGCGCCGCTTGCGCGCCTCCCGCAAGAGGCTGATGCCCTCTGTCACCGAGCAACCTTCCGCCGTCTCTCCGTCCGCTTCCACATCCAGGACGGCGACTTGAGGAGGATCCGTCCCCAGGCTGTCGAGCAGCGCGCGAACATCTCGCGACACCGACATCACTTGGAGACCTTCACACCGAAGACCGTCGGCCAGCCCTTTGTAGGCAGACCACGGACCCTCGAGCATAGACACACGTACAGCGATCTGGTTCATAGCCATGCTGGCCCCCCAGCTTTCATGGCGTACAGCGGTTTTTTTGTAGTACGGCTTCACTGGCCTCGGCAAACCGACCAGCTTGCAAAGATAATTACCACTGTTCACGCACTCCCCGCGAACAGTTCCGAGGCGGAGTGTCAAGTGGGCAGGTCTCGCTCCAAAGTCTAGGGGGTTCAGACGTTAGGGCGTCATCCTTGTTGAGAAGGCAACAGTCCCTTCTGTCTCCCAGCCACTGAAAGGGGCCGGCATATGCTCGAAAGTGGAATGGGTTCCGCCTCGTCGCCCAGCTTGAACGTCGCCACACCCGAGCGTGTCTCGCTCCACCTGCCCGTGGCGGGCATCGGCTACCGGTGTCTGGCCTGGATCGTCGACGCGACGATCCTCTTCTTCTTCTGGGTCATTGCGTATTTCGTCTTCTCGCTGCTCGTCTCGGACATGCTGGGCCTCTTCCAGGGGCTGTCCGGGATCGCCCAGACGCTGATCGTCGTGGGCGTCTTCGCCACGCAGTGGATGTACTGGACGCTCGCCGAGGTCTTCTTCCACGGGCAGACACCGGGCAAGCGCCTGCTGGGAATCCGCGTGGTGCGCGGGGACGGCTCGCCCGTGGGCGTGTATGAGAGCGCCATCCGCAACCTGCTGCGCGCGGTGGACTTCCTCCCCGTGCTCTACGCCAGTGGCTGCCTCAGCATGCTCTTCACGAAGCAGCACCTGCGGCTCGGAGATCTGGTGGCGGGCACGCTCCTGGTGCGTGAGGAGCGCTTCAACCTCGACAAATACACCGTCCCCGCCCAGGGCTCGCCGGAGTCCGCCTCCGCGTCGGCCGCCAGCACCCCGGGCCGCCTGGGGCCCGAAGACGTGGAGCTGATCCTCGCGTTCCTCGAGCGCGCGCCCTGGCTGGAGCCGGAGGCGCGACGGCGGCTGGGCCTCGGCCTGGTGGAGCGCTTCGGCGGGCTGGCCGAGCCGGAGCGCGCCGCCGTCCTCGCCTCCCCCGAGTCCCTCGAGGGCTTCCTCCGGGCCCGCGCCCAGGGAGCGCGCTGACGTGGCCGTGCCCCTGCCCGCCTTCGTCGGCCAGCGCCGCCCGGACTGGGAGGCCCTCCAGGGGCTGCTCGGCCGCCAGCGCGCGGGCACCCTGCGCCTGGAGGAGTTGCGCACGCTGGACACCCTCTACCGCCGCGCCGCCGCGGATCTGGCGCATGCGCAGACGTTCTACCCGGGCACGGACGCGCACCGCTTCCTCAACCAGCTCTGCGGCCAGGCCTACGCCGCCATCTACCAGCCTCCGCGCGAGCGCTGGCTCGCGGTGCGCGACTTCTTCCGCCGCGAGTTCCCCGCCACCCTGCGCGCCGAGGGGCGCTTCGTCGCCGTGAGCGCGGCCTTCTTCATCCTGGGTCTGCTGCTGGGCGCCCTGGTGGTGCTGCTGGAGCCGCGCGGCGCGGAGCTGCTCGTGCCGGAGGGGGTGCGCGCCTACGTGGCCCAGGGGCGCATGTGGACGGATGACATCCTGTCCGTGGCTCCGCCCAACGCGGTGTCCTCGGGGATCGCCACCAACAACCTCACTGTCATCATCTTCACCTTCGCCTCAGGCATCCTCTTCGGCCTGGGCACGGTGTTCACCTTGCTCAACAACGGGGTGCAGATCGGCGCCATCGCCGCGCTGTGCACGCGCGAGGGCCTGGGGCTCCCACTGCTGGACTTCATCTCCGCCCACGGCCCAGTGGAGCTGTCCATCATCACCATCGCGGGAGGCGCGGGGCTGATGATCGGCCAGGCCTTGATCGATCCCGGGGATCTGCCGCGCGGACAGGCGTTGACGCTGCGCGGAAAGGCCGCCGTGAAGCTGGTGCTCGGCTGCGCGCCCTTCCTGGCGGCCATCGCCGTGGTGGAAGGCTTCATCTCCCCCGGCAGCCTCTTCCCCACCGCCCTCAAGGCCGTGCTGGGGCTGGCGCTCGGGGGCCTCTTCTGGGGCTACCTGCTGCGGGCCGGCAAGGGCTCGGCGCTGTCCTCCACGAGCTTGCGCTGAGCCAGGGCCTCCTCCTTCTTTCGCTGCCGGTGGCGGAGGATGCGCTCGTAGGCGTCGTTCAGCTCGCGCATCCTCTCCACCGAGCCGCCCCGGTCCGGGTGCCGCTCCATCGCCAGCTCGTGGTAGCGCGTCCGCACCGCCTCCAGCGAGTCCAGCGGCGACACGCCCAGCACGTGGTACGGATCCTTCCCCTCCACCTCCGCCAGCCACCGCTCCAGCCGATCCTTCACCTGGATGAAGCTCGCGTCCTCGGCGGACGTGTCCTTCACCGGGTGCGTTCGCAGCTTGGCGTCGGAGCGGAAGATCTCCGTATAGATGCTCGACACCCAGCGGTGGCAGGAGCCACAGCGGAAGTACCTCACCCGCCGGCCGCTCCCCTCGTGCAGCGTCATCCGGACGCCACAGTGGGTGCACTCCACCTCAACGTTCTCCAGCGTCTGCCAGCTCACCGCCACGGAACTCATGCCTGCTTCTCGCTCTCCTGTAGGCGCTTCAGGCCTGTAGCACCGACACACTCCCACGATCGGAGATCGCGTCAAGAAATCCGCCGCACCGCGCGCATGGGCCGTCCCAACCCGGCGTTTTTCCGGTAGAACGCCCCCGCCCTCCCGGAGGCACCGCCATGCGTCACCTGCTGCTCGCCGGCTTTCTGCTCGCCGCCCCCACCGCGCTCGCCCAGGGCGTGGCCGCGGCGCCGGCTTCCACCGAGCCCTCCTCTGCTCCCGTGGGGCCGGATGCGGCGCTCCTGCGCGGCCTCCTGTGGGCCACCGAGCCCGCTCCCGAGGAGATCCGCGTCATCGCCATTGAAGATCTGGCGCTGCTGGGAGATCCCCGCGCCCTGGGCCCGCTCTCCGCGCTGCTGTGGGATCCCAACCCCCGCATCCAGCAGGCCGCCGTGCGCGCCATGGCCCTCTTTCAGCACCCGCGCGCCGAGGAGATCCTCTCCCACGTGGTGCGCAGCACGCGCCTGCCGGACGCCCTGAAGATCCAGGCCCTGGATGGGCTGCTCTACCAGCGCACCCCCACGGCCCGCGCCACCGTGGAGGCCGCCGCGCGCGATCCCCGCTCTCCCCTCGCCATCCAGTCCGCCGCCCACAATGTCGCGGCCCGCTGGGGCGGAGCCACCCGGTAGGCCATGAGCCCAGGAACCCCCGCCATGCTCGAACAGAAGATCGCCTTCCTCGGCACCGGCAACATGGCCGAGGCCATCATCAAGGGCCTGCTGCGCGCCGGCACCGCGCGCCCGGAGGGCATCATCGCCACCGGCCGCCGCACCGAGCGCCTGGAGGAGCTCCAGCGCGCCTACGGCATCCGCACCACCCAGGACAACCTGGCCGCCGCGCGCGAGGCGGAGATCGTTGTCCTCTCCGTCAAGCCGCAGGCCATGGACAAACTGGTCGTCCAGGTGGCCCCCGCGCTGGACCACCGCAAGCTCGTCATCTCCGTGGCCGCCGGTGTCCCCATCGCGGCGCTGGAGCGGCGGCTGGGCGCCGGGGCGCGCATCATCCGCACCATGCCCAACACCCCCTCCCTCGTCGGCGCCGGGGCCTGCGCCCTGTCCCGCGGCGAGCACGCCAGCGAGGAGGATCTGGCCGTGGCCAGCAGAATCTTCCAGTCCGTGGGCATCACCACCGTGGTGGAGGAGAACCTGCTGGACGCCGTCACCGGCCTGTCCGGCAGCGGCCCTGCCTATGTGTTCCTCGTCATCGAGGCGCTCTCGGACGCGGGGGTGAAGGTAGGACTGCCGCGCTACACCGCGCTCAAGCTCGCAGCCCAGACGGTGCTCGGCAGCGCCCAGCTCCTGATCGAGACGAACGTCCACCCCGGCCAGCTCAAGGACCAGGTGACGAGCCCCGGCGGCACGGCGATCGCTGGCCTGCATACCCTGGAAGCAGGCGGGCTGCGCACCACGCTGATCAACGCCGTGGAGGCCGCTACCCGCCGCGCGCGCGAGCTGGGTGAGCAGTTCCTGGAGAAGAGCGAGCGTTGACCTATACTCCGGGGCCATGAAGATCACCCCGCTCGACATCCGGCAGAAGCGGTTCGACACCGCCCTCCGCGGCTTCTCGCGCCGCGAGGTTGAGGCCTACCTGGAGCTGCTCGCCGGAGAGTTCGAGGAAGTGGTCAAGGAGAACATCTCCCTCAAGGAGGAGCTCAAGCGCGCCCAGCTGCGCATCGAGCAGTACCAGGAGCGCGAGCGCACCCTCCAGGAGACCATGGTCACCGCGCAGAAGATCAGCGAGGACCTCAAGGCCGCCGCCAAGAAGGAGGCGGAGATCATCATCGCGGACGCCGAGCACCAGGCAGAGAAGATCGTCCACGGCGCCCACCAGAAGCTGGTGCAGGTGGTGGAGGACATCAACGAGCTCAAGCGCCAGCGCACCCAGTTCGAGTCCCAGGTGCGCTCCGTGGTGGAGGCCCACCGCAAGCTGCTGGAGACGTTCAGCGGCCCCACCTTCGCGGACCGGGACTACGCCCGCATCGAGGACAACGTGGCCTTCCTCTCGCAGAAGAAGGCCACCGGCGGCGAGTAGCCCGTGGCGCCGCCCTGGCTCAAGCCCCTGCCGGAGGGTGTGGAGCTGGCGGTGATCGTCCAGCCACGCGCCTCCCGCACCCGCATTGTCGGTGAGCATGACGGGCTGCTGAAGATCCAGCTCGCGGCGCCTCCCGTGGATGGCGAGGCCAACGCCGCCCTGGTGGAGTTCCTCGCCAAGCTGTGTGGAATCCCCCGGCGCCAGGTGGAGCTGCTCGTCGGTGACGCGTCGCGTCGCAAGCGAGTGGCCCTCCACGGAGTTGATGCCGCATGGGTCGAGGCTGTTATGTCTCAGGGCACGTGAGTCTCTTCATGCGCCTGCTCCTGGTCCTGTCCTTCCTCCTGGCCGCACCGCTGGCTGTTGCTCAGGAGAGAGCTCCGAGCGCCCACGGCATGGCAGAGCCCGCCCTGGTGCCCACCGCACGCCCGCCGCTCGTCACGGGCGAGGTGACCACGAAGCGCTTCCGCATCCTCTTCACCGCGCGCTCGGAGGGCGCGGCCCGGGCGCTCGCGGAGAGGATCGAGCTCGTGCGTGACGCCTTCGTGCGGGTGCTCGGGAGGGACTGGCCGGGCATCACGGAGATCCGCGTCGGCGTGGATCGCGCGGAGTACGAGCAGCTGGCGCTGCCTGGGGGCGCGCCGCCCAAGTGGGCCGTGGCGCTCGCCTATCCCGCCCACGGCATCATCCTCTTGAACGCGCGCCACCTCTCCGGGCCGGAGGGCCCTGTCACCCTGCGGCATGAGCTGGCCCATGTGGCGCTAGGACAGTTCGCGCCGGTATGGCCCCGCTGGTTCCAGGAGGGGATGGCCCAGCACCTCACCGGCGAGCGCGTCGCCATCACCCATTATGCGGCGCTCTTCCGCGCGGTGACGCAGGAGCGGGTGTTCCACTTCGAGGATCTCTCCGAGGCCTGGCCGGACATGCCCTCGGATGTGGAGGTGGCGTACGCCCAGAGCGCGGACTTCATGGCCTGGCTGGCCGGCACCCACGGCCCGGGCCCCATGAACCAGCTGCTGGAGCTGGTGTCCAAGGGCGAGCGCTTCGAGACGGCGTTCGGCAAGGCCTTCCGCTCCTCGCTCACGGTGGAGGAGAACGCCTGGCGCGGCGGCCTGTCCACGCGCTTCGGCTGGCTGCCACTCACCACGAGCATGCAGCTGGCCTGGCTGGTGGCCCCTGTGCTCTGTGTTGCCGCGTACATCCGCCGTCGTCTCCAGCGGGCCGCGCGCCTGGAGGCCATGGCCGCCGAGGACGCTGCCGCGGAGGCCGCCGAGGACGCTGCGATCCGGGTACTGGCCGCCGAGGCCGCTCAGCGAGGCCTGCCCCCTCCCGAGGAAGCCGCCGCCGAGTGGGTGGAGCTACCGCCGGAGGAGCCACGCGAGTCCTCGGAGGGTGAGAAAGAGCACGGGCTCCGTCCTCCCAAGACCACGCTCCACTGAGGCAGCCAGCCGACGAGAGCGCGCCGGGCAGCAAACCATGTGCCCCTGTTTCGCCCACGGTCCTACATTGGAAGTGCCTACCTCGGATCACATGAGGCGGACAGTAGGAAAGGGCATGCCCAGGCCCATCCTTTCGGAGCCCCAACCGGAGAAATTACGGCTCCACCCCCTCCCCCTGGGACGAGGGCTCCGTCCAAAGCACTGATTTTCTTGAGCAATGGGACTTCGTGCCCGCTGGCCAGCGACTTGCTTTAGCCATGCCCGTGACGCGGAGGACACCAGAGATGACGGAGCGTGCGAAGCGGGCGGTGGGAGTGGCTCGGGTCTTCACCCAGCAACCAGAGCGGCTCGCGGCAGCGTGGCGGCGGGTGCGGTGCATGGGGAACGCGAAGGCCTCTGCGGCCCACAGCCTGCTGGATGGACTGGTGGAGCCTTTCATCCGCGAAGTGGGGAAGAACCTGGCCGGTGCTGACACGAGCGCCTGGAGCCGGACGCGCGCGGTGCTGCGCCTGTCCTCCGAGCGCGGTGCGCGGGGCCTCTACGAGGAGTTCGCCCTGCTGCGCCGCTGCATGGTGGACGCGGTGGAGGTGCTGGGCGGCGGGGACTCGGAGCGCGCGGTGGTGAACCGCAGCGTGGACGAGGCGGTGGACTCGGCGGTGGCGCTGCTGCAGCGCCTGAAGGATGTGTCAGCCGAGAGGCCTCGGGTGCCCTTCGGAGGTCTGGTGGTGGAGTGGTTCGAGCGGGCTGCGGAGGTCCGGACTCTGCCGGGCGCCGAGGGGCAGCGCGCCGCGCTTCACTGAAGGTGTGCCGATCCGTCCGGCTTGATGCTTCTGCGAGGGAGCGTCCGAGGGCCGGCGGAGGATGGGGGCGTGTCACGGAGTCGGGGGTCTTCGTGACGCGAAACGGGGGGCGTGTTCCCGGCATGGGGGCCAGGTGAGCGCGCCAGAGGGCCGCAGGGACGCGTGGATGGGGGTCTACGCGCCTCGTCGGTCGGACGGATCGGCCGTGTTGTCGCAGGAATGAAGCAGGGAGGGGGAACGCGGGGGGGAGTGCCTTCGGGGGTTGGCGCTCCCTCCCGTGGACTTTTTGCGGGCCTCAGTGGGCCTCCGCCCACGTCTTCCCAGCGCCCACGTCCACCTTGAGGGGCACCTTGAGGGTGGCCACCTGGGACATGCACCGGCGCGCCAGCTCCTTCACCTGCTCCACCTCGGCGTCCGGCGCCTCGAAGAGCAGCTCGTCGTGCACCTGGAGGAGCATCACGGTGCGCAGGCCTTCCTTCGTGAGCGCCTCGTCCACCGCCAGCATGGCCTTCTTGATGAGATCGGCCGCGGTGCCCTGAATGGGCATGTTGATCGCGGCGCGCTCGGCGGCCTGGGCCACCTGCCGGTTGCGCGAGTGGAGATCCGCCATGAGCCGCCGCCGGCCGAACATCGTCTCCACGTAGCCCGTCTTCCGGGCCTGCAGGACGGTGTCCTCGAGGTAGCGGCGGATGCCGGCGTAGCGGGTGAAGTAGCGCTCGATGATGTCGCGCGCCTGCTCCACGGAGATGGACAGGCGCGTGGACAGGCCGTGAGGGGACAGGCCGTAGGCGATGCCGAAGTTCACCGTCTTGGCCACCCGGCGCTGATCGCGATCCACCTTGTCCGGCGTGGTGCCGAAGATCTCCGCGGCGGTGCGGCTGTGGATGTCCTCGTCGTGCTGGAAGGCGTCGATGAGGACGGGATCCTCGGCGATGTGGGCCAGCAGCCGCAGCTCCACCTGGCTGTAGTCCGCGGAGACGAGCTGGTGGCCCGGCTCGGCGATGAAGGCGCGGCGGATCTCCCGCCCCAGATCCGTGCGGACGGGGATGTTCTGCAGGTTGGGATCCGACGAGGACACGCGCCCGGTGGCGGTGGCCGCCTGATGGTAGGTGGTGTGGATGCGCCCGTCCTTGGCCACCAGCCCCGGCAGCGTGTCCAGGTAGGTGCTCTTGAGCTTGGACAGGGAGCGGTACTCGAGGATGGCGCCGGGCAGCGGGTGCTGCTCTGAGAGCTTCTCCAGGACTTCCTGATCGGTGGAGGGGCCCGTCTTTCCCTTCTTGAGCACGGGCAGCTGGAGCTTCTCGTAGAGCACCTGCGCCAGCTGCGGGTTGGAGCCCACGTTGAACTCCTGGCCGGCCAGCTGGTGGATGTGCTTCACCTTGGCCTCGCACTCGGCGTCCACCTTGGTGGAGATCGTCTGGAGCACGGGGGTGTCCAGCTTCACGCCCCGCCGCTCCATCTGCGCCAGCACCGGCAGCAGCGGCAGCTCCAGCTCGCGCGCCAGCTTCGCCATGCCCACCTCCTCCAGCTCCTCCCAGAGCTTGGGGGCCAGGCGCCGCGCAGCGTCCGCGCGATCCGCGTAGGCCTGGGCCACCTCCTCCGGGCCATGGTCCGCCAGCGCCCTGCCCTTCTTCCCCTCCGTGGAGGCGGGCAGCGCGGGCAGCTCCGTGTTCAGCCGCTCACGGGCCAGATCCGTCAGCGCGTGCTCCCGGCGCGACGGGTTGAGCAGGTAGCTGAGCAGCTCCACATCGTCATGGCCCCCGCGCAGCGTCTGCCCGCCACTGGCCAGCACCTGCGTCAGCGCCTTGAGATCATGCCCGCCCTTCTTGACGCCCGGGTCCGCGAGCAGCTCGCCCATGACCGAGGCAAAGGCCGACACGGGCACCTGGGTGGCGCCGAGCACCTGGTGGCGCAGGGGCACATAGGCCGTGCGGCCATCGGGCAGCGCCAGCCCCAGGCCGACCAGGGGCGCGGTGAAGGGAGGCCCCTCGTACGAGGGCACCAGGAAGAGTGAGCCGGCGGTGCGCGCGTCCTGGGCAAACGCCTTCAGCGCCTCCTCGGTGGTGATGAGCGTGGCGGGCGCGGCGGCGGCGGCGGGCGCGGCGGCCTCGGCGGGCTTCGGGGCGGTGGTGTCGGCCGGCAGCTCGTTCACGAGCCGGTAGAACTCCAGCTCCGTGAAGAGCTGCTTGGCGCGCGCGGTGTCGATGGGGCGGCGAGCGAGCTCGGTGATGGGGGACTTCAGCTCCAGATCCGTCTTGAAGGTGACGAGCTGCCGGGCCATGAGCAGGGTGTCGCGGTTGGCGGCCAGCGCCTCGCGGATCTTCGGCTTCTTCACCTCGTCCAGCCGGGCCAGCAGCGTGTCCACATCCCCGAACTGCTGGAGCAGCTCCGTGGCCGTCTTGGGGCCGATACCCGGCACCTTGGGGACGTTGTCCACCGCGTCACCGATCAGCGCCAGGTAGTCGCGCATCTGCCGGGGCTCGATGCCCAGGCGCTCCTTCACCTCGGTGGGGCCGGTGTGCACGTCCTTCATCGGATCAAAGAGGCGCACGTCCTCATCCACGATCTGGATGAAGTCCTTGTCCCCCGTCACCACCTGGACGCAGAAGCCCTCCTGCTTGGCGCGCTTCGCCAGGGTGCCAATCACATCGTCCGCCTCCCACCCGGCCACCTCGAGCACGGGCAGGTTGAGCACCTCCACCACGCGGCGGATGAGCTCGAACTGGGGCACCAGATCCTCGGGCGGGCCCTCGCGGTGGGCCTTGTAGTTGGGATCGATCTTCTGGCGCTCGGTGCGGCTCTCCTTGTCAAAGGCGAGCGCCACATGCGTGGGCTGCAAGTCCTTCAGCGACTTGAGCACCATGCGCGTGAAGCCGAGCACGGCGTTGGTGGGCACGCCCTTGCTCGTGGAGAGCGGGGGAATGGCGTGGTAGGCGCGGAAGATGAAGCCAGAGGCATCAATCAGCGTGAGGACGGGCGCGGAGCGAGGGGGGCTCGGGACCATGCCCGGGCCTTAGCGCGCCTCCCCTGCCCTGTCCACGCCTCTCGCGGGCGCCCTGCCGGACGCCTGGAGCCCTACTTACACTGCAGCTCCTCTTTCTTCTTGGCCATCTTCTCCTCGAGCCCGTCTCCCGGCACCGCCCACAGGGCCACCTCGACCAGATCCTCGCAGCGGCCCGCGCTCGAGAACAGCCGCGTGCCCTGGGTGGAGCACACGTTGCTCAGCACGCGGATGAGATCCGTGTTGCCCTTGTAGAACCGGAAGCCGACCTTCCACAGCCTGCAGGCCCGGAGCGGATCCTCGCGCTTGATCCAGTCCCGGCCACGCTCGTAGGCCTTGTCCGCGATGTCGTTCTGGATGTTCTTCCGGTAGAACGAGGGCACCGTCTCCCAGAGATCGCCCATCAGCCGCTTGTCGATGTCCAGCGCCTCATCGAAGGACTCGGCGGCCTTCTCCACATCCCCGGCCGTGAGATCCGACGAGCCGTCCTTGAAGCGGTTGTCCACGTTGGACACGGCCTTGAGCAGATCGTCCGTCTGCCCATGCAGCGAGGCCTGCTCGTAGTTGGAGCGCACCTTCTGGAGCTTGGCGAGCGCCTCGTTGGCGCGGCCACCCCAGTAGTCAAAGAGGGCGGCGTTCATGTACGGGTTGGGGAACTTCTCCTTGAACATCTTCCTCACCCTCGCGCTGGGCTCGTCCCCGTTGGTCTGCTCGCCCCTGAAGCCCGCCGTGCACTTCCACAGCTCCGCCCTGGGATCCAGCTTCTTCCGGGCGATGAGGAACTGGACGAAGAGCTTGTCCTTCGGGCGCCACTCCCGCTTGCCGATCCGGCCCGACAGGGACACGTTGAAGCCGAGCGGGGGCTCGAGATCCTCGCGTGTCTGGCTCTGGCACCAGTAGCCCATGTACCGATCGCAGCGGGGCACGGCGGCGCTCCACTGTCCGTCGCGCAGGTAGCGCTTGCAGTCGTCCTCGGCGCGCTTGTTCACCTGCGCCAGGGCCTCGTCCATCTTGATCTTCGCGCGGCGGAAGTACTGGCTCTCCTTGGAGATCTTCTGCAGCACGTCGAGCGCCTCCTCTTCCTTGAGGCGCTGGAGCAGCCTGGCGCCCTGCTCGAAGTAGCCGCTGGACTCCTTCTCCAGCTTGATCTTCTTGATGAGGGCGTTGACCTCGGTGTTGATGGGATCGAGGACGCGGGCCTCCTCGCACTTGGCCTCTGCCTTTCCCCACTGGGGCTCGCTCCCCATGTCCGAGGACGCGAAGGAGCGGCACTCGCTCAGCAGGGCCTGGACTTTCTCCCGGGGATCCTCGAGCACGGGCTCGACGATCTCGGGCGGCAGCTCGGGCGTCGCCGTGATCTGCTTGACGACGCCCGCGGCCAGCAGCAGCCCGACCGTGGCTCCCGCGACGATGAGCAGCTTCTTGCGCTTGTTGGGCGGCGGCGCGTCACTCGGATCGGCCTTGCCCTTTCCGGCGGGAGCTCCGCCCCGATCCCGGCGCACGGGCACGCTGCTCCCGTCACCGGACTCGTACACCACCTCCACCATGCCGAACTGGACGATGTCGCCCGGGGAGATCTCCACGGCCTCCTGGCCGATCCGCTCTCCGTTGAGGAGCGTGCCGTTGGCGCTGCCCAGATCGCGCAGGAACACCGCCCCGCGAGGGTTGCGCTCCAGCTCCGCGTGCTTGCGGCTGATCGAGTCGTCCTCCAGCAGCACCCCGGCCGGCGGCGTGCGGCCCACCAGCACCTTGCCCCGGAGGGGATAGGTCTTGTTCGCCCAGGGCCCAGTCAACCCTCGGAGCATGGGCTGCGGTGGGGACGCTCCGGCGGACGCACGCTCGGACCTCGCCAGCGCCGAGCCGGGAGGACGCGCCGGCTTGATGCTGGGCAGCGCCCGGGTGGCCCTCGGCCCGCCCTCGTCGGGTCCTGCGTTGGGCGGGGCCGGCCTCGCGCTCTTGCGCGCTCCCGTGGAGCTCCGTCCCCCTCCGCCCTTGAGCTTCAGCTCATAGTCTCCCAGCACCACCTGTGACTGGGACGTGAGGACCGTCACCTCGCCAATGCGCTCCCCATCCACGTACGTGCCGTTGGCGCTGCTGAGATCCTCCAGCAGCACCTTGCCGCCCTCGACGAAGAAGCGGGCATGCTGGCGGGACACGCCGCCCTCGGTGAGGACGAGTGCGTTGCTCTCCTGGCGGCCAATCGTCAGCTCATCAGCGAGCTCGTGCTCGGTCTCGCTGCCATCAGGATGCCGGACAACCAGTGTGGGCATGGCGAGCTAGTCCTCCCGGAAGATGCTCATGTTCACGGGGATGCCCTTGCGCTGCAGGTCATCGTAGAACTTGGGCACGAAGCCAGACGCCACGAAGCGACCGCGCACCTTGTTGTCGTCCGTGAAGCCGTCCTGCTTGTAATAGAAGATGTCCTGCAGGGTGACGATGTCCACCTCCATGCCAGACACCTCGGTGATGAAGCAGATCTTCCGCGTCCCGTCCGAGAAGCGCGTCTGCTGCACGATCATGTGAACGGCGCTGGCGATCTGCTCTCGGATGGCCTTCACCGGCAGCTCCATGCCGGACATGAGCACCATCGTCTCCAGCCGGGCGATCGCGTCTCGCGGCGTGTTGGCGTGCAGCGTGGTGAGCGAGCCGTCGTGGCCCGTGTTCATGGCCTGGAGCATGTCCAGCGTCTCGCCCGAGCGGCACTCGCCCACGACGATCCGATCCGGCCTCATGCGCAGGCAGTTCTTCACCAGATCGCGGATGGTGATGGCGCCCTTGCCTTCCAGGTTGGGCGGGCGGCTCTCCAGCTGCACCCAGTGATCCTGGGGCAGCTGCAGCTCCGCGGCGTCCTCCACGGTGATGATGCGCTCATCATCGGGGATGAACGAGCTGATGATGTTCAGCGTCGTCGTCTTCCCGGAGCCCGTGCCCCCGGAGATGACGATGTTCTTGCGTGCGCGGACGCACATCTCCAGGAACTCGGCCATCTGCGCGGTGACGGTCTTGTACTTGATGAGATCCTGGATCTTCAGCGCGTCCTTCTTGAACTTGCGGATGGTGATGCAGGGGCCCTTGAGCGCCAGCGGCGGGATGATGGCGTTGACGCGGCTGCCGTCCTTGAGGCGCGCATCCACCAGGGGGCTGGACTCGTCGATGCGCCGGCCGATCGGCGCCACGATGCGCTCGATGACGCCGAGCACCGCCTGGTTGGAGGAGAACGTCTTCTCCGACAGCGTCAGCTTGCCGCGCTGCTCGATGTAGATCTGGTTGGCGTGGTTCACCATGATCTCGCTGATCTCTTCCGACGCGAGGAACGCCTCCAGGGGCCCCAGGCCCAGCGCCTCGTTGATGACGTCGGTGAGCAGCTCCTCCCGGTCCACCTCCTCCGGGAGCTCTCCGTCCGCGTCCATCTGATCGATGATGTCGCGGATGGCCTTCTCGGTCCGGCGCCACAGCTCTTCGTCGCCGAGCCGGTCCATGTCCATGCGGCGCAGATCCAGGTACTCGATCAGCCGGTCATGGATCTCCTTCTGCAGCCGGGTGTACCGCTCGATGCGCGGATCCACCTTGCGCCGGTTCTTCTGCAGGGCGGCCGCCAGCGAGGCCGGCATGTTCTTCTTGTCCCCACCCGCGGGCGGCTGGGCCCGCACCGGCATGGGCGCGGGGGCGGGGGGCTCCTCGTCGAAGCGCTCCTCCTCGTACTGCTCCTCGTCGCCCTCGTAGCCCTCCTCGTCCTCGTAGCCCTCGTCCGGCGGTGGCTCCTCGTCAGAGGCCGGGGCGGAGCCCGTGCTGAGCTCCGCCAGCGGCTCCACGTTGATGATGTAGTCCCCGATGTAGATCTTGTCCGTCGGCTTGAGCACCTGGGGCGCGGCGATCTTCTTGCCGTTCACGAACGTGCCGTTCGTGGACTTCATGTCCAGGATGATGAACTTGCCGTCCTTGGAGACGATCTTGGAGTGATACTTGGAGACGTTGCCCTTCCCGAGAACGATGTCGTTCCCGGCGAGGCGGCCAATGGTGATCTCGTTCTTCTCGAACTCGATCTGCTCGGTGCCGCCACCCTTCTCGGCAAGAGTGACTAGAAACATAGGGCCGGATGGTACCAAGCGCCCTCTCAGGCTCAAAGCGGGTGGCGCGCCTTTCGCAAGGGCCGGAAATGCCGAGGCCGGCGCCCATCTCCGAGGGAGACGAGGCCGGCCCCTGGCCAGGCAGGCAACCGCTCAGGTTCAGTCGAAGATGTTGAAGTTGACCTCGGTGCGGGCCTGCTTGTAGCGCGTCTTCACGTCCTCGATGATCGTGCGGATCTTGTCCGAGTCCGGGTTGACGATGCGCGGGGTGACGAAGATGACCAGCTCGCGCTTGGTGGAGTCGAACGCGCGGCTCTTGAAGAGCTCGCCCACGATGGGGATATGGCCAAGGCCGGGCAGCTTGGACACGGCCTTCTGCTCGTCGTGGCTGAACACGCCGGACAGCACGATCGTCTCCCCGTGGCGCACGGTGACGTTCGTCTTCACCTTGCGGGTGCGGAAGCCGGGCACGGAGGCCGAGCCACCGAAGGACACCGCCACCGAGGTGTCGATCTCCGAGGCCTCTGCCTCGATCTCCGTCTGGATGTTGCCGTTGCGATCCGCGGTGGGGCGCAGGTTGAGGATGACGCCGTAGGGCTTGAACTCCACGGAGAACTGGTTGTTGGTGATGAGGGGGATGGGCACCTGGCCGCCAGCAAGGAACTCTGCCTTCTCACCGCTGGCACACACCAGCTTGGGCTGGGCCAGCAGGCGGCCGTAACCGTCGTTGGCCTGGAAGCCGAAGGACAGCTCCGAGCCCGCCGTCACCGTCGCGTTGGAGGTGCCCGAGCCGAACGTGCCCGGGTACAGCTCCTGGGTGAAGGTGGCGCCGGCCGCCACGCCGCCGGAGATGTCCGTGGGGTAGCGGATGCCGTACCGATCGCGGCTGTTGCGGCGGATCTCCACGAACTGCACCTCGGAGAGGATCATCCGCTTGATGCCCACCACCAGCAGGTTCTCCACCTTCTCGCCGATGGCCTTGGTGATCAGCTCCGCCTTCTGGAGATCCTGCTGGCTCTCCACGGAGCCCTCCAGGAAGATGGTGGAGCCCACGACGTTGGCCTGCACGTTGCGCAGGCCCGCCTTCTGGAAGGCCGCGTTCAGGTTCTGCGCCACCAGCTTCTTGGCGTTGGGCGCGATCTTCACGAAGCTCTTCACGTTCGGGTACAGCGACACCACCTGCTCGATGCGATCCGCGTCCTGCGTGGTGTAGGCCTGGCCGTCCAGGTAGATGCGGTCACCCACCATGCGCACGGACACGCCTTCGATCTCGCCCAGCAGCTTCTTGATCTCGGCGATGATCTCGTTCGGGTCCTGCCGGCGCACGGCGATCAGGTAGCTGACGCGCTGTCCGGAGTTCTTCCAGATGAGGAGCGTCGTCTTGCCCTCGGCCTGACCGACGATGAGGACCTGGTTGTTCCCGATGGTCCTCACCTCGGCGATGCTCGGATCGCCCAGGGCGATACGGGTGATGCCCGGGATGGTGACGACCTTCTGCGTGCCCACGCCCAGAGCGATGGTGCTGCCTTCCTGGGCCCAGGAGGTACCGGACAGGAGCAGGGCGAGGCATACGCCAAGCGTCGCGGCGTGGTGCGTGAAGCGTGTAGACATCGTGCGAGTCCCCTCTGCGCGTCGAATCCGAGCTAGCTCGAGTTGGTCTTCTGCCACCACATGGCCCAGAAAGTGCCCAGGGCGATGGCCACCCCGTAAGGAATGTGCTTCTGCGCTGCCGGCGCGGCGTCCGCGCTCAACAGCCGGGCCCTCACCGCCCACCGCCTCAGCAGAGCGGACAGCGTGTCCCAGACCTCGCCCTTCCAGATGATCGTCACCACTGCCTGGAAGGCGCCTGCCAGGGAGATGAAGGCCGCGGCCGCCATCACCGCTGGGAAGCCCAGCACCGCCCCCACCCCGCCCATGAGCTTCACGTCGCCCCAGCCCATCTTGCCGCGCAGCGCCCCAGGCACCAGCAGCACCGCCAGCCCCACCCCCGACACCACCCCGCTGATCAGCCCCTTCTCCAGATCCCCCACGCCCTCCGTCCACACGCGCACCCCGAGCGCGATCACCATCAGCGGATACGTGACGATGTCCAGGATCCTTCGGCGCAGGACATCCGTCACCACCGAGATCACCAGTGCCACTCCCAGGACTGTCCACAGCGCGATCTGAACAGGGGTCATCCGTCGCCTGGCCGTTCTGAGGCCAGGCTCCCGGACTAAATCAGGGAGCCCCGCATTCAGTCAATTGGTGAACACACGAAGGCCCTGGAAGGCCCGGATCGGCTCAGCGGATGACGAGACGGATCTTCTCGCTGCAGATGAAGTACTCGTCCCCGTCCTCGATCTTGCGGCGCTTGATGCGCTGCTTGTTGAACCAGGTGCCGTTGGAGGAGCCCAGATCCTCGACGAAGTAGTCGTCTCCCTCGCGGACGATGACGGCGTGCTCGCGGGAAACCTTGCCGGAGTTGATGACGAAGTCGCAGTGCTTGCCTCGGCCGATGACGAAGCGATCGTTGGCGATCTTCTGCTGATCGCCGCCCTCGGTGATGAGGTAGAGCGCGGCGCCCTCCTCACTCGGCTCGTCCATGGGCTCTTCGTCCTGCGGCTCCTCGTCGCCCATGTTCTGCAGGCCCGAGTCCTCGGGCAGATCGGGCGGGGCCTCGTCCTCGACGGAGTCGTCATCCACCGGCTGAGGCGGCTCGTTCTTGCCCTTGATGAGGCGCTCGAGCTCGGCGGCGGTCTCCAGCACGCGCTCGGCCACCTCGCGGCGCACCGGATCATTGTCCAGGGCGTTGGAGGAGGGACGATCATCCACCGGGCGCGGCGGCTGGCGCGAGGGGGGATCGTCGCGCACGGGCGCGGGCTTCACGGGCGCGGGGGCCGCGGCGAGCACGGGCGGCCCGGACTTACCCACGGAGGGCCCGCCTCCCGAGGGACGCGCGGAAGCAGGCGGCACCACGTTGAGCGGAGCCGGGGCCTCGGCTCGGGTGGGCTTGCCCACCTCGATGAAGCCATTGAGACGCGCGAACATGAAGAGCGCCTGGTTGATGAGCGCGTCGCGGTCCGAGCCCATCTGCTGGGCCATCTCTTCAAACGTCTCCCACAGGTGGTCGGCGATGCCGACCTTGCGAGCGGGGCGGGAGTTCTGGTCAATCATCGGTGTCGACTCGGAAAGTCTGAGAGGTGGGACACGATAGCAGAGGTCTCCCTGCCCGCCCAGTTACTCAAAGGGTACCAGACCTGTGGTGTTGGCGGTGTTGTCCACGATGCCAGCCAGGGAGAACTGAAGAATGCCATCCGCTGAAGGATAGGCAATATAGGCGAAGTCTGAGTCTCCTACCTTTGTATGCACCACAGGACCTGGGAGGCGGTAGGACGACAGCCCTGCAGACAAGCTACCGGTGTCCAGGCCGACGACGAAGGGCAGGTAGCCCGAGCGGGCCGAGACGATGAGCTGATCCCCTCGCGTCAGGGCCTGGGTCAGACCATTGAGGTTGGACAGCCGGAGGTAGGCGCTGGCCGTACGGAACCTTGCGTCGTCACTGAAGCCCTGGGGGTGGAAGTAGTAGCCCCCCGGGATCCTGAAGGGCATGTCCGCAGGCGTGTCCACCGCCGCCAGCCGTCCCAGATAGCCCCGCAAGTCGCTGTACACCACCAGCGGATATTGTGGACCGGCTCGTACAGTGAAGCGGAGGGGATCCGGGCAATCGCCCGGGATGCGGCCCGCCGTGAGGACGCCCCGGGTCGCCCCGCCATTGGGCGGGGGCTCGGAGCGGGTGCTGATCACGGAGAGAGCCGTGGGGCAGGCCCCCGCCTCGTTCGTCAGCGTGATGAGATCCCCCGGGCGCACAATGGCCTCTTCGCCCGCTGGGGGCATGACGTTCGCCGCCTCCACGAAGAAGGAGCAGGCGTCACCCTCGCAGCGCCTGAGCTCGTCGGTGAAGGGCCGCCCGGAGAGGCCCTGGAACGCACCTTCGTAGAGGACACGATAGGTCTCATCCCGAGTCGCGCCCTCCCTCACCTCGAGATCGATGTAGCCATTGGCGGTGCGCCCCTCGGGAACCTTGGTCTCCCCGTTGATGTTGACGACCGCGTGCCCCGTCGCCGCGACGTCATCGGGAGTGGCGGCATCGGCTGCATCCGGGGTGTTGAGGTCGAACGGCCGCAAGCTCACCGCGTCGAAGAAGTGGATCAGCCCGTTGGAGGCCGGAACGATCCCGACGAGGGGGCGCTTCTGGACGGCGCTCTCTTCGTTACAGCGGACCCTGATGCTGGCATTCTGCGCGAGGGTCAACCCCGCGGGCAGCGCCTGTCCGACCCGGATGGGGAGCATGGGATGGCCGGTAGAGTCCAGGGCCACCGCTCCGGTCGCGGTCTCCACCGCGATGATGCCAGAGCACGCCTCCTGCTCCTGGTTGGCGCACACGCTCTCATCCAGCGCGCCGAAGAGGTACTCGCCCGCTGCGAGCGCGGCCTTCGCGGGGGTGGTGTCGTCGAGCTTGCATGTCCCCTCTTCCAGGCCCGTCGTCGCCACCTTGGAGTGGGTGGCCAGCAGGCGCACGGGCCCGGGGAACTGGTACTCCTTGAGCTCTGCTCCGCTGACCGCGTCGAGCTCGAACGTCCGTCCCTGCTGAGGATCGGTCGAGCTCGCAGCGATGCTCCGGGTGGCGACAGCAATGCGCTCCACGCCCGTGGGAGACGGCAGCACGGCAAGCGCGGTGACCGTCTCTCCCGTCAACGGCGTCTGGAGGGAGATCCGCTCTCCCCGGAGCTTGCTCGGGTCCTGCTCACTCTCGAGTGCCTCCGGCCCTGGCAGCGTCCGCCGGAAGAGCTGCGCCCCGGTGACGTCCTGGGTGGCGTAGTAGAGGACACTGCCCCCTTCCCCGCCCCGGCCCGCGAAGGCCGTGACGAACCCGAGCCCCTCCAGGAGCTTCACCTGCCGGAAGATCGTCGGTTCCGCCCCCACCACGGAGATCTCCTGGGTGCCGGCACTGCGCGCGTAGACGTAGGGGCCCTGGACCTCCTGGCCCTCCGCGTCGTAGCGCACGTCTCGCGCCAGGTAGAGCGGCCGCTTCAACACCGGGATGGAGAGCGACTCGAGCGGGTTGGGTGCGCGGACCCAGTCACGCGGGCTAGCGGTGAGATCCAGAACGCGCAGCTCGTTCTGGTCCGCGGAGGTGACGAAGACATAGCCACCCACCACCGTCAGATCGTAGGTGCCCGACAGCCCCGCGGCCGTCTGCTGGGTCAGCGACTCGGAGCAGCCACCGAGGACCCCCACGCCCAACGCAAGGTAGACAACGGAATGCACCACGAAGCGCTTCAAGGCTCGGTCTCCTACTCGCACGTCGAGGTCCCCTGTCTCTCGTCACGGGCCAGAGGCCTGCCGAGGTAGGCCACCAGTCCCGCCGTCTCCATCTGATCAAAGCTGGGGATGTCAATCACGGCGACGCGTCCATCTCCGAAGTTGGTGACGAAGAGGCGCGCGGACGAGCCGCGCTGATCCACGGTAAGACCGAAGGGCTGCGTACCGAGGTCCCCCACCTGCTTGACGATCTGATCCAGCCTGGCGTCGTAGACGACCAACACCCCACGCGTCCGGGTGTTGGCGGTGCAGGTCACCGCCACGAGCTCTTGTCCGGGGATGGGGAGCCCACTGCCGGAGTCGAAGCGGGACAGCACCGCGAGATCGCTGGCGTTATCCGGCAGCGGGACTGCGCTCACGACCAGGAAGCGCGGCCGGGCCGAGCTGGCCCCCTCCACGTCCACGATGAGCAGCGTGTCCGGCGACCTCGCCAGGATGTAGAGGCGATCCCTGTCCCCACCGAGCGCCACGCGCTTCATGTTGCGCGCCTCCAGCGTCTGGTAGATGCCTTCCAGACCCGTCTCCAGGACGCGGCTGGTGTCGGTCCTGTCGATCAGGCGGACGAGGAAGCTTGCCAGCTGCGACACCTGGCCCGCCACGT
>Ga0190275_10000454_pt1 | contig 36381 bp, 27 predicted proteins | sample Popmic550T_FD_133745 | JGI IMG/M metagenome (GOLD analysis project Ga0190275, IMG submission 133745) | Populus adjacent soil microbial communities from riparian zone of Yellowstone River, Montana, USA - 550 T | ecosystem: Environmental > Terrestrial > Soil > Riparian zone > Trees stand | place... | reverse complement strand
GTGCGCCAGCACTCCGCACTCCAGGTACCGGGCTTACGTCCCGCTCCACGTACCGGGGCAGGCCGCGCCCCACCTCGCTCGCCTCCGCCAGCAGCGTGGCCAGGTGGTCCTTCACCGCCTCGTACAGCACCGTCCCCTCCGGCTGCCTCCGCCGGTACGCCCACCCGCGCTCCTCCACCCGCTCCTCCCCTGCCACACCTTGCTCTCGCAGCTGATGCCCCAAGCGTGGCGTCATGCGTCCTCAACAGCGCCAGCGGTCTCCCTCTCCCTTTCTGGCTTTCCCTTCCCTTGGCGAGCGGAGGTGACGGAGCGCGGAGCCTTGAGGAGGTGGAGCGTGAGCAGGGTGATGAGGGAGAGCATCACGGCAAGCAGGGGATAGCCGTATGCAACGGCTGCGCCGATGGCTGCGGTGATCCACACACCGACCGCGGTCGCAATCCCATGCACCTCGGCGCGCCGCTTCAGGATGGCCCCACCGGCAATGAACCCCACCCCAGTCAGGAGCGCCTGGAGCACGCGCGCCTGCGCGTCCTCGCTGTCCGCAAACGCGCGCCCGCCAATCAGCACGTAGGCACAGGCCCCCAGCCCGACGAGCGGGAAGGTGCGCAGGCCGGGTCCGCGGGCGCGGCGCTCGCGCTCCCACCCCACCGGAAGCCCGAGCACGAAGGCGAGCCCGAGGCGCGAGAGCAACGTGAGAAGTTCAGTCCAGGTCTCGTGGATCACGGGTGGCTCCTCCGGGTGAGGGGTCAGGTACTGTGCGCGCTACCGCACGGTTGAAGGGTCAGGGATGCTTCAGCCGGCCACGGTGCCGGTCCACGAGGGTGGGTCACTTGCCGGGAACGAGTCTTCGGACGAGAGGTCCACGGCACGAAGACGTCTCCGCCGACGCCGCTCCGCGCGCGCGATCTCCAGGGTCGTGACGACGCCCGACACCTGCCCGTCCTCACCAACAACCACGGCGCGGCGGACGCCGGCGCGCACCATGCGCGGGGCGAGCTGCGTGAGGCGCTCGTCCTCGCGTGCGAGGACGAAGCGGCTGCTGGCCAGGTCACCCATGCCATGGACGGGGTACCCCTGAGCTGCGGCCTCGGCGCCCAAGATGAGCCGGCGCATCGTCACCAGTCCGTGGACTCGCTCCGCGTCCGCGATGACGAGGAGACCTCGGTCCGAGCGTGACATTCGCGCTGCGGCCTCGCGCAGCGGGGTCCGGGGGGCGAGCACGGCAACGTCGCTGAGCATGATCTCGCGAACGAACGTGGACATGGGAAACTCCTGTGGGAAAGGTGTGGAGGCGTGGCGCGGGCAGGCCTCGGCCAGGCCCAACGGGCCGCGCACGCAGGACGTGGGGCATCAGGCGCGGTTCGGCCGTCAGCAGCTCGCGGCTAGCGAGCAGCGACGGCCAGAGCCCCAAGCCAGGCGGCTGCCCTGTGCATCACGGAGCAAGGCGCACGCAGACCCCGCCCGTCCGAGCGAATGCTGAACGAAGCGAGGGTTGGACACGTGCGCACGTCGAAGCTCCTGTGAGATGGAGGGAGCCGGCGGCGTCCAGACAGCGGGCTGCCACGCCGGCCTCCCCTTACAACCGGTGAAGGCGGCGGCCTGTTCCCAGCCTCGGCTGCTGGCTCGCCTTCTCCCTGCCGGCAGAGATCTGCTCAAGATCCGCCTCGCCATGTCCTCCCGGGTTATCGACGTCCTCAGCGGATTGCTGCTGCCGTGCCTGATCGCCGGACGGGTATGGTGGGCGCGATGATGGAAGAGATCCTCCAGGCACTGGCGCGAGCCCTCTCGTTCGGCACACCGCTGCTGCTGGCCTCGCTGGGCGTGCTCGTCAACGAGCGAGCCGGGGTGGTGAACCTGGGAGTGGAGGGGATGATGGCGCTGGGGGCGCTGGCCGCCTTTGGCGTGGCCTCCGAGACAGAGGCACTGGGCCTGGCGGTGTGCCTGGCCATGGGTGCGGGGGCGCTCGCTGCGCTGCTGCACGGCTTCGTCACCCTCACGCTGCGCGCCAACACCTATGTGTCCGGCCTGGCCCTGGCCATGCTGGGGCTGGGCGTCTCAGGCCTGCTGGGCAAGAAGTACGAGGGCGCCATCCTCTTCGAGCCCGCCCCCGAGCTGCCCTTCACCGTGGCGGCCGGCGTGCTGGCGGTGGTGCTCTGGGGCTTCCTGCACGCCACGCGGCCGGGGCTGGTGCTGCGCTCGGTGGGCGAGAACCCCGCGGCAGCGGATGTGCTGGGCGTGAATGTGCTGGCGGTGCGCTACCTGGCGGTGGCCTTCGGCGGAGCCATGGCGGGGCTGGCCGGGGCCTTCCTGTCGCTGGCCTACCGCCCCGCGTGGACGGATGGGATGACGGCGGGCCTGGGGTGGATCGCCGTGGCCCTGGTCATCTTCGTGGGCTGGAGCCCGCTGCGCGCGGTGTTCGGCTCCGTGTTCTTCGGGCTGCTGTACTACCTTCAGTTCCGGCTCCAGGATCAGAGCCGGGTGCCCACCGAGCTCTTCGCCGCCATGCCCTACCTGCTGGTCATCGGAGTGCTGGCGCTGGCGGGACTGCGCCGCACGCAGGGAGCAGCACCGGCGGCGCTCGGCAGGCCCTATCACCGTGGTGAGCGGTAACTCAGGAGGAGCAGACGATGAACCGACATGTGTCGTTGCTGGTGCTGCTGGCGCTGTGCCTGGCGAGTCCAGCGCAAGCCCAGGATCCGAAGCTCAAGGCGTGCTTCATCTACGTGGGGCCGGTGGGAGACATCGGCTGGAGCTACGCGCACGACGAGGCGCGCAAGCTGACGGAGAAGGCGCTGCCCTGGCTGGAGACAAAGTACGTGGAGGCCGTGCCCGAGGGCCAGGCGCTGCCCGTCATCGATCGGCTGGTGACGAAGGAGGGCTGCAAGGTGGTCCTCACCACGAGCTTCGGCTTCATGGATCAGACGCTGGAGGCGGCGAAGAAGTATCCGCAGGTGGTGTTCGCGCACGCCTCAGGCTTCAAGCGGGCCCCCAACATGGCCACCTACATGGCGGACTTCTATCAGCTCTACTACCTCAACGGCCTGATGGCGGGGGCGCTGACGAAGACAGGGAAGGTGGGCTACGTGGCGGCGTTCCCCATCCCCGAGCTGAAGCGCCACATCTCGGCGTTCGCGCTGGGCGTGCGGGCGGTGAATCCCAAGGCCACGGTGAACGTGAAGTGGATCAACGCGTGGGTCAGCCCGGTGAAGGCGCGCGAGGCGGCCGAGGCGCTCATGGCCGAGGGCAATGATCTCCTGGCCTTCACGGAGGACACGGCCACGGTGGTGCAGGTGGCGGGGCGCAAGAAGGTGCCGAGCTTCGCGCACTACTCGCCCATGCACCGGTTCGCGCCTGACTTCGTGGTGTCCGGGCAGTTGGTGCACTGGGAGAAGATCTACATCGACTTCCTGGGCAAGGTGCGCGACGGCACCTACGCGCCGGGCAAGCTGCAGGACGTGGACTACTGGTGGCTGCTGCGCGAGGGCGCGGTGGAGCTGGGGGGCCAGCCGGGCCTGCCCCTCAACCCCAAGTACGTGGAGGCGCTGAAGAAGGCGCAGATGACGGTGGGGGACAAGCAGGTGTCCGTGCATGACCGGGTGCTGGAGCTGCTCAAGGACATGTCCTCCAGCAAGCCGACGTTCGATCCCTTCACCGGTCCCCTCCAGGACCGCCATGGCGTGACCCGGGTGCCCGCGGGAAAGATCATGACCCCTCAGGAGCTGAACCAGATGCAGTGGGTGGCACCGGGCGTGGTAGGCCCGGTGGCCGACGAGCCCAAATAGGGCCAAGCCCGCCGGGCTCGTGGGTAACGCACCTCCGGAGTGTTCACGATCCGGTCCTGGGAAGGGGCTCGCCTGCCGAGTCCACTCCCAGGCTGTTAGAAGTGAGCCTCCAGGATGTTCTCAACGTCCTGGCCAGGAGAGGACTTCGGCGGTGGCGGAATCGTGGGTGAGCAGCATCCTGTTGGTCGATGGCAGCCCGGCTGATCTGCTGGCCCTCGAGACTGTCCTCGAGCCGCTGGGGCAGCGCCTGGTGAAGGCCTCTTCCGGCGAGGAGGCGCTCGCTCGCCTGCTCACCGAGGAGTTCTCTGTCCTCCTCCTCGCCGTGGAGCTGCCGGGCCTGGATGGCTTCGAGACGGTACGGCTCCTGCGGCAGCGCCTGTCCCGCCCGCTCCCTCCCCTCCTCTTCATGGCCGCCGCCCGCCGTGACGCGGACCACGTCCGGCAGGGGTATGCGCTGGGCGCGGCGGACTACCTCCTCAAGCCTCTTGATGCGGACATCCTCCGGACGAAGGTGTCCGTCTTCCTCCCCCTGCACCTGGCTGCGCACCGCGCGGAGGAACAGCTCCGCTTCCAGGCGAGCATCCTGGAGAACGTCCAGGACAGCATCACCGTCACCGACTTCTCCGGACGCATCGTGTACTGGAACAAGGGAGCCGAGGCGCTCTTCGGGTATCCGGCTCGGGAGATGCTGGGGCAGACGCCCCAGCTGCTCTACCCGGATCAGGACTCCGCTGCCCTCATCCGAGACATGGAGCGGATCATCGAGGGCGAGAACTACGTTGGCGAGTGGCGGGCCCGTCGCAAGAACGGTGCCCTCCTCTGGGTGGACATCAAGACGAGCCTGATGCGCGACGCCAGCGGCAAGGGCGTGGGCTTCATCGGCGTGAGCAAGGACGTCACCGCGCGACGGAATGCCGAGGAGGCCCTGCGCGAGTCCGAGCTGAAGTACCGGCTGGCCACGCTCGCCGCCAACGATGCCATCTGGGACTGGGACATCGCCTCCCAGGTGCTGCACTGGAACCTGAGTGTCCAGACGCTCTTTGGCTACGCCCCGCATGAGATCGAGCCCGTCTTCACCTGGTGGCACGAGCGTGTCCACCAGGAAGACCGCGAGCGGGTGACGCGCGACATCGATGGCGTCATCGAGCGGGGAGAGCAGAAGTGGGAGGACGAGTACCGCTTCCGCCGCCGGGATGGCACCTTCGCACACGTGGTGGACAGGGCCTTTGCCGTCCGCGACGCCACCGGCAAGACGGTCCGGATGGTGGGGGCGATGCAGGACATCAGCCAGCGCAAGCACGCCGAGCACGACGCTGGACAGGCCTTCCTCCGTGCGGAGAAGGAGAAAAGGACGGCGGAGATCTTCTCTCGCCTGGGCCTGGCCTTCGCGTCCGAGCTGGACCGGGAGAAGCTCGTCCAGCGAGTGACGGACGAGGCGACGGAGCTGACGGGCGCGGCCTTCGGAGCCTTCTTCCAGAACCTCGTCAACGAGAAGGGGGAGTCCTATTACCTGTACACCCTCTCGGGGGTGCCCCGGGAGGCGTTCGAGCGGTTCCCCATGCCGCGAAAGACGCTCATCTTCGCGCCGACCTTCGAAGGCACGGCGACGCTGCGGCTGGAGGACGTCACCCAGTCTCCCGGCTACGGGAAGAATCCTCCCTACCGCGGGATGCCGGAGGGCCACCTGCCGGTGAGGAGCTACCTGGCCGTGCCCGTCAAGAGCCGCTCCGGCGCCGTCCTGGGAGGGCTCTTCTTCGGGCACCCAGAGCCGGGCCGCTTCCTGAAGGAGCACGAGCAGCTGGTGGAGGGCCTCGCGGCTCAAGCCGCCGTGGCGCTGGACAACTCGCTGCTGTACCTGCAAGCGCAGCGGGCCATCAGCGTGCGGGACGAGTTCCTGCAGGTGGCCGCCCATGAGCTGCGCACGCCCATCACGTCGCTCAAGCTGAAGGTGCAGTCGCTCCTGCGGACGGCGGGGGCAGCGGGCCCTCCCCTGCCCATGGAGAAGCTCCACGACAGGCTGGAGGACGTGGATCGCATCGTGGGGAAGCTGAGCGGGCTCATCAACGAGCTGCTCGACATCTCGCGGATCACCGCTGGCAACCTCCGGTTGACGCTGGAGGAGGTGGACCTGGCGTCCTTGGTCCGAGAGGTCGCCCTGCGCTTCGAGGCGCAGGCGGCCCAGGTTCACGTCCCCATCCACGTGATGAACCACAACCCGCTCGTCGGCCGCTGGGACAGGCTCCGGCTGGAGCAGGTCGTCACCAACCTGCTGAGCAACGCGCTGAAGTATGGCTCGGGCCGGCCTGTGCACATCGACACGCAGGCGGACGGGACGCATGCACGACTGAGGGTGCGCGACGAGGGCATTGGAATTGCGCCCGAGGCGTTGTCGCGCATCTTCGGCCGGTTCGAGCGCGCGGTGTCCGAGCGCCACTACGGCGGGCTGGGGCTGGGGCTCTACATCACCCGGCAGATCGTCGAGGCGCTCGGCGGCGCCGTGCGCGTGGAGAGCACCCCCGGCCAGGGGTCCACGTTCACGGTGGAGCTGCCCCTCGAGCCAGCGAGCGCGCAAGCCACCTCTTAGCGCCACCCCTGCGCGTCCTGGAACGCCTTCTTCCGCTGCTACAGGTCCTCTATACAGAGACAAGAGCCACGTGCCCGTCTCCCCTCCCTCGCGCCAGCGAACCCCGAGCCCCCATGACTGACACCCTCCTCCGCAACTGTCACGCGCTCGTGCCCGATGAGCGCGGCGTGCCCACCATCGTTCGCAATCAGGACATCATCGTCCGTGGCAACCGCATCGCCGAGCTCCGGCCCACCGGCCAGCCGCCCGAGCCGGGCTTCGACGTCATCGAGGCCCGCCAGATGCTCGCGATGCCCGGCCTCATCAACACGCACGCCCACGTGCCCATGGTGCTCTTCCGCGGGCTGGCCGAGGACGTCCCCATCGAGCGCTGGTTCAACGAGTTCATCTGGCCGCTCGAGAGCAACCTCACCGAGGAGGCCGTCTACTGGGGGATGCTGCTCGGCCTCATCGAGATGATCGAGGGTGGCGTCACCACCGTGGCCGACCACTACTTCTTCATGAACCATGTGGCCCGCGCCGTTGAAGAGGCCGGCACCCGGGCCCACCTCGGCTGGGCCGTATTCGGCAGCCGCGGCCTCGGCGCGCTCGAGGAGACCGCCGCCTTCGCCCAGCGCTGGAAGGGCGGCGCCGGGGGCCGCATCACCACCTGCATGGCTCCGCATTCGCCGTACACCTGCGACGATGGCTTCCTGCGAGCCTCTGTCGAGCACGCGAAGCGGATCGGCGTTGGCATCCACATCCATGCCGCCGAGGACATGGAGCAGACGCGCGCCAGCCTGGAGAAGCGCGAGATGACGCCCATCCAGGTGCTCGATGACACGGGAGTCCTCAGCGTCCCCGTCATCATCGCCCACGGATGTGGCCTGCTGCCCGAGGACACCCAGCGCCTGGCGCGCTACAGGGACCACGTGGGCATCGCCCACGCGCCCAAGACGTACCTCAAGCTGGCCATGGGCCTGACGCCCATCCCCGCGCTGCGCAAGGCCGGCATCCCCGTGGGGCTGGCCACGGATGGCGCCGTCAGCAACAACACCCTGGACATCTTCGAGAGCCTCCGCCTCATGGCCATGATGCAGAAGCACGAGGCCAGCAACCCCGAGGTCCTCCCCATCCCCGAGGCGCTCGACATCGCCACGCGGGGCAGCGCGGCCGTGCTGGGGATGGGCGACAGGATCGGCAAGCTCGCGCCCGGCTACCTGGCGGACCTCATCCTCGTGGACACGAGCGGCGCCCACTGGCAGCCCCCTCACAGCCTCACCGCCGGGCTCGTCTACAGCGCCCGCGCCAGTGACGTGCAGACCGTGATGGTCGACGGCCGCGTCATCATGCGCGACCGCCAGCTCCTGACCATTGACAAGGCCCGCGTCTTCTCCGAGGTGGCCAGCCACATGGAGCACCTGGCCCGCCGCGTGCCCGAGGCACGCATCCAGGTCTACAAGCCCTAGGGCAGGGCTCAGTGCGCGCCTCGACTTCTGGGCTCACAGGTCCTGCCGAACCCGGAGCTGACACATCCCCTTCAAGGCCTCGGTTGCCGCGGGCTGAATCCCTCTGCTACCTACCGTGGCCTCCACCTCCAAGGAGGCGCAGGCTTGGAGCTTCCCTCTCTGTTCGATGCTGACCGTCATCTCCAGTTCGCGATCGCCGAGGCGAAGGAGGACGAGGAGGACGCCAGCCTGCACCTGACGATACTGGCCGCCGGGACAACGCGCGGCTGCACCTCCAGGTGCCGGAGAGCTCGCGCGCGCCCCTCGTCCGGTTCCTGTCTGGTGAGCTGGAGGCTCAAAAGTAGCTACTCTTCCCCCCAGAGGAAGGCCAGTTCCAGCTCGAGCGCCTCGAAGGGCGGGGCATGAACGCGGGCGAGGCCCGCATGCGTGACGAGTAGCGTGTAGCGAGCACCCGCGAGTTGGAGCACCTCCAGCGTGCGCGCCCCCGGGTCCATGAACCAGACGTGCCGGACACCCTCTCGTGCGTAGACAGGCAGTTTGACTCCCCGATCCAGGGCAGCGGTGGAGGTGGAGAGCACCTCACACACCCAGTCTGGCGCCAGGGTGAACGCAGCCGTACGCGGAGGCCGAGGCATTCGCTCTCGGCGCCAGCCCGCCAGATCGGGCACGAGTGCGTCTTCGCCGAAGTGCAGCTCTGGCTCATCGAGGATGAGCCAGCCGCCAGGCCCGCCACGCCCCCGATCGAACGGACCTGAGAGCTCGCCTCCCAGGCGAGAGGCCGCTACCGTATGAGGCGCCGCCGGCCGGGGACTGGCGTACAGCTCCCCAGCAATGAGCTCCCCCACCACGTTCGCGGGCAGTGACTCCAGATCCGCGTAGGTGGCCGGCTTCCTTCCCATCGTTTCCCCATGTTCCTCGACGCCCGTCCCTGTTTCCATGGGAGGCGGGCATAGCAACCCGATCTGACTCCCAGGGTCATCTACCAGGAGCCTACCTTATAGGTTGTCGCTTCACTGGGCAGGATGCAAGGGCCAAGGCCTGTGACCCGGATGGCGGAGGTCCCCCACCATCGGGCAGCATCTGCGGCGAAAGGGAGCAGCTCGCCCAGCGGACAGCCCCGTAGACGGAAGGAACACGATGCTCATCCCCCTCATCGCTGCCACCCTGCTCGCCTCCACACCCAGCCCCTTGGAGGTCGTCAAGTCGGGCTACGCGAATGTCCAGAAGGTCGCCAGCGCACCCGGGGCCACCGTCGAGAAGCTCGCCACGGCCGTCGACACGTTTGTCGACTTCAATGAGCTCGCCCGGCGGGCCCTGGGTGAGACGTGGAACACGCTCACTCCGGCCCAGCGCAAGGAGTTCACGGGCGCGATGAGAGGCATGCTGCGCGCCTTCTACGCCCAGCGCATCCTGGGCACTGGCCAGACCGCCATCACGTACGGCGAGGAGACCCTCAACGGGGACGAGGCCATTGTCAGGACCACCGTCACCGTCGAGCGGACCCAGCTCCCCATCGCCTACAAGCTCTACCGGCAGTCCCGGAAACCGAGGGGCTGGCGCATCTATGACATCGTCACCGGCAACACGTCCCTGCTGGAAGACTACCGTGTCCAGTTCAACGAGCTCCTGGTCACCCAGGGGTTCAACGGACTGCTCGCCACCGTGAAGGCCCGGCGCGCGCAGGTCGAGAATTTGGCCCCGAGCCGGAAAGCCCCCGCGGCGAAGTAGCGACGCCGCAGCCCGCCTCACCCGTGGCTCTCAGCGAACCTGGTGGTCGCGGATCATCGCCAGCTGCGTCTCGGCCGTCCGGTTCTTCAGCCCCATGTGCCCGTACGGGAAGGTGCCGTACACCTTCTGCCCATCCTGCCCGGGGATGGGCGAGGTGGCGCCCGCCAGCCCCACCCCCACCACCTCGTCCGCGTGCGACCAGATGCTGTAGACGTGCGAGCCCTCGTCGTGGCTCACCGCGTTGATGTCCTTCAGGAACGACGAGGCCGGGTGCAGCCCGCTCGTCCTGTTCGTCGTGGGCACCAGGTCCCCCGTGAACAGCGCCGCAGCCAGCCCGTGGTTCGCTCCCGCGATCCCCACGAACGTGTCCACGCTGTCCGTCATCGGCTTGCCCAGGTCGAACTTCTTGTTCGCGTACGGATCGAACGAGTCCCCTCCCTGAATGGCCTTGCGCGCCAGCGTCACGCCCATCGAGTGGCCCACCACGTCCACCTTCTCGGCTCCCGTGTACTCCTTCACCGCCTGGATGAACGCCCGCACCTCCTCCAGGTACTTCTCCGAGTGGTGCTGCTTCGAGGCCTGCATCGGGTTGGACGGCCCCCACGTCATCGCGTACATCTCCGAGGGCTTGTAGCCATTCTTCGAGAACGTCTCGATCGAGCTCTTCCACCCGGCCGCGCTGTCCGAGTTGCCGTGGATGAAGATCACCGGCTCGTTCGTCACCTTCTCGCCCGCCTTGCTCCGCCCGCCGAACGCCGGCACGTTCCCCTTCGCGAAGTCGTACTTCCCGTAGCCGTTCTCGTGCAGCCACTGGTGGAAGTCGTTCGAGAACCGTGACTCCTTCGACACGCTCACCTCATGGGCTCGGCTCGTCCGCGCCGTGGCAGAGGTGCTGGGCTGGGAAGGAATGCGCGTTGACATGATTGACTACCTCATGGGCTGAAGTCGGTTTGATGCCTACATTGTCGTACTGAGCCCCTCCCGAGTTGCGTCGAGCTGCATCATGAATCAGCATTCAACTTCGGAAATGAACTCACCCCATTGAAATTACTGGTCTTTTTCAGAGCGGGCGGAGGTGCTCGGCGAGGCGCCCGGTGGAGAGCAGCTCCCAGAGCTCGTCCCCCAGCCGCCGGCTCTCGGAGAGCACCTGCCGCCAGGCCCGCAGGCGCTCGTCGTCCGAGAGCCGGTAGAAGTCGTCGCGGTCTGGGATCTTCCCTCCCGGAAGGCGGGCGATGAACTGGGGCGAGGGGGCGATGATGAGCGCCCGGCGGAAGTTGAGCGGACGCGTCCAGCGCCAGCGCAGCGCCTTGTCGAACCAGCCGGGCACCACGTACGGATAGAAGTGCGGGTAGAGCACGAGCCCCTCGCCCGGCCCGAAGTCGAGATCGAGGTGGTAGTCGATGAGGCCCCCGTCCCGGTACACGCCGGGCTTCGCGCCTGGGATGCGCACCCCGCTGAGCACCATGGGAATCGAGCCCGAGGCCAGCAGCGCGGGCCGCAGGTTCTCGCGCGTCAGAGGCGCGTGAACGGAGGGCAGATCCTTCAGCCCCGCGAACGGGCTGGTGTCTCCCGCCGAGTGGAAGATCACGCGCTCCAGGTGCAGCCCCAGGGTCCGGCGGCTCACCAGGTTGGTCATCGCGGCGAGCCCGAGCCCGAGCATCTGGAGGCGCGGGTGCTCGACCGCCGAGAGGCCTCGGCACAGCGCCGTCATCACGTGGAGCCGGGCCCACGGGTGCCCGAGGATCTGATCCACGCCCTGCTTGCCGAGCACGGTGTCCAGGATGCGCTCGCTGGTGGTGCTCACCAGCGATGGAGGCGGCTTGGGGGGATAGCGCTGCTCGATGTAGGCGGTCTCGAAGCGCTCCAGCGCGGCCATGGGATCCGCCTGGGCCAGACACGACAGCCGCCAGCTCCCAATGGAGCTGCCGATCAGGTGGAGCGGGCGCGTGCGGCCCTGGAAGAACCCGCCGAAGAGCACCCGGTCCAGCCCGGCCAGCCCAGCCACTTCGGCCCGCCGGAGGCTCCTGGCACGACGTCCACGTCCTCCGCGCGCAGGCCCCGCCCGCGGATCCACCGCAGCGCGTCCGGCCCGGCCAGCAGGGTGAGGCTCGAGGTCATTCGTCAGTCAATGGGTCGGAGAGAGGGAGCCATGTGGGCACACACCCTGTGTGAATTGTTCAGTACGCGATTTGTGCGCCGAAACCAGGCTGATCTACAAGGGCGCACGCTTGCTTGCCGTCCGGAGGACCTTCCCCTATGCGCTCATCCTTCCTTGTCGCGGGCCTGCTGGCCACCGCGCTGGCTCTCAGTGCCTGCGGGGGCGATCCGCCGCAACCTCCCGATGATGGCGCGCCGACGCTCACCGAGTCCCCGCTCGCCGAGACCACGGTGGGCGCGAGCTACTCCGCCTCGCTTGGCGCGAGCGGCGGCAAGACTCCCTACACCTTCTCCGCCCAAGGGCTCCCGCCCGGCCTGAGCCTCAACAGCGACAGCGGCGCGCTCTCTGGCTCCGCCACCGCCGCCGGCGACTTCCAGGTGCAGGTGACGGTGAAGGGTGCCAACGACAAGCAGGCCTCGAAGGCGTTCGCGCTCAAGGTCTACCCGGGCGTGGCCTTCAAGCAGAGCTCCCTGCCTCAGGCCACCGCCGAGTCCCCCTACAGCGCCACGCTCGAGGTCGAGGGCGGAAAGGCCCCCCTCACCCTCAAGGTGGCCGCGGGCGATCTGCCCGCCAGCGTGAGCTTCAACGCCACCAGCAAACAGCTGTCCGGCACGTTCCCCTCTGCCGGCACCTTCACTGTCAGCCTCGAGGCCACGGACGTCCACGGCGCCAAGGTGACCCAGAGCTACACCCTCACCGTGGCCGAGGCCCTGCGCCTCACCACCACCCTGCCCGGGGGCAACGTGGGCCAGCTCTACTCGGGATCCCTCACCGCCAGCGGCGGCCGCGCTCCCCTCGCCTTCTCGCTCGAGAGCGGCGCGCTGCCCGCCGGCCTGACGCTCAGCGGCGGGGTGCTTGCCGGCACTCCCACCATCGCCGGCCGCTCCACCTTCACGGTGAAGGTGACGGACGCCAACGGCGCCTCGGTCACGGCCACGGTCACGCTGGACATCTACTCCCACCTGCCGCCCCGGCTCCCCGCCGCCACCCTGCCCAACGGCATCGTCGGCAAGGAGTACTCGGAGACGCTGCTGGGTGCCGAGGGTGCACCGCCCTACACCTTCGCCGTCACCTCCGGCTCCCTCCCGGCCGGGCTGAGCCTGTCCTCGGCCGGCGTCATCTCCGGGACGCCCACCACCGTGGAGACCCAGTCCTTCCTGGTGACCCTCACGGACAGCCAGGAGCAGAAGGCCCAGCGCTCCTTCACCCTCGTCACCTACTCGCAGCTGGTGGTGCAGACCTCCTCCCTCACCGAGGGCTACCAGGGCCAGTTCTACAACCAGACGCTCGTCGCCTCGGGCGGCAAGACGCCCTACCGCTGGGAGGCGCAAGGCACGCTGCCACCCGGCCTCACCCTCACCACCGCGGGCATCCTGTCCGGCACGCCCACCCAGGCCGGCTCCTACGGGCTGACCTTCAGCCTCACCGACGCCTCCGGCCAGCTGGCCACCGGCGCCTTCCAGCTCACCCTCTACACCCTGCCCTCCATCACCAATGCCGCGCTGGCCGACGGCGCCGTGGGGGTGGCGTACAACCAGCGGCTGCGCGCCTCGGGCGGCAAGGCCCCCTATACCTTCGCCATCAGCGGTGGCGTGCTGCCCCCGGGCATCCAGCTCACCGGCGACACCCTCAACGGCACTCCCACCAGCGCCGTGAGCAGCAACATCACCGTCCAGGTGACGGACGCCAACGGCAAGACTTCGTCCAAGGATCTGGACCTGCGCATCTTCAGCGGCCTCACCATCACCACCGGCACGCTGGATGACGCCTACGTGGGCCTCAGCTACGCCATCACGCTCACCGCGGTGGGCGGCGACACCAGTCGGCCGTATACCTGGGCCGCCATCGGTGCCCTGCCCCCTGGGCTGACCCTGAGCTCCGCCGGCGTCATCACCGGCACCGCCACCAGCGCGGGCACTGCCCGCTTCACCCTCCAGGTGACGGACGACAGCGCCGCCTCCACCACCCGCGTGTTCGACCTGCGCGTCCTCACCCAGCCTTCGGTGACGACCGCCTCGCTCCCCGAGGCCTTCCAGGGCGGCGCGTACAGCACCACCCTCAGCGGGGCCGATGGGCTCGCTCCCTACCAGTGGCGCATCTCCGCCGGCACGCTGCCCGGCGGCCTCTCGCTCTCCAGCGCGGGCGTGCTCAGCGGCACGCCCACCACCGCCGGCACCTCCTCCTTCACCGTGGAGCTGACGGACAGCAATGGCGTGAGGGCCACCCGCGCGCTCTCGCTCACCGTGTCCGTGCTCGCCATCACCAGCACCTCGATGCCAGACGGCTACACGGATCAGGGCTACGCGTACACGCTGACCGCGAGCGGCGGCCCCACCCCCTACACCTGGAACGTCATCGGCCTGCCCTCCGGCTTGAGCTATGACACCAGCACCGGCGTGGTGAGCGGCACCCCGGCGGCCACGGCCACCACCTCCCTGAGCGTGCGCGTGACGGATGCCCTCAACCGAGTGGCCAACCGCACCCTGTCCCTCACCGTCTACGCCCCACCGAAGATCGACACCACCGCGCTGGCCGAGGGCTTCGCGGGCGCGCCCTACACCCAGCCGCTGGAGGCCTCCAACGGCAAGCCTCCGCTCGTCTGGAGCGTCTCGGGCGCGCTGCACACCGGCCTCGCCGTCAACCTCAATGCGGGCACCTGGGCCATCCGTGGCACGCCCACGGAGACCGGCACCCGCACCCTCGCCTTCCAAATCACCGATGCCAACGGCAGGACGGCCTCGCGCAGCCTGGAGCTCACCATCACCGGGACGCTGGTCCTCGCCACCACGACGCTGGCGGATGCCTATGAGGGCACGCCCTATGATGAGAGCCTCACCGCCACGGGTGGTCGGCCGGGCTACACCTTCGATCGGGCCGCGGGCGCGCTGCCAGGAGGACTCGCGCTGAGCTCCGCGGGCCGCATCTCCGGTACGGTGGCCGCGGGCGCCACCACGAGCACCTTCACCGCCCGCGTCACGGACGCGAACAGCAGCCAGGTCTCCCGAGACCTGAGCATCGCCGTCTACCAGCCGCCCACCATCACCACCGTCACCTACCCTGAGGGCTACACCGGTGAGGCCTACAGCGGGACCACCACCACCACCGGAGGCAAGGCGCCGCTCACCTTCTCGCTGGTGGAGGGCGCACAAGCGGGCCTCAGCCTGAACCCCAGCACAGGGGAGCTCTCCGGCACCCCCTCGCAGACCGGCACCTTCACCCTCTACATCAACGTGAGTGATGCCAACGGTCGAGGGACCGGCCGGGCGTTCCAGCTATCCATCCACGCCCCGCTCGCGGTGACCACGCCCTCTCCGCTGCCGGGCGCCTACGCGGGCCTGGGATACACGGCCACCCTCGCCGCCACAGGTGGCAAGGCGCCTCTCATGTTCAGCCTCGCCTCCGGAACGCTCCCCGCCGGCCTGGGGCTCTCCGCGGACTCCGTCCGTGGCACGGTGGACGCCTCCGTAGCGCACGCCACACTGAGCGCCTTCAACGTCCGTGTGACGGACGCCAACGGACGGACCGCCGCCAAGGCCTTCGAGCTCACCACCTATAAGGTGCCGGAGATCCTCTCTACCTCGCTCACCACCGCCACCGAGGGCGTCAGCTACCGCCGCTCCGAGGCCAGCCCCGAGCGGCTCGAGGCGCGGTACGGGCAGGGCGCGCTCACCTACGCGGCCGCCGGGCTGCCCCCGGGCCTGTCCCTCAGCTCGAGCACGGGCGAGCTGAGCGGCACCCCCGCCCAGGGCTCGGCGGGCTCGTACAACGTCACCTTCACCGTGACGGACGCCGACAACAAGAGCGCCGCCGGGGGAGTCCCCATGCGGGTGGTGACACCCAGGCCCACCAACTTTGGCGGCGTGGTGGGCCTGGCCCCCGCGGGCAGCCGCATCACCGACACGCTCACCGTCTTCACCATCGTCGGCGGCGTTCCCCGCCCAGGCGTGGGCGTGCGCGTGCGCAAGAACGGGCTGGAGTACGCCCCCCCCAAGGAGGCCCTCACCAACGCCGAGGGCAAGGTGGTCCTCACCGGCCTGGGCCTCAACGGCACCACCGACACCGTGGACGTCACCGCCAACGGCCAGGAGCTGGTGAACGCCACCATGGCCAAGGTGAACGCCTCGCTCGTCACGCTGAGGATGTACCCGAACCCGGTGCCTGGCCCGCGCGCCTTGATGAGCAGCGCCTATGATCCCACCTCCCGCCGCTTCCTGATCACCGGCGGATTCGACTCGAGCACGAGCAACTCCATCTTCTACACCTCGTGCCTGAACGACACCGTGGAGGCGGTGGACGTGGCGCAGAAGACCTTCAACACGCGCGTGCCCGGCGGGTTGACGACCTCACCGTCGCCCCGGATCGAGGCGTCCATGGCGGTGGCCGGGGGCGTGGCGGTCCTCTTTGGCGGCCGCAACTGCATCGACACCGGTGACTCGCTCGGCGACACCTGGGAGTTCAACCTCGCCACCAACACCTGGTCGAGCCCTCCCTCCGCCTTCGGCCCCTGGCACCGGCGCGGCGCGGCGATGGTGCGTGAGCCCTCCGGCAACTCCGTCCTCATGGTGGGCGGCTTCCGCTCCCCCTCCTATAGCAACGAGGTGTGGCGCTACACGCCGGCCACTGACACCTGGACGCTGGTCGGCACGGCTCCCTTCAGCCGGGCTTGGATCGCCGCCACCGCGAACACCCTCACCGGTGAGCTGTGGTTCTGCGGTGGACGAGGAACCAGCACGGGAGACACGTGCCACTCCTTCAATCCCACCACACAGAGCTGGACCGCCCGGCCCTCCTTCCCTCAGGCCCGCTCTGATCTCTCGCTGGCCTTTGATCCCGTCACGGGCAACCTCTATGCCTTCGGCGGACGGGATGCGGCCGCCAATCCTTTCGGCGACCTGCTGGTGCTGCGCACGGGCGCCACGGCCTGGGAGTCGGTGATTCCGCCAGGGGCCACTCCCGCGCCACGCTCCGGGCACGTGAGCTACTTCGACCTGACGCGGGGCGAGCTGGTCGTCGCGCTCGGCACCACCCGCAATCCGGCAACCTTTGTCACCAGCCGGCTGGGGGACCTGTGGACCTACGACGGCAATGCATGGACCGAGCGAGGCACACCCACGCCCACCCTCACCGGCTACACCGTGAGTGGCACCATCTCCAACGGGCCTGTCGCCGGCGAGGCGATGGTCCGCCTGGTCACCTCCAGCGGCTTCTTCTCCTCCACGAGGGTCCCCCTGGATGGCACCGGCCGCGGCACGTACGCGATCGCCAACGTTCCTCCCGGCGAGGCGGCCTTGATGAACATCGTCGGCACGGATCCCAACCTCGAGTACCCGAATGATCTGTGGTCGTACACCGACGCGGAGCTCCCGCCGCTGACGGGGAACGTGTCCGTGAACCACTCCATGCCGCCAGGCCCCGCGGTGGTCCTGCGCGCCACCGGCCAGTTCCTGCTCCCGGCGAGCTGGCGTGGACAGCCAGAGCCCATCTTCAGCGGGGACCCCTACCTCGACGTCCCGGGCTTCCCCTATCTGATCAATGGCGGGTGGAACTCTGCCGCGCCCATCAACCAGTTCGACGTGGCCTGGTTCCCAACGGCCGCGCCCAAGCAGCAGCGCATGATCGGCTATGCCTCCAGCCAGCTCGCCTGCGAGGACCACGGCTTCTACGGGCTCATTACTCCGGGCAACCACACCCTGGACCTCGGCGCGGCCGCGACGGCTCTCTCGCCCGGTCAGCCCGAGTGCGTCCCCGCGGGCCCGCGCGGCGTGGGGCTTGCGCGCTCCCGCTCCTATGTCTACCAGGCCGAGCGCGCCACGGTGGACGACCTCGATGGCGACACCTTCCCGGATCTGGTCCTTCCCTACCTGAACACCTCGGGGCTCAGCTTTCTCTTCGGCACTCCGAGCACCACCTCGACCTTCGCCGAGAGTGACTGCTGCGATGTTGCCGGCACGTACAGTGTGGCCGTCGGAGACTTCAACAAGGACGGGAAGCTGGACCTGGCCGCCACCGAGTTCCTCTACGGCAGGGTCTCCGTCAAGCTGGGCACGAACGTGCCGCGGATCTTCGGGCCGGGGAACCCGTACGCGGTGGGCCCCAACCCGACGGGCATCGCCACGATGGACGTGGACCAGGATGGCTTCCTGGATCTGCTCGTGGCCAACCAGGGCAGCAACACCGTCTCGTACCTGCGGGGCCAGCCGGGTGGCTCCTTCAGCTCAGCCCAGACGATCACCCTGGCCGGCACCGCGCCCAGGACCGTCATTGCCACCCACCTCGACGGCGACAACCGTCCGGACCTCGTCGTGCTCGTCGCCGAGGGCCTCTCCATCACCCTGGACGGCAGCGCCCAGGGGCTGTTCGGCAACTCGACGCTCGTCACCGCCGGCCCGCAGCCGAGCGCGGTGGTGGTGGGCCTGCTCAACGGCGACACCCTGCCGGACCTGGCGGTGACCAACGGGGGCGGCAGCACCGTCTCCATCCTCCTGGGAGCCGGCGGGGGCGCGTTCGCGGCGCCCGTGAACACGACCGTGGGCACGGCGCCGGCGGGCCTCGTCCTCGCCGAGCTCACCGGAGACGCGCACCAGGACCTGGCAGTGACCAGCCCCTTCGATGGCTTCGTCACCCTGCTCCGGGGCGCCTCGAACGGCACCTTCGCCTTTCACTCCCTGGTGGCGGTGCCGGGCGACCCCCACGGCGTGGTGGCGCTGGACTTCAACCAGGACGGCCTCAACGACCTGGCGGTGCTCTCGCCGACGGCCAACGGCGTGTTCCTCCTGCTGGGCCAGCGTCCGCTGCCCGTCTCGTCGGGCAGCTCGTTCTCCTTCAACGCCCCCGCGAAGTCCGCCTTCATGTGGTCCATGCACCGCATCAACGGAATGCGGCGGTTCTGGGACTACCACTCTCCCCTGCAGCCCGGCCCTGTCTCCTACTCGCTGCCGCTGCCGAGCACGCTGGCACCCTCGGCCGCGCCCACCGTCCCCTCCAGCGGGAAGGTGGAGCTGACCTGGACGCCGTACATCCGCCAGTGGGAGCCGAACTCGGCCCGGCTCTTCAACCCGCGCCAGTTCTCCCTCTCCAACCTGGGCCACGACGCGGACACCCAGCCGGGCGCCAGCCACTACCTGTGGCCCTGACAACGCCTGTGGCCCTGACAACGCCTGTGGCCCTGACAACGCCTGTGGCCCTGACAACGCCTGTGGCCCTGACAACGGTGTCCGAAGGCACAGCAAACCCGATGCGGCTGGCACCTCGCAGTGCTGCTAACGTGCGCCCCCATGAGCGAAGAGTTGAAGCGGCCTGAGCAGTCCGCCACGTCCCAGGAGACGGCCCCCGCCAAGCCCACCACGGCCGAGCAGGAGCAGTTCACGCCTCAGCTGGCGCGCGAGTTCTTCCTGTCCGTGCTGGACTACGGGCAGGAAGAGCACGAGGCGAAGGCGGGCATCCTCCAGGAGCTGATGGATCTGCTCCTGCCCGAGGCCAAGGCCATTGCCCAGCCCATCCGTTCCAAGACGGCCTCGGACGCGCGCTCCCCCGAGGCGCTCGAGCAGCAGTTCGGCGTCACCGTGCGCGAGCACGCCGTCGACTGGCTCTCCGAGCCCGCCGTCCGCCTGGCCGGCCTGTCCCGCCGCCTGGAGCCCCGCACCACCTCTCCCTCCGAGAGCGGAGGCGAGCTGCGCCGCGAGCTCTTCCTGCTCACCGACGGGCGCCTCGTCACCGTGGAGACGGTGACCACCTGGTTCATCAAGGACGCGCAGCGCGTCGGCGACGACACGCTCGTGGGCGCGCGCGCGGTGGATTCCGCCGAGGCCCTGCGCAGCTACGACTTCGTCTCCATCCTCAAGGTGATGCTGGAGACGCTGTTCGACGGCGCCGAGTTCCTCAAGGAGCGCCACCAGCAGTCTCCGGACATCGTCGAGCGCAGCGGACGCTTCTTCACCATCATTGCCCAGGTGGCGGTGAGCATGAAGGAGAACGCAGATCAACTGAGAAAAGTCGGCGATACACTCGCCTGAGCTGCGCTCGCTCGGCGCACCTCCCAGGCGGATTCAGGTAACCCGGGACATTCGAGTCGTATTTTTCCCGTGTTCATGTGGGGAGATGAGACGTGAGCCACTCCTCATGCTCAGCTCATGCCTCCTCCGCCTACCTTTGCAGACCAGGGACCCAAGAAAAGCGTGCACCCCCCGCTTCTTCTGTTCCTAAGAATCGAGATACTCTTCGCGTGGAGCCGAGAGGTGGGGGCATCCATCGAATCGCGGCCCAGGGGGAACCATGCTCGAGAAACGAACTGAAGCGACGCATCATCCAAGCAGCTGACAGTGGCCTCGGCCTTCTGGCCCACTGTCCTGCCCACAGACTCCACGGGCCGCTCGGATTGATCCAGCTGCGGCTCTTCGGACAAAGAGTTCAGCAGTTAACAGCAGCAACCCAGAGAAACCGCGCGACGCATTTTGAAACATTGATGTATCGCCTGAGTGTTGGGGTTGCGCATCGCCTTTCATGAGGTCTCTCGCCATGACGACTGCCGTTGCCTACCACTTCCCAGAGCTCCTTCCTTCCTCGCAGCTGGTCACCTCCTCGCGGTCCAACCCGGACCTGTACGTGGACAGCAAGGCGTACCGGGCGCAGCTGCAGCAGCTGCTCGCCTCGCGCCCGGCCGTCTCGCTGGCCAACACCGAGCAGTTCCTGCTCGAGGCGGAGCTGCTCTTCCAGTCGTTCCCCGAGCCCATCCGGCGCGCGGTGCTGGAGCTGAAGAACGGGCTGGCCCGCTTCCCCTTCAAAGTCTTCCCCGGGATGCCCACGGATCCCAAGCTGCCCCCCACGCCGCTGGACTCGCGGCGGCCGCGCGTGGAGAGCGCGATGCTGGGCGAGTGGCTGTCGGGCGCCTTCACCCGCGCGCTGGGCGAGCCGTTTGGCTACGCGCAGCAGAACGAGGGAGAGATCTTCCAGAACAACTCGCCGGTGAAGCTGCACGCCACCGCGCAGTCCGGCGAGAGCTCGGCCACCGAGCTGTGGTTTCACACGGACGCCTCGTTCCACCCGCTGGCGCCGGCCTTCGTGGTGCTCCACTGCCTGCGGCCGGATCCGGCGCGCGAGGCGGTGACGTCCTTCTCCTCCCTCAAGGACATCATGCGCCTGCTCACCCCGGACCAGCGCCGCATCCTGCGCGAGCCGCGCTTCCTCTCGGACGGCGTGGAGTACGACTACGACGACGTGAACCAGCGCGGCAACCGGCTGCCGAAGGTGGCCCTGGTGTACGGCTCCGAGTCGGATCCCTTCATCGCGTACGATCAGGACGTGCACCGGCCGCTGGATCCAGAGGCCTCGGACACCATGCGGGCGCTGAACGCGGCCATGGAGACCGTGGCGCAGCACGTGAAGCTGGACGCCGGGGACGTGGCCATCTTCGACAACCGGCGCAGCATCCACAAGCGCTCGCCCTTCAAGGCGGGCTACGACGGCAACGATCGCTGGTGCCTGCTGACGTACGTGGCCGGCAACGACATGGACTCGTCCCGCGAGCGGCGGGCGCCCAACCGCCGGCGCATCCTGGACGTCCCGGCCGTCAAGGGAATGATGTAGGCCGCGCGTGAAGACCGGCCCCCGCGGCTGACCGCCCCACCCGGTCAGCCGCTCAGCGCGAGGAGCCTCCGGCGCTGGCCAGGGAGTTCTTCGCCGCCAGCTCCCCGCTCACCGGCGCGAGCGCCATGGGGAGCCGCAGGATGAAGGTGGTGCCCTGACCCGGCTGGCTCTGCACCTCGATGCGGCCCCGGTGGCGGGCGATGATGTTGTAGCTGATGGACAGGCCCAGCCCCGTGCCCTTGCCCGGCGCCTTGGTGGTGAAGAAGGGGGTGAAGAGCTTGGCCAGCACCTCCTGGGACATGCCGTGTCCCGTGTCGGAGATCCTCACCACCACCATGTCTCCCTCGCGCTGGGTGATGATGTGGATGCGGCCGTGCTCGTCAATGGCCTGGGCGGCGTTGTTCAGCAGGTTGGTGAACACCTGGTTGATCTGCGTGGGGTAGCCGAGCACGGAGGGCACCTCCCCGAACTCGGTCCGCACCTCGCAGCGCGTCTGCAGATCATTCCACCGCATCATCTTCAGCGTGTCGGCCAGCTCCTTGTTCACGTCCACCAGCTTCGGGGGGCCGGCCTCGTCGTCGCGGGCGATCTTCTTCAGCTCCTGGATGATGTCCTTCACCCGCTGGGTGCCCTCCAGGGACTCGTTGAGGACCTCCTTCACCTCCGCCAGGGTGCTGGTCAGCTCCTCGCGCTCCCAGAAGGCGCGCAGGCGCGTGAGCTCCTCGGCCGCCTGCCCCTGGAGGGAGGGGGCCACGAACGACTCGAACTCGCGGTAGCGCTGGAGCATCCGCGAGAAGGCCGAGACGTACTCGGTGAGCATGGAGAGGTTGCTCATCACGTAGCCCAGGGGATTGTTGATCTCATGGGCGATGCCGGCCGCCAGCTGCCCCATCGAGGCGAACTTCTGCTGCTTCTCCAGCTCCTGCGTGGTGCGCAGCAGCTTCTCCGTGCGTGTCTGGACCAGCTCCTCCAGGTGGTCTCGGTGCTTGCGCAGCTCCTCCTCGCGGTGGCGCAGCATCTCCTCGGCGCGGCGGCGCTGCTGCTCGCTGCGCCAGCCCAGGATGACGCTGCAGCAGGTGGCCAGGAAGGGCTCGAGGAACTCGATGACGTCCTGGCCGTAGCCACCGGGCCGGTTGGCGATGCCCACCATGCCCACCATCTCTCCGCCCGAGTTGAAGGGCAGCCCCAGGAACGCGTTCAGGGGCGGGTGGCCCTGCGGCACGCCGCCGCCGCGCGGATCCTGGGACGGGGCGTTGGACAGCACGTACTTCCCGGTGGTGAGCACGGCGCCGAACAGCGTCTTCAGGTTGCGGAACTCCAGCCCCGTGGGCGCCAGCCGGGTGAACTGCTCGCGCAGCTCGTCCGTCCAGGCGATGTTGGTGATGGCGTAGGTGCGCAGGTAAGGATTCCCCTTCGGGTCGAAGAGCACCTCGCCAATGAAGCCGTACTCGCTGCTCGTCAGATCGAGGAGGACTCCGAGCAGCCGGTTGAACAAGCCGTTCGCATCGGAGCCGCGGATGAACTCCGTCTGGGCCTGGGTGAGGGCGCGCAGCAGCCGATTCGTCGCCTCCAGCTGCTGCTCCATAGGAGCCCCGGTGATGAAGTGCTCACCCGCGTGTTGCTCGGAGCGCTCCATCTCGGGCTGGGACGTTGAAGTATCGGAGGAGGTAGGCCGCTGGCCCAAGACAAGTCACCTCAGGGAAGTCTCCCCATCATAGACGATCCGGGGGTAAGCCCAACCGCCCCCCCCGTCCTGGGACATATGCACGCACTGTCCAGGAGTCGAAAGAGGCATCCGCCTCCTGAGTGCTCTCATGGTAGGCCTCCTGACGCTGGGGGGGCTGACTTGACCGCACGGGGGACGAGCAGCGTCGACAAGTTCCTGGCAATCGGCGACTGTCAGAGAGTTCTTCTCTTCCCTCTCTTCAAGTCTTGCGGTGGCACCTGCCTGTGAGGCGACCCATGCACGTGATCCTGGTGGGCATTGCCCCGAGCGTCGGGGAGCAGCTCGAGCGGGCCCTCCAGGAGCAGGGCCTGCAGGAAGGGTGCATCCGGCTGTCCGTGGACGGCCCGCAGGAGGCACCGCGGCACCTGTCCGAGGGGCTGGTGGTGCTGGGAGATCCAGGGCGCTCCCTGGAGGACACAGAGCGGCTCTGCCGAGAGCTGCACTCCCGCCGGAGTCCGCTGCACACGCACCTGGTGGTGCTGACGGAGCGGCCCCCCTCCGAGCTCGGGAGGCTGATCCAGGCGGGCGCCGATGAGTGCGCAGCCCCTCCCGGCGGCGATTGGGGCTCACGGGTGACGATCCTCTCGCGGCGCTTGGGCTCGCTGGGGCACTCGGAGGCGCTGCCCGGGGTGGACGAGCCGCCGTCCGAGCGCCTCTCCCTGCGCGCGGCCCTGCAGGCCCTGCTGGACAGCACCCGGTCGGATCTGGGCTACCACTTCTTCAGCAACTTGGTGGAGCACCTGTCGCGGATCTACCGCTCCTCCTGCGTCCTCGTGGGGGAGCTGCTGCCCGAGCGGGATTCGATCCGCACGCTGGCCTTCTGGCTCAACGGGAGCCTGCAGCGAGGCATCGTCTACTCCCTGCGCGGCACGCCGTGCGACGAGGCCCTCCGCACGTCCGTCTGCCATGTCGAGGACGGCGTGGCCAAGCTCTTCCCGGACAACGAGATGCTCGCGAAGCTGGGCATGCGCGGGTACCTGGGGGTGCCGCTGAAGGACGCCAATGGCAACGCCCTGGGCATCCTGGCCATCCTGCACCACCAGCCGCTGGAGGCCGAGGCGCTGGAGCACTCGCTGCTGGCCGCCTTCGCGGCGCGCGCGAGCACGGAGCTGGAGCGCATCCGCGCGCAAGAGGAGCTGGAGCGCACGCGCGACTTCCTGCGCAACACGCTGAACGAGGTGCCGGATCCGTTCTTCGTGATGGACCGGGCGCACCGGTGGGTGGTCGTCAACCGCGCCTTCTGTGAGTTCATGGGGCGCAGCGAGCAGGAGCTGGTCGGCTCCTCCGCCCGTGACTTCCTCCCCGCGCGCACCTCCGAGTCCTTCTGGCAGGAGGACGAGCAGCTCTTCACCTCCGGCCAGGGCCTGGAGAGCGAGCGGGTCTTCGAGCACACCCGGGACGGCCAGCCCCGGACGATCCTCACCAAGAAGGCCGTCTTCCACGAGCCGGGCGGCGGCTCCTTCCTCATCGCCGTCTTCCGCGACAACACGGATCGCCGGCGCCTGGAGACGCAGCTGCGGCTGGCGGATCGGCTGTCCTCCATCGGCACGCTGGCGGCGGGTGTGGTCCACGAGATCAACAACCCGCTGTCGTACGTCTGCTCCAACCTCTCCTTCCTGCAGAAGGAGCTGGCGCAGCCGACGCTCTCCCCCGAGGCGCTGCCGGAGCTGCGCGAGGTGGTGGCGGAGACGCAGGAGGGCATCAACCGCGTGCGGACCATCGTCCAGGACGTGAAGACGTTCGCGCGCTCGGACGAGAACCACTCCGGGCCGGTGGACGTGCACCAGGCCATCGACGGGGCGCTGCGGCTGGTGCGCAAGGAGCTGCAGTACCGCGCCCAGGTGGAGCGCTCGCTGGAGCAGGTGCCCGCCATTCTCGGCAACGAGGGGCGGCTGGGGCAGGTGCTGGTGAACCTGCTGGTCAACGCGCTCCAGGCCTTCCCCCAGAACGATCCCGCGCGCAACCGCGTCATCGTGTCCGCCCACCTCAGCGAGCCGGGCCTGGTCGTCATCGAGGTGGAGGACAACGGGCCGGGCATGAGCCCAGAAGTCCGGCAGCGCCTCTTCGATCCGTTCTTCACCACCAAGCCGGCCGGGGAGGGCACCGGCCTGGGCCTGTCCATCTGCCAGTCCATCATCCAGTCCATGGGCGGGAAGATCGAGGTGGAGAGCGAGCAGGGGCAGGGCAGCGTGTTCCGGCTGTTGCTGCCGGCGGCCCAGGCGAGCGCCAGCGTCGAGGCCCGAGCGCAGGCGGTGCCGGTGGACAACAAGGGGGTTCGCCGGCGGCTGCTGCTCATCGACGCCGAGCCGGCGGTGGGAACCTCGGTGCGGCGGCTGCTGCAGGAGGTGCATGAGGTCGACTCCGTGCAGGACGTGGGCATGGCGCTGAGCCTGCTCTCTCGCGGCGAGCGCTATGACGCCATCCTGTGTGATGTGGTGCTGCCGGACATGAGCGGGGTGGATCTGCTGCGCGAGCTGGAGCAGCGGGAGCCCGGGCTGGCCCGGCGCACGGGCTTCATGACCAGCGGGGCGCACTCCACGTCCTCCCGCGAGCTCATGGCCTCCTACTCGGGCGAGCTGCTGGAGAAGCCCTTCGAGCCCGAGCGCCTGCGCCGCTTCGTGCAGCGCCTCTTCACCTGAGCGCCCGGCCGGCGGGCCTCACCTCAGACATCCGGGGGTGTTTCGTCGTTCACCGGCTCCCGGTCCATGCCGGCGCTGGAGCGCGGAGGCAAGGCGCCCCCGTCATCGTCCTCCTCGAGGATCTCCCGGGCCTGCGGCTCCAGGAACACGTCGTGCCCGCGCACGGCGGCCACGTCGCGGTAGTCCACCAGGTAGTCGCGCCGCGGAATGGGGACGAACCCCGGCTCGAGCTCGAAGTGTTCCGCTCCCACGCCGGCCACATAGCCCTCGCGCTCCCCGCTCGCGGTCCTCACCGTCATCCCCTCGCGCACCTCACCTGGCTTCACCATGGGCGATCTCCTCTGCTGACGGCCCGGGCTGTTGCGCGGGCCTTCTTCACCGACAACACCGGACGCCGCCCAGGCCCTGCCCGTGTGCCCGGGCTCCAGGCGACACGCCCAGGGCCTCGCCTGATGCCACGGACTGCCCGGGCGAGCGGCCCCCGTGAGCGCCTCGCGGGATGGCTGATGGCTAAGTTGGACCGAGGAGGTGCACCATGCTCTTGGAACTGTCGGCACCCGAGGCACGCGACCTGAAGCAGGCGCTGGAGAGTGCGCTGCGCAAGCTGCTGGAGGAGATCGCCCACGCGGATCAGCGCGCCTACCGGGACATGCTTCGGGAACGCTACGATCGGCTCGACCTGCTCAACCGGCGCCTGGACGTGACCGTGGAGGGAGAGTCCGTCTACGCCTGAGCCCTCGGCCTCACGCCTGCCCAGCCTTCGGGCGCCGGCGCGCGAACCCGTCCAGCCATGCGGGGATGTCCTGGAGCGTGAGCACGTGACGGGCCGCGCCCAGGCGGATGGCCTCGAGCGGCATGCCGAAGACCACGGAGCTGGACTCGTCCTGCGCCAGCGTCATCGCACCCGCGCGCCGCAGCGCCTGCAAGCCCTCGGCGCCATCCCGGCCCATGCCGGTGAGCAGGCAGGCGATGGCGCGGGAGCCCACCTCGCGGGCGATGGACTCGAAGAGCACGTCCACCGAGGGGCGGCTCGAGTGCCGCTCCGCGTCGGCCGTCAGCCACAGCCGGCCATCGCGCAGCACCAGGTGCCGGTTGGCCCGCGCCATCACCAGCTGGGGACGGCCCACCGGCGGCAGCGGCTCGCCATCCACCGCGTGGCGGATGGGGAACGCGGCGTTCTTGCTCAGCCAGTCCACCATGGAGGTCTCGAACTTCTCGGACAGGTGCATCACCAGGAGGATGGGCAGGGGGAAGTCCGGGGACAGCTGCTGCAGGATGCTGCGCACGGCCGCGGGCCCGCCGGTGGACGCGCCGATGGCCACCACGCGCGGAGGGAACATGGGCCACACGGGCTCGGGCTTGAGGTGCTCCGGCACCTGCGCCGAGGGTGCGCGCGCGGCCAGCTTCACCCGCGACAGCAGCTCCTCGGCCCACTCGGAGGACACGAAGCGGGTCGGCTTCTCCACCGCGTCCACCGCGCCCGCGGTCAGCGCGTCCAGCAGGTAGAGCCCCATCGTCCGGTTCTCCATCCCGGAGAAGACGACGATGGGCGTGGGGCAGTGAGTCATGATGCGCCGAGTCACCTCCACGCCGTTCATCCCCGGCAGCATGAGGTCCATCGTCACCACGTCCGGGCGCAGGCTCTGGCACAGCTCCAGGGCGCGCACGCCATCTCCCGCTTCACCCACCACCGTGAAGGCGGGATCCTCGGCGAAGGCATCCGCCAGTCGCCGGCGAACCATCACCGAGTCTTCCACGATGAGGACGCGGAGCGAGGACACCCGTTATCTCCCTCTACCGGCCCGGTGAGCGGCGCCACGGCGTCCAGACAACCCTGCTGGAGCCTGGAGTGGAAGATGTACGCTAGGAGGGCCCTCTCCCGCTAGTGCCGCCCGCTCTGCTGCCAGCCTACCGGCCTGGCGGCGGGACATCCCGAAGAGAAGGACTCCCAGCACGAACACCCCACTCCCGGCGGCGGGCGAGGCCCCGCAGCCACAGCCCACCTGCAGCGCCGTAGGCGAAGGCGTGCCCACGGTGAAGGCTCGAGGCGCCGTGAGGGCGCTGTGCAGCCCCAGCCGCTCGGCCGACGCGCGCACCTGCTGAGGCCCCAGGGGCAGCTCCTGAGTAGGCTGGAGGGTGAAGGTCCCGGACTCGGACGCCACCACGGTCTCCAGCGGCTGGCCATTGAGGAACACCTGCACCGTGCTGCCCGGCAGCGCCGTGCCCTGGAGCTGGGGCCTCGGCCCCGTCTCCTCACCCTCGGAGGGGGTGACCCACGAGGGCGCGGCCGGCGAGGCGAAGGGCTCGGCCAGGACAGTGCTCATGCCTTGGTTCTCGGTCTGCGCCTCTGGGCCAGGCGTCGCTCCATACGACGCTCCATCCGGCGCGCCAGCGGCGCTTCCCCCCAGCCCAGGGACAACAGAGGAAGCGCAGGTGATCACCTCTCCCTGCAGCAGCACCACCCCGCCCGCGCCGCCACCACCGGGCCCATGCGGCTCCGCAGCCGGATTGCTGCCGCCCGCGCCGCCGTGGGCTTCGAGGGCGGCGCAGGTGAGCCGATCCTCCACACGCAGCGTGATGTGGCCGCCGGCGCCGCCGCCTCCCGCCCCATCATTGGTGGAGTCGGACGCGGCCTGACCATTGGCGCGGATGACGCCCTGGCTGCCCTGGAAGTCCCGGGCACGGATGTAGAGGATGCCGCCCCCAGCGCCGCCGGAGGTGCCTCCATTGCCGGCGCCTCCGTTGCCATTGCCCGCGCCTGCGCCGCCGCCACCGCCGAACATGAGCCGCCTCAGCGGGGCATAGCGCAGCGCCAGGCCTCCTCGGCCGCCCACGTCTCGCGCGCCATCCGTGGCAGAGGTGTACCCGCCCTGGCCGCCCGCGCCGCCATGGCCGCCTCCACCTCCGCCGCCATCGTCACAGTTGCCTCCACCGGCGCCATTGGCGAGGGCCCCATAGCCATGCGTGGGCGCTCCGGGCGCCGCGGTGAAGAGGCCCTCACCCTTCCGGGCACCACCCTCGGCTCGGGGCTGGTTCAGCTCCGTGCACCCGACGGACCGTGTGGGGCTGGTGGCGAAGGTTCCGCCGCGGAAGCCCGCGCCGTCCGCGCTGATGACGCCCTGGTTGAGCACGGCGTCGGTGGCGAGGAAGGCGAGCACGCCGCCGCTGCTCCCATTCCACGGCTGCGCCACGAGCGAGGCCGAGGGCAGGACGTGCACCTGGGTGTACTCGGGCACACGGACCACCTGGGAGCCTGGGGCCGAATAGGAGGAGGTGAGCGGCGCCGTGAGGTTCAGCGCGCCCGAGGCCACGGACTCCAGGCGCGCGAACTCCCACTGGCCCGCGCCCGAGCGGTCCAGATCGACGGGCCCGGGCGTGCCTGCCGCTGGCGCGGGGCCTTCGGCATGGACCTGGAGGACGAGGACGAGCTCCCCTGCGGCGAAGGCTGTCTCGTCCGCGACGCTGAGCCTCTTGCCGCCCACGGTGGCGGGCGCGGCGAGGGCGGTGGCGTCGTTGATGGAGACATCCATCTGCTGCACACGCAAGGCGCCGTGCTGCCCGTTGCCCAGCGCGAAGGCATCTGGCTCAGCGAGGACGGGCTCCGCAGCGAGACAGAGCCCCAGGCTCAGGAGTGCACCCAGGCTTCGCATCGCCCCATTTTCACCAGGAGGCGTCGCGAACGCCCAGTCCCCGTCCTTCTTTCTTGGCCGCAGACCGCGGCTCCCGCCAGCACTCAGAGCGTGGGAGCTGCCACCAGGCACCTGGGTGGGAGTTGACTCACCTACCCGTGCCTTCATCTTCATTAGAGTGGGGCGAATGATCTCCACCGCTCCGCTCTGGGCGCTGGTGCCTGGGGGCCCGGGTGTGCCGCTCGCGAAGGTGGGCGGCGAACCTGAGCCCGTAGGCCCTCTGCGCTGGCCGATCTGCCGCATGTGCGGCACGCCGATGCGCTTCCTGTTCCAGCTCCCCCATGTCCCGGGAAAGGTGGACCTGTCGCCGTTCGCTGCGGTGTACGTGTTCCAGTGCGAGAACCCGGACACGGCCTGCTACCGCGCGTTTCCGGACGAGGGTGCAAACGCGGCGGTGCCCGTGCGCACGGGCGAGCCGAAGGTGGAGGGCGAGCGGCCGAAGGGGATTCCGTACAACGTGTGGACCCTGGGCTTCGCGCCGGCGGAGGAGGACACAGCGGCGCTCTCGGTGGATGTGAACGAGGCCACAGACGAGCAGCTCCGGGCGTTGGATCGAGCCCAGGAGGAAGCGCCGGAGAGCAAGGTGGGTGGGGTGGCGGGGTGGCTGAACGGGGACGCGACGCTCCAGTGCTGCGACGCGCCGGCTCACTTCGTGGCCCAGCTGTCGGCGATGCCCTTCGGCCTGGACTTTGGGGACAACGGTAGAGGCTACCTGTTCCGCTGCCAGCGCCAGCCCGAGCACTTCCACTTCCTGTCTCAGGGGGCATGAGTCCGTCGCTTGTGCCAGGCCTCCTCATGCTCCAACCTCGCCTTGCCCTCTGCCTCACTGCCCTCACTGCCCTCGCAGTGGCGCTGAGCACGGGCTGCTCGCGCCAGTCAGAGCCGCCGCCCGCTCCCCCGGCCTCTCCTTCAAGCCCCAAGACGGCCACCGCCTCCCAGAACACCTCCTCTGCCAAGGCGGCCCCCGCCGCGGCCGCGGCCAAGCCCCTGCCCTCCCCCAACGCCTTCGCCGGCTCGGAGCGCTGCAGCGAGTGCCATGAGGATGAGCACACCGCCTGGCGCCAGGACTGGCACTCACGCGCTCTCTCCGAGGCCACTCCGAAGTTCGTCGTGGGCAACTTCCGCGACACCCACTTCAAGGGCGAGTCCAGCGAGGCGTGGATGTCCCAGCGCGAGGACCACTTCTTCATGCGCACCCAGAGCCCCGAAGGGAGCCTCGCCGAGTACCCCGTCCAGTGGGTCGTCGGCGGCAAGCGCATGCAGGATCCCCTGACGCTGCTGCCGGATGGCCGGTGGCAGGTGCTCCCCGTCTACTTCCACGTCACCGGCAAGAGCGAGTGGGTGGACTACTCGGAGAAGCGGCAGGGCAAGCTGACACCGGAGCACCCGTTCTTCTGGGCCAACTTCGCCCGCAGCGCCCAGCATGCCTGCCTGGACTGCCACACCACCGGCCTGGACGTGCGGTACGACCGAAGCACCCATCGGTGGACCACCACCTTCGCGGATGCAGGGGTCGCCTGCGAGAGCTGTCACGGGCCGGGCGCGCGCCACGCCGAGACGCAGGAGCCGAAGGACATCGTCCACCCCAGGCACCTGCCCCCCGAGCTGGGGCTAGCCGTGTGCGGCCAGTGCCACGGGCCGCGCCGGACGCTCTTCCCCATGCTGGACGCGACGCACCACTTCCGCCCGGGCCAGCGCTACGAGGACGCCTACCAGCCCATGGTGCTGCTGGTGGGCGGCGAGCTCTCCGGGGACTACTTCGCGGACGGCCGCCCGAGCACCTCCAGCTTCGAGTATCAGGCCCTCACACAGTCCCTCTGCTACATGAAGGGGGGCGCCACGTGCCTCTCGTGCCACACCGCTCCTCACGAGGCGCACGCGGCCAACGAGATCCAGCTCCCCCAGGACACGCCGGCGAAGGTGTCCGCGGGCACGGCGACCTGTCATGGCTGCCACGCGGACGTGTTCGCCGAGGGCAAGCGCCACACGCACCACACCTCGCCCGCGGCCCAGGACTGCCTCGCCTGCCACATGCCACCCGTCGTCTCGGGAGTGCTGGACAAGTTCCCGGACCACGCCATCGACGTCCCGGTGCCCCAGAACACCCAGAAGCACGGCATCCCCAACGCGTGCAACACGTGCCACACCCACGCGAAGCAGAGGCCTGAGGTGATGGTGCAGGCGCTCGAGCGCTGGTGGCCGAAGGCCCGGCAGCGGCAACAGCGGCGGCTGCGGCTGGCGGACGCCTTCGCTGACAAGACGGCCGCGCAGAGCCGCTCCTTCCTGGAGGCCGTGCTCGCGGACCCGGCGGAGGCCGCCGAGCTCCGAGGTGCCGCCGCCCTGTTCCTGGCCCGCCGCTTCCACGGTGAGGCCACTCCCGCGCTGCGCGCCGCGCTCGGCGGTGCGAAGGACTCGCTGCTGCGCTCCCAGCTCGTCGAGGCGCTCGGGACAGCGAAGGCCCGGGTGGCGGCGGGGGAGATCGCCCCGCTGCTGAATGATCCCTCCCTCTGGGTCCGCCAGGCGGCGGCCCTCACGCTGGCGCAGCTCGGGGACGCCCGGGCCGTGCCGGCGCTCGAGGCGCTGGCGCGAAAGCCGGAGACCTCGGGGCTGGTGGCGCCTCACGCGATGCTCGGGCGCCTGGCGATGCGCCGGAAGGACTTGCCGCAAGCGGCGCGGGAGCTCGAGCGGGCCCTGGACCTGCAGCCGTACAACGCGGACCTGCTGGTGATGCTGGCGGATCTCTACGTCTCGCAGGGCAATGTGGCCCTGGCGAAGGATCGGCTGGAGGACGCGCTCCGCTTTGCGCCGCGGAACCAGGGCGCTCGGCAGCGGCTGGGGGCGCTGCAGGCTCGCTGAGCAGACGGCCATGGAGCCGCCAGCAGGACCGGACCCTCCTCTCCTCCCACGGCACGCAGTCCCATCTTTCGGGTGCGAGCGGAGGAGTGAGCCATGTACCAGCGCACGAACATCCAAAGAGGAATGGCCGTCATGAGCTTCGACGGCGTGCAGATGGGCCGCGTCATCGACGTGACCTCGGAGGGCATCACCATCGAGAAGGGCCCGTTCTTCCTCCGAGACTACCGGGTGCCCTTCAGTGACATCTCCACGGTGCGGGGGGATGAGATCATCCTCATGAAGGATCACGCGGCCCTGCGGCACTCGGATTCGGAGAAGCACGAGGGCACGGCGAATGGCACGGTGGGGATCGCGGGGTACGCCGCGCCACCGCCCGGAGAAGGGCTGGGACTGGGGCCGACGGATCTCACCGAGGCGCGGATGGACAGCGCCAAGTTCCAGGACCACGGAAGGTATTACCTGCAGCCCACGGGCGGGTCCACGCCCGTCGCCGATGAGGCGGAGCGCCCGTCCGAGGAGACGCGTCCGCTCATCACGGATCCTGAAGCCCAGTACTTCCCGCTGCCACACGAGCCGCCGAGGGGGGAGCGCCGCGCCGCGGGCCCTGGGTGGGATCCGCTGAGCGTGGACGAGGAGCAGGAGAAGGAGGCACCCCGCACGGGCGGCCCGGACACCAAGCCTCCCACACGCTACTAGGCCAGGGATGTACCTGATCCAGTTCCTGCTGCCGCTGCGGGACAACGAGCGGCGGCCCTTTCCCCGTGCGGACTTCGAGCGAGTCCGCGCGGAGCTCACCGAGCGCTTCGGCGGGGTGACGGCCTTCCTGCAGGCCCCTGCCTCGGGAGTGTGGAAGGACGCGGGCGAGACGACGCACGACGAGCTGGTGCTCTTCGAGGTGATGACGGACGCGCTCGACCGCGCCTGGTGGAAGGGCTACCGCGCGGAGCTGGAGCGGCGCTTCCGGCAGGAGGCCCTCGTGGTACGCGCTCTGGAATCCGAGCACCTGTGACAGGTAGGCGGGCAACCAGGGCCCTGGCGCTCCCTCTGCCTGGCGGAAGAGGAGACCCGTCACACCCTGCCAGGAGGAATCTCCTCCTTATCTTCAATGCACGGACCCAGAGCCACCATGCGCCGAGAGCCTCTCCTCAGCCCCCCTGACATCCCCGGCAGGCCCGACCTCCCGTCTGCCGAGGCACGGCTCCGCGCTCCATTGGCACGCAGACGGGTGCAGCTCGCGCTCCTGCACTCGCTCTCGCTGTCACGGCTGGTCTTCGCGGGGATCTTCCTGATGACCTCGGACGCGCTGCTGCGCGCGGGGCTCATCGCGCTGTCGGGCCTGACGGACGTGGTTGACGGCTGGATCGCCCGCCACGCCCGGCTGACCACGCGCCTGGGAGCGATCATCGATCCCGTGGCGGACCGGGGCTTCGCCGTCACCGCCATCCTCGCGCTCCTGCTCGACGGGTTCCTCACGCCGCTGCAGGTGTGTCTGCTGCTGCTGCGTGACGTGGCCACCGCGGTGGGCTTCGTCGTCGTGCGCGTGGTGCCCACGCTGCGCCCGGTAGAAGTCAAAGCGCGGATGCTGGGCAAGGCCACCACGACGGTGCAGACGCTGACGCTGCTCTCGGCGCTGGTGCTGCCCGTGCTTGTCCGGCCCCTCGTTGCCATCGCGGGGGTGCTCGCCGTCGCGGCCGTCGTGGACTACACGAACGCCATGTGGCGGGCCCGGGCGCGCGTGTGAGCCTCACCGCGTCGACAAGAAGGTGACCTCCTTCGCCTGCTGGGTGCCTGCGAGCAGGTCCACCGTGGCGCGCACGCGCGTGCCGGGCTTGAGCTGCTGGGCAGAGATGCGCTGGCCATCCCGAAGCACCCGAGTCCGCTCTCCCAGCTCCACCGTGAAGGGCTGCCCGCGCTCATCCAGCAGCACCAGCCGCCCCGCCGACACCGAGCGCACCGTGCCTGTGTAGATGGCCTCCACCACGGCCTCTCCGGAGGTGTCCGTGCCTCGATCCGGGCCGCCAGGCGGCGCCGCCATCCCCTGGGCCGCGCTCCCCGCGGGTGTGCCTGGAGGCGTCGTCCCGCTTGACGCCGTGCCCGTCCCAGCTAGCCCTCCCGCCGTGCCCTGATTCGCAGCCGAGCCAGCCGACGGCGCTACGCCTGATTGCCCGGAGCCTCCCACGCCCATGCTCGCCGTCACCCTGGCCAGCTCCGCGCGCGTCTGCGTCAGCTCCGCGCGCACCTGCGCCAGCTCGCCCTGGAGCTGGACGACAGACTGCTGAAGCTCCGCCATGCTGGCGCCCGCTCCACCTGTTGCCTGCTCTGTCCCGGCGGCGAGAGTTCCCGTGCCGCCGCCCGTGCCCGTTGTTCCTGGAGCCTGCGTGCCCGTCGCGGCGGGAGTCCCCACGGTTCCCGCGCCCCCGGTGCCTGTGGCTCCTGGTGCCTGCGTGCCCGGGAGCGCCTCTGGGGACGTTCCCACGCGCACATCCCCGGGCATCGTCCCCTGGACGCGTGTGTCCGTCGCGTCACCACACAGCAGCAGCGACAAGCCCGCGAGCCCCAGCACCGTCAAAGTCACCTTGCGCATGTGCCGCGCCTCCCCTTCCCTACACAAGGTTGGCGATCGCACGGTCGCGGGCAACGGCGGCACGGAAGAAGCGCGGGATCCGCCCACTGCTCGTCTACCTGCTCACTTCCAGGACGGGAGTGCCGCATGTAGGCAGGGCACCCCGTCATGCCTGCGGCATAAACTCGGGCCCTCGGCATTCCGCCGAGCCCCTCCTGAGAGCGCCCTCGTGGAGCCCCGTCAACCATCCAGCTCCTCTCCCCAGTCCACCCCGCACAGCCAGGAGACGAACTCCAGCCCCGCGCCCAACGCCCTGCGCACGCCTGCGCCCGAGCTCTTCGCTCCAGTGCCGAGCCAGCTCCCGCCCCTGGAGCAGAACCGGCTCATCACCCAGGGCTATCTGCGCATCGCCCACGCGATGCAGGCCCTCGTCGACCCGAGCTTCCGGCCCGGTGGCACCAGCAGCATGATGCCCAACTGGTTCGCCTTCGCCCCTCATGCCTCGCAGGAGGCCGGCAAGGGAATCCTGGGCGCGGAGGTCGCCGACCGCGTCATCGACGCGGCCCAGGGCGAGCCCTCGTCCTCCCTGCAGCACGCGCTGGATCGCGCTGGCCACAGGGGTGCCCGGCGAGTCACCATCGAAGCCCTCTCGCACGCGCTGAGCTGGTATGGCCTGCCGCGCGACGTGGCCGCCGCGCTGGCGTCGCTCCAGGGCGCGATGAACCTCAAGGCCCTGGTCGATCCTCGCACCCTCTGGCTCACCGCGGAGCGCTTCGCGAAGCTCTACATCGAAGCCCCAGGCACGGATCCGCTCGCCAAGGCCGAGGCCGTGGTCGTCACTTTGGAGCGCTGCCTCAACGAGGGCAACGTCGCCATCTTCTCGGACATTGGCGGCTCGGCGAGCGCGTACCTCTCGTGGCGACAGACGGTGGGACCGGTCCCCGCCGCGCGCGTGCTGGTCGAGTTCTCCCGCCCCACCTCCCAGCCAGAGGAGGCCCAGCGCGCCTTCACCTTCGCGCTGGAGCATGCCCACGAGGTGCCGCGCCCCTCGGACTTCGGGCGCCTGCTGCCCGGCATGTCCTCGGCCAGCCTCGTGGTGGCGGCCTTCGCCCTCTTTGAACAGTCCCGGCAGGCTTCGAGCCCGGCCACACGGGACGCGCTCATCGGCGTGGCCAACAACTTCCTCGCGTACCGCGAGCAGTTCCACGCGGTGCAGCCTGCCTTCACCCCACCGACGCCCCGCCCGGACGAGGTGCCCCGCTCCGAGCTGATGCGCACCCTGACGCCGGTGATCTGCCTGGAGATGGGTCCCCTGGAGTGGAACTTCACCGACTATGCCTCCACCCAGCGGGATCGGGACGGGCGGCTCCTCACCTCCAAGGCCACCGAGTACAACTGGGCCCTCTTCGAGGAGCGCTGGCCGGCGATCCTCCAGTCCTTCGAGGTGGGCTACCGCCAGCCCACGGCCCTCTGGGTGGTTCCTCGTCCGCTCGTCCGCCCCGATGGACAGCTCACCGGGGCGGACTGAGGGGCGCGCTCACGGCGAGGACGGCAGGGGATTCACGAGAACCTGGAGGGTGAGCACCCGGTCCCGGACCTCTCCCCCTTGGGTCACGGTCATCACCT
>Ga0190275_10000453_pt1 | contig 36429 bp, 19 predicted proteins | sample Popmic550T_FD_133745 | JGI IMG/M metagenome (GOLD analysis project Ga0190275, IMG submission 133745) | Populus adjacent soil microbial communities from riparian zone of Yellowstone River, Montana, USA - 550 T | ecosystem: Environmental > Terrestrial > Soil > Riparian zone > Trees stand | place... | reverse complement strand
GATCACCGTCCACCTGCAATCGCCGGCGCAGGCGAAGATCGCGCTGTTTCGCCTGCTCTTCCGTGGTCGTGAAGACGTTTATGCGCGCCGCTTCGAGAGCCGGAAAACGGGCAAGTCGGGGTATGCACCTGCCTGTGGCAACGAATGGGTTCGAGGGATCTGCGAAAAGCCGCGAATCAAGTGCACGGACTGTCCGCAACAGCGATTTCTTCCACTGACTGATGACGTGGTCCGGCGGCATCTTTCGGGCCATGACGACACCGGCCAACCGTTCGTTGCCGGCGTCTATCCGATGCTCCTGGATGAGACGTGTTTCTTCCTGGCAGCGGATTTCGACAAGGCGGGATGGCGTGAAGATGCAACCGCGTTCGCGGCAACGTGCCGCCAACTGGATCTTCCGGCCGCGATCGAACGGTCGCGCTCCGGTCAAGGCGGCCATGTGTGGCTCTTTTTCGAAGAGGCGATCCCGGCCGCCCTCGCGCGCAGGCTCGGTGCGCACATCCTGACAGAGACGATGGAACGTCGCCCGGAAGCCGGTCTCGATTCGTACGACCGCTTCTTTCCCAACCAGGACACCCTGCCTCACGGAGGTTTCGGCAATCTGATCGCGCTTCCGCTGCAGAAACAGGCCCGTGAGCGGGGCAACAGCGTTTTCGTCGATGACGAGCTGGTTTCCCACCCGGACCAATGGGCGTTTCTTTCGGCAATCCGGCGGATCAGCCGGTCTCGCGTCGAAACGATCGTGCGCGACGCCGAGCGAACGGGTCAGATCGTCGGCGTACGGTTTCCACCCGCCGACGATGAAGAGGAAGAGCCGTGGGCAGCCCCACCCTCGCGCCATCGGAATCTGCCGGTCATCGCCGGGTTACCGCCCACGCTCGAGGTGGTTCTCGGGAATCAGATCTATGTGGCCAAACAGGCTTTGGTTCCCGCGCTTCGGAACCGCCTGCTCCGGCTTGCGGCCTTCCAGAATCCCGAGTTCTACAAGGCGCAGGCGATGCGGCTGTCGACGTATGACAAGCCGCGGATCGTCGCCTGTGCCGAAGATCATCCACAGCACATCGGCCTGCCACGCGGATGCCTCGACGATCTGCTGGCACTGCTAGCGGACCTCAGGATCGCTCCAATCATCCGGGATGAGCGTCTCGCGGGCCTGCCGCTGGGCGCGACGTTTCGGGGAGAGCTTCGGCCGGAACAGAGAATCGCGGCGGAAGCGATGCTCGCGTACGAAACGGGCGTCTTGTCCGCCACGACGGCATTCGGGAAGACCGTCGTCGCCGCATGGCTGATCGCGCAGCGCCGTGTCAATACCCTGGTGCTCGTCCATCGGCGGCAACTGCTCGACCAGTGGGTGGAGCGGCTGTCTGCGTTTCTGGATTTGCAGGCGCTCGGTATCGGCCAGATCGGCGGAGGGAGGGATCGAGCCAACGGACTGCTCGACGTGGCGGTCATTCAGAGTGTCGGCCGGAAAGGAGTGGTCGATGATCGCGTCGGCGAGTACGGGCATCTGATCGTCGACGAATGTCACCACCTGTCGGCGTACAGCTTTGAGCAGGTGGCTCGTCGTGCGAAGGCTCGATTTGTGACCGGCTTATCAGCGACCGTTGCCCGTAAAGATGGTCATCATCCGATCATCTTCATGCAGTGCGGTCCGATCCGCCACCGTGTGAGCGCAAAGACGCAGGCGACGGCTCGGCCTTTCGAGCACACGGTGATCGTCCGTCCGACAGCGTTTCAGGCTGCCAGCACCGACCCGGATCAGCGAACGCAGTTCCAGAGGCTGTACCGCGAACTGATCGACGATGACATGCGCAATCGGCGCATCTGCGACGACGTCCTCGAGGCGGTAAGCGAAGGCCGGTCGCCGCTCGTCCTGACCGAGCGCAACGACCACCTCGATCGGCTGGCGAGTCATCTTTCAGGAGGTATCCGGCATCTGCTGGTGCTTCGCGGCGGAATGGGTCGAAAGCAACGTAAGGCTGTTGCCGGACAACTGGCAACCATCCCACCGGATGAGGGTCGCGTCCTGCTGTCGACCGGCAAGTACATCGGCGAAGGGTTCGATGATGCGCGGCTGGACACCCTCATGCTGACGCTTCCGGTGTCATGGCGCGGAACCATCGCTCAATACGCGGGGCGCCTGCACCGGCTCTACGACAGCAAGCGCGAGGTCCGGGTATACGACTATGCGGATCTGAACGTTCCGATGCTCGCGCGAATGTTCGACCGCCGTTGTCGAGGATACGAAGCGCTGGGCTACACGATCACGCTTCCGGCAAGCGCGGTTCCAGGTTGGCCCGCTGTCGTCCCGCTCCCGAGTGAGCCGGGGTGGAAGCATGATTACGCAGCGAGCGTGCGGCGGCTGATTCGTGACGGAGTCGATGCGCCGTTGGCGAACCTGTTCGTTCACGCGGCTCGCCACATCGCTCCGGAAGCCGAAGGCGCCGATCGGGCGCGCAGTGCGTCGGAGGCGTTCCTGTATCGGAGGCTGGAGACGTTGACGGATACACGCGGACGTTTCGAGCTGAACATCCGGCTGCCGATCGCGTTCGATGGGCGCGGTCAGATGGAAGTCGATCTGCTGTGCGCCGGCTCCCGTATCGTGATCGAGCTCGACGGCGCGCAGCATCTGTCGGACCCCGCAGCCTACCGGCGCGACCGGCGCAAGGATCTCTTGCTGCAGGAGAACGGATACCGGGTACTGCGCTTTCTCGCCGAAGACGTGGGAAAGGAACTGGATTCGGTTCTAGACACGATTCTCCGTTCGCTGGCACAGCGGCAGCGAGGCGAGGCGGGATACAGGCCGACAGATTCGCCGATTGGATGAAACGTGGCGTTCTCCCCCTATTCCTCCACCCCCCACACATCCCCTCCGTGCGGTTGAAAGCGGTCGAAGAGGATCGATTGGCCGTCGGGGGACCAGACCGGGTAGTCGATGCGCGATTCGGGGTCTTCGAATTCGAAGACTTTGCGGGGAGTGCCGTCCTGCAGGGGGGAGCACCAGAGGGTGCGGTGGTTGAGGACGTCCATGATCCGGGTGTCCCCGGGGGCGAGGGACATGTGGGCGCCGCCGATGACTTCGGCGGTCGGCTCGGGCTCGCCGCCGGTGAGGGGAACGGTCATGGATGCGCGGGCGGAGGGGCAGCGGAAGTAGACCCGCGTGCCGTCGGCGCTCCAGCGGAGGAAGTGGCCGGAGACGCCGCAGGTGGTGAGCTGGCGGACGCCGGTGCCGCCGGCGTTCATGACGAAGACTTCCATGCGGCCGTCGCGGTCGGACTGAAAGGCGACGAGGCGTCCGTCGGGGGAGAAGAAGGGATTGATGTTGATCCCTTCGCCGCGGGTGAGGCGCGTCAGGGTCTCGCCGTCGAAGTCGTAGCGCCAGATGTCGATGGCGTTGGCGCGCCCGGAGAAGAAGACCAGGGTGCGTGCGTCGGGCGACCAGTTGGGCTGGTAGTCGCCGCCGGCGCCGCTGGTGAGACGGCGCGTTTTTCCGTCGCGCAACGACAGCAGCCAGAGATTCATCTCGCCGCCGCGATCGGAGCCGAAGGCGATGCGCTCGCCGTCCGGCGACCAGGCGCCGCGGGTGCTCTCGCGTGCGCCGGCGACGACCTGCTCGGGCGGACCGGTGGCCTCGCCGGTCTCGGGGTTCACCGGCAGGCGCCACAACTCGGCGTTCTGCTTAAGGATGGCGAAGAGGAGGCGGTTGGCGCTGCGTGGTACGTCGAGGTCGACGTCGTGGCCGGCGCCGGCGGTGATCTGCTGCATCGCTCCGGCCGGGGTGCCGTCGAGGTCGACCGGGATGCTCCAGATGTTGATGCCGCCGGTGCGGTACGAGGAGAAGAAGATCGTCGCCCCGTCGAACGACCACACCGGGTGGACGTCCATGACGAAGTCGTCGGTGATCCATTTCATCGCCCGGGTCCGCAGGTCGACGATGCGCACGTCCGACTTCGTCCCCTCGATGTTCTGGAAGACGATCTTCGTCCCGTCCGGCGACCAGCGCGGCCGCACGTGCGACGTGGCCTCGGAGTCGTCGGTCGTCACCTGCTGCGCGTTGCGGCCTCGGGCGTCGGAGATCCAGATCCGCCGCGGTCCGCTCCACGAGGCGTCGAACGCAATGCGCGTGCCGTCAGGCGACCAGGCGGGGTTGAACGCGTCGTCGATGAGGCGCGATTCACGTCCGGTGTCGGGGTCGATCAGCCAGATGTTGCCGCCGACATAGCGGCCGAAGACGTCCGCGGTGTCGAAGCGCGTGCCGGCATCAAAGGCGCGGACGAACAGGAGCGTGCGTCCGTCCGGCGACCAGGCCGGCTGGATGTCGTCGAAGTCGCCGCGGGTGAGCTGGCGCTCGCTCGACTCCGCCGGCTCGGCGAGGATCAGCTTGCGCACGCGTCCAATCTCGCGGGCGAAGACGAGCTGGCGCCCATCCGGTGCGAGCGCGGGGAACTGCTCGATGGCGCGCGCAAACGTGAGCTGCACGAGGCGCGGGAAGCGGCGCGTGGTCTCGCGCATCCGCTCGCGCACGCGCTTGAGCTCCGCCACGACGTCGCGCATGGTGGCGAAGCGCGCGGCGGCATGCTTGGCCAGGCAGCGGCTCACGACGCGCTGCAACTCCGGCGGAACGCGCTCGTCGATGCTGCGCAGCGGCGGCGGGTCGACGGCGGTGATCTGGTGCACGGTCTCGGCGAGCATCCCGCCGGCGAACGCGCGGCGGCCCGACAGCGCCTCGTACGCGACGGCGCCGAAGGCGAAGATGTCGGAGCGGGGATCGACGTCCGCTCCCGTCAACTGCTCGGGCGACATGTAGCTCGGCGTGCCGATCAGCATCCCGGGCCGGGTCGTCGTCGCGAGGACTTCGGTGGTCGCATCGCAATCGGACGCACGGCGGCCGGCGAGCTTGGCCAGCCCGAAATCGAGGATCTTCGCGTAGCCGTCGCCCGTGACCATGATGTTGTCGGGCTTCAGGTCGCGATGGACGATGTCGGCTTCGTGCGCCTTCGCCAGCCCCTCGGCGATCTGGATCAGCAGCTCGAGGGTCTCGCCGACGTCTTTCCTTTGCGCACACCAGGCCCGCAGAGTCTGGCCGTCGATATACTCCATGGCGATGTAGCGCCGCGGTGGCCCCTCCCCCGTCGCGTCGAGCTGCTCGCCGATGTCGTAGATGGTGAGGATGTTCGGATGGTTGAGCGCCGACGCCGCCTGCGCTTCGAATCGAAACCGCGCCACGGCCGAGGGATCGCTCACCGAGGTCTCGACCAGGAGCTTGAGGGCCACGTCCCGGTTCAGCCGCACGTCGTGCGCCCGATACACCACTCCCATGCCGCCCTGGCCGATCGGCGCGACGATCTCATACGCGCCGAAGCGCGTGCCGGGTGCGAGTGACATCGGGGAGACGAATTATAGGTGGGGCGACCGTCTCTCTACACAGAGTAGAAAGTTTGCGTTCCGCCAAAAGCCGAGGGAACCTCGGGGGCGGAGGTTGATGATGAAGAAGAAGCACAAACGATCGATCGAAAAGAAGGAGACGGAGTCGCGGCTGCAGACCCTGGGGCTCGTCGGCGGCACTGATTTCGACGCGGCGATGTCGATGCGGGACTCGTTCATGAGGCACATCGCGGCGCTGGAGGAGGAGCCGACGGAGACGATCCGGGAGCAGATGGCGGCCCGGGGGCTGGAGGTGGCGGGCGATCTCTGGTCGTTCATCCGGCAACTGGCGGAGCTGGGGATCGTGATCGAGCGGACGGATCATCTCGATGACGAGGCACTGTTCTCCTTCCTCCTCGGCTATCTGGACGAATACGTCGATCTGCCGATGGATCCGGCGATGACGATGCACATCGATGTTCTCGGCGGCTGCAGTCCGGAGGACATCGAGCTGAATCTCCGTTACTACGCGGACGAGGAGGAGCGGGAGTGGTGGCGCAGCGACTTCCCGAAGGACGAGTTGCCGCCACAACACGAGCAGCCTCCGTTCGACCGTGACCGCCTGCTGCCGACGGCGGAGGATGTGCGGGCGAGGGCGATGGGAGGGCGGGGTGGGAAGGGGTCGTGTTCGTTGTCGGGGGCGACGGGAGACGCGTAAACCTTGTCATCCTGAGCCCGCAGGACTGCACCACGAGGCGGAAAGCATGGCGGCGAAGGACCTGGGGGGTGGGGGAGCGAGGCACGCGCTTCCCACCCCCACCCGCCCAGGTCCTTCGCCGTCATGGTCCGGGCATGTGGGACGATTTCCCGGGCTCAGGATGACAGGGGGGCTGCTACCACTCCGTCGGCTTGTAGTCCTTCAGGAACTGTCCCCACAAGTGCTCTCCGGTGTTGATGCCGGAGATGATGGGGTCGACGATGCGGGCGGCGCCGTCGATGATGTCGAGGGGCGGGTGGAAGCGGTGCTCGATGGTCTTGCGGGCGGCGATCGCGGCGGGGTCTTCGTCGGTCACCCAGCCGGTGTCGACGCTGTTCATGTGGATGCCGTCGGCGACGTAGTCGGCCGCGGAGGTGCGGGTCATCATGTTCAGCGCCGCTTTGGCCATGTTGGTGTGCGGATGGCGGGTGGTCTTGCTGGTGCGGTAGAACTGCCCTTCGACGGCCGAGACGTTGACGATGTGCTTGTCGCGGCCGGCGGTGCGCAGCATCAGCGGCTTGAGGCGGGCGTTGATGAGGAACGGGGCGACGGCGTTGACGAGTTGCACTTCCAGCAACTCGACCGACGACACCTCGTCGAGGAGCAGACGCCAGGAATTGCGTCCGCGCAGGTCTACCTGCTGGAGATCCTGGTCGAGCCGGCCGCGCGGGAAGAGCTCACCGGTGCCGTCGTGGTCTTCAGGGAGGAGAGGGACCTGCGACAGCTCAGCGGACCGGGACAGTCCCGTGACTTCGGCAACGCGCTCGGCGAGCACTCCCGGCTCGCTGCTTCCCTCGGAGATCATGTTGTAGCCGCGCAACCCGGCGAAGCGGCCGAGGAGCTGGCGCTCGGAGGAGGACATCGTATGGAGCGCTGCCGTCTCCCCTTCCATCATGTGCTCGTAGAACGCGGGCGGGCGGCGGACGGTCTGGCAGGCGTTGTTGATGATGAAGTCGAGCCGGTCGCGCGTGGCGAGAATCTCGGCGCAGAAGGCCTCGACGCTCGGGGTATGGCGCAGGTCGAGGCAGAAGATCTCCAGCCGGTGCGACCAGTCCGCGAAGTCGGGCTCCGCGGCGTAGCGCGCCGCGGAGTCGCGCGGGAAGCGGGTCGTGACGATGAGGTGCGCGCCAGCGCGCAGGAGCTTGAGGCCGGCCTGATAACCGATCTTCACCCGCCCGCCGGTCAGCAGCGCCACGCGGCCGGTCAGGTCGGCGAGCTCCGTCCGCTTCGCGTAGTTGAAGTCGGCGCAGGGGGAGCACATCTGGTCGTAGAAGTGGTGGACGGTCTGAAAGTGCTCTTTGCAGACGTAGCAGTGGCGCGTCTCGCTGGTCGCCGGCGGCTCTTCCGCCTCCGGCTCCTGTTTCGACTTCGGGAGGTAGTAATTGGGAGTCGTGAAGACCGGCTTGCGGCGCAGTTCCCGGATTCCGGTCGAGGTGAGCACGTTCTCGTCCCGCCGCACCACGGCCGCCTTGCGCTCGCGCCTGGTGGCCTTGACCAGCCGGCGGCGGGCTCGAGCATCAGGATCGGAGACCACCCGCGTGGCGCGGAGGAAGCGTTCCCGCTCCTCCGGGGTCAGGTGCGCCAGCAGCCCGCGGTCGGCGTCGATGGCCTCGAGCAGCTCGGCGGCTGCACGGATGCGCTCGCGCAGCAGGACTGCGTCTTCGACTTCGGGAGGAGCGGTGTCAGGCGTGAGGGTGGTCATCGGGCGGGGAGTCCAACGCCGGGCCGAGGGAAGACGTTCCCGCCAGGCTGAGGACCGCGAAGGATTTGGCCCGTTTCGCCTGTCCAACGGGCCATGAAACGCCTGTTCACGTACGATAGGTCGAAACGCATCGGGATCGCATGAGCGCCGACCATGCCGACCGCTTCCTCGTCGCCCGCCTGCTGCGCGGCGACGAAGCGGCCTTCGCCGAGTTCTTCGAGGCGAGCTTCGGCCCGCTCTTCCGCTTCGCCCTGCCGCGGGTCGGTGACGGCGATGCGGCTGAGGAAGTCGTGCAGACGACGCTCTGCCGGGCGGTGAAGAAGCTCGATACCTATCGCGGCGAGGCGGCTCTGCTCACCTGGCTGACCACGATCTGCCGCCGCGAGATCGCCACGTACTTCGACGAACGAAAGAAGGTGCCGCCGATGATCGAGCTGGCCGACGACCTGCCGGAGATCCGCGCCTCGATGGAGTCGATCGACCGGCGCGAGACCGCCCGGCTCGTGCAGGCGGTGCTCGACCGGCTGCCGTTCCGCTATGGCGACGCGCTGGAGTGGAAGTACCTCGACGGACTCTCCGTCGCGGAGATCGCCGAGCGCCTCGGCGTCACACCCAAGGCCGCGGAATCGACGCTGACCCGCGCGCGCACTGCGTTCCGCGACGCGTTCGCGGAGGTGAATGCATGAACGACGATGACGACGACACGGTGGCGAAGCTCGTGCGCATGGCCGGCCGCCGCCCGCAGATGGATCCCGAGCGCATGGCCCGCGTCCGCGAGGCCGTGTACGACGAATGGCAGCGCGGTGTAACGAGCAAACGGCGGTGGCGGCTGGGCATCGCGACGACCATCGCGGCCGCGGTTGCGGCGACTGTCGCGGGCGTGCTGTTGCTGCGTCCCGAGATCGAACCTCCGCAGCAGCTCGTGCCGGTTGCTCGCATACTCGAAACAAAGAGCGACTTCGCCTCGCACGATTGGGATGGTGCAACGCTGCGGCTCGACACCAACACGCGCGTCATCGTCGCCGGAGATGTGGCCACGCTCGAGCGCGGTGCGATCTACTACTCCTCGGAGCGCAGCACGAAGCGCATCCGGATCAACACACCCCTCGGCGACGTGCGCGACGTCGGAACGCAGTTCGAAGTACGGCTCGATTCGGAGACTCTGCGCGTCCGCGTCCGCGAAGGCGTCGTCGAGCTGCGCGGGACGACCGCGGGCGCCGGCACGCAGCTCACCGCGACCGCCACGACGCTCACGCAGCAGCGCATCCCCATTTACGGCGACACATGGTCGTGGATCGAGCACGCCGCTCCTCCGATCGCGCTCGAAGGAGAGACCCTCGGCAGTGTGATCGACCGCATCGCTCACGAGAAGGGGCTGCGTGTCCGCTGGGACACGACCGTGCGCGATGCCGTCCTGCACGGCAACGTGCCACTGACCATCGACGAGGCACTCGATGCCGCAACCGCTGCGGCCGGCGTCTCGTACCGCATCGAAGGCGACGAGCTGGTGGTGACGCGATGAAGCGTTTCGCATTCATCCTGCTGCTCGCGTTGCCGCTCGTCGCGCAGCAGCGCTTCGCCGGAAAGCCGTTGACTGATGCACTGCGCGAGCTGCAGGCGCGCGGGCTACGGCTCATCTACAGCGACGACGTCGTCACGCCGGCGATGCGCGTCGTCACCGAGCCGCGCGCCGTCGAGCCGCGGAAGATCCTCGACGAGCTGTTGCGCGAGCACGCCCTGCGGGCGAAGAAAGGACCCCGCGGATCGCTGCTGATCGTGCGCGACACAGCACAACGCTCGCCATCGGCGGCCTTCTCGCCGCCTCCCGAAATGCCGGTGGCGCTCGAGGAGATCGTCGTCACGCCGAGCCGCTTCACGATCCTCGGCGACGAGCCGGCGGCCAGGCAGTTCCTCGGTCGCGACGAAGTGCGCCGCCTGCCGCATTTCTCGGACGATCTCTATCGGGCCATCGGCCGCATCCCCGGCACCGCCGCCTCGGACGTTAGTGCACGCTTCAACCTCCGCGGCGGCGACCAGGATGAAGTACTGGTGCTCGTCGACGGCGCCGAGATCTACGACCCATTCCACGTCCGCGATCTCTCGCGCGCCTTCAGCACGATCGACGCCGAAGCGGTCGGCTCGGTCGAGCTGCTCAGCGGCGGCTATCCCGCCGAGTATGGCGGCCGGATGAGCGGCGTGGTCGACATCAACACGACCACGCCCGACTCGGTGCAGCACGAGATCGGCCTCAGCCTGCTCAATGCGCGGGTGCTGTCGCAAGGGGTGTTCGCGAAAGGCTCCTGGCTGGTCTCCCTGCGCCACGGCTATCTCGGCGAGGCGCTGCAGATGCTCGACGAAACGTCCGGCTTCGATCCGCGTTACTACGACCTCCTCGGCAAGGTGGAGTGGACGCTCGGCAACGCCGCAGTGGCGTCGCTTCATCTGCTCGCCGCGAGCGACCGTCTCCGCCTGCGCGAACCGGGCACCGACGCAAGCGCAAATTACGACGATCGTTACGTCTGGCTGAACGTGCGCGGGATGCCGGCGCCGCGCTGGTTTGTCCAGAGCGTGCTGTCGTACGGTCATCTCTCCCGCGACCGCGCCGGCGAATACGGCAGCGAGGCGGAGAGCGAGAGGGGCACGCTTGCCGAACACCGGTCGATGGATTTCGTCGCCCTGAAGAACGACGCCACGTTCGATGTCTCACCGCGCAACCTGCTCAAGGCCGGCGCGACCGCGAAACGGCTGCGCGCACGCTACGATTACGAAGGCAGCGCGCACGTCGAGCTCTCCTCGTTCGAGCTCGGCGCACCGCCGCGCGACATCGTCCGCTCGGTCCACGTGCAGCCCTCGGGGAGCGAAGTGTCAGCCTACGTCGCCGACCGCGTGCGGATCTCCGATCGCGTGGTCGTCGAGGCGGGCATCCGCGCCGCGAGCGAGAGCTGCACGCCCGACGGCGTGAATGTCAGCCCGCGCCTGAACGCGTCGTGGATGCTCTCGCCGCGCACGTCCATCCGAGGGGCGTGGGGACTCTTCCATCAGCCGCAGTCAATGCACGAGCTGCAGGTGGAGGATGGCGTGTCCGAGTTCACCCCGTCGCAGCGTGCGGAACATCGAGTCATCGGTATCGAGCATCTGTTCGGCGCGCGCGTGCAGGCGCGGCTCGAGCTGTACGACAAGACGATGACGCGGTTGCGGCCGCGCTACGAGAATGTGTTCGACACGCTGCTGCTCTTCCCCGAGCTGCGCGCCGACCGCGTACGCATCGCCCCCGAGCGCGCCAGCGCCCGCGGCGCGGAGCTGCTCGTCCGCACCGACCCGGCCACGCGGTGGTCCGGGTGGATCAGTTGCACGCTCGCACATGCGCGCGACGAGATCGACGGCATCGAAGTCCCGCGCTCGTGGGACCAGCGCCAGGCGATGACGTTCAGCATCAACCATCGCCGCACGGTGTGGAACGTCAACGTCGCCGGGACCTACCACAGCGGCTGGCCGACCACACCCGTCTCCGCGCACCTCCTGGATGGTCGCGTCGTCAGCGAGCCGGGCCCGCGCGGCGCGGCGCGCCTCCCGGCGTACCACCGCGTCGACATCCGCGTCAGCCGCTCCTCCGGTCCGATCAGCCTCTTCCTGGAGGTCCTGAATGTGCTCGACCACACCAACGTCACCCGCATCGACGGCTTCGACTTCAACGTCGCCCAGGACGGCGCGGTGACGCCCTTGCCGCGAGAGGAGTCCGTGCTCGGCATCCTCCCCTCGTTCGGCGTGACGTGGCGGTTTTGAGCGCCTACGACAGCAGCAGATCGAGATCCTCCGGCGTGAGCTGCCGCAGGATGCTGTTCTCTTCGGAGATGATGGCGTCGGCGAGATCGCGTTTGGTCGCCTGTAACTGAAGGATCTTCTCCTCGATGGTGTCGCGGGCGACGAGGCGGTAGGCGAAGACGTTGCGGGACTGGCCGATGCGGTGGGCGCGGTCGATGGCCTGCGCTTCGACGGCGGGGTTCCACCAGGGGTCGAGGAGGAAGACGTATTCGGCGGCGGTGAGGTTGAGTCCGAGGCCGCCGGCTTTGAGGCTGATCAGGAAGAGCGGCACCTCGGAGTCTTCCTGGAAGCGCTGCACCTGCGCCTCGCGGTCGCGGCTGGCGCCGTCGATATAGGCGTGCGCGAATCCGCGCTGCTCCGTTTCTTTCCTCACGATCGACAGCAATGACGTGAACTGGGAGAAGACGAGGACTTTGTGGCCACCCTCGATGAGTATCGGGAGCTCTTCGAAAAGAGTGTCGAGCTTCGCAGAGGTCTCGGCGGTCCGCTTCTTGTCGACGAGGCCGGGATGACAGGCGGCCTGGCGCATGCGCAGCAACGCCTCAAGGATGTGGATCTTGGAGCGGTTCATCCCGTCCTTCGCGACGCGGCCGAGGAGCGAGGCGCGGTAGTAGTCGCGCAGCTCGTCGTAGAGCTTCCGCTGCTTCGGCTCGAGCTCGCACCAGATGGTCTGCTCGATACGGTCGGGCAGCTCGGGCGCGACCTGCGCCTTCGTGCGGCGAAGGATGAAGGGCCGCACGGCGCGCGAGAGCATCACCCGGGCGTCCGCGGCCTCGGCGGCTTTGCTGCCGGCGTGACGCAGCATCTTCATCATCCCGCTCGACTTCGCGCGGAGCATGCCGGGGTTGAGGAACTCGAAGAGGCTGGCCAGCTCGCCGAGGTGGTTCTCGACCGGCGTGCCGCTGAGCGCGAGACGGTGGCGGGCGCGGAGGAGCGTGGCCGCTTTCGCCGCTTGGCTGGAAGCGTTCTTGATCGCCTGCGCCTCGTCGAGAATCGCGTAGTCGAACTCCACGTCGGAGAAGAGTTCCGCCTCTTTGCGCAACAGTGCATAGGTCGTGAGTACCACGTCGTGCTGCGCGAAGTGATCCGCGGCACGAATGCGATCGGGCGTGGAGTGATCGAGCAGGCGAAGCTCGGGCGTGAAGCGCGCCGCCTCGGCTTTCCAGTTGAAGATGACCGAGCGCGGCGCCACCACGAGCGACGGCTGCCGCTGCTCGCCTGTCGTGCGGCGGCGCTGGTCGAGAAGAGCGAGAACCTGGACGGTCTTGCCGAGACCCATGTCGTCCGCGAGACAACCACCAAAGCCGAGCTCGCGCAGGAAAGCGAACCAGCCGAGTCCCTCGCTCTGGTAGGGACGAAGCGCGCCGCGGAAGGAGTCGCGCGGCTGCTCGGGCTGAATCTTCACGTCGAGGACGCGGCGGCGCGCCTGTTCGAAGACGTCGTCGAACGAGACCTCCGGCCTCTTTGCGAGAAGCGCGTCGAGCAGCAGCACCTGGTTGCGGCGGAAGCGGAGACCTTCGTCGTGCTCCTCGAAGGCGGTCGCGAGGAACGGCTCGAGCTGCTCGCGCCAGATGGAACGGACGAGACCCATCCGTCCATCCTCGAGAGGCACGACCGACTCCCCTTTGCGCATGGCCGCGAGCAGTCGCGGAAGGCGGACTGTTTCGGTTCCGAAGCTGACGGTGGCGTCGACGTCGAACCAATCGATGCCGCTGCTGACGGTGAGATCGAGGTCCCCCGCGACGGCGTAGATGCCTTCCGCTCCGCGGACTTCCCATCCGGCGCGCACCAGTGCCGGGATCACGTCGGGGAGACGCCAGGTTAGGCAGAACACCGATTCGCCGTGAGCCTGCAACCCTTCTCTCCAGAGCGCGGCCAGGAAGGCCGCCTCGGCGGCGGTGTCGCGCACGAAGATGGTCCTGGTCTGGTCGTCGGAGATGCTGCCCGCGCGGGAGAGCGCAGCGATCGTGTGCCCGTCGTAGTCGAAGGTGGGAACGCCGCCGATCTCCTCGCCGTACCGCCGGTCGCGAAACTCGAACGACGCGCGCGGCGCCACGCGCCGCTCCTGCCACGCCGCGCCCGGGGGCAGCTCGATCTTCAGCGACGCGCGAAGGGGCGCGATCGACTTCACGAAGTCGTCGAGCTCCGCGGCCGGGATCTCGACGTTGTCGCGCAACAGCAACGACGCCCACCGTTGTGCTCCGTCGTCGGCGAAGCGGGCGATCGAGTTGCGGAAGACGACAAACCCGCCCTGGGTGATGGCGAGAGCATCGCGAATCGGCCGGCTTTCCTCCCCGCGCTGCAGCGTCGCGGCCAGGACGTACTTGCCGCCGTCCTTCTGTTCCTCGACGCGCACCGAGAGATGCCACGGCTCCGCTGCGTCGAACGTGACGGAGGTTTCGTACTCGCCGGACCGCGTACGGATCCAGAGCCGTCCGGTCTCGACGAGCTTCGGCAGGACGAAGCTGGAGAGGGGCCAGCCGACGGCGATCTTCGTGTCGAGCGTCCCGTACCCGTAATACTGGGCATAGCTGGCTCCGCTGAGAATGGACAGGACTTCGCGCTCGACCGGGGACGCGGCGTGCGGTATCGCCGCACGCTCGATAGAAACCGCCTGCGGTTTCCCCAGCTCACCGTTCTTCTTGAGCGCTCGGGACGTGATCTCGATGTAGACCCTCCCGCTCGTCCCGCTGGTCATGGGGTCGAGGACCCAGATGATCTCGGGTGGCGGAACCGAGGCGGCCGTCTGATTCGCGCGGCTCAGCTCGAGGATCTGACCGCGCCAGCGGCTCGGCGCGACCCACCGCTGCGGCGGAGACTGCGGCGACGCACCAAACCGCAAGGAATGCATCCGAGCGACGTCGGCTCGCCGGAACGGGCGATCGTCGAAATCGTCGTCGTAAAGGTCCTCGTCCTCGTCCTCGTCCTCGTCATCCCACGACTGCTCCTCCTCATCGGGAAGAACGGACTCGACCGGTCGGGGGAACTCGACTTTCTTCGCCTCGCACTGGATGAGAGTCGCCCAGATGTGTTTGCACAACTGGAAATGCTCGTTGAAAAAGGCGCAGGTGCAGTCGGCCAGGAGCGTGCCCTCGGCGTAGCGCAACGTGACGCGATCCCCGGAGGAGCCGTGCACCAGCGCGCGAACCGGCTCGTCCGGGGAGGGTCTCTCCTTCAGCTCGACGGAGCCGGAGCGCACGTACTGCTCGCCGCGTTTCCGGACGTTCGCGGTGACGCTGCGCTCGAGCCGCGAGAGGACGAGAAGAGGCACTGGATTGGCCTTTATTGTACCGGCTGAATCGGGCCGGGCAAGAGACGGATAGGTTCCCCTACTCACGCAACGCGCCGTACATCTTCTCGCGATAGACCCTCTCGTTCTGCGCATCGCCGAGGACGTGGGCGACGTCGGAGAGTTTGACGGTGGGCCAGTAAGGGTGCTCTGGATCCTCGCGGAGGGCTTGTTCGTAGAGCTTCCAGGCGGCGGCTGGGGAGCCGGAGAGGAAGAGGGCGTCGGCGGCGCGTTCGGGCCAGGCGTTTTCCCCGGCGAGGGCGGCGGCGCGGGCGAATTCGCCTTTCCAGAGGAGGACGAAGTAGCGGGTCTCGTCGTCCTGCCGGTCGCTTTCGAGGCCCATCATGGCGGCGAGCATGCCGTAGCGGACGTCGTTCTGGAGGAGCGGCTCGAGCTGCTGCCAGCGGCGGCGCGCGGCTTCTTCGTCGTCGGACTGGACCAGCGCGGCCAACTCGGCGAGGACGAAGATCGGGGCGCGCGGGTTCTGTGCGGCGAGGGTGCGAAACTGCTGCGCGGCGGCGGCCGGATCCTTCTTCATGGCGTCGCAGACGCGGTGGTAGGCCGTTGGAACCTCGCCGGCATCCTCCTGCGGCTGCGTCAGACCGTAGTCCTCGAACGACAGCACCGGCGGGCAGCCGGGATTCTTCAGCATCAGCGCCCGGGTCTCGCGCCAGCGGTCGATGAAGAGCTTCCGGCGGCCGGGGGCGACGAACGGACCGGGCGCGACCCGCTGGCTCGTGTCGAGGACGATGTCGTCGACGTAGTAGGTGACGTCGGAGTCGTCTTCGTAAACGGAGCCGACGAACGAGAACATGTGCACCGAGGAGCCGGGGGCGTTCGCGGTGTTCGGCTGGGCGGTCAGCGCCACCACCGGCGCGGGCGTCCCTTCTTTGCCGATGGTGAGATCGTAGGTGCCGCGGGCGATGTCGAGGCGGACGTCGATGGTGTACCAGACGAACGCTTCGAGGCGGAACAGCTTCTTCGGGATGCTGTCGGAGACGTGGAAGAGCATCCCGTCGCGCGTCTTCAGCCAGAACGCGATGCCGTCCTCCTCGACGCTGAAGTGGCTCGGGCCGGCCAGGGCGACATTGAGCGCCTGCTCGGGATTGGCGACGAGCATGGCGAAGTGAAAGTAGAGCTGCCCGCTCTTCCGCTGCGGGAAGTAGCCCTGCAGCTCTGGGAAGTCCTGGTCGTCGGCGACGTCGCGCAATTCGATGGAGCGATAGCCGCTGTAGCGGAACTGCGGGGAGAGCCGCACGTGTCCCTTCGCGTTCTGAAAGACGGCGAAGGTGTCGGGGCCGGTGTCGGTCAAGCCGTCGTCGAAGCTGTAGCGGACCAGAGCTCCGTCGGCCGCCAGCAGGATCGGCGCCGTGAGAAGCGCGACGAGCAGGCTAGAGATTCTTCTCATACTCGGCCAGCCAGATCGTCCAGCGTGCGATGGAGCGGGAGCGTACTTCATCGTTCGCGTCCGCCGAGAAGCCCTTGTCCTGGCCGGTGTGGATCTTCAGCGCCTGGATGGCGATCGAGCGCACCTGCGGCTTCGGGTCTTTCAACGCCTCGATGAGCTTCCCGTACAGCTGTACCTTCTGCTTCTCGGTGAGATGGATCTGGTCGTACGCCAGCGCACAGGCAGCCTTGTCGCGGAAGAGCGGGTTGGCGTCGTTGCGCATGATGTTGGCGAGGATGTCGACGACCTGGACGTCGTCGCTGACCCGGCCGAGCGCCCACTGCACCTGCAGCCGCAGCTTCGGATTCTGGGTCTTGACGTCCCGCAGCAACGCCGCCCGCGCCTCGGGGGACTTCATGCCGAGGCTGTAGAAAACCCACGCGTAGGTGGCACGGGCGTTTTCGTCCGGGGTGGCGGTGTAGATCTTCACCAGATGCGGAAGGACCGCGGGACCCATGGCCTTGAGGTCGTCGGTGTTGATGGTCTCGAGGGGGATGAGCGCGTCGCGGACCATGGCTTCGGTGACGGGCCGCGGGGCAGCCGCGAGGGTGAGGGGCACCATGAGGGCGAGGAGAAGGCGTTTCATGGTGGGCTCAGGGTACTCCTTGTGAGAGTGAGACGCTCGAAGGGCGGTTGGGGAAACCGATAGGACCAATGGGACCTATAGGTCTGATAGGACCTATAGGAAGGGCCGGGTGTCCTATAGGTCCTATAGGTCCTATTGGTCCTATAGGTCCTATTTCCTCCGGAACACCGCTTGGTTTCGCCTTGCAAACACATACACCGGCTGGAACCGCGCGTCTTTGAGAAGCGCCCGCAGCATCCGGAGCTCTTCGTCCGACGGCCGGCCGCGGCCGAGGTGGCCGCGGTATTGGGAGAGGTCGCGGAGGTTTTCGTGCTGCCACATGGACCGGAAGCCGCGGTCGATGACGACCCAGCGGGCGTCGTCCGGGATGCCGGCCAGTCCCTCGGCGGGGTCGATGAAGGTGACGGGGCGTTGGAGGTCGCGGCCGAAGGCGGGGTGGATCCAGGCGGCGTAGCCGGCGTCGAAGGCGACTTTGTCGGTTGGACCGGCGAGGCGGTCGACGACGCTGGCGGCGCGGGACATGTCGAAGGGGATGACGCGCGTGCCGGGGTTGGCGCGGGCCTGCTCGATGAAGTCGAGCGGAACGAAGCGGTCATGGGCGATGGCGTAGGCGGCCTCGCGGACGAACCAGGCGGTGAAGAGATAAATCGCGATCCGGGCGTGGAGCGGTTTGAGACGGGCGACGAGCGGCGCGATGGTGAGGCTCAGCACCACTGGGACGATGAAGAGGACGTAGCGCGGAAGGGCGATCAGGTAGACGCCGTGGGGCATCGGTTTGTCGCGCACCGGGAACATCAGGAAGAGCGCGACGGTCGCGGCGATGGCGAGGACATTGCGCTCGAGGCGTCGTTCGGGGGCGACGTTCTTCAGTCGAAGCAGAAAGAGAGGGAGGAAAAGCGCGCAGAGCGCGAACGGCAGGCCGAGGTGGGAGAAATAGATCTCGTTGCGCTGCCAGAACCAGCGGTTCTCTTCCCACGGCACCCACAGCTCGAACGGATTGGCGGAGAACGGCGCGGTGATCAGCACCCACGGCGCCTGCCAGAGATTCATCCATTCGTCATAGGCGACGAAGTTGTCGCCCGACGGCGGGTTGCTGAGAAGGCGGGCGATGAAGAACCAGCCGCCAAGAAGGATCACGGCCAGGACGGAGAACGACAGGACGATCGCGACCCAGCGGTCGGTGATCCGCTTCGCGCGCAACTCGCGGAGGAACCGCCAGAGCAGCAGCGGCAGGAGGGCCGCGGCGAGCATCACGCCCTGCGGCTTGGTGCCGATTGCGGCGGCGAGGGTGAGAGCGCAGAGGATGAGCGAGGCGGCATCTCCCTCCGAGATCCACCGTCCGGCCCAGACGATCGCCGCGACCATGAAGAACGCGGTCATGATGTCGTTCTTGTCGGCGCCGGCCTGCAGCAGGAGGACCGGGGTCGCGGCGGCGAGGATCGCGACGGCAAACGCGCCGGTCCTGCTGCCGGTCCAGCGCTCGGCCACGGCAGCGCAGGCGATGACGAAGGCGAGATAGAAGAAGACGCTCACCCACTCGGTCAGGGCGTCGCCATTGCCGAGGAGGATGACGTCGGCGAGGAGGAGCTCGTAGTTGGCCGGCAGGACGCGCATGCGGACGTCGACCGGGAGGTTCAGGAACGCGAAGGCGTGCTCGCGGATCCAGAGCACGGCCCGCGGGAGGTGATACGCCAGCGCGTCGTGCGACAGCGGCGGGATGAGCGCCGAGCGCCAGAGGATCCACACGATCCAGGCGACGATCGGGAACGTGGGGAGGACGAACGTGAGCACGGTCTCCCGCGGGATGTCGTGGGAGGCGGTGCGTCCGCGGGTGCGCCGGAGGAAGAGGGCGATGGCCGTGGCTGCAACCGAGATCGTCCGGGAGAGGAGGGTCGGCCGGTCGAGTTGGTGAAACAGGGCCACCAGCCAGACGGAGGCGATCCAGCACGAGGCCCCAATGGAGACCGCGGCGCAGGCACGCTCGAAGAACTGCGGGCCCTGGTTTTCAGTCCCGCCCGCAGCCTGTCCGACGCCGAAAATGCGCAGCGCGAGCTCGTACCCCAAGGCTACGAATGCCAGAATCGTGATCGCGATCAGACTCGCTTCCAGCATTCGCGCAGCGCTCTCCGAAGAGCCCGAGAGGGCGGTGTATCATAACGGGCCGCCCCGGACCCGCGGAGCGACTACGGAATCGGAACCAATCTTTTGTCTGACAGCGCGCGTTTCACCGGCACCGCCGTGATCATCGGCGCCGGGCCTGCCGGTCTCACCGCCGCCTACGAGCTCCTCGAGCGGACGACTCTCAAACCGGTCGTCGTCGAGACCAGCGAGTATATGGGCGGCATCTCGCGCACGGTCAACTACAAAGGCAACCGCATCGACATCGGCGGGCACCGCTTCTTCTCCAAATCGGAGCGGGTGATGAACTGGTGGCTGAACATCCTGCCGCTGCAGCGCGGCGCCGGCGCGTCGAACGCCATCGCCTACCAGGGACGCAAGACCACCGTGGCCGGCGGCGGCGACGACGGGCCGGACCTCGACCGCGAGGACCGGGTCATGCTGCTCCGGCCGCGCAAGTCGCGGATCTACTTCGCCCGCCAGTTCTTCGACTACCCGATCTCCCTCTCCCCCGACACGCTGATGAAGATGGGGGCGTGGCGGTCGGCGAAGCTCGGCTTCTCGTTTCTCCGGGCCATGCTCTTTCCGATCAAGCCGGAGGAGAACCTCGAGCAGTTCTTCATCAACCGCTTCGGGCGCGAGCTCTACGAGGCTTTCTTCAAGTCGTACACGGAGAAGGTCTGGGGCGTCCCCTGCCAGGACATCAGCGCGGAGTGGGGCGCACAGCGCGTCAAAGGGTTGTCGATCACCAAAGCCGTGGTGCACTTCGTCAAGAAGCTCGTCCGTCGCTCAACAAAAGAGGGATCGAAGAAGGACATCGCCCAGAAAGACACCGAGACCTCGCTCATCGAGCAGTTCCTCTACCCGAAGCTCGGGCCGGGGCAGATGTGGGAGGAAGTGGCAAAGATCGTCACGGCGAACGGCGGCGAGATCGTGACCGGGCGGCGTGCGGTGCGCATGCTCACCGCGGGAGAGAACCGCATCCGCGCGGTCGTCGTGCAGGACCGGAGCGGGAACGAGACCGAGTTCGCCGCAGACTACGTCTTCTCCAGCATGCCGGTGCGGCACCTGATCCGCGCGCTCGACGTCCCGGTGCCGGCCGAAGTGACGGCGGTCGCCGAGGGACTGATGTACCGCGACTTCATCACGGTGGGACTGCTGCTCGACAGACTGCGTGTGACCGAGGCGGACGGCGGACGGCTGCGCGACAACTGGATCTACATCCAGGATCCCGACGTCCTCGTCGGCCGGATGCAGATCTTCAACAACTGGAGCCCGTACATGGTGGCCGACCCGGCGAAGACCTGGATCGGCCTGGAGTACTTCCTCTACTCGACCGACCCGATGTGGAGCTGGCCGGACGAACAGATGGCGAAGCTGGCGGCCGAAGAGCTGGAACGGATCGGCCTCGTCGACCGCTCGGCGGTGCTCGATTCGACGGTGATCCGGATGCCGAAGACGTATCCCGCGTACTTCGGCACGTACGACCGTTTCCACCTCCTGCGCGAATTCGCCGACCGCTTCGACAACCTCTTCCTGGTCGGCCGCAACGGCATGCACCGCTACAACAACCAGGACCACTCGATGCTCACGGCGATGCTCTGCGTCGACAACATCGTGGAGGGGCGGGTCGACAAGTCGAACATCTGGGACGTGAACACCGAAGAGGATTATCACGAGGAGAAGTGAGGCGATGGCGCGGAATCCTTACGTCATCGCCTGCCTGATTGCGCTGGCGTTCTTCGCCATCATCGAGACGGTCCAGCCGTACTACTTCCTGCAGGACGACAACCGCGACATCTTCCTCCCGCTCTACGTCCACAACTACCGCGCGGCGCTCGACGGGCAGCTCGCGCAGTACAACTTCTTCCAGTCACTCGGCAAACCGCACTTTGCGACCGGCCAGGTGGCCGCGTTCAGCCCGGTGCCGTACGTCTCGATCTTCCTGAGCAACCTCCTGTTCGGCCACGTCTTCGCGTCGCTCGACATCCTGGTGCTGATCTATCTCCTCCTCGGCGCTGCTTCGGTGGTGCTGCTCCTGCGACTGCTCGGCTTCTCCGGCGCCGCGGGCGTGTTCGCGGCGACGTCGTGGTGTCTCAGCCCGTTCAACATGCTGACGTCGCAGTCGTGGACGACGTACGCGCCGATGATCGGCCTGCTGCCGTGGATCCTGATCGGCACGCTGCTCGTGTACCGCGGCCGGTATCGCCTCGGCGTTCCCACGTTCGTGCTCTCCCATCTGGCGGTGTTCTATATCGGCGCGCCGCAGTTCTTTCTCTACGCGGCGATGATCGAAGGGCTGTTCCTCGTTTACGTCGTGGTCGACCGGCTGCGGACGAACGACATGACCGGCCGGGAGATCGTGCGCCAGCTGGCCGTCTTCGGCGGCCTGACCATCCTCGTCACCGCGCTCTGCATGCCGCTGCTGCTGCCGATGTGGAACGCGATGAAGGCGTCGGCGTTCCGCGGGCAGGGCATGTCGGTGATCCGCCTCAGTAGCTGCCGGATCTCGCTGCCGCAACTGGTCAACGGACTCTTTACGCCGTTCACGCGGTGGTACGAGCCGCTCGGCCCGGAATGGTGCGAGAACTACTTCGAGCCGTCGTATACGCATCAGGGATTCCCGGCGACGCTGCTGCTCCTCGCCTATCCGTGGGTCCGGCGAAAATACGCGAAAGAGACGCGGCGGGTGACCGATGCCTGCTTCGTCGCCGGGATCTTTCTGATGCTCGGCGCGCTCGGCCTGCTGGCGCCGATTTCCTCGGTGATCCCGATCGCGAATCGCTTCCGCTGGCCGTTCAAGTTCTTCGGCTTCGCGAACTTCCTGCTGGTCGCGGTCTGCACCGCGCCGGCGTTCGATGCGCTGCTGGCACGGCTGAAGACGAGCTCGCGCAGGAGCGCCGTGACGATCGTGTTCGTCGCCGCGCAGTTCGTCAATTTGCTCGTGCTCGACATCTCGTTCCCGCGGCAGGCGTTTTTCGAGCATCTCGACAACGTGCCACTGCGGGAGCCGCTGCAGGGGCGGCTCGCCGGAACGCGGACGGTCGGCGTCGGCTGCCGCGGGATGGTGGGGCGCGACCAGAAGCTCTACACCGCCTCGACGCTCGGCTTCGACTACGCGATGCTGTGGGAGCTGCATTATTTCGGCGGCTACGACCCGCTCGTGCCACAGCGAAATTTCAACGCGACTCTCGGCCTGGAGTACACGGCGGTGCTCTGCATGGCGGCGGAGCGTATCCCCTTCGATCATCTCCGCCAGTGGGGCGTGCAGACATACATCCTCAACGAGCCGCTTGCGCCGCTGTACGAGCCGGTGTTCGCGCGGCAGGGATTGCAGCGCGTCTGGGCCGACGTCGACCGCGTGGTGATGGTCGACCCGCATGCGGCGCCGCTCGCCGGCAGCCGCGATTGCCGCATGCGCGGCCTCGGCAGGGTCGGCGACGACTTCGCGACTACCGTGGAATGCCGCCGTGACTCGCTCGTGGCACTGCGATTCCTCTTCCACCCCTATCTGACGGTGACCGTCGACGGCCAGCCGGTGCCGCTGCGGAAGGCCTCAGCCGATTTTGTCGTCGTCGCGGTGCCGGCCGGCATCCACGAGATCCGCCTCGCCTACGACGACCCGTCGATCGATATCGGGATCTCGATCGCCCTCCTGGCCCTCGGCGTCTCGATCGCCGCCGTGTTTCTGTGGCGCCGCCGCAAAGAGCAGCAGTCCGGCGAGCGTCAGTAAGGCAATCGCGGCTCCGGGGATCAGGCCCGGCGGTATGTATGCCATGGTCACCCGATGCCGACCCGCCGGTACGACCACACCGCGCGAGAGGACGTTCACCGGATAAATCGGCGTCTCCGCTCCATCCACGCGCGCCGTCCAGCCGGGGGCGTAGCTGTCGTGCAGGACGACCAGCCCGCCGGTGTCGCTCTCCGATTGCAGGACGACGTGCGCGTCGTCGGGATAGTGCACGGCCACCCTTCCGCGAGCTGCCGCCGGAAGAGCCGGCAACACCGTCGCCTCGATCACTGAGGCGCGCCGCGGCAGTTGCGGATCGCGCTTCAGCGTCCGGAACGCATCGCCGAGGTCCTTCGCCGCCACCACGCGCTCCGCGAAATGCGCGCGCGGACCGCAGCCGCGGTTGAAGCGGACCTCGAGCGACCGGGTGCGCGCGACCAGCGGGAAGGCCGGCTCGACGAGCCGGCGCGAAAGCGTCGTATCCCGCAGGCCGCGCGTCGCGGAGTGGAACCAGCCGGTCGGCTTCCAGCGGCTCTGCACGACGTAGGCGACGTTGAAATCGTCGACGAGCGGCGAGTCGAGAACGTCGGTCATCGGCGTCGTTGGGAACGACCGCCGGTCGACGCCCGGATCGACGAGCAGCCACCACGCACGAAAGCGGCGCGAGAAGTATGGTCCGGAGAGACGGACGTCCTCGATCCCCGTCAGCCGCGCGGTATTCGGAACGTGCACCTGCCCCTGCGTGGCCGTCATGCGGAAGTGCTCTTTCTTGGAGCGCAGGTTCTCAACGACGGAGCCGGCGACCATCGGCGTCCAGCGCCGGGGAGCGAACACCGGCACGCTCCGCACGGCGTACGTCCCGATCGCCGCCATTGCAAGCGCGGCGGCAATCCACCTCGCCCTTCGCGACGATCGCCAGAGCTGATCGAAGCCGTATGCGGCGGCGGCGGAGAAGACGAAGGCGAACGAGCCGCTGTAGTACCAGTCCTTCGGATAGCTGAGCAGCGGGAGGCCGTGCAGCACGCGCATCCATGGCCCGGGGATGATCACCAGGAACCAGAGCAGCGAAAGCAGAACGAGCAGCATCGCCTCGCGCGACTTGCGCACCACGCGGACCAGCGCCAGCACCAGGATGATCACCGGCATGCCGATGTAGCTCCAGAACGCCGGCAGGTCGAAGCAGCAGCCTCCGGTCCATTGATCGGCCATCGCCTGCCACGCCATCCTCGCCCAGGAGCTCAACGGCCAGGGCATGTAGGACCGGCCATGCTGCGTGGTCTTGTAGCTCCACATTTCCGGCCAGGCGACGATCGCCGGCAGCAACGTCGCCAACGCCAGCAGCGTCCCGCATGCGGCAGCGCCGAGGACGACCACGATCGGCCGCAGACGGCGCGTGGCGATCGCATCGGCGAGGGCGAACGTCCCGGCGGCGATGCAGACCGTCATCTCCATCAGCGGATGGCCGGCCATCAGGAGAGATCCGAACGCCACCGCCAGCGCCACGAAGCGCCGGCGCGTCCACTCCGCCCCCGCGCGCCGCGTCAGCAGTACGACCCACGGCAGGTGCGCCAGCGACAGCAGCGCCCCGGAGTAATGAACGAACGAAACGATCTGCGGACTGAACGCAAAAAGCAGCGTCCCCACGGCGATCGACACCGGCCGCAGACCGGCCCAGAAGCCGTACAGCACCCAGCCGGTAATTCCGATCGTCAGCGAAAGCACGATCAGCACGCTCGGCATCAGCTCGCGCGGTGCCAGCGTTGCCAGCCAGCGGACCGGATGCAGCACGCCCCCCTGCAGTGCCACCACCGGCGAATACCCGCCCCCCTGCAGACGCTCCCACAGCGGGAGCCGCCCGCCGCGCAGGCTGTCCCAGACGTGCCAGTCGAACGAGAGGGAGATCGTGATCGGCGACGGATCGAAGAACCGGTTCGGCGGGATGTCGTTCGGCGGGATGTGGTTCGGCGGAAACGCGTCCCGCACGATCGTGTCGGCCCGGAAGTCGCGCGCCGCCGAGATGTCGATCCGGAAGATCCCCAGCAGCGCGATCAGGACCGCGGCGCCGAGGACGATGGCGGCGATGACAGAGCGTGGCCGTGCGATGGCCGGGATGATACGCTTCCCCCGGCTCGATCGTCCCGATGTCCGACCCTGTCTCTCTCGTTCAGGACGCTGCAGTTGTCGTCACCGGAGGCGCAGGCTTCATCGGCTCGCACCTCGTGCGCGCGTTGCTGGAAAACGGCGCGCGGCGGGTGGTGATCCTCGACAGCCTCCGCACCGGCACCTGGCGCAACGTCCCGGACGATTCCCGCGTCCAACGAATCGAGATGGACCTCGGCGATACCGGTACGGCCGGCCTGCAAAGCGCGCTCGAAGGCGCCGCGTATCTCTTCCATCTCGCGGCCGAGAAGCACAACCAGTCGGTCGACGCACCGGACCGCGTCCTGGCCGTCAACGTCGACGGTACGTTCCGTCTCTTTGCCGCGGCAGCGGCGGCCGGCGTGCGGAAGGTCGTGTTCACCTCCTCTCTCTATGCAGCCGGCCGGCTGACCCTCCCGCCGATGCGCGAGGATGACCTCCCCGACCCGCGGACGGTCTACGGCATCTCCAAGCTGACCGGCGAACACCTGCTCCGCCACTTCGCGGCCGTCGCCGGTCTCCGCTTCACCGTGTTCCGGCTGTTCTTTGTCTATGGGCCGAGGCAATACGCGGGGAGCGGGTACAAATCGGTGATCGTCACCAACTTCGAACGCATCCTGCGCGGTGAGGCGCCGGTCATCAAGGGGGACGGCCGGCAGGCCCTCGACTACATCCACGTCGACGATGTCGTCCGGGCGCTTCTCCTCGCCCTTTCCGACGCCGCGGACGGAGAAATCATCAATATCGGGTCCGCGAGTGCCGTAACCGTGAGCCAGCTCACCGACTGGATGCTCGAAGTTGCGGCATCATCCCAGGAACCCGTCCATGCACCGGCCGACTGGACCGCCGGGACCCACCGCGTCTGCGACAACGGAAAAGCGGCGCGGCTCCTCGGCTGGACGCCGAGCGTTCCGATGCGCGAAGGGCTGGCCGGCGTCTATGCGTGGATGAAGAACGAATGCTGAGCGGAATGACAGAAGCCGAAGTCCACGTGGAGACCGTGCGGCGGCCGAGGCGGCGGAGCATCGACATCAGCGTCGTCGCCCCCTGCTACAACGAGATGGAGAACGCCAACGCGCTCACCGAGCGCCTGCTCCACCTCTTCGCCAAGCGCAAACTCCACGGAGAAGTCGTGTTGGTCAACGACGGTAGCCGCGACGAGACCGGCCGGGTCATCGACGAGCTGGCGCGGAAATATCCCGATTCCGTCGTGGCCGTACATCACAAGAAGAACCAGGGCATCGCCGTCGCCTGGCAGACGGGCGTCGACAGCAGCAGCGGCAAGTACGTCTGCCTCATCGACGCCGACCTCCAGTACCTGCCGGAAGAAGTGTGGCGGCTCTACCGGGAGATCGAGGCCAGCCGCGCCGACATGGTGCAGGGATTCCGCAGCACGATCGAGCGGCTGAAGGACTCGCGCTATCTCTACAGCAAGGCCCTGAACGTCCTGCTGAACGTCTCGTTCGGCATGAACCTGCAGGACAACAAGTCGGGCTTCGTGATCGCCCGCCGCGACACGCTGTTCGACATCCTGCAGCACCGCTTCAAGTACCACTACTTCAATACCTTCATCGCCGTCGCGGCGGCCTGCAAGGGCTACTCGATCAAGGAAGTCGAGACGCTCTTCAAGAACCGCAACCTCGGCCAGTCCTATATTCAGGGCTTCCCGCTGAAACTGATCTGGCGGGTGCTGGTCGACATCGTCAAGGCGTTCTTCGAATACAACCTCCTCTCGTCGTCGCTCACCGATGCGCTGGAGACCTTCGTCGCCTCGCATCCGGTCAAACGCAACGTGGAGCGGTACCGCGGCTGGCGGCGCCTCTGGCTGGATGCGTTCTTCGCCACCATGCCGCTGCACAAGTGGAAGATCACCCGCAACGGCCGGCGGCATTACGAGCTGCTCAACATCAGCCAGTGGTACGAGCCGGCGGAGCTCCGCGAGCTGCAGGAAGTGCGGCTGCAGCACCTGGTCCGCCACGCCTACCTGCACGTCCCCTATTACGCCGACCAGATGCAGGCCGCCGGTCTCACGCCGGAAGACATCCACACGCTCGACGACCTGCAGAAGCTGCCGATGCTGACCAAGGCATCGCTGCGGGAGAACCTCTACTTCGATCTCTTCGCCGACAACCATCGCAAGAAGGAGATGCTGAAGATCGCCACCAGCGGGTCGACCGGCGAGCCGCTCGTGCTGTACGCCGACCGCCGCCAGCTCGAGATGCGCTGGGCGAGCACCTTCCGCTCGGCGGAGTGGACCGGCTGGCGCTTTGGCGACCGGCAAGCGCGCCTCTGGCACCAGACCCTCGGCATGTCGAAGACCCAGGTCGTCCGGGAGTTCCTCGACGCCTGGTTCATGCGCCGCCTCTTCATCCCCGCGTACGAGATGAGCGACGACAACATCCGCGAGCTCATCGAGAAACTGCGCCGCTTCAAGCCGGTCCTGATCGACGGTTACGCCGAGATCTTCAACTTCCTCGCGCATTACGCACGCAAGAACGGGATCAAGGGACTCGAGCCAAAGGCGATCATGACCTCCGCCCAGATCATGCCGCCACAGGTCCGCGAAGTCATCGAGCGCGAATTCAAGACCAGCGTCTTCGACAAATACGGCAGCCGCGAATTCTCCGGCATCGCATACGAATGCGACCATCACCAGGGCCACCACATCATGGCCGAGAGCTACATCGTCGAGATCCTGAAAGACGGGCGTCCGGCAAAGCCGGGCGAGCTCGGCGAGATTGTCATCACCGACCTCAATAATTTCGCCGTACCGCTGATCCGGTACCGCATCGGCGACCTCGCTGTGGCCATGAACCCAGACGACGTCTGCACGTGCGGCCGCGGCCTGCCGCGCATCGGCCGCATTGAAGGACGCTCCCAGGCGATCGTGCTGTGCGCGAATGGCACGTGGCTCCCCGGAACGTTCTTCGCGCACTTCTTCAAGGACTATGAGTTCGCGGTGCGCCAGTACCAGATCGTGCAGCGCGTGAAGGACGCGATCGACCTCAAGATCGTGCCGGAGAACGGATACTCCGCAACCGCGGAGAACGAGATTCTCACAGGGCTGAAACGCTACATGGGCGACTCGATGGGAATCAACGTGCAACTCGTCGATCAGATCCCGCTGCTGCGAACCGGGAAGCGTACGGGCGTGGTGTCCCACCTCGACTACGACTTCCAGCGACTTGCGGACGCTCCATCTGGGACGCCCTCGCCGGAGTGACGTCGGAACGCGAGCACCAGCAACACAATGGCGGTCAATACGGAGATCGCGGCACCCATCCGCATTCCGGGCGGGCTGTAGCGCATTTCAATGCGCTGTCTGCCGGCCGGCACGCGCACGCCGCGGGAAAGCACGTTCACCGGAAAGATCCTGGCCGGCTGACCGCCGACTGTAGCGATCCACCCGTGGGCAAATGCGTCGTGCAGCACGACCAGCCCTCCGGTCGCGCTGTCGGTATCGATGATCGCCCGCGAGTCAGCTGGATAGTGCACCTCGGCGCGTCCGGACGCGCGCGGCGGGAAATCGACTCCGGCGCTCTCCTCTACCACCGCCGCGCGGTGCACGATTGCCGGTTCGCGGCGGAGCAGCGCTTCCGCTTCGTCCATGTTGCGCACCGAAATGACTGTCTCCGCGAAATGTGCTCGGGGGCGAAAGAGACCGGGGATTCGGCGCACTTCTGCACTGGGAGTGCGGAAAAGCAGAGGAAACGACGCAATGTGGGGGGACAGGTGCGTGTCCTTCCGCAGGCGGGACAGGTTCGTCGTCGACGTGCTGGTCGCAGGCAGGCGATCCTGAATCACATACTGGACATTGAAATCGCCGACGAGCGGCGACGTGAGACGGTCGGTCACGCGCGTCGTCGGATAAGAGCGGCTCTCGATGTCCGGATCCACCAGGCGCCACCAGATGTGCGCGCGCCGCGAGAATGCCGGGTGTGACTGCCGAACGTCTTCGATGCCGGTGATCCGGGCGGTGTTCGGCAGGTTCACCTGTCCCCACAGTCCCGTCGATCTCGGACCGTCGTTCAGCCGTTCCACCAGCTCCCCCGCAACGATCGGCTTCCACTGCACGGGCCGCAGCACCTTGTAAGCACGCACGGAAAGCGAAAAGAGTGCGATGCTCATGAGCAGAACGGCCAGCGCTCGGACAACGCGGGTTCGGCTCCACAGCACGGCGAAGCCGTTGACCGCCGCAAACGGCAGGAAGAACGCGAAGCCGCTCCCGTAATACCAGGCTTTCAGGTAGCCGAAAGGCGGCACCCAGGTCAGCGGCGCCATCCAGGGACCTGGAACGAGCACGAGAAACCAGACCGCGGCCAACACCGTCGTCACCCGCCGCGGGGATCGCGGCGAGAAGAAAAGCGCGATGATCGCCAGGGACGTGGCCCCGATGCCGGCGAACGTGAAGAAGCCCGGCGTGTCGACGTAGCGGACGGCGCTCGTGTCGCGGATGACGTCCGGCAATGCCACCAGCCAGTCACCGACACCCAGAACGCCGTAGGCGTGTCCTTCGGGCGTCGCGGTCTTGTACGACCACTGGTCCGGCACCGCGAGGAGCGGCGGCAGCAGAATGACCGCGGCGAGCGGGAGTGCGGTAATGCCGGCGCGCGCAAGGTAGAGAAACGGCCGCAGCGACTTTTCCTGCACCGACAACGCAATCGCATAAGACGCAGCCGCCGACGCGATGCCGAATGCAATGAGAGGGTGTCCGGCCATCAGCAGCAGCGCGATCGCAAACGCCAGCAGAGCGTGGAGCCGTCCACTGGGGCGCTGCAGCAGGACGCGGAAAATCAGCAGGATCCAGGGAAGATGCGCAAGAGGAAGGATCGAGCCGGAGAAATGCGCATACGAGATCATCGGCGCGCTCACAGTAAAGAGCGCCGCGCCGAGGCTCGCGTGCAGCGGCGAATATCCGGAGTGGCGTGCAAGGCAATACCAGCCAAAAGCCGCCGCGGCCAGCGCCTCGAGGATCAGGATGGTGGGCATCGCCGTACGAGGGAACGCCGCCGCCAGCCAGCGGGCGGGATGAAACACCCCGCCATAGAGATTGATCACCGGCGAATATCCGCCTCCCTGGCGCCTCTCCCACGTCGGCAGTCGTCCCGCTCGCAGACTGTCCCAGACCAGCCAGTCGGAGGGAAGCCAGACCGTGAAGGGTGACTGATCGAGATATCGCGGAAGGATCAGCGCGTCCCGGGGAAACGCATACCGGACCACGGCATCGGTTCGGAAATCGCGCGCGGCGGAAATGTCGATCCGGAACGTCGCGGCCAGGATGAGGATGACAAACGTCGCCGCCAGAAAGAGCGCGACGAGCCGCGCCGAGGGCAACTCGCCTGCTCGATCGCCGCCTGCAGAGTCAGGCAATCCCGCCGGTTCCGTTTCTTGCGATCGCAAAGAGCTGCGCTCCCCGCCGCTGCGAATTGAAGCGAAACAGGATCCGGAGAATCAGCGAGGCCAGCCGCTCCTTGAGGCCGTACGGCCTCTCGCCGAAATGATGCATGGAATAGTCGGGCGCGAGGTTGGCGAGATACTTCGACAAGTCCTGGAACGGGAAGCCCGCATTCCATACGCGCACGGGCTGCCACCCGGCCGCAACCAGAAACCGCTTCATCTCTTCCGACGTGAAGTGGCGGAGGTGCCCGACGCGGCGTTCCGTCTCTCCGACGCGGCCGCTCTGCGTCGACAGCACGAGCAGCCCGCCCGGCGCAATGATCGAACGGACGTTCCGAAGAAAACCTTCGGGGTCGGCGAGGTGCTCGATCAACTCCGAGGCGACGACGGCATTGTAACGGCCGGCCGGCACGGTCTCCTGCAGCGTCTCGGCCGGTCCGGCGATCCATTCAATCGTCGGGCGCAGGAGCCGGTTCTCGGCGATCTGGCCGGGCGAGAGATCGAGACCGGCCAGTTGCGCGGCCGGCATGCGCTCGTGAATCTCAGAGAGCAGCGTCCCGTCGCCGCAGCCGATGTCGAGAATGCGCGACGGGTTCTCCTCGGCCAGCGATCGCAGGATCGTCGCGGTGCGGAAGCGCGGCGCCGCCATGAGACGCCAGTAGTCGGACCTGCCGGCGGCGGGCTCGCCATAATGCGCGAGATTGATCTCCGCCTGCGACAGCGCAGCGCCGGAGGGCCGCGGAACGTCTGACTCCTGCTCGCTCCGCTCCTCGCGCTGCGTCGGATTCATTCGTCGCGATCATACCAAAGCGATGAACGACGGCCCGCTCCCCGGACAGGAGAGCGGGCCGCCCGAATTGCACCTTGCTACAGCGCGGCGCGGTAACCCATCGTCACGCCGTAGCCGAGGAAGCCGAGAAAGTCGGCGGCGGCGTTGCCGCCGAACATCACCACCCCGATCCCCTTGCCCACCGGCTCTCCGGCCTTGATCAATTGCAGGCCGATCGGAATGCCGAGCTGCGCGAACTTGCGTCCCTGCAGCCAGATGCTCGCGCCGCGGGCGATGAAGAACAGCTTCTTCTCCCGTTCCGTGGCGTTCTTTCCCGGGCCCCACACCGACCAGATGATCATGTAGGCGATGTTGAACAGCAGCAGGGCGACCCCGGAGAGGAGACTGATGACCGCCATGATCACCACCTTCAGTCCGGCGGCGAGGCGGTTCCACGAGGCGCGGATCTGTGCAATCACCTTCAGCGTCAGCTCCAGCGCCACCATGCCGAGGATGGCCAGCGCGGCGATGATCACGAGCTGCGGGTTCTCGCGGTAGGCATTCTCGATCACTGCGCCAAGCTCGCGCACCACGAACTCCGCCACCATGTGTACGACCGGCAGCCAGTCGGCGATGAAGACGATTCCCTGGAATGCGCTGCGGAGCACACCGTCGGTGTTGACTCCTTCGAGATCGCTCACGCGCAGGCCGTTCTCGACCTGCACGATGGTCGCGCGGAGGACGCTGTATGCGGCCACGGCCACTTCCATCGGTTTGGCGATGTAGTCGAACGCCACCTTCATCGCGTTGGTGATGATCGGCCCCGTGGCGGCGACGCCCGACGCGCCGGCAAACACCGTGGCGATGGCCGTGAAGGCGGTCGGCATCGTCTCCGGAACGGGTGTTCCCTCGGGGATGACCGACTTGCCGGTCACCACGTGGTAGAGGATGACGCCGGGAGCGACGAAGAGCAGGGAGGCGAGGTCGATCACCGAAAGCGACGCCCCGCCGGAGAACTGCTGATAGAGCCTGTCGACCCAGCCGAACGCCGCGCCGAGGTCCGTCACCGGCGCCTCGAGGGCGAGGCGGAACGTACGGATGGCCAGCGCGATCAGCTCGAAGACGAGCGTCTGGACGACGTCCGCGGTCTCGAAGGCGAGTTTCGCCAGAGGCCGCAGCGCCGCCAGCAGCTCGCCGAGAAGAATCGAGAAGCCCTGCTCGAGCGACATCTTGTTGTTGAAGATGTCGCCGAGCGATTTCAGCAGCGCCCGGAAACGATCGCCGTCCCGCATCGACTGCGACGTCTCGTACAGCTTCTCCATCTTCTGGCGCAGCTCCGGCGAAAGCGGAATGAGCTCCTTCGTGGTCGGCGCATTCGGAACGGCGTGATGGATCAGCATCGCCTTCGCGCCGTTCTCCTGCAGCTGCTTCCGCATCGGCGAGTTTCGCGCGTCGGACGGTCCCATCGACCCGCCGCCGAACCGGGTGACGGCGTCGTCGAAGAGCGAGTCGACCTTCTGCTGGGCGAACTGGATCATGTCCGAGACGGTGCGCGGGAACGTCGAGCCGAACAGAGTCTCCAGCTCCATCAGGCCCGACAGCGCGTAACGCTTCACCGCCTCCTTGCAGCGGAGGACGTCCGACCAGCCGAGCTTCTCGGCCACCCAGCTCGCGACCTTCCTGCCGGCGTCGATGAGATCGGAGCCCAGTTTCCCCAGCCACGACACCACCGCCTGCAGCCCCGAAGCGATGTAGCGGGCCGCGTCGGTGACGAACTGCACGACAGCGCCGGCGGCCTTCACGATCAACTCCACGCCCTTATTGACGATGTTGATCGTGAACTCCTTCACCGTGTTCCACGCTCCCTTGAGCCAGCTCCAGAACGACGCCGCGGAAGAAGCGACGGTGACTTCGACCGAGTCGGCGCCGAGCACCAGCCCGGCATCGCGTACGCGGAACGAATCGCCGTCGCGTACGATCGTCACTCCGGCGGGGAACCACGCGTCCTCGCCGGCCAGTTGCGTCGGCTTGAGTCCGAGAGACTCCAGCGCCGCCTGCCGGAACGTGCCGGCGACCTTGTCGGCTTCATCGGCCGGCATCGACGCCGGGATGAGGCCCGCCCCCTTGAGCGACTGGCCGGTGACCGGGAAACCGGCATCGAGGCCGGCCATGCGGCGAAGCGAAGCCGCCTGGGGACGGAGCTTCTGCTCGGGCAAGCCGGTCATGTCGGGGGAGGTGACCAGCAACGCAGGCGTATCGACGCCGGTGCTGCGCACGCGCAGGCCGACGCCGCCGCTTCCCTTCGTGACGAACGTCGCCGGCCGGTCGGGCATCAGTTGGAACAGGCGCCCTTCATACTCCGCGACCAGCGGACGCTCCGCGCGGACGACCAGGCGCGTCCCTTCCACCGGGATGTCGTCCGCCGTCACGGCCGCGAGGGTGATCGTGTGCACGGTCGCGGGAACCGCTTCGAGCTGCGGCTCGGCCACGGTGACCCCTTCGCGCGACCACTGCTCGTTCGCACCGGCGGACGTGAGGCGGTCGAGGCGGTCTTCCTGCCCTTCCGCGATCACAAACGGACGGACGCCGCTGATCTGCGGCGCTTCGAGCTCGTACGACTGCTGGCCGGTCGGCTTCCAGACCAGCTGGTCGAAGGAAGTTCCGGCCGGGCAGTCGGCATACCAGACCAGGCCGTTCCCGTCGCTGGCGAAGATGTGGAGATTGCCCGCGCCGTAGAACGAGTACGTCACGTCCTCGATGACATCCGGCCCGTTCTCGATGCCGGTGAGACAGATCATCTCCCGGCCGCCGTTCGCGAACATCACGGCGTAGAGCGCGTTCGACTTCGTCCGGACGAACATGCCGTGGCAATGGCCGAGCGTGTCGTTGATCGGCGTCAGGTAGGAGCCGTCGATCGCCCCCGGCGTCGTGGCAATGCGGTAGGAATGGCTCCGGCGCTCGAGGTCGAACTGGAGATTGAGGACGCCGTGGCTCGGATTCAGCGGGCCGGTTGCCGGGTAGATGCTGAGGAAGTTGTTCGTGACGCGCGCGAGGCTGACGGCCCGGTCCGGACCGGCGGGGGTGACCAGGCGGTCGGGGCCCTGCAGCCGGTCGCGGAACGCGCAGATGTAGCTGCCTCCCGCGTTGTCGAAGCCGAATCCGAACAGGCTGCCGTACGAGCTGTCGCCAGGGAGACAGGCGTAGTAGATCTGCAGCTTACCGCCCGCCATCGCCGTGAATCCGCTGGAGACAGCCTGCGAGAGGATCCTCGGAGCGATCACCGACCCGGCCGGATTGACGCGCCTCCAGCCGGCCGCGGTGCGCTGCAGCATGATGAAGACGCGTTCGCCGTCGGCCTTCTGCCCGGAGATCGTCACGATGAGCCGTTCGTCGCCGGCCACCGGGTCGTAGGCGACCGCCGTGACCCGGAGGACGACGCCGCCGCGGAGCTCCGCGAGCTCGAATTTCTCCTCGTCCCACTGCGCGCGCTCGGAGTCTTTCGGGGTGAAGCGGTGCAGCATGCCGTGAGCGCTGACGACGATCAGGTCGGGATCGCGCGGCTGTCCGTCGAGCCCGCGGCGGCCGACGACCGCGAACGGACGGTGCTCGCGTCCGATGTCGAACGCGGTGGTACGGGGAAAGGAATCCTCGAGCGTGGCGCTCGAAGCGACGACGCGAGTGGGGCGGGGATGGCGCGGCGGAAGCTCTGGTGTAGACATTTCTGATGTAGACATGGTTTCCCGTCCTTTCTCCGCTCTCTCAGCGGGCCTGCAGGGTGGAGACGTCGATCCGCGTCCGGGTCCAGGGCTCGCCCGGATTCCCCTCGGCGATGCGGTCGACGCGGTGTACGTCGTGCTGCACGAAGACGAACGGCTTGTCGTTCATGATCTGCGGCGCGTCGATGTACGAGCCGGACTGGCCGGTGGAGTCCCAGGCCAGATCCTCGATCGGCGCTCCGCTCGGCCAGTCGGCGTACCAGATACGGTCCTGCTCGTCGACGGCGAAGAGGTGGAAGTGGCGCTCGCGATAGACGGCCGAGCGGACCTGCTTGACCGTGCGCGGCCCGTTCGGATGGCCGGTGAGGACACCGACGCTCTGCCTGCGCCGCCCGTCGGCGAACGCGCAGACGTACAGCTCGCCGTTCACGGTGCGGATCAGCATCCCTCGGCAGAAGCGCATCGAGTCGGTGATCGGCGTCATGCAGCCGCCGTCCGGCTGCTGCGGCGCGGCCGGCAACTGGAACGTCGTGGACGGCCGGGCGAAGTTGATGTAGACCGGGACGACGCCCCTGTACATGTCGCGCCAGTCGATCTCGCGGGCCGGGGGATAGAAGGAGAGGCGGTCACCCTCGATCCGGGCGATGCTGAACTCGCGCGTGTCCGCCGGCGTGGCCACGACATCGACGCCGCGCGGATTGTCCGCGAGAAAGACGATGAAATCCTTCCCCGAGTTGTCGAAGCCATAGGCATAGACGCTCAGACCTGCGCGGCGCATCGTCGCGTAATACGTCTGCACCTTCCCGCCCGCGATTGCAGCGAAGCCGGTGGAGCTGGCCATCGCCACGTCCCGCGGATCGCCCGGCCCGCGCCGCAGCTCGACGCGATTCCAGCCGGCGGCGGTCCGCTGCAGCAGGATGAACGCGGCATTCCCATCGGTGCGGACGGCGGAGATGGTGACGACGAGGCGCTCCTCGCCGGCGCGCGGATCCTGTGCACTCGCCGTGACCCGGAGAATGCGCGCGCCGCGCAGTTCCGGCAGTTCGTGCGTGTCGGCCGCCTCATCCTCGGCGGTGGTGGGATTGAAGCGGCGCACGATCCCGTCCGGGGTGACGATGACGAGATCGGGGGGAAGCACGGTGCCGTCGAGAGCGCGACGGCCGGCGGCGGCAAACGGGTGTTCGACGAACGGGTCGTTGGTGTTGCTCATGCGATCCTCCAGAAGCGTGATTTCTCGGACGCTTCCATGGACCGGCACGGCGGACGGTTTTTCCAGGGGTGGGTTAAAAAAAGTGAATGGGGGCTTGATAGGACTGATAGGACCTATGGGACCTATAGGACAGATAGGACGACCGGGCAGCTCATTGGTCCTATAGGTCCCATAGGTCCTATTCGTCCTATCGAAAACCCGCCCCAAAAAGCGAAAGGGCCTTCGATTGCTCGAAGGCCCTTTCAAAAAATATATCCCGGCGGCGTCCTACTTTCCCACGCAGTTGCCCACGCAGTATCATCGGCGATGCAGAGCTTAACTGCCGTGTTCGGAATGGGAACGGGTGTGACCTCTGCTCTATGACCACCGGAAACTTGTGATCT